>OGPD01000743.1_pt1 | contig 33880 bp, 30 predicted proteins | sample 1552861 | NCBI WGS metagenome assembly OGPD01 (sample SAMEA2580280, study PRJEB22360) | human gut metagenome | biome: human gut; feature: human-associated habitat; material: faeces | place: Denmark | collected 2008/2010
AAGCTGAGAAAAGGGATTCGATAAAGGCGAAAGTCTTGGGAGTGGGGGATGGGGTTTGGGGAAGGGGGAGAACCTTTCTCCAGAAAGGTTCTCCCCCTTCCCCAATCTTCCTCTTTCTCCTCCTTTCCCTCCCCCTCAATAAGGAACGCCATGAACCCGTTGAGCTGGCAAAAACGACTGAGGCCTCTGCTGACGCCGGTTTCGTTGCTGTACCGCCGAATACTGGCCGCGCGCAGGGCAAAATGGGAAAACGAAGGCTCGCCCGCGTTCCGGCCCGTGTGCCAGTGCGTTTCCGTGGGGAACATCGCATGGGGCGGGACGGGCAAAACCCCCGTGGTGGATTGGCTGCTCGGCTGGAGCGAGGCGCGGGGCCTGCGGGCGGTGGTGCTGTCGCGGGGGTATAAGGCACAGCCTCCGGAATTGCCGTTGCATGTGTCGCCGTCACGGACGCCGGGGGAGGCGGGGGACGAACCGCTCATGCTGGCGCTTGAGCACCCGTCCGCTGCGGTGATGGTGGACCCGGACCGCAGACGCTCGGGGCGCTGGGCAGAGGAACGGCTGAGCCCGGATTTGTTCGTGCTGGACGACGGGTTCCAGCATGTGAAGGTGCGGCGCGATCTCGATATCGTCCTCCTGCGGCCCGACGATCTGGGCGACGGCTGGGGCCGCGTGATCCCCGCCGGGGCATGGCGCGAAGGCCCGGAAGCGCTGGAGCGGGCCGATGTTTTCATGATCAAGTGCTCGCCGGAAGCGTGGGAGAGCCTGCGCCCGGCCTGCGAACGGCGCCTTGCCGGATTCCGCCGCCCGCTGTTCAGCTTTTCGTTGCGCCCGGGTTCGTTGCGTAAGATCGGAACGGGTGAATGCCGGGATACCGACGCGTTTGCCGGGAAGCCGTATGCGCTGGCGACGGGCGTGGGCGATCCGGCGCAGGTGTGGGAAACGGTGGCCCGGTTCATGGGCCGCGAGCCCGCCGAATATATTGTTTACCCCGACCACCATGCCTACACGCCGGAAGACGCGGCAAAGCTGGAGGGGCTCGATATGCCCGTGATCTGCACCAGCAAGGACGCCGTGAAGTTACGGGAACTGAGGTTGGCGGATGCGTGGGCGTTGCGGGTTGAAGCGGCCTTCGGGCCCGCGCTGTGGACCGAGGCCGCTTTCCCGCATTGGCTGGATGCGTGGGCAAAGCGCAAGGGGCTTTTCTAGCCGTTGCGTTTTACCAGAGCCTCGCCCAATTCAAAGGCTTTTTGGCAGTCGATGGGGAACTGCTGTTCCCGATGGCGGGCCTTGTCGGTTTCCGAGAAACGATCGGCCTTGTATTTACTGTAGTCGCTGAATTGGTACGTGTCGTTCACATAGAGGGTTTCGGGCTTGGAGAACACCCTCTGAATGAAAGACTCCATGCTCTGGAAGCTCTCCGTGTAGTGGCTCTCGAGCATGACTTGGTAGGGCACGTTCATGGTGTAGACGAACGCCGTGGGCATCCGTTTCGGGGACAGCGCGGAATAGTCGGCGTCGTAGACGAAATACTGGAAGAGGAGCCTTTCGAAGAACATACGCATCTTGCCGGTAATGCTGTGGAAATAGACGGGCGAGCCGAAGATGATGCCGTCCGCATCGGCGAGGCGCTCCAGAATCGGCGTCAAACCGTCCCGGATGGCGCATTTGCCGTAGCTTTTCCCGCCGAGGCGCTTGCACTCGAAACAGCTCACGCATCCGGAAAAATCGTGGCTGTAGAGATGGATCAGTTCCGTTTGCGCCTGTGGATCGGCCGCCTTCACGCCTTCAAGGGCTTTGTTCAGGATGGTTGCGGTGTTGTGGGTTTTTCTCGGGCTTCCGTTGATGGCATAATACGTCATGGCGTTCTCCTTGCGTTTGGGGCCGGGGCTCCGGCCTGATGCATTCAGAGTATTGGGAAACGGCTGCGAAAAACAAGTACGCAGTTTTTTCTGCCTTACACTGTTTGATAATATGGTGTTTTTTCAGGAAATCTATAGGAAGGTCGTTGCCATGGGCGGAAAGAGGCGTACCGGATACAGTACGGAACTTCCCGGCGCGAACGTATACACCGTGCCGTGTCCGATCATCCATGCGCTGAACCTGATCGGCGGCAAATGGAAATTGCCGGTGCTCTGGCATCTGTTCGACGCGGAATCCGTCCGTTACAATGAGCTGAAACGGAGCGTCGTCGGCATCACAAACATCATGCTGACCCAATGCCTGAGGGAACTGGAAGCCGCCGGGCTCGTGTCCAGGAACGATTTCGGAGAAGTCCCCCCACGGGTGGAGTATTCATTGACCGGGCGGGGCAGGGAACTGCTCCCGGCCCTGCGCGAACTCTACAAATGGGGCGAGAAGCAGCTTGCCCGCACCGCCGAGGCCGATCCGCCTTCCTCCTGAGCCGGTTCGCCGCATTCTCACGCATTGCCAGCCCGTTTCATCTGGGCCATACTCTTTCATGCCTCTTTTCCCGTCCCGAATCCGTCATCTTGTAAAGAATCCCCCGGGCGGTCCGGCCGCGCATCGTGCCCCGGCCTGACCCCCGCCTCTAAAAGTCTTAGGAGATGGAGGGGGTCGGGGGCGGGGAGGGGAGGAAGCCCCCTTCTCCAGAAGGGGCTTCCTCCCCTCCCCGATTCCTCTTCCCCTTTCTTTCCACATCCAAAAAGGTTTTCCTATGAAAAAACATCCCCGCCAGCGCGGGTACTTTGGCGATACCGTCCGCAAGGGCGCTTCCGGCCCGGCCCGGCCCGGTAAAAAGAACGCTCGCCGCACGGACGACGAACAGACGTTCGTGAGCGTCCCCGGCGGGCTGGACGCTGAGGAGGTGCTGGGGCTGATGGGCAAAATCCGTCATCCCGTGCGCCTCGACGATCTGATCCGTTTCCTTGATTTGTCCCGGCGGGACAAGAAACCGCTTGAGAACCTGCTCGACGCTTTGCAAGCCGAAGGCCGGGTCATCCGGCTTCGCGGCGGCAAATGGGTGGAGGCGTCGCAAGCCCGGATCGTGACCGGCGTGCTGTCCATCCAGCGCTCCGGGGCGGGGTTCGTGACCCCGGACGCGGTGCAGGACTCGCCCGAGGACGCCCCGAAGCCCGTTGACGGCGACAAACGCAACCGTGTGGAATCCCGGTTGCAGCCCGATATTTTTATCCATCCCGGCTTTCTTGGCGACGCGTGGCATGGCGACCGCGTGGAAGTGGCCCTGCAACCGGCCCCGCAGCACCGGGGCGGAAAGATGCGGAACCCGGAAGGCCGGATCATTCGCGTGCTCGAACGCCGCCAGAAGGAGTTGGCCGTCCACGTCACCCGGAACCAGACGCCGCGCGGCGTCCTGTGCCGCCCGGCTGATCCCCGGCTCGACTTCCTGCTTGATGTGGACGTTTCCGCGTTGAAGGCCGCGCCGAAAATCGGGGAACTGCTGCTGGTGACGCCGGAAGAGAAGGTCGAGGACGGCCTCTGGCGCGGCACGGCCCGCGTATCGCTCGGGCTTGAGGAAGACGCGATGGTGCAGGAGCGCCTGACCAAGCTGAACCACGAAATCCCTCTGGACTTCCCGCCCAATGTGCTGGCCGAGGCCGCCGAACTGGAAAAGCGCGCGGCGGAAGGCGCGGCGGATTTGGGAGGGCTGAAACCGCTCGGCAGCGTGGAGGACGCGCTGCCCATCGACCGGGTTTCAAAGGCATCCACGTCGAAACGGCAGGATCTGCGCGGCGTGCCGTTCGTGACCATCGACGGCGAGGACGCCCGCGATTTTGACGACGCGGTGTATGTCCGGCGGCTTCCCGGCGCGCCCGACGGCGCGGTATGGGAACTGTGGGTCGCCATCGCGGACGTGAGCCATTTCGTGCTGCCGGGTTCGCGGCTGGACCGGGAAGCCCGTGATCGCGGCAACTCCTATTATTTCCCGACCTCCGTGGAGCCCATGCTGCCCGAGGTTCTGTCCAACGGCCTGTGCAGCCTGCGTCCCGACGAGGATCGGCTGGTCATGGCGGCGCGGGTAGGGTTCGACGATCGGGGCATCCCGCGCACGTCGGCGTTTTTCCCGGGCGTGATCCGGTCGCGGGGACGGCTCACCTATGAAGGCGTGCAGGAGGCGTTGGACCACGGCGGCGAACTGGCGGGGCGGCATCCGTATTTGAAGGACGCCGAAGCGCTGGCGCATCTTCTGCTCGAACGGCGTCAGGCGCGGGGGAGCCTTGATTTCGATTTGCCCGAGGCGCAGTTCATCGTGAATCGTTCCACAGGCGAAGTGGAGGGCATCAAGCGGCGCGTCCGGCTGTTCGCGCACCGGCTGATCGAAGAATTCATGCTGGCGGCGAACGAGGCCGTGGCCCGCTTCCTCACGGAGAAGGGCACGCCGTTCCCGTACCGCATCCATCCCGCGCCCGATCCGGATCGGCTGTCCACGCTGTTCCGCACGCTGGCGTCCACGGACCTCGCCCAGAGCGATCTCCTGACCCTCAAGCGGGGCGAAACGCCTTCGCCGTCGCGTCTCCGGGACATCCTGGTACAGGCCAACGGCACGCCGCAGGAGTACCTTGTGGGGCGGCTCGTGCTGCGCTCCATGATGCAGGCCCGGTACTCTCCGGAGGCGGGCGAGCATTTCGGGCTGGCTTCCCCCTGCTATTGCCACTTCACGTCACCCATCCGGCGCTATGCCGACCTGCTGGTGCACCGGGCGCTGTCCTTTACGCTCGGCGCGACGCCGGGGCCGATCCTCGCCGGGCACAAGCTGCTTATGGCGGCGGACCAGTGCAACGCCCGTGAACGCGCCGCGACCGAGGCCGAACGGGAAATCGCCCGCCGTCTCGGGTGCCTCCTGCTGCGGGAGCGCACCGGCGAGACATTCACCGGCGTCGTTTCCGGGGTGACGGAGTTCGGCTTTTTCGTGGAGTTCGACGAGATGCCCGTCGAGGGCATGGTGCGGCTCACGACGTTCCGCGACGACTGGTTCGAGTACGATCCGGACCGTCAGGAACTCATCGGCGTGGGTACGGGGCGGCGCTTCCGTCTGGGGCAGGCCGTCACCGTGCGGCTGACCGACGTGCATATCGGACGGCTTGAGGTGAATCTTGAGCTGGAAGGGACTACAGATACGGCGAAAAGATCCAGCTCGCGGCGTTCCGCAGGCGGTAGGGAAGCGCCGGGTAGGTCGTCGGGACGGAAACGGAACGGCTTCGTACCTCGTCATAAAAGGCGCTGAGCTGTTCCGCCAGCCGGAGATCCAGCACTTCCATGACCAGCTCGAAGTTGAGGTTGAGGCTGCGGGGGTCGAGGTTGGCGGAGCCGAGCAGGGTGTATTCGCCGTCGATGAGCAGGAGTTTGGTGTGGGCGAAGGGCGGGGGCTGGCGGTAAATCTTCACGCCCCTGTCCGCCAGCATGGGCATCTGGTGGCGCATGGCCCAGTCCACAAGGCGGTGGTTGTTCTCGCCGGGCAGGATGACGCTCACGTCCACGCCGCGCAGGACCGCGCTCACCAGCTCGCCGTGCAGACGGTGCGGCGGCAGGAAGTACGGGCTCATGATCCGCACGGAATGCCGCGCCGCCGAAATCTGGGCGCAGACGAGATCGAGGATGGTGTCCTCGGGGGTGCCGGGGCCGTCCATGAGGATGCGGCACAATGAACTCCCTTGTTTCTTCACGGGATGCACGGTGAAGTTCGCGTGGTCCCCGGTGGCGAAGCTCCAGTCCATGAGGAAGGCGATTTCAAGCTGCTGCGCGATGGGGCCGAGGCAGCGGAAGTGCACGTCCTGCACCCGTGAGCGGCGCTTCAGGTTGGCGAGGTGGTTCTGGGAAATGTTCATGCCGCCGGTGAAGCCTGTTTCGCTGTCGCAGATCAGGACTTTGCGGTGCGTCCGCAGGTTGATGGAAAACTGGGGCGGGATGAGGCGCGGCGGCAGGAAGTAGGCGAGCTTGACGTCCGGGCCGAGGCGTTTGCGCCAGCTCGGCCACAAGTGGAAGGAGCCCACGCCGTCCATGAGCAGGCGCACGTCGCATCCGCGTTCGGCAGCGGCGCGCAGGGCGGCGGCGAAGCTCTTGCCCACTTCGTCGTAACCGAAAATGAAACTCGACAGGAAGACCCGTTCCTTGGCCTCGCTGATGGCCTTGAGCATGACCGGATAGGCGGCTTCGCCGTTGTGCAGCACGGTGAGGTCGTTGCCTTCGAGCATACAGCGGCCGGTGATGCTGGAGCCGGGGTTGACGAGGTAGTGCCATGCGTGCGGGACTTCGTCCTTGTCGATGAACCCTTCCGGTTTTTCCGTCAGTGATTTGCCGTGCAGGTCCACAAGGCCGCCCATGACTTTCTGGGCGGCTTTTTCCATAAGCCGGACGGCTTGGCTGTCGATCCGGGCGATCCCGAACAGCCAGTAAAGCGGGAGGTCGGAGTAGGCAGCCCGACCGGGGGCATGAACAGGATGATGGCGATCCAGCCGAGGGCCGCCCGCGAGTCCCGCTTGTGCAGCAGGGCATGGCAGGCGCTGTAGACGGCGAACCCGTGCATGATGGCCACGAAGCTCAGAAGGATCACCGTGTTCGGGACGAAGATCAGGCACGCAACGGCCAGCAGCGCGAGCAGGAGAGAGATGTAGAGCATAGGCGGGTGGGGGAGAAGGGCCTCTCTTGGAATCTCCAGCCCCGGACCCTACTCCGAATCTGCTGTGGGCGAGGAGATGCGGCAGGCCTTCCTGCCCTGCATAGGACGCCGACGGGGAAGCTTCTTCCGCGCGGCTTTAGCGGCCGGGGAGCTCGGGAGAGGAAGGGGCTGTCTGGCTGGGGAGGGAGATCCCTTCTCGAGAAAGGCTCTCCTCCCCAGCCTGTTCGTCCGGTAGCGTACCGGAAGCTTTTTACCGTACGACGAGCACGGGGACGGTGGCGAGGGTAAGCACCTTGTGGGTGACGCTGCCGAGGAGAAGGCCTTCGATGTCGCTGCGGCCGCGGGAACCCATGACGATCAGGTCGCACTTCATGTCTTCGGCGGTTTCGATGATGCCTTCGGCGGTAGAGGTATGGAGAACAATCTTTTCGCGGCAGGCGATGTTGTCCTTGGCGATGACGTCCATGACGGGCTGGGTGATGAGGCTGGCGTCGGTCTTGACGGCCTCTTCGGCTTCCTTGCGCGCATCGCCGCCGATGACGTTGGGGATGGGGGGGAGGACCGTGGCGACGACGATCTCGCCGCCTTCGCGGACGAGGCTGACGGCGTGGGCCACGGCGTGCATGGAGTGTTCGGAACCATCGACGGGCAAGAGGATGCGGTTGTAAGCCATACGTGCTCCTTAATATTGACGCTGATGCGTCTGTTTGAAGGGATCGCAACGTATGTTACACGGGCTGGAACGAAGTGACAAGGCTTCTATTCGCCGGGCGGGAACGCTGCGGAAACGGTGCGGATACGCTGGAACGCCGCATGGTTGCAAAAACATGGAGAGGCCGTTTCCGGCCGGGCCTCAGATTGACAATAACGTCCCGCCAGAGTACATTTATCCATTCCATTTTTATCTCTCACATTTACGGCCTCCGGTGTGCGCGACCTCCCGGAGCGTCTTTGTCCTCAGGAGGGCACGATGTCCAAAATTTTGAGCAAAGGCCTGACCTTCGATGATGTGTTGTTGGTGCCCGCCTATTCTGAAGTCACGCCGGATGTGGTGGACGTGACCGCTTGGCTGACTCCGTCCATCTCTCTGAATATTCCGCTGGTTTCCGCCGCGATGGATACCGTGACCGAGTCCGCGATGGCCATTTCCATGGCCCGCGCCGGCGGCATCGGCATCGTGCACAAGAATATGAGCATCGAGCGCCAGAAGCTGGAGATCGAAAAGGTCAAGAAATCCGAAAGCGGCATGATCATCGATCCCATCACCGTCGAGCCCGACGACACCGTCGAGCACGCGCTGGATCTCATGCACGCGTACCGCGTGTCCGGCCTGCCCGTGGTCCGGGAAAAGAAGCTGGTCGGCATCCTGACCAACCGCGACGTCCGTTTTGTTGAAGATCTCGCCGGGACCAAGGTCCGGGACGTGATGACCAGCGAAAACCTGATCACCGTTCCCACCGGAACCACGCTTGAGGAAGCCAAGCACCACCTGCACACCCACCGCATCGAAAAGCTGCTCGTGGTTGACGAAAAGGGTGAGCTTGCCGGGCTTCTTACCATGAAGGACATCGACAAGGTCCAGAAGTACCCCAATGCCTGTAAGGACAGCAAGGGCCGCCTGCGCGTCGGCGCGGCCATCGGCGTGGGCCCGGAAGGCGAGAAGCGCGCCGCCGCCCTCATCGCCGCGGGCGTTGACGTGCTCGTGCTCGACTCCGCGCACGGCCACTCCAAGAACATTTTGGATGCCGTGTCCGCCATCAAGGGCGCGTTCCCGGATTGCCAGCTCGTCGCGGGCAACGTGGCGACCTATGAAGGCGCCCGCGCCATGCTGAAGGCCGGCGCCGACACCGTGAAGGTGGGCATCGGGCCCGGCTCCATCTGCACCACGCGCGTCGTGGCCGGTGTGGGCGTTCCGCAGGTCACCGCCATCATGGAATGTTCCCGCGCCGCCCGTGAAATGGACCGTTGCTGTATCGGCGACGGCGGCATCAAATTCTCCGGCGATGTGGTCAAGGCCCTCTCCGCCGGAGCGAATTCCGTCATGGTCGGCAGCCTGCTCGCGGGCACCGAGGAAAGCCCGGGCGAAACCATCCTCTATCAGGGCCGTACCTACAAGATCTATCGCGGCATGGGTTCCATCGACGCCATGAAGGAAGGCAGCTCCGACCGTTACTTCCAGCAGAAGAGCAAGAAGCTCGTCCCCGAAGGCATCGTGGGACGCGTGCCCTTCCGCGGCTTGGCCAGCGAGACCATTTACCAGCTTGTGGGCGGCGTCCGCTCCGGTATGGGCTACTGCGGCGCGGCGACCATTCAGGAACTCTTCGAAAAATCCCAGATGGTGGAAATCTCCGCCGCGGGCCTGCGCGAAAGCCATGTCCACGACGTCATCATCACCAAGGAAGCTCCCAACTATCGCGTGGACAACGCGTAAGTCCCCTTTCGGCGGGGAGGGTCCTCCCCGCCGCCTTCCCGGACGCCCCGGGATTCTCATTGACACTGACAGACTCTGAGACAACGCTGTCTCTCGAACAAAAGGACATACGATGCCCAGTAAAGTTATCATTATAGACTACGGCTCTCAGGTTACGCAGCTCATCGCCCGTCGGGTGCGCGAAGCCGGCGTCTATTCCGAAATCCACCCCTGCGTCGTCACCGCCGCGCAGGTGAAAGCCATGCAGCCCTCCGCAATCATCCTGTCGGGTGGCCCCGCGAGCGTGGGGGAAAAGGACGCTCCCGCGCTGGACAAGGGATTCCTTGACCTCGGCGTGCCGGTCCTCGGCATCTGCTACGGTATGCAGCTTCTGGCCTTCAACCTCGGTGGTGGGTTGGAACAGTCCGAAACCCGCGAGTATGGCCCCGCCGACTTGCGGTTTGTCCGTTCCTGCGCCCTGTGGGACGGCATCGATCTGACCAAGCTTTCCCGCGTATGGATGTCCCACGGCGATACCGTGAAGACGCCTCCGGCGGGTTTCCTCGTTACCGGCAGCACCGATACGCTCGAAGTGGCGGCCATGGCCGACGAGGCCCGCAAGATCTACGCCGTGCAGTTCCACCCCGAAGTGCACCACTCCGTGGACGGCGACACCATGCTCCGCAACTTTCTGTTCAAGATCGCCAAGATCACCCCGGACTGGACCATGTCTTCCTTTGTGGAGCGCGTGATCAACGAAGTGCGCAAAACCGTGGGCGACGGGCATGTGGTCTGCGCGCTCTCCGGCGGTGTGGACTCCACCGTGGTCGCCGTGCTGCTGCACAAGGCCATCGGCAAGAACCTGCACTGCATCTTTGTGGATAACGGCGTGCTCCGCTCCGGCGAAGGCGACGAGGTTGTCACCTACCTGCGCGAGCACTTCGATCTGAACCTCAAGCTGGTGAACGCGCAGGATCGTTTCCTCGATCTGCTCGCCGGGGTCGAAGACCCTGAGAAGAAGCGCAAGATCATCGGCCATACCTTCATCGACGTCTTCGATGAAGAGGCGCGCGCCATCGGCAACGTGGAATGGCTGGCTCAGGGGACCCTCTATCCCGACGTGATCGAGTCCGTGTCCCACAAGGGGCCGAGCGCGGTCATCAAGAGCCACCACAACGTGGGCGGCTTGCCGGAAAAGATGAACATGAAGCTCATCGAGCCGCTGCGTGAACTGTTCAAGGATGAAGTGCGTCAGGTGGGCGCGGAACTCGGTATGCCCGAATCCGTCATCTGGCGTCAGCCGTTCCCCGGTCCCGGCCTCGCCATCCGCGTGATCGGCGAAGTGACCCGTGAGCGGTTGGATATCCTCCGCAAGGCCGACACCATCGTGCAGCAGGAACTGCGTGATGCCGGCTGGTATCGTAAGATTTGGCAGGGCTTCGCCGTGCTGCTCCCGTTGAAGACGGTGGGCGTCATGGGCGACGGGCGCACGTACGAGCATGTCATCGCCCTGCGCTGCGTGGACAGCGTGGACGCCATGACCGCCGACTGGGCACGTCTGCCGTATGATCTGCTGGAACGGATTTCCAGAAGGATCATCAACGAAGTCAAGGGAGTGAACCGTGTGGTGTACGACGTCTCCTCGAAGCCGCCGAGCACCATTGAATGGGAATAGCGAGGCATTATCATGTTTGGTATTGGCGGTACGGAACTGCTGGTGATTCTCGTCGTAGCGCTGATTGTCCTTGGTCCTAAAAGCGTTCCTCAGATCGCACGGACGCTCGGCAAGGCCATGGGCGAATTCCGCAAGGTTTCTACGGAATTCCAGCGGACACTGAATACGGAAATCGAGCTCGAAGAGCACGAAAAGCGCAAGCAGGAAGCGGAAAAGGAACTGTTCGGCACCGAACAGAAAGCCACCGCGGCTACGAAGCCCGCTGAAGCGGCTTCTCCAGCAGTTCGGGCCGGGCCCCCGCCCCGCCGGAAACCGACGCTTCCGTAAAGGGTTAGGCATGACAGAACGCGAAGACAAGACCCCCGTCGCGCCCTCCGGCGCGGCGGAGGAACAGGAAATCTTGCTGGATTCCCCGATTGTGGAGTCCGAGGACGAGCCCGGGGCGGTAGACGCTCCGGGCGTCTCCGGTTCGAAGGAGCCGGACGAAGCCGCCGTTGAATCCACGCCCGTGGTTGAAGAAGCCGCCGTCGAACCGGTTCCTCCGGTTGAGGAAGCCATTGCCGGGAATCCGGAAGCGGCGGGCCCCCCCCCCGCCCGCCCCGCCGATGCCGACGCTTCGGCGGGGCTGCCCGAAATCCCCGAGGGCGCGTCGTCGGCTTGGCCGCAAGAGGAAACATTGCCCGCGCCCGCCGCTGGCGGTGAGCCTCCGGCCCCCGTCGATCCTCCTTCCGGGGAGGAAGAAGAGCCGGAAGAAGAACGGCCCATGACCCTGCTGGAGCACCTCGGGGAGCTGCGCAAGCGCCTCGTGCGTGGTTTCTTGGCCATCCTGATCGGCTTTTTCGCCTGTTACGGCTTCGCCCAGCAGTTGTTCTATTATCTTTCCCTGCCGCTGTTGAAGGTCATGCCCGCCGACTCCAAGTTCATTTATACAGGGGTTGCGGAAGGCTTCTTCGTCGACATGAAGGTCGCGTTCGTGGCCGGCGTGTTCGTGGCGTGCCCGTTCCTGTTCTATCAGATCTGGGCGTTCATCGCGCCGGGCCTGTACGAGGAGGAAAAGAAGTACATCATCCCGTTGGCCCTGTCTTCGGCGCTGTTCTTCATTTTGGGCGGGGTGTTCTGTTATTTCGGGGTATTCCCGTTCGCTTTCGAGTTTTTCATGAGCTATTCGACCGACAATATCGTGGCGATGCTGTCGATCGACGAATACTTGAGCTTCGCGCTCAAGATGGTGCTTGCCTTCGGGCTTATTTTCGAAATGCCGCTGTTCAGCTTCTTCTTGGCGCGTATGGGCCTCATCACCGCGCAGAAGATGCGCGAGGTGCGCAAATACGCCATCTTGGCCATTTTTGTCGTCGCCGCCATCCTGACGCCGCCGGACGTGTTCTCGCAGCTTATGATGGCGGGACCCATGATTGTGCTGTATGAAGTCAGCATCTGGGTGGCCGTGCTTGTGGGCAAGAAGAAGGCGGAGCGGGAAAAGGCGGCCGAGGAAGGTGGAGCATGATCCGTACCGGACACGTCGCCAGAACCACGGCGGAGACCGATATCGATTTGACCTTGTGCCTTGAAGGCAGCGGCAAGACGTCCGTCGCCACCGGTTTTGGCCTGCTTGATCACATGCTCACCCTGACGGCGTTCTGGGCCGGGTTTGATTTGTCCCTGACCTGCAAGGGCGATACGCATATCGATGCGCATCACTCCGCCGAAGACATCGCCCTTTGCCTTGGCCAGGCGTTCGCTCTGGCCGTGGGCGACCGGAAGGGCATTGCCCGCGTGGGGTTCGCCCGCGTGCCGATGGACGAGGCGCTGGCCGAAGTGACGCTCGATATTTCCGGGCGCCCGTGGCTGGAGTGGCGGGGTGACGAGTTGCTGCCGCCCGTGCTCGCGGGTGAGGAGCGTGACGTCTGGCGCGAGTTCTATAAGAGTTTTGCCGCCGCCGCCCGCATGAACGTGCATGTCGCTTTTCTGTATGGCCGGAACGGGCATCATTTGCTGGAATCCGCGGCTAAGGGGTTGGGGCTTGCCTTGGCTCAGGCCGCTTCTCTCACAGGTAACGTGGTGCGGAGCACCAAAGGGAGTCTCGACTGATGAGCAGACTGACCCGCCGTTTTTTCTGTCTCGCGGTTTTGGCCGTATCCATATCTCTGCTTGCGGCCTGTCAGAAGACGACGCCCAGCACTCCGGACCTCCCCGATTTGAAGGTCGGCGTCGTCGGCGTGGAACAGCCCAAGGGGACGACGGATTTGCTCGCGGGATTCATTCCCGAAGATCGCGTGTTGGCCTCGGATCAGGCTGTGGCCACGTTCAATGAAGAACTCATGAAGCTTTTGAAGACCACGACGCACCGCTCGTACGTGTTCATCCCCAAGGCCGGGGGCGCTGATCCTCGCGAACGCAATGGCGCGCTGGCCCACTGGGCCAAGATCGGGAAGGACATGGGCGTGGATCTGCTCATCGTCCCGCAAATCCTCGACTGGCGTGAACGGGCCGGGAGCAGCGCGGGTGTGACGACGTCCGCCGCCGTGAATATGGACTTCTATCTGATTGACGTGCGCGAACCCGGCGGCGCGCTGGTGTCCCGCTCCCACTTCAAGGAAAAGCAGGTCGGCTTGAGCGACAACCTGATGAACTTCGATACGTTCCTCAAGCGCGGCGCCAAGTGGCTCACGGCGCAGGAGCTGGCGATGGAAGGGATGCAGAAGATGATCAAGGAGTTCGGTTTATGATCCTTTTTCCCGCAGTGGATATCAAAGGGGGGCAGGCTGTGCGCCTCAGGCGCGGGCGTGCCGACGACTCCACGGTCTTTTCCGACGATCCGGTTGCGGCGGCGCTGCAATGGCAGGAGCAGGGCGCAAAGTTCCTGCATCTTGTGGATCTGGACGGCGCGTTTGAAGGTGTGTCGCCGAATACGGATCTGGTCCGCCGGATTTGTGAAGCCCTTTCCATCCCCGTACAGCTTGGCGGCGGTATCCGTGACGAGGAAACCGCCCATCGCTGGCTTGATGCGGGTGTGGCCCGTCTGATCATCGGTACGCTGGCTCTGGAAGATCCCGCCCGTTTCGCGGCGCTGTGCCATGCCTGCCCCGGTCGCATCGGCGTTTCGTTGGATGCGGAAAACGGACGCCTGAAGACCCGTGGCTGGGTGGGGGATACGCCGTATACGGTGGATGATGTGGTTCCCCGTCTGGCTGAAGACGGCGCGGCATTCCTCGTGTATACCGACATCGAGCGTGACGGTATGCAGACCGGCGTGAACGTGCCCGCCCTGACGCATCTGGCCCGGACGAGCAAGGTGCCGGTGATTGCCGCCGGCGGCGTTGCCACGTTGGATGACGTGAAGGCGTTGTATCCGCTGTCGGTATCCGCGAACCTTGAAGGCGCGATCAGCGGACGGGCTATTTACGAAGGCACGCTGGATCTGCGCGAGGCCATGGGCTGGATCGCCGCGCAGGAGCGGTAGTTTTGACGTGGGGGAAGGGGAGAGCATCCCACGGTTCTCCCTCCCTTGCCCCACGCCCCCAACACTCCCTCTCCCAAGACTTTTGGCGTTATCGGATCCTTGTTCGGAAAGGTGCTGAAAGCGAAAGCGTGGGCGTGCCTTTCAGTTTTTGGGGAGAGGGGCTGTTTGGGAAGGGAAAACATTCCGTAAAAATGGCGGGGAAGAAGGCGTAGCTTTTAAAGATGGCTTTGGAGACTGTTTTTGGCGGGGCCATGAAAAAAACGGTTGACTTTCATTCCGGGGTTCGCTAAAAGCTTCCTCACGCATGGGGTTGTAGCTCAGTTGGGAGAGCGCTTGAATGGCATTCAAGAGGTCGTCAGTTCAATTCTGTCCAGCTCCACCAGATTTTTAAAGCTGATTCAATTTTGGATCAGCTTTTTTTATTGCATGAAGTTGCGAAATAAAATGGTTGAGGAGCCTTTCCGACCGCCTTTGAGGCGGGATCCGGAAGGCTCCTTATTTTTTTGCTCATACCCCGAAACGGGATACGCGGAGATGGCAGCCGCCTCTGCCCGTGCGGGCCGTAAAATCCTGATGGTACGCTTCGGCGGGGTAAAAGGCGGAGGCCGGGAGCAGTTCGGTGGCCACCGCATAGCCGTGTTCCCTGAGCTTTTCCATGAGGGAAAGGGCTGTGGCTTTCTGCCGCTCATCTTTGTAGAAAATCGCTGAACGGTATTGTGTGCCGATATCCGGGCCCTGTCTGTTGATCTGGGTAGGATCATGGATTTCAAAGAACAGGCGGGCGAGTTCCTCGAAAGAAACCTTTGCCGGATCGTAGGTTACGCGGACCGCTTCGGCGTGGCCGGTCCTGCCCGTGCAGACCTGTTCGTAGGTGGGGTTCGGCACCGTACCGCCCGTGTAGCCCGACTCCGCGTCACAGACACCGGGGACGGACTGGAAAGCGTCCTCCACTCCCCAGAAACAGCCGCCCGCGAAGATGGCCTCTTCCGTGCATTCGGATGTTTTTTCTGGTATGAATTCAAGCGACAAGGAATTGACGCAATGCCGCGTGTTTTTTGGGGTGAAGCGTTCGCCTTCGAAGACATGCCCCAGATGGGCCCCGCAGGCGGCGCAGACGATTTCCGTCCGGTGGCCGTCCGGATCGGGGCGGCGGAGTACGGAGCCGGGCACGGCGTCGTCAAAGGACGGCCAGCCGCATCCGGAGTCGAACTTGTCGCCCGAGCGGTAGAGCGTTGCGCCGCAACGCCGGCAGGCATAGGTTCCGTCGGCCTTCTGGTTCCAGTAGCGCCCGCTGAACGGCGGTTCCGTCGCGCCGTGGGCGATGACCTGTTCTTCGTCGGGAGTGAGGGGTCGCATGGTGCCTCCTTGTGTTATCAGCATATATGATACAAGTATGATCCCTGAGTGGAAAGACAATGATACCTTTTGCCGGACCCGGTTAGGGATGGCACAACTTTTTATTTCGGAGAAAGTATGGTCTCAACTGCCGTTCGTACCTTTGCGAGGGGCATTCCCTGGAATCTCTTTTTGCTGACCCTCGGATGCGGCCTGTTCGCACTCGGCGTGAAAGCCGTCGCCATTCCCCATATGCTCATTTCCGGCGGCGTATTCGGGACGGCGCTTCTGATCAATTACATGACGGAAACCCTGAGCCCGGCCGTGTGGAATGTGCTGCTCAACATTCCTATCTTTATTGCGGGCTGGCTGTTCGTGGGGCGGCGTTTCGTCCTGTACAGCCTGTACGGGCTGGCCGTGGTCTCCGTGGCCACGCAATATTTGGACATGACCATCAACATCACCGATCCGATTCTCGCAAGTATCGCCGCGGGCTGCATCTGTGGGCTCGGGCTCGGCATCGTACTGCATTCCATCGGCTGCGATGGCGGGTTGACCATCATTTCCATCGCCCTGCACAAGCGGTATGGCATCAGCGTCGGGCAATTCAGCCTGCTGTACAACATCACGCTGTTTGTACTGGCCTTTTCCATGTATAATCCGGACAGCATGTTGTATTCGCTGATCATGATTTTTGTGTACTCCAAGGTGATGGACTACGTTTCGACCATCTTCAACCAGCGGAAAATGGTGTTGATCATTTCCACGCAGCACGCCGCAATCCGTGAAGACATCCTGACGCATCTGCACCGGGGGGCCACGCTTCTGTCCGGTTCCGGCGGTTTCACCGGCGAGCAGAGGCCCGTGCTGTTGACCGTCGTGCAAAACTATCAGATCCGGCTGTTGGAAGAGCTCATTTTCCGGCATGACAAGCAGGCGTTCGTCATCATCGAGAACACGCTGAACGTCCTCGGCAAGGGGTTCTCCTGTGTAAAGGAATATAAATGAAGAAATGCACCTTGCCGGTCGCGGATCCGCTTTTGAAGGGGCTCTGTCGATTTCCTCCGGCAGGGTTTTCTGGTATCTGAGAGGCAGCGAGCCGGAATATCCGGCACGCGATCCGACACCTTCAACCGTGGAGAACCGTCATGTCCGAAGAACAACAGGTGCGCCTGAACGTGCATACCGAGAAAATGGGCACCTCCTACGCGAATGCCTTTCAGGTTCGTTACTCGCAGGATGACGTGCTGGTTTCCTTTGGCGTCAGCCTGACCGATCTCTCTGCCGAGCCGGGTGTGAAGGGCGTCGTCACCGCCGACATGCTGGAGCGTATCGCCATGACGCCCCGTACGGCCAAACGCCTGACGCTGACCCTTATCCAGAGCCTCCGCGAATACGAGGCCCGTTTCGGCGAAATCGCCGTCGAGGAGAAGGCCCCCGAAGAGGAATAGCCGCGCTTGGTGCGGAATGGTATCGAAAAGGAAAAAGGCCGGATGTGTCCGGTCTTTTTTTATGCCTTGCAAAGGAGGAGGCGCGGCGGCGGAGCTTGTGCGGGCATCCTTATGCCGAGCGAAAGGCGTATGCATGTGAACGGTGTTGCGCGCGGAGCCGGTGCTGTGCATTTGCAGTTATAAATCTTCATAAAGGAAAATGGATATGGTTTGTTCGCGTCGTCCGTATTGGAGGCCTTGCGTTTTGCAATCCATCCGGCGGATGACGCCTTTTTAGAGGGGGCAATCTGCCTGTATGGGGTGTTTCCGGGCTCTGAAAACATTTTTTTGCTCCCTCCGTTCTCCCTTCTGAAGGAAAAGGGCGGGCCGGTTCTCATGCGTTTTGCAACGGTGGATTGCATTATGTAATGATCTTCTGTGTACTCATTTTTCTAATACTGTAAAATCATTGGCTATACATTTTGGCACGCACCTTGGATAGATGGTTGTTGAAATCCTGCGGGTCGGAAACACCGACGTCCGCGTTACGTTCAAGGAGCTTGTCATGGATTTGTTTGACCTTGTTGGCCTCGCCTGCGCGGCAGGTCTTTTTGCGTACATGATGTACGCGCTGTTCAAGCCGGAACGGTTTTAGGAGGATGATATGATCCTGCGAGATCTGTTGCAGCTTGTCCTGTTCATCGGCCTTTTAGCGGCGCTCAGCCCGCTGTTGGGTCGGTATGTCCATCAGGTTTTTTCCGGCCGCCGCACCTTCCTGCATCCTGTCCTGGGGCCGGTGGAGCGGGGCGTGTACTCGCTGTCCGGTATTCATCCCGACGAAAACCAGACGTGGAGCCGGTACGCCGTCAGCCTCATCGGATTTTCCCTTGCAGGGTTCCTGCTCACGTTCGGGGTACTGCTTTTTCAGGATAAGCTGCCGCTGAATCCGCAAGGCTTCCCCGGCCTTTCGTGGGATTTGGCCCTGAATACGGCGGTCAGCTTCCTGACGAATACGAACTGGCAGTCCTACGGCGGCGAAACCACCATGAGCCATTTCTCGCAGATGGTGGCCCTGACCTATCAGAATTTCGTTTCCGCAGCCGTCGGCATCGCCGTGTGCGCCGCGGTCGTGCGTGGCATCGCCCGCAACGAATCCTCGTCCATCGGCAATTTCTGGTCCGATCTCGTGCGCATTACGCTGTACGTGTTGCTGCCTTTGAGCATCATCGGGGCGTTGATCATGCTCTGGCAGGGTATGGTCCAGAATTTCGACGCGGGCGTTACCGCGACCACGCTTGAGGGCGGGAAGCAGTTCATCGCCACCGGGCCCGTCGCTTCGCAGATTGCGATCAAGCTGCTCGGGACCAACGGCGGCGGCTTCTTCAACGTGAACGCCGCGCATCCTTTTGAGAACCCCACGGCGTTGGCCAGCTTCCTCCAATCTTTCTACATCCTGATCATCCCGAGCGCGCTGGTGTTCTTCCTCGGGGATGCCGTGGGCAGCCGCCGTCACGCGTGGACGGTCTGGGCCGTCATGCTGGCCCTGTTCATCGGCGGCGTGCTGTGGATCTACTTCAGCGAGCTGCACGGTACGCACCTCCTGCAGCAGATTGCGGGCGGGGCCGTACCCAACATGGAAGGCAAGGAAGTGCGTTTCGGCGTGTTCGGCACCTCGCTGTTCGCAACGGCGACCACGGACGCCTCCTGCGGCGCGGTCAACGCCATGCACGACAGCCTGACGCCGCTTGGCGGGATGCTGGTGCTGTTCAACATGCTGCTCGGCGAGATCATCTACGGCGGCGTCGGGTCCGGCCTGTACGGCATGATCCTGTTCATCCTGCTGACCGTGTTCATCGCCGGCCTGATGGTGGGCCGCACGCCCGACTATCTCGGCAAGCGTATCGAAGGCCGCGAGATTACGTGGTGCATGGTGGCCCTGCTGGCCTGCGCCACACCGATCCTGTGTTTCTCCGCCGTGGCGGCGGTGAGTTCGTGGGGAACGGGCGCACTGAATAATGCCGGGGCGCATGGCCTTTCCGAAATCCTTTATGCCTTCACGTCCGGCGCGCAGAACAACGGGAGCGCCTTTGCGGGGCTTTCCGCCAACGTGCCGGTGTGGAACGTTTTGCTGGCCCTCGCCATGTTCATTGGGCGCTTCGGCGTGATGCTGTCCATGCTCGTGGTGGCGGGTTCCCTCGCCGCGCGCAAGAAGCGTCCGATTTCGGATTCTTCCTTCCCCGTGGAAGGGCCTACCTTCGGCCTCTTGCTGCTCGGGATCATCTTCATCGTGGGCGCGCTGACCTATCTGCCCGCCCTGTCCCTCGGCCCCATCGTGGAACAGTTCCAGATGATGCGGGGAATGATGTTTTAAGAGCGGCGAAGGGAACATCAACTGATTTATTCAATCCGAGCCTGTTGGGATAAGACAGGCATAGGACCGAGTGGGTCCGGGGGGGAATCATTCCCCCCGGCGGGGGCAGGGCGGAGCCCTGCCGGGGAATGGGGCGAGCCCCGCCTCCTCCCTCCGGTCCGCCAAGGAGATTTTTCATATGCGTCACCATTCTCAGGAAACCGCGCCTTCGCTGTACGTTCAGGCCGCCAAGGACGCCTTCCGCAAGCTCGATCCGCGCGTGCTCGTGCGCAATCCCGTCATGTTCGTGGTCGCCGTCGGCTGCGTGTTTACGACGGCCTCGTTCTTCTCCCGCGTGGTGACCGGCGCCGACGCCGGATTCAGCGGCCAGATTTCCCTGTGGCTGTGGTTCACCGTGCTGTTCGCCAACTTCGCCGAGGCGCTGGCCGAGGGGCGGGGCAAGGCGCAGGCCGACACGCTCCGCAGCGCCCGTACGGACACCGTCGCACACCGGCTGCTTTCGGACGGAACCGTGGAAACCGTATCCGCTTCCGAGTTGGCCCCCGGCGACCGTGTGGTCGTGGAGGCGGGCGACATGATCCCCGCCGACGGCACGGTCGTCGAAGGTGTGGCCGCCGTGGACGAATCCGCCATCACCGGCGAGTCGGCTCCGGTCATCCGTGAATCCGGCGGCGACCGCAGCGCGGTTACCGGCGGAACCACGGTGCTTTCCGACCGCATCGTCGTGAACGTCACGCAGGAGCCGGGCAAGTCTTTCCTCGACCGCATGATCGCGCTTGTCGAAGGCGCGGAACGGCAGAAGACCCCCAACGAAATCGCCTTGAACATTCTGCTTGCCGGGCTGACCCTCATCTTCATGCTGGTGGTCGTCACCCTGAAGCCGCTGGGCCTTTACCACGGCATCAACATTGATATGGTCGTGCTGGTGGCGCTGCTGGTGTGCCTCATCCCGACCACGATCAGCGGCCTGCTCGCGGCCATCGGCATCGCCGGGATGGACCGCCTGCTCCAGCGCAATGTGCTGGCCCTGTCGGGCCGCGCGGTGGAGGCCGCCGGGGACGTGGATGTGCTGCTGCTCGACAAGACCGGGACGATCACGCTCGGCAACCGCATGGCCTCGGCGTTCCTGCCTCTGCCCGGCGTGAATATCGATGAAATGATGCAGGCCGCCTGCCTTGCCTCCTCCGGCGACGAAACTCCGGAAGGCCGTTCCATCGTCGAATTGGGGAACACCCTCGGCGTGTCCCTGAATGGGGTGCCGCAGGATGTGGTCAGCGTGCCGTTCACGGCGGAAACCCGCATGAGCGGCGTGGATGCCGCCGGAGAACAGCTCCGCAAGGGTGCGACAGATTCCGTGCTGCAGTGGGTGCACTCGCTCGGGCTTCCCGAACGCCGTGAGGAATTGAAGTCCCTCGTCGATCCCGTGGCCCGTGAGGGCGGTACGCCGCTGGTGGTGGCCTCCTCCACGCGGGGCGTGCTCGGCGTCATCCAGCTCAAGGACGTGGTCAAGCCCGGTATGCGCGATCGTTTCGACCGCATCAGGGCCATGGGCATCAAGACCGTGATGATCACGGGCGACAACCGCCTCACCGCGCAGGCCATCGCCGCGGAGGCGGGGGTGGACGACTTCCTTGCCGAAGCCAAGCCCGAGGACAAGCTGCAGCTCATTCTGGATCTCCAGAAGGAAGGCCGTCTTGTGGCCATGTCCGGCGACGGCACCAACGACGCTCCGGCGCTGGCCAAGTCCGACGTGGGGCTGGTCATGAACACCGGCACGCAGGCCGCCCGCGAGGCCGGGAACATGATCGACCTCGATTCCGACCCCACCAAGCTCATCGAGATCGTGGAGATCGGCAAGCAGCTTCTGATTACCCGGGGCGCGCTCACCACGTTCAGCCTCGCCAACGACGTGGCCAAGTACTTCGCCATCATCCCGGCGCTGTTCATGGCGGCCCTGCCGGAGCTCGGCGTGCTGAACGTCATGCACCTGTCCACGCCGCAGAGCGCCATCCTGTCCGCAGTGATCTTCAACGCCCTGATCATCATCCTGCTCATCCCGCTGGCGCTCAAGGGCGTGCGCTACCGTCCCCGTTCCACGGCTTCGGTCCTGCGCGGCAACCTGTTGGTCTACGGGCTCGGCGGCGTCATCGCCCCGTTCATCGGCATCAAGCTCATTGATATCGTGATTTCCGCCGTCGGCCTCGTCTAGCCGCGTCGGTACATATAACCTGAAGGGGCGTTCGTTCCTCTCCAACTCCGGAAGTCTCCTCCGCGTGCGTCCCTTCAGGTTTCTTTTTCACATAAGGATATACGTCATGTTCAAGCTCATTCGTCAGTCCGTTCTGTCCACGCTGTGCCTCGCCGTCCTTTTGTGCGCCGCTTACCCGATGCTCGTCACCGGGGCGGCCGACGCCTTCTTCCCTAAAGAAGCGGCGGGTTCGCTGATCCTGCGGGACGGCGCGATCGTCGGTTCCGCCCTCATCGGGCAGCCGTTCTCCAGCGCGAAGTATTTCCATCCCCGCCCCTCAGCAGCCGGGTACAATGCCGGTTCCTCCTCCGGTTCCAACTATGGCCCCACCAGCAAGGCTCTGGCCGAGCGCGTCCGGGCCTCGGAACAGGAGCTGCGCGCCGAGCGGCCCGAAGGCGTGTTGCCCGTGGATATGCTGACCGCTTCGGGAAGCGGCCTTGATCCTCATATTTCCCCGGATGCGGCCCTGATGCAGGTCCGGCGCGTGGCCGAAGCCCGCGGCCTGTCTCCGGAAGCGGTGGAAAAGCTCGTGCGCGGCCATGTGGAAGGCCCGGAATGGAGCGTGTGGGGTGAACCGAAGGTCAATGTGCTGCGCCTCAATCTGGCTCTTGACGAACTCCGGTAGCCGGGCGAGGAAAGAAGTACTTTCCGTGTCGGGAGGATGGTCATGGACGGTTTCGCGGAACTCATCGAACGCAAACGGCAGGGGTCCCTTAAAGTCTATCTGGGATACGCGGCCGGCGTGGGGAAAACCTACGCCATGCTGCAGGAGGGGCTGCGCCTGAAACAGCAGCACGTGGATGTGGTGATCGGGTACCTCGAACCCCACGACCGCCCCGAGACGATGGCGCTCGCCGAGCATCTGGAAACCGTCCCCCCCCGCGAATGGCGCGTGGGGGACGCCGTTTTCCATGAAATGGACGTCGAGGCCATCCTTGCCCGCAAACCGCAGGTCGTGCTGGTGGACGAGCTGGCCCACACCAACGCGGACGGTTCCAAGAACGACAAGCGCTACTCGGATGTGCTCGAAGTGCTGGCGCAGGGCATCAACGTCATTTCGACCATCAACGTGCAGCATCTGGAATCCGTGGCGGCGCGCGTCGAAGAGGCCACCGGCATCGCCGTGCGGGAACGCATCCCGGACACCGTGCTGCGGCGGGCCGATCAGGTCGTCAACGTGGACGTGACCAAAGAGGAACTCCGCGAGCGCCTCCGGCAAGGCAAGATTTACGCGCCGCAACAGGCCGAGCGGGCGTTGTCGAGCTTCTTCACCTACGAGAACCTGTCCTTTCTCCGCGAGCTGTGCCTGCGCGAGGCATCAGGGGATCAGGTCCGCAAGATCGAGGCGCAGGAGCTCCTCAAGCCCGCCTTGGCCGGGTATGCGGTGGAGGCGGTCATGGTCGCCCTGAGCTCATGGCCCACCGATGCCGAATCGCTTATCCGCCGTGGCGTGCGTATGGCGAACCAGCTCGGATCGCCGTGTTACGTGGTTTATGTCCGCAGGCCGCAGGAAAGCCCGACCCGCATAGACGCGGGCATCCAGCGCCAGCTTCAGCACAACCTGCAGCTGGCGACGAGGCTCGGCGCGGAAGTGGTGCAGCTTGAAGGCGTGGATATCGCCGAAACGCTGGTGAATTTCGCCAGCGAGCGCAACGTGCGGCACGCGATCTTCGGCAAGTCGCGGCTGTCGCCCTTGCGGGAGCGGCTGCGTGGCTCGTTCCTGCTGGATTTCCTGTATGAGGCCGTGGGCGTGGATGTGCACGTCGCCAACGTCACCCCGAAGTATATCAAGTGAGCGCGTCATGATTGTTCTTCCCACCATGCACAAGCGGATACGCCGCTCCTTTCTGCGTCTCGTGCTGCTGTTCGGGGCGCTCGGGGTTTTGATGGTGACCGGCATCACCATTGCGGGGCGGGTTCCCTCGGAGCTCATCCGTATGAACTACGACTCCATCGCCTACGCGCAGGAGATGGTACGGGCCATGAACGGCATCCGGTTCCCCGAGCTGTACCGCGACACCGATACGCTCGGCTGGGAAAAACGGTTTGCCGACACGCTGGAACAGGCTTCCGGCAACATTACCGAAGAGGCCGAGCGGAAGGTCATTACGGATCTTCAAGCCTCATGGGAGGCATACCGCCAGACTCCGGACGACGCCAATTACCGGGGCCTGCACGCCCGCATCGACGCCCTGGTTCAGGTCAACGAGCGGGGGATGTTCCTGCGGCTCAGCAAGAACGCCCGGTTCCGCGACATCATGATGGCGGTGACGGCCGCGGCGTTCCTGCTCGGCACGTTTTGGGCCTTTCTCCTTGCGGACAGCGTGGCGGAGCGTCTGGCCCATCCGTTGCGGCGGGTGGCGGAACTGTTCCGCGATCGCCCGCAGCTTGGGCGGAAGCTCCATCTGCCGGACCCGCAGACGCTGGAAGTGCGGCTGTTGTTCGATGAGTTGTCCCGCCTGTGGGATCGCCTCGGGGAACTGGACGAGCTGAACGTGCACAAGCTGGTCGTGGAAAAGCGGAAGCTTGAAGTGATCCTCGAGTCGGTCGAGGACGGGGTCTTGGTGCTGAGCGCCGCAGGGGACGTCATGCTGGTCAGCCACCGTATGCTTTCGCTTCTTGGCTTGGCCAAAGATGATGTGCAGGGCAAGCCGTGGAGGGATTTGTCCACCAGCGCGCCCAACTACATGGCCCTGCGGGACGGACTCCGCGACGACATGCAGGGCAAGCAGGAGATCACCCTGCGCGTCGGCGGTGAGGAGCGCATTTATGCCGGGCGTCGGCGGAGCCTGCTCAGCGGCAAGGGCGCGGTGACGGGGCAGGTGTTTCTCCTGAGCGACGTGACCGAGAAGCGGCGGCGCGACGGGTTGCGTTCGGAAATGATGGACTGGATATCCCACGAATTGAAGACGCCCATGCAGTCCCTTGGTTTGGCGGCGGATCTCATGGCCCGGCGTCCGGGGCTGGATGAGGAGATGTCCATGCTCGTTGAGACGGTGGGGCAGGATGCCGCCCGGCTGCGGACCGTGGCCCGGCAGTTTATGGAAATCGCCCGCATGAGCCCTTCGGCGCTCCAGCTTGTCCCCGATACGGTGGATCTTGTCGAGCGCGTGCGCGAGTGGCTGATCCCCTTCCAGCTGGTGGCCCGCGAGTCCGGCGAGCGCCTGCTTCTGAGTATGCCCGAAACCGATATCCCCGTGACCATTGATACTGAGCGGTTTGCGTGGGTGCTGTCGAATCTGGTGTCCAACGCTCTGCGTGTCGGTTCCGTCGGCTCCACGGTGCGGATCGTCATCACGCAGGAAGAGGACGATGCCGTTCTTCGGGTAGAAGACGATGGGCCGGGGATTCCGCCGGAGCTGGAGGCGCGTTTGTTCGAGCCGTTCTCGCACGGACGGACAGCTGGGACGCGTGAAGGGCTGGTCGGGCTTGGTCTGGCGATCACCCGCGATATCGTGGAAGCGCACGGCGGCGTGATCCGCTATGCGCGAAATCCCGGGGGGGGAGCCATTTTCACCGTATTGCTGCCATTGGCGAAGTAGAGGAAGGCATTGGGAAGGGATGGAAAACTTTTCTGAAGAAAGAGGGGAATACCCCACGCTTTTCCCTCACTTCCTCAAAAACATCCCTCCCTTTCCAAAGACTTTTGCGCTTATCGAATTCCTGTTCAGGGGGAGGATTTGACGCGGGGGTCCGGTTTTGTAAAAAGACAATAGACCGACAGGTAACAATGAATGGAACGCATTTGAAGGCGGCCCGGTTTTACGGCAATCCCCTTGGGCTACGCCTAACCTGCGTCGAAAGCCGGTATTGCCGATTTGAGCCGACAGCCTTTTTGCGATAACGAAAAGCGTACGGTCGGCCCGTTCCCGCATAAGGGAACAGGCTGATGCCCGCATAGGAAAGTCTTGGGAAGGAGAGAGGAGGGGGCTTGGAGGAGGGGAGAGGAAACCTTTCTCCAGAAAGGTTTCCTCTCCCCTCCCCCAATTCATCCTCATAAGGAGTCCCACATGCTGCGAGTTCTGGTGGCGGACGACGATCCGGGGATCGTGAGGACGCTGATGCTTGGCCTGAAAATGATGGGCTGCCAGCCCGTGGGCGTGGAGAGCGCGGAAGCCGCGATCAAGGCGCTGGAAGACAAGAGCGCGGACCTGCTGCTGACGGACATGCGCATGGAAGGCATGTCCGGGGTAGATCTTGTGCGGGATGCACATGCGCGCTGGCCTGAGATGATCTGCGTGGTCATGACCGCCTTCGCCTCGTACGAAAACGCCGTATCCGCCATCAAGGCCGGGGCCTACGATTATTTGCCGAAACCGTTCACCACCGAACAGTTGGAGCACCTCATCCGCAAGGTGGAGATGCTGGTGGACCTCCAGCGGGAAAACTCGCGCTTGCGGGCCGGGTCCGGTGACTGGTTCGACGGGCTGACTTCACCGAAATGCCAGGCTCTCCAGTCCGTTGTGGAGCGGATCGCGCCGAGCGATGCCACAGTGCTCCTGTCCGGCGAAACGGGATCGGGCAAGACCGAGCTGGCTCGGTCCATCCATAGAAGATCGGCACGTGCGGACAAGCCGTTTGTGGAAGTAACCTGCACGGCGATCGCGGAAAACCTTTTCGAATCCGAAGTGTTCGGGCACGTGCGGGGGGCTTTTACCGGAGCGGTGCGCGATAAGGCGGGCAAATTCGAGCTGGCGGACGGCGGCACCCTGTTCCTTGACGAAATCGGGGAACTGTCGGCTACGGCGCAGTCCAAGCTGCTGCGTTTCCTTGAAGATAAGGTCATCGAACGGGTTGGGGACAATAAGCCCATCCGGCTGGATGTGCGCATCATTGCCGCGACGAACCGGGATCTTGCCGCTATGATGAAGTCCGGGACGTTCCGCGAAGATCTGTACTACAGGCTGAACGTATTCGAGTGTACGGTTCCGCCGCTGCGGGAACGGCCCGAGGACATCGAGCCCCTCGCCGCAAAGCTGCTGCGCTCCGCTTCCGCCAAGTACGGCACGCCGCCCACCCTGTCGCAGGCCGCACGCCAGGCGCTGCTGCGGTACGGTTGGCCCGGCAACGTCCGGGAACTGCGGAACGTCATGGAACGGGTCGCGCTGCTCGCCGCCGGACGTGAAGTGACGCTGGTGGATTTGCCGCCCGCGCTGAGCGCCGGGGAAGGGGTGCGGTCCGGTCCGGATGAGGAGCCGCATATCTTGACCCTGCGTGAGCTGGAAGCGGAACACATCCGGCGAGTGCTCGGGCTCGGCGTCAGCATGGAACGGGCCGCCGAACTGCTCGGAATCAACACGGTGACGCTCTGGCGCAAACGTAAGGAACTCGGAGCCTAACGGGCTTCCTTTTTTGGACGGAAGGCCGTACGAAGGAGGCATCTTCCCGGCCCGGCGTCGCAAGCGGGGAAGAGAAGGCCGGAAGGGAGGTTGCTATGGGGTTTATCGCCGGGGACAGCGTGTTGGATGCCGCGTACGGGTACGGCATGGTCTGCGATGTGATCAGGAATCCTGACGAAACGTATCCCGTGATCTGCCGGTTCTGGCAGAATGGGCGGCCTGTGGAAATTTCGTATACGCGGGACGGGTTCAACGACGTTTCCGATATGATCCCTTCGCTTGTCCATGCGGGAACCGGTGCCGCGAAAGGGAAGCCCGTGCGCTTGTCCTTTGAGGATTTCGACGAGGAATACAGGAAACTGTTCGGCGGCGCCGGGCAGAAGAAACCTTGAGCGGATGCTTCAGAGTACGGCGCTTCATGAAATGATGAAAAGGATGCCCTTTCGGTTCATCGGGAGGGCGTTTTTATGGACTTGCAGATGGTTGGGGAAGGGCAGGGGGCTCTCATGGGGAGCGGCTGGATATTGAAGGGCAATGGCGGAGAGTTCCTGAGCTGTTTATCCCAGCTGAACTGGGATATCGGGAGCAAAACAAGGCGATTGCTTGTGTAAAAAAAGATTTTATCAAAAATAATTCCTATTACTATTGACTTCATGCATGATTTGTTCAAAAATCCGCAAACAGGAGTAGAGGAAGCGTTCGCATTATCGTTTTATAACAAGAGAGGGCAAGATGAGAACCCGTTCCGCTTTGCTGGTGGCCAGCTGCGTTTTGGCCGCTTCCGTCGTGACAGGAGGAGCGTTGAACGAGAGCGTTGGCGCCGACAAGGGGATTCCCCCGAACCACCCTCAGCTGACGAAGTTTTCCAAGGTTTCCGACATAGTGATGGACAAGTGCATGGCTTGCCATTCACGGAATTATGATTTGCCGTTCTATGCTAAAATTCCGGGGATCAAGGAAATCATCGAAAAGGATTTCAACGACGGCCTTCGGGCGATGGACTTGAATCTGGAACTGGTCGAAGCCGCGAAGGACAAGCCGATCGGCGAAGCGACGCTTGCCAAGATGGAATGGGTTATCGTCAACGAAACCATGCCGCCCGCGAAGTTTACCGCCGTGCACTGGGGCAGCCGTGTGTCGTCTGAAGACAGGGCCGCCATCCTCGATTGGGTGAAGGCCTCGCGTGCCGCCCACTATGCCACCGGGCTGGCGGCTCCGCGTCATGCCGATGAACCGCTGCAGCCGCTGCCGGACGCGCTCTCCGTCAATGCCGCCAAGGTGGCGCTCGGTGAAAAGCTGTTCGTCGACAAGCGGTTGTCCGGAGACAATACCGTCGCCTGCGTAACCTGTCATGATTTTTCGAAGGCCGGTACGGACAACAAGCGCTTCGCGGAAGGTATCCGCGGGCAGTTCGGCGACATCAACGCGCCGACCATGTTCAACGCCGCGTTCAACACCAAGCAGTTCTGGAACGGACGGGCCGCGGACCTTCAGGAGCAGGCCGGCGGGCCTCCCATGAACCCCATTGAGATGGGCAGCAAGGACTGGGATGAAATCTGCGCCAAGCTCGCGCAGGACCCCGAACTGACCGCCGCCTTTACCGCAGTCTATCCCGACGGCTGGAACGGCAAGAACGTTACCGATGCCATTGCCGAATATGAAAAGACGCTCATCACGCCGAACAGCCGCTTTGACAAGTGGCTGAAGGGGGACGACAAGGCGTTGACCGCGCAGGAAATCGAAGGCTATCAACGCTTCAAGATGTACCGCTGCTCAAGCTGTCACGTCGGCAAGTCCGTGGGCGGGCAGTCCTTCGAATACATGGATCTCAAGAAGGCGTACTTTGAGGATCGCGGCAACCCGCTCGGCTCCGACGAAGGGCTCAAGGGTTTTACCGGCAAGGTTGAAGATCTGCACCGCTTCAAGGTCCCGAACCTGCGCAACGTCGAACTGACGGCTCCGTATCTTCATGACGGCACCGTAACGACGCTGGACGAGGCCGTACGCATCATGGGCGTGTATCTCTCCGGCATGGACATCCCCAAGGGCGATCGAGATCTCATCGTTGGGTTCCTGCGGACTCTGACGGGCGAATGGAACGGTAAGCCGCTGGCAGGGGAAGCCGTAAAGAACTAGTTGTCCGTAAATGAATAAAAGGCGGCATCGGAAATCCCGGTGCCGCTTTTTTTGATCCTGTCAAAACACTGGGGGAGCTCCATTTCTGGAGCATTTCTTTTGAGAGTGGAGAAAGAAGCCTCAGCGCCGGCACTAAGATTGCGCAAGGGAAACAAGGGAGCGTGTAACAACTTTACAGAATGGATACCCTCCGGATTGTTTTCGGGAAAATATGTTCCCGCCGTTCGTTGCAATACGGATCTTCTTGAATGCATTGGATATACTTTGGGGAACAAGATGTTCGGGTCCCGCATTATGGTACGGAATAAGATGAAAAAACGATTCTTGTGCACGCGGGGTGGTGCGTGGAAAGCCAAACAGGGGAAAAGCGGCTTTTGAAGAAGTTATTGCCGTTTCAGAAGAAGATTTGTATCCGTAATGCTGCTTTTTGTATGAAACCGGACAAACGTTTCCGCGACTCTAAAAGTAAGATTGCGCAACAGGCTTTCTGGCTTGGACAACTTCTGATAAACGGAATGCCGGCCTCTTGCTCCGCACTCTATTTTTTATTGCAATCAGGCAAAAAATATCCCCCTATGGCCTGACGGTCTATACAAGTCGATAAAAGTCGATTACATTGCTAGGCAATCTACTCGGAGGTGAATGCATGATAAGTGACGCCGAACTGCTGAAGTTGGTTATGGAAAGATATCCCGAACAGCCTACTCCGTTTATTATCGAACAATTTACCGTTCTCAAGGCCGGGCTTATTCAGGCCAATAATAAGCTGGCCGCAATGGATATGGAAGAACCTGTCTGCGAACAAGTGATCATCGAAGAACCCATGCCGGAAGCTGCTGAGGCCGCCCCTAGCGCCGCGCCGAAGAAGAAGTTCACCAAGCGCAGCCTTGTTGTCCGCCCTGAAGAAGCCATTGGGGACGATGTTGTTCAGTGTTGCCTCTGCGGTCGGGGATTTCAGAATCTGACGGCGAAGCACCTTCTGTCCCACGGGATTTCCGTGGATGAATACAAGAAGCTGTGCGGATACGTACCGGAGCAGAAGCTTATCTGCAAAAATCTGCTGGAAAAACTGCAGGAAAACGTGCAGAAGGCCCAGCGGTCCAGAGAGCAGAAGCTGTCCGGCGAACACCTGAAATAAGCGAAGGCGGGGCATCCGTTCGGATGCCCCGTTTCGTGGCGTATGCTTGGGTGGGGAGGCCGGAAAGAGGGGTGGACCTTCCGCCGTCGGGAGTGGTATTGCACTTGTACGGGCCGCTCCCTTGCGGGATGCCCGTTTGGTTTGTGTGCCGTTCGTTGCCCCTGACTTCAACAAACGATTTTTCTGATGCTGGAAACACTGTCCCCGCAAGAGGCCATGACGCTCTTCCGCAATGGCGGCGCCTTTTTTGTGGATGTCCGTACTGAAAAGGAATTTCTCAAACGGGCGATTCCCGGTTGCCCGCTTGTTCCCCTCGACAAACTGGAACGTGAGGGCGGGCTGGACAGCCGTTTTTCCGGCAAGCCGGTCGTCTTTTTTTGCCGCTCGGGAAGCAGGACGCAGAATAAGGCCGAGCTCCTGGAAAGAAGCGCCTCGGGCAAGGCGTATCAGCTTGGGGGCGGGATTCTCGCCTGGGAACAGGCGGGATTTCCGGTTTGGAGCATACGCGAGCTGCTGCCCTGTTTTGCGCAGGAACCGGCTTTTATCTCCGGGGTTCTTGCCTGACTCCTGTATTTTATCTGAGCCTTGCCCCTTCCGCCCTCCTTTTTCTATTGGAACGGGGGGCTTTTTTATGCCTTTCCTCCGTGGAAATAGCCCAAAAAGGCTGGCAGCGCTTGACCGAAAACAGGAAATGTTCTCAAATGTCGGCAGGGGCCGAGAGTGCCGCCCGCTTCATGTTGCTCCTCTTCCGGCGTTTGTCATGGTGAGTGTAATATGTTGTTACTATGGATTATTGTTTGAAAAGAGTGAGTCCATCGCATCCACAAGAAAATCCGGAAGTTCAAGAGTACGGGGTTGGAGCACGGTTTCGGCATCCGGTGGGAGTGGCTGCAATGAGCGTACTGGTGGAGAGGATTCTTCCCACCGCATAGAGAGGGCAATGAGTATGGCGGAATGCAAGCAAGCCGTGTTGGTTGAGAAAGAAACGGCGCACCGGGATTGCCTCACGGGATGCTACGATAGGATGACGATTCAGCATCTGGTAGATCTGTGTTTTTTGAAAAGCGACGTGCGCCAGTCCCATGCGATGTTTGTTATTGATGTGGATAACTTTAAAAGGGTCAACGATACGTGGGGGCGGGAGTTCGGGGACATTGTGCTGAACGATGTCGCGGCTGTCCTGCGGCGGATATTCCGGCGTTCGGACTATATCGGCAGGATCGGTGACGATGAATTTCTTGTCCTGCTCCGGGATGTGGAGCCGGAACGCCTGTCGGAGAAAAAGGCGCAGGAATTTTATACGGCCCTCGGCACGCTGTTTTCCGCCCGTGGCGATGAGCGCTATAAACCGACGTGTAGTGTCGGCATAGCCCGATATCCAATGGACGGGACTCTCTTCGAGACCGTGTTTCAGAGTGCCGACGCCGCACTGCATGAGGCCAAGCGGCTTGGGCTGAACCGGGTGGCCTTTGCTCCCGGCTGTGAGGGAAGGAAGCGTTAGGAGGCGGAGAGGAAGGGGCCAAGGAGCCTTTCATCCCATTCTGTCTGGTGGACATTGCCCCCAGACTCCTTTCTCGCAGCAATCCCCAATCGTTGAAAGGCCGTGAGCCGGGAAGGTTCCGGCTATAGGCAAGATGAAAAAACGCCCGGTTCTTCGTTGCGGAAGAGCCGGGCGGCTGTTTTATGGGGGGATGCGCGGAGGGAAGCTGTGGTGCCGCCTCCAAAAGCGTGGGGGATGGATGTTACCCCTTGGGAACGACGATACCCTGTTTGGCGGCCCAAAGGTTGACGTCCTCCTTACGGATGGCGGCGGCCATCATGCCGGGGAACAGGTCTGGAGTACAGGCGAAGGACGGGATGCCGAGGCCGGCGAGTTTGGCGGCGAGGGCCTTGTCGTAGAATGGCGTGCCTTCATTGCTCAGGGCGAGAAGGGTGATGACCTGTACGCCGGACTGTACAAGCTCGTTGGCGCGTTGGAGCAGGTTCTTTTCCACGCCGCCTTCGTAGAGGTCGGAAATGAGCACAAGGATGGTGTTGCGCGGATCGCGGATCAACGACTGGCAGTAGCCCACCGCGCGGTTGATGTCCGTGCCGCCGCCGAGCTGGACGCCGAACAGGAGATCGACGGGATCGTCAAGCTGCTCGGTCATGTCCACCACGGCGGTATCGAACACGACGAGATGGGTTTTCACGGCGGGCATGGAGGCCATGACCGCGCCGAAGATGCTGGAGTAGACGACCGACGACGCCATCGAGCCGCTCTGGTCGATGCAGAGGATGATTTCCCGCTGGACGCGCTGCGATTTGCGGCCATAGCCGATCAGCGTTTCCGGAACGATGGTTTTGTATTCCTGTTGCCAATGTTTGAGGTTCGCCCGGATCGTACGGTTCCAGTCGATCTCGGCATGGCGGGGGCGCCGGTTGCGCACAGCCCGGTTCAGCGCGCCGCTGACCGCCGTGCGCATGGGCTCCTCAAGCTGCTTCATGAGCGCGTCCACAACCTTGCGGACGACCAGGCGGGCCGTTTCCTTGGTCTTTTCGGGGATGATGCCCCGCAGCGACATGAGCGTGGACACGAGGTTCACGTCGGGCTGTACGCTTTCGAGCATTTCCGGCTGGAGCAGCATACTGTGCAGGTTGAGGCGCTCGAAGGCGTCCTTTTGCATGACTTGCACCACTGAAGACGGGAAAAAACGCCGGATGTCCCCGAGCCAGCGGGCCACGCGCGGCGACGAGGCTCCGCTGCCGCCCCGCAGGCTGTGCCTGCTGTCCGCTTCGTACAGCGCCGCCAGCGCTTCGTCCATCTGCCGGTCTTCGGGGCTCAGCCCGGCAAGGCCGCAGCTCGCCTGAGCCTCTTCGCCGAGCACCAGCCGCCAACGCCGCAAGCGTTCCCCTTCAGCCGTATCCATCATCAACTCCTGCTCGCCCCTTGGAGCCGCCGTAAGCCCGGCGTCATCCGTTGAGCGTGTTAGCCTTTGAATCATTTTGATTTTATGTCCTATGACATTCCATGTCTTTGGGGAAGCGTCATTCGGAAGCCAACGCCCTCCATCCGTTTATGCCTGTGCCGTGAGGCCGAGCACGCGCCGCAGCAACGGGACGGGCAGGGCCGCGCGTTCCGCATCCCAACGGGTTTCGGCCTGTTTCTGCATCGGCTTCCCGGCGGCTCGTTTGGCGCGTTCGCCGAGCTGCCGGCGCTCGGGAGCGGAAAAGCCCGAGAATGTCCGGCGCAGCATGGGAAGGATGTTGGTAAAATGCGTATCGTTCAGGCCGTCCAGCCAGTTGGCGAGCACACCCCACAGGGCGTCGTCGTGCAGCAGCACCAGCGCGCTTTGGTTCAGGAACCCTTCGATCCATGCGGAGGCCGAGGCGGGCGCGGCCGCCGCCGACAGGGAAAGGCTCATCAGCCGGGCGGCTTCTTCCACAGGGAGGCGCTGCTCGTCGAACAGCAGGCGGGAGGCCCAGCCCCGCAGCAGCTCGTGGACCATCCCGCCGCGCAGGGCCGTCTGGTGCAGGGCGGACAGCCAGCTTTCCCAAAGCCCTTCGTTTCCAAGGAGCCGTATCGCGTTGTGCGCCGCGATGATGCGGGCACGCATGGCGGCGGCGCTTTCGTCGTCCAGCGAGGTGCAGGCCCCCGGCAGCCCGATGGATGCACGGGGGATCAAGCCTTCAAGGACGCGGGCGACCATCCCGGCGTCAGTTTGGCGCACGTTGCCGTAGCGGGCGATGGCCGCCAATGGGGG
>OGPD01000756.1_pt1 | contig 33469 bp, 27 predicted proteins | sample 1552861 | NCBI WGS metagenome assembly OGPD01 (sample SAMEA2580280, study PRJEB22360) | human gut metagenome | biome: human gut; feature: human-associated habitat; material: faeces | place: Denmark | collected 2008/2010
AGGAGCAGTACTCGCTGGAGGAAGTGCGCCTGCTGCTGAAGCTGCTGCAGCTGAGTAAGGGCCGCTGAAGGCAGCGGCTGTGCTTTTTTTACAGCTTGGATAAAGACTCTAAATATCAGCTCCGCAGTAATAACTGCGAGGATATAAAAAAGTTTTTCTAAGGGGGCGGCGCAAGAGAACAAAAAGCAGTAAAGACCAAACTGGGAAAGAAAGGAGGCACAAAGTGGCAGAACAAATACATATCGGGTTTGGGATCGACAAAAACTTCGGCAGATTCGCCGGGATAACGATCACCTCGCTGGGACATAACAATATTCAACATGATTTAAATATCCATATCGTCTATGACCAGCTATTGCCGGAGGATATGGACAGATTAAAAAAGACGGAGCAGCTATACCGTAACCTGACACTGCACTTTTACCAGATCACCAGCACTGAGGGGATGACTTTTATCGTACCACCGGGGCATATCACGCAGGCGATGTATTATCGCTATCTGTTTGCCCAGATGCTGCCAAAATCAGTTAAGCGGCTAATCTATATGGATGCCGATATCATCTGCAAAGGCGACATTCTGCAATTATGGCAGACGGATCTGCAGGGCAGAGTTTTGGGGGCTGTGCGCGACTGGGGCGAAGCCAAGAGCTGCGTGCGCATTGGTCTCAAAAATGGCCGCTACTTTAATTCCGGAGTGCTGTTGATGGATTTAGTCAAATGGCGGCAGCAGCAGTTGACGCTAAAGCTGTTCCGGTGGCTGGAACAGGTAGGCAACACCAAAATACTCTGGGGCGACCAAGATGCTCTCAACGGGGTTATCGACGGTGAGTTTGTAGAGCTGCCCAAAAAGTACAACTGCATCGTTATCAATAACACGGTGCTTAAGGCAGAGCCTGACGACGTTATCGTACATTATATCGACTACGTAAAACCCTGGCACATTTACTATTACGACAGTGATGAGAAAACGCTGTACTGGCAGTATGTCCAAAAATCGCTGTGGGATGATTTGCAGCCACTGGACGGCAACACGGTGCATACAGCGATGATGACAGCGCGGCTTTTGCACAAGCAGGGCCAATACGCTCAGTCGGCGTCGTATTATGAAGCCTTATTGAAGTATTTTCTGAAAGATAAATATGAATAAACTGAACTTATAGTTAAGCACTTAAATATAAAAGAATTTGAGAAAGAAGGATGAAAATGTCTCGCAAGCAAAGTTTAGCTAAAAAAATAGCCCATACCCTGATGGCGATGTCCATCGTCTATTCCAGTGGTATCAATATAGTCGTTAATCAGGTTTATGCAGCAGAAACTAAAAATCTTACTAACAGCGACAGCACTTTTTCTAAAGAAGGCGCCAGGGGTAATAATTATAATGACGTCGACGGTGTTACAGACGGCGAAAGCGTTGTTTTTACGGGAATCGTTACCGAAAATATTACGAATAATATCGTCGTTGATGTTAAAGGCGGTAAAGGTGGGAATGACAATGATTATAGTAGTGGTAGTCCGACTGTAAGTGTTGGCGCCAAAGGCGGCTCTGGTATTGCCCAAATAACGATCGACGAAAGTTTAAGTGATATTAAATTAGGTAATATTAGTATAAGCGCCTATGGGGCAACACAAGGCCAATCTATCTATGCTATATCTAATGTTGGCGGCGCAGCAGAAGCCTACGGTTTGCAGGTCAAACATGATTTGAAGATAACAGCAGCGGATATAACAGTTGAAGCCAAATCAAATTCTAGTATAAGCTCAAATATAGGGGATTTTAAGAAACCTGATACTATAGCAGTTGGATTGCAGGTGGAAGGCAGCAAGGTGGATTTTACAGGTGGAGGTATCAAATTATCAGCAAAAACAAACTCTTACTATACTGGGAGTCAAAGCAATCGGCAGCCGGGAAATTATGATGGAGTAGACGCTAAAGCTTATGGTATTAGAAGCTCAAGCAGTGAAACGACAGTCAAGCTAAATGGAAACTTGACATTTAGGGAGGTTAATGGTGGAGATGGAGATAGTTATGGCTATATTGATGCCAATAGTGGTGTTGGCGCCGGGTGTGGCGGCAATGCAACGGCTTAAGGCGGATAATGCGACAAGGACAGAAGCATATGCAGTGTATGCCGATAACGCAACCGTGATCTTCCACGACAATGCCGAGCTGAACTGGGATGGCTCGACAACGGATAACAATGTACTGACTTACCTGAATGGTGCCACACTTGGTTTTGGCGGCACAGCTGCCAATAGAACTGTTACCGGCGGCACACTTAAGCTGGAAGGCAGCAATACCTTCAGGGTAACGACAGACCTGAAATCAGATGCGGCAGATAAATTTACTTTTAACAGTTTGGCAGCAGGCAGCAGCACCGAGAACCAGTACATTACTGTTGGTTATGACAAAGCCTTTGACGGCAGCGATCTTACCAGTATCAATGGCGATGCTGTTGACTTTTGGTGAGCTAAACGGTCAGAACCTTAATTTTGAGGGAAAAACCAGTACACTCGATTCACCGCTGACCCGCTTTACAGCAACACCTACTGTGGAAACGAGCGGTAATGACGTAAAAATAACGCAGATAGATTTTGGTAAAAATCCTGATGGCGATGCTTCCGAAACAGCCATGGTTGGCAGCGATGCTCAAATGGCGCTGGGCAGCATGTGGCGCATCGAAGGCAACAACCTGATGAAACGCATGGGTGAGCTGCGCAGCGATAAAGAAGCGGCTAAGGGCGGCGTATGGGCCCGTTACTACAGGGGTGAGCTTAGTGCCGACAGCGCTTATGACCGTAGTTTCAGCCAGGACTACACAGCCTTCCAGGGCGGTATCGACAAGGAGCAGGACTACAAAGGCGGCAAGCTGTACACAGGTATAGCAATTAACCGTATCGACAGCAAGGCCGGTTATACGGCAGGCAGCGGCGACCTGAGCAGCACAGGTGTTGGTTTATATGCCAGCTGGCTGGGCAGCAAAGGGCATTATGTAGACGTTATCGCTCGCGGAAGCAAATTAGCTAATGACTTTAAACTGGTTGACCTTAGCGGGAACTCTGCCAAAGCTGATTATGATACATGGGCTTATGGCATCAGCGCCGAATACGGTTACAGACAAAACCTGAACGCAGGCTGGTTTGTAGAGCCGCAGGCAGAGCTGAGCCTGGGCCGCATTGGCAGCGTAGATTACACCACCAGCAACGATGTAATGATCAAGCAGGACAGCGTCAACAGCGCCGTTGTGCGCTTAGGGTTCTTAGGCGGCAAGGAGTTTACCATTGGCGGACGCACCAGCAATGTTTATGTAAAAGCATCGGCCCTGCACGACTTTGGCGGCGATGGTGGCGCAACCGGTTATTATGAAAACACTAGCCTGGCACTGCAAACAGGCGACCTGACGGGCACCTGGTATGAGATAGGGCTGGGCGCTAATCTGGGCATTGCCAAAAACAGCAACCTGTATTTTGACGCTTTAAAAACATTTGGCGGCAATCTGCGTACCGACTGGCAGTTCAACGCCGGGTTGAGATTCACGTTTTAAGTGAGGGTTTGAGACACTGCTAAGTGGCAGTAATAAGTTCAGTAAAGTAAAAAATCAGCGATATGAAGTAAGTTTCATATCGCTGATTTGGTTTGTTATTTTCTGCCTATGATGTAAGTCAAAAGGCGTAACCAGTGCAGGAGCTTTGTGTATTTGCTATTGATGTCGTACCTCGTTTCTCTGTTTGTTTTACAGTTCTCTGTGTTTGCTGATGATGGCCCGGCTCAGTTCGTTCAGGCAGCTGGTCAGCTTATCCAGCCGCTGCTCCATACGCAGCAGCAGATACCAGCTCAGCACCATCGGGAACCCGAAGTTGCCGACGGCGCTGAAGATTTCTTTGGTATCCATGGCGGTTAAGCCAGCACGGTAACGGTAACGACCTTGATGCGGGCTTCGACGAATTCATTCAGCCCCAGGCCGCCGCTGGTCAGCACGCCTGCTTCGATGATCCTGGCGGCTGCTGCCTGCGCTTCGGCTAAGGTAACGTCTTCACGCGGGTCGGCGATGCTCAAAGTTTTTTTAGCGCCGTCACTTTTGGTGAAGATGAGTTCTAAAGTTTTTTCCATATTTGTTCTCCTTTACATTAGATTTTTGTTTGCAGGTGGGGGTTATTCTGCTTTGTCGAGTTCGGCTTTTTCGGTAACGTAGACGTTAACGACGGCGTGGCTCATAAGTTCGCCGATGGCTTCGGTAACTGCGAGGCATTTGGCGGCTTCGGCGTCCAGGCGGACACTGCCGACAGAGGTACTTTTGGTTTGCATGGCGCCAAGGGCGTTGGTGCCGTTTTCTACGTCCATGGAAAGTTTGAGGGAAGTAGGATTTTTGCTGACAGTCATATTTTCAGCTCCTTTCATAATTTGGTTTTGTTTTTTGTGTTTGTAACCTCAGGTTACATTTGTGAAAATACTTTTTAGTTTTCTTTATGAAGCTTTCTTGAAAGAAAGCTTCGGAAAGAACTTTGCGCACTGTGACAATTCCTGTTTAACTTCGTTCGCTGTCCGGCTTCCGGGCAACTCGGCATTGCAGTACAGAGAAAAGCTTTAGCTGGAAATCGTCAATGCCTCAAACAGTCCCTCCAGCGCTTACAGCTCACAGCGTACACAACGGAATGTGTCACAATGTGCGCTCAAAACCCTTGTACCGTACTATTCAGCTATGGATTTCATAAGCAGAGTATCGACCGCCTGATATTATCAATATTTACGGTCTATGGCAGTAAACCGTATGATACAGAGGGTTTTAAAGCGCAATCCAAATCTTAACAGCGCTGAAAGTTCTTTGCTGACTTTCTTTCAAGAAAGTCTAAAAAAGATAAAAAAGCTAAAGAAAAATAAAAAAGATTGAAGAAAACATTAAAAGAAAACATCGTGTTCTTTAAAAAGCAGCCCTTTTAAACAAGGGGGCTGCTTTTTGCATACCACAGGGCTTTGCCCCTGATGACCTGTCCGCCGGGTTTCATTGCTCCGTCGCCTGGTGAATCGCGCAGATACCATAAGTCCCAGCGGTTTCCGCGGTTTTATGATATGGATGCGGCACTGCGGGAGGAGGAACGTGTACGCAGCCGCCGGAAAGAGGCGGCAATGCCGCTGGCTGCGTCTGCTCCGGTAGATTATGAGGGTAACAGAAAACGTCTGCGTCAGCTGATAGAAAGACTGACTGTGCGGCGCTGATACCGGGCCATACACAGATTGCCTAAAGCCGTCTGTGTATGGCTTTTTTATTGTTGTTGCAATGGATAAAAAAGAAGTACAGAAGGAGTTCAAGGTCAATATCTTTAATGTACGCAATGAGCATGTGATAACTGATGGAGACCGTCTGCAGCAGGTATTTATGAATCTGCTTTCCAATGCGATCAAATATACGCCCGAGGGCGGTAAGATAAGTCTGACGATCAATGAATTAAAATCGGAGCTGCCAACGAAGGGTAATTACGAATTTATTTTTACTGATAACGGGATCGGGATGCCGGATGAGTATATGCAGCATATTTTTGAACCGTTTGCCCGCGCTAAAGATGAAAGTATCAGTAAGATACAGGGCACGGGACTTGGCCTGGCGATCACTCAGAACATCGTGCAGATGATGAACGGCACGATCGAGGTGCAGAGCCGCTCCGGCACTGGCAGTATATTTACTGTGTCTGTACCATTGGAGCTGCAGCTGAAAGAGGAGCAGGAGCATGAGGAGCTGAACGGGCTGCCGGTATTGGTAGTGGACGACGAGCTGGCGGTGTGCGAAAGTGCGGCGATGCTGCTGCAGGAGCTTGGAATGCGCGGCAGCTGGGTATTGTCTGGTGCTGAAGCAGTAGAACGGGTAGTGGAAGCGCACGAACGGCATGATGATTTTTATGCCGTTATTTTGGACTGGAAAATGCCGGATATGGATGGTTTGGAGACTGTCCGCGGTATTCGGAGACGTGTAGGGGCCAAGGTGCCGATCATCATTATTTCAGCATATGATTATTCCAATATCGAAAAAGAATTTATTGATGCAGGGGCCGATGCTTTTATCAGCAAGCCGTTATTCAAATCTAAAATGCTGCATGTCCTGCAGCTGTTTTGTGATACCTGTAAAGATACTTGTGACGGCGAGGCTGTTCCGGAGCTGCATAAGGAACTGGCAGGGAAAAGGGTGCTGCTGGTTGAGGATAACGAGCTGAACCGTGAGATTGCTGTCGAGCTGCTGGAAATGCAGGGGTTGCAGGTTGAGGCGGCCGAGAATGGCAAGTCGGCAGTGGAGCTGTTTGTAAGATCGGCACCGGGGTATTATGATGTGGTGCTGATGGATATTCAGATGCCGGTCATGGACGGCTACGAGGCTACAGCTGCGATTCGTGCTCTGCCACGTCAGGATGCGGTCAGGATACCTATTCTGGCGTTGACGGCAAACGCATTTGTTACTGATGTCGGTAAGGCGAAAAATGCCGGTATGAACGACCATATCACGAAACCGATCAATCTGGAGGTCTTGTTTGCTACCCTGTATAAATGGCTGGTGTAGCGGTGATCAGCAGCCAGGGAGGACCGTTGTAAAGGTTATGGCAGTGAGAAATGAAAAGACCGTTCAGGTTTAACCTGAACGGTCTTTTATTTATGCTGGATCAGTCGTTTAAAAGCTGCGCTTTCAAGCGGTGGTATTCACGCGGGAAGTAAGGTGTGAGCTGTGCTTCGCGGTGGTCGTAGCCATAAGCGCGCCGGGTGATACTGACAATGGGAGGCGCCTGGATACGTTTGGCAACTGCCAGTGTGTGCATCAGTTTCCACCAGTGTTCCAGATCGGCGATAAAACTGCGTGCGTCCGGGAAGGCTTCGCTGATGATGTCTGCTTCACAGCCAAGATGTTCCGCCAGTGTCCCTTCGCTGTACCAGAGCAGGATCTCGGCAGGCGATGTTTTGCGCCACTGTTCGAGAAAGCTGCGGAACAGTTTATCGTGATAGGGATAGACCAGCGGGTCGCCGCCGGTGCCTACTGTCTGTTCGGAGGAAAGCTCGGCACTGGGACGGATCGTGAAGATCGCTTCCGGCAGTACCTGATGCTGAAATACTTTGTCGTTCAGGTAGCGTCCCAGTTCGTAAACATGGTGCTTCCACAGGTCGCCGATAGGCGCCAGCGCGCCGCAGATGTCGCCGTAAAAGGTGGCGTAGCCGACGGTGAGCTCGGTTTTATTGGAGTTGCAGGAGAAGGCGCCGCCAAAGGCAGCAGCCAGGCCTGCTACGACGCGGGAGCCGCGGTCTCGTGATTGAATATTTTCGTAAATCAGCGGCGAGATTGTAAGTTGAAAATCTCGGTGCTGATGATAACTGTGGATGGGTGTCTGTGTAAGCTGTTCGCTGGTATGCAGGCAGCTTTCGGTGATAGGGATAACGGTATAGTTGGCCCCCAGTGACTGAGCTGTCTGTTCGGCGATCGTCTGTGTCATGGGCGAGTTGTAGCGGCTGGGCATATTGACCAGCAGAACGTTGTCAGGACCCAGGATGTCGACAAACAGGGCGGCGGTGACGGCACTGTCGATACCGCCGGAAAGTCCGATGGTCATTTTGCCGATGCCTGCCTGTTCAAGGAAACGCTGGCAGCCATAGCGGAGGCTATGATAAACCTCATCGATCTCACTGCGGGGATCAGAGGTGATGCCGCTGGTGTCGATAGCTTTGGCTTTGCTGTCCCAGCCGGCGCAGAGCGTTGCTTCTGCATACATGGGCGCATCGGTGAGCAGCCAGCCGTCGGAGCCGTAAACACAGCTGCAGCCGTCAAAGGTAAAGATGTTTTTGCCGTTGTTCTGGATCCCTACATTATTGCAGTAGATGAGCGGGATGCCGGCTTTTTGCGCGGCGCTGCCGAAAAGCCGGTGCCGTTTGCTGTTTTTGTTGATGCTGAAGGGGGAGCAGGAGATGTTGCATAAAAGTTCGGCGCCATGCTGCGCCAGCAGCTGAGGCACATCTAAAAAGTAGTTTTCGGTCCAGCCGTCTTCGCACAGCATCAGGCCCAGTTTGACGGTTTCGCCGTGGGCGGTGACAGTGAGCGGCTGGTGCAGCTCGGCAACCTGTTTGTCCAGTTCCAGAGCCAGCTGCCGTAAGCCGTAAAAATGACGGTTGTCATCAAATTCGCGGTAGTTGGGCAGGGCATTTTTTACGATAAAATCATAGGGCAGGGTGCCGTTAGTCAGCAGCTTGCCGTGCTGCGCGGCAAAGGCGGCGTTGTATTTGCGGGCGCGTCCGTCTTCATTGCGTTTGCTGTTATCGACGGCGATATTGCCGAAGATGACGCACAGCTCGCCGCAGTTTTCCGTAGCGGCGATGATCTCGTCGCCGTAAGCGGCGCAGTCTTCGATGAAGGCTGTTTGCTCCCACAGGTCGCCTAAAAAGTAGCCCGGTACTGCCAGCTCTGGCAGCAGCAGGATGTCGATGCCGTTTTGGCAGGCTATATCCATATGGTGCAGGATCTTTTTAGTGTTGAGGTCCGGTCGCCCGGCAATGATTTCTATTTGCCCGCAGGCTATTTTAAGTGCCACAGTACACCTCTTTTAAAGTTTGCTGAAAGCTTTTTGTATTTGCGTTTAAAAACCTATGATGTTATTATAGCAGAAGGAAGGCGGTTATGCCACTTCCAGAGGAGGCAGGAAGTTATGAAACAGAAAAAAACCAATGCGGCGCGCAGGCTTGATGAACTGAAGATCGCGTACCGCCTGATGGAATATACTGTGGACGAGGAGCATCTGGACGCTGTGCATGTAGCGGCCGAGGTTGGAATGCCCGCAGCCCAGGTTTTTAAAACGCTGGTAGTGCGCGGTGATAAAACAGGAGTTATTTTTGCCTGTATACCTGGTGACGGCGAGCTGGACCTGAAGGCTTTGGCTAAAGCCAGCGGTAATAAGCGGGCCGAGCTGGTGCCTTTAAAAGAGGTACTGCCGCTGACTGGTTATATTCGCGGCGGCTGTTCGCCATTGGGGGCTAAAAAGAATTATCATGTATATATGGATGCCAGCAGCAACAGCTGGGACGAAATAGCTGTCAGCGCCGGTGTGCGCGGTATGCAGATCGTAGCAGCTCCGGCTGATTTACAGCAGGCAACACGGGCTGTTGTGGCGTCTTTGACTTTCTGAAAAATAAAAAAATACATATTCATAATTTTGCAAAAAGATACAAAAATCTTAATCTGTCATTCGATTAAGTTTTGTATCTTTTTTTATTGTTTAAAAATGAAAAATAAAATGAATGTATGGTGTTCTAAAACGTGTAATGACAAAGCTTGCTGTTACATTTTTTTTGTGATAATGTATCATTGCATAAATTTTTGTAGAATAATATATATTTAAAAAAATAAACTAGCGGGGGATGAAAAATGAAACGTATAAAGAATAAAAATGAGGCTTTTAAGAAAAAACTGATGACGAGGGTACTGGCAGTTCCTTTTTTTCTGTTTGGCAGTAACGCAGATATGTCTTTAGTTGAAGCTGCCTCTTCTGGGAGGTACGGCCCGGGAGCTGTGACTATAACAGATACTAATATTGTTTTAGACGATCAGGAAACTATATTCAAAAACGGGGATGGTACCTATACTATCAGTAATAGTAATAATAATACTTTAACCGTAACAGGAACAAATTATAGGAATGATAAGGCTAATGGCCCGACAGTATTTCCAATCAGTGGAAATAAAATCATCAATGGTAATTTGGATGTTACGATAACTGGCGCTCTTGGGTATAGAACGCTAAATAATGGCGGATCATTGGTTGTTAATGGTAATTTTACTTTAAAAGATTATCTGGATGGTACAGGTATGCCTTCGACTATGGTTGGGACACATTCTCTTTATAACGAAGTTACCTTTAATGGGGATTTTGATATGTATCAGGAAGCGGATAATATCCCGTCTGCAGTTACTGCCGTGACAACGATGAATATTTATGGCACGACTAACATGAATGGTAATGTTAAATTTATTACGAAAGCTGATAGGGAGCTTAGTTCCGGGCTTAATGGAATATATGTTGACAGCAGCCAAGGCGGGCCAAGTTCTTTGAATATCACTGGTGCCGGCAAAACAGTTTTTTTACAGTCAGTGAACAGGAAGTCTGATATATTGACGGCTAAGGGAGATTCGACGATTAACATCAATACAGGCGGAAGTACGCAGATCATTGGCAATTTAGACACTAAAGGTGCGACGTTAGGAGGTTATGGCGGTACGGGCGGTGTTATCAATGCTGTTCTTTCAGGGGAGGATTCGTTTTGGTATGGTGACCAGATATATGTAAAGGGAACTTTAGATCTTACTTTGAATAATGGCGCCGAATGGGGGTATTTTGGCGATAATGGCGTTGGTATAGGGCATTATGTAGGGGGCAAGGGTATTACACAGTTGACACTGAACGGTGGTTATGTAAATCTGTTTGATGATTATCTGCATCAAAAGTGGGTGGAATATGGACTTGTAGATCAGTATGAGGATATCATGGACTTTAAGCACGATTACGTATACATCGGCGACTTAAAGGGTGATGGCGGTTATTTTAGGTTAGACCTTAATTCCAATGACAAAGCTGATAGTGATATGATTTATGTAAAAGATTCTACCGAAGGCGCCGGTTATCAGTATTTACAGGCTCACGATACAAGTGAGTTTGATGGGGTAACGCCTGATAACACTCTGCGTTTTGCCACAGTTGGTCCGGCTGCTTCTGATACAATAACTTTTCATGATACTGCCAATATATATGGTAAAACATTGTGGGATTATAAATTATTGATCGGCAGCGAAGATTATGATGTAGATGATCCTGAAAATGCTGTGTATAATGCCAAGGTTACCAGTACTTCCTATTTGAATCAGGTTGCCAAGGACGGTGCTAAAAACTGGTTTATTTATGATGTTATCAAAGATCCTACAGGATCAATGGAGACGGCAGTAGGGTCAGGTGCGGCAGTATATCATATGTGGCGTGAGCATGATCAGCTTATGAAACGCATGGGCGACCTGCGTCACAGCGGTATAGATGAAAAAGGAATCTGGTTCAGGATGAAGGGAAGCAGAACCGGACGTGACGGTACTTATGGTTTTGACAGTAAATATCGTCATTATGAGCTGGGCTATGATGAGATTATGAAAGAAACTGATAAATTTATACGCTACGGCGGTGTGTCACTTAGCTATACCGATATGGATAACGGTTATAATCAGGGACAGGGTGACAGCGATGGGTATGCAACGAATTTTTATGTAACTCAAATGGGCAATAAAGGCCATTACTTGGATGTTGTGTTTAAAGTTCAGCATATTGACAGCGACTTCACTGCCTACAATAAAGATGGCAGCAGAGTTACAGGTGATTTTGAAAATACCGGCATTTCGTTAAGTGCTGAATATGGGCGTAAGAAGATGTTGGATGAAGATGGCTGGTACATAGAACCGCAGGCTCAGCTGACTTTAGGTTATTTGGGCGGGGACAGGTATAAAACCAGTAATAATATCGAAGTCCGTCAGGGCGGTATCAAGAGCGCTTTAGGAAGGTTGGGATTTAATATTGGTAAAGATATAGACGCGAAAACTAATATTTATATCAAAGGCAACTGGCTGCATGAGTTCGGCGGTAGCTATAAGGCAGATTTGTATGATCCTGTCAGCGGAGACAGAGCCGCTATTGAGCAGGGGTATCATGATACCTGGTTTGAATACGGTATAGGTGCCGCAATACAGACGGGGAAAAATAATCATGTTTATTTTGATATAGAACGTAGTTGCGGCAGTGATTTCAAAAAAGACTGGAATTGGAATGTTGGTGCCCGCTGGACTTTTTAAGTGAAAAAGCTTTGCTTTGTGAAGATTATAAAATTGACCTGTTGTTAACAACAGGTCAATTTTATTTTATTTTATGTTTACAGAACATATTTAAAATCTGCGAATTAAGTGTTGGATTTTTACAATATTTATATATCAGCAATAATTGACTTGTTTGGAAAATACAAATGTGGTATGATTTCTCCGTAGTGAGTTAATGAAAGTGAGGTTCCTGCAATGTTATTTGTAAGTACCCGCGGCAAAACTGACCTGGTATGCTCGGCGCATGCTATTACCCGTGGTCTGGCTGACGACGGCGGTCTGTTCGTACCGCAGAAATTCCCGGAACTTTCGCTGGGCGAGATTGTGTCCATGCGCAGTATGACTTATAAAGAACGGGCTGTGGCGATTTTATCGCTGTTTTTGACCGATTATACTAAAGAAGAATTATTTGAATGTGCCGATGCTGCTTATTCGCAGACTAAATTCGGGGCTGAACCTGTGCCTTTGCGTAAGGTGAATGAAAGTACGGATGTGCTGGAGTTATGGCATGGCCCGACTTCGGCCTTTAAGGATATGGCGCTGCAGATCCTGCCGCATCTTTTGACGAAAGCGATAGCCAAGACCGGCGAGAGCAATAAAGTGGTGATTTTGGTGGCTACTTCAGGCGATACCGGCAAGGCGGCATTGGAAGGCTTTGCTAATGTAAAGGATACCGAGATCATCGTTTTCTATCCTGAAGACGGCGTAAGCGCGATCCAGAAACGCCAGATGCTGACGCAGGCCGGTGATAACGTACGCGTTATCGGCATCCAGGGCAATTTTGACGATGCTCAGCGCGGCGTCAAAGAGCTTTTTGGCGATACTGCGCTGGAAGAGGAGCTGCAGAGAAAGGGCTATGTGTTCAGCTCGGCCAATTCGATCAACTGGGGGCGTCTGGTACCGCAGATCGTGTATTATTTCAGCGCTTACAGCGATGCTGTGGCCAATGGCCGTATCAAAGCGGGTGAAAAGATCAATTTTGCGGTGCCGACCGGCAATTTCGGTGATATCCTGGCCGGCTATTATGCCAAGCTTATGGGGCTGCCGGTGGCAAAGTTTATCTGCGCTTCCAACAGCAATAATGTTCTGAGCGATTTTATCAATACCGGTATTTATGACAGACGCCGCGAGTTTTATAAAACTGTTTCGCCGTCGATGGATATTCTGGTTTCAAGCAATTTGGAGCGTTTGTTGTACAGCATTACTGAAGACGATGCCGCAAAGGTGTCGGAATGGATGCAGCAGCTGACGGCCAATGGAACTTATAATGTCGGAGAAAAGGTCAACAACAGGATTCTGGAAGAATTCTTTGGAGCCTGGGTCGATGAGCTGGAAACGAAGGAAACCATCGGGCGCGTTTTCAATGATAATGAATATTTGATGGATCCGCATACTGCGGTAGCCTGGCGGGCCTGCGAAAAGTATCGCCTGGTATCCAGCGATGATACATATTGTATCGTGCTTTCTACGGCCAGTCCGTATAAATTCAGTGATGTGGTGCTGGAAGCTGCAGGCAGTGAGGAGGACGCTAAACTGGAGCCGTTTGACGGTTTGCGTAAGCTGCATGCTCTGAGCGGCTTGCCTATACCGGAGCCAATGCTGGCGATGGAGAAAATGCCGATCCTGCATCAGGAAGTGATCGAATCTGCCGATATGAAAAAAGCGGTGGAGACGGCACTGAAACTGTGATGTACACAGCTTTGATAACAGAATTAAGCGCTTACTGCTTCGGCAGTAGGCGTTTTTTATTTAGTAAAGTTTGATATAAAATGTATGATTATTACTTTTTTTATTTAATATTGAAGGAAAAAGCAGGGATTTTGAGGTAAATTCTCGAATAATTACTGTTATAAAAATTTGTAGAGGTTAGGAGCTGAAGAAAATGCCATATTTGTTTTTTACTTTATTTATCAGTGTTATTGTGGCTGTGTTTGCAGTGCAGAATGCTGTTAGCGTGTCGCTTAATTTTGCTGTGTGGACGATGCAGACGAATTTAGTGATCGTTATTCTGGGTTCGGCCCTGCTGGGTGCTTTGGCAACCTTGTTTTTTACCCTGATGATGAAGGCGAAGCATTATCTGCAAGATAAAAAGACCCGCGAAGAGATGGCGGCCCTGCAAAAGGACAATGCCAAGCTGCGTGAGGAGGTTGCGATGCTGATGCATACGCAGAAATTACATAAAGAAGCTGCTGCTAAGGCTGAACCGGCAGTAACGGCGGCAGACGAATGAGGAAACGAAAGATTTGGCAGTTGCAGAAGTGTGACAGAGAATATGCTGCAGGCATAGCTGCCAATCTGGGGGTTTCGCCTGTGGTGGTCAGCGTGTTGCTGAACCGGGGCGTCAGGGAAAAAGAAGAGATCAGAGAATTTTTGTTCGGCAGCGAGCAGCCGTTTCATGAGCCTTTGCTGATGAAGGATATGCAGAAGGCCGCCGAGCGTATTTTAGAGGCTGTAAAAAACGGTGAACAGATCACTGTTTATGGTGATTATGACGTTGACGGTATCAGCGCCAGTTCATTGCTGTATTTGTATTTGCAGGGGCTTGGCGCCAAGGTCAACACGTATATCCCCAAAAGAAAAAATGAAGGCTACGGACTGAACAACGAAGCGCTGGCGGCTTTGGCCGAAGCAGGTACGACGCTTTTGGTGACAGTTGACTGCGGTATCAGCGGCGTAGACGAGGTGGCTGCTGCCCCGGCAGGGCTGGAGATCATCATTACCGATCATCACACGCCGCCGGATGTTTTGCCGGCGGCTTACGCGATCGTTAATCCGCATCAGCGCGACTGCAGATATCCGTTTAAGTATCTTTCCGGCGTGGGCGTAGCTTTTAAGCTGTGTCAGGCGCTGCATCAGATGCAGCATTTGACGGAGCCCTTATGGTCGGAGCTGACCGAGCTTGTGGCTTTGGGTACGGTAGCCGATATCGTGCCGCTGCGCGGCGAAAACCGCGCGCTGGTGAAGCTGGGGCTGGCGGCGATGGAAAATACCGGGATCGTAGGCTTACAGAAGCTTATTGAACATAGTGGCTGTCCGCAGCAGAATATTTCGGCTGAGAACATCGGCTTTATTCTGGCGCCGCGGCTGAACGCTGTAGGCCGTTTGGAGCACGCTCAGTCGGCAGTAGAGCTTTTGGTTACTGACGATGCTGCTAAAGCAGATATGGTTGCCGAACAGCTGAATGCTGAAAATGCTTTGCGTCAGGAGATCAGCCGCAAGATATTTATTGAGGCTGAAGCGATGCTGGCACAGCAGGAGCGGATCGAAACGGCGATCGTGCTGGCTAAAGAGGGCTGGCATGCCGGCGTGATCGGTATCGTGGCTTCAAGGCTGGTGGATAAATATCATTTGCCGACGATTTTGATCAGTATTGACGGCGAGGCTGCTAAAGGCAGCTGCCGCAGTATCCCGGCCCTGGATCTGTACAGTGCTTTGAACGAGTGCAGCGAATTGCTGCTGCAGTTTGGCGGTCATCATCAGGCGGCTGGTCTGACGCTGCGCGCGGCCAGGGTAGAGTCTTTTAAAAAGCGTTTTCTGGGTGTGGTCAGGGGGCGGTTGGAACCTGCTGATTATCAGCCGCGCCTGAAGATAGAGTGTCTGCTGGATAAAAACGAGGAGGTTTCGCTGCAGCTGGTCAGGGAACTGGCGATGCTGGAACCGCTGGGCTGTGATAACCAGCCGCCGTTGTTTGCCTTTAAGGATGCGGTGGTGCATTATCCCAAGGCTTTCGGACGTGATAATAACCATCTGCGTTTTTATACCGATTACGGCAAGTACAATTATCACAGTATTATGTGGAACGGTGCGGCTGATTTGGCCTGCCTGTATAATAACGCGGTTGTCGATCTGGCGTTTATGCCGAAGCTGAACGTCTGGAAGGATAAGGAAAGCGTGAATCTGCAGGTGGTTGATTTTGACCAGGCGCTGCAGGTCTATGATTATCGTAACTGCAATGTCAGCAAGGAAACCGTACTGAAAAATATTTTACAAACAAGCAAAAAAACAGTAATATATGTAAATAACACCGACTTTGCGCCGGGATCTGCAAGTATGATGCCGGACGTGCAGGTGCTTGCTTATGGTGAGCAGGCCGATGCGACGGCAGAGAATATTATTTTTTATGATTTCCCGCAGCGGGAGATATTTATAAACGGTGCTTTGCCTGTGCCTGATAGAAGCGGTAAACGGCTGCTGCTTTTATATACCAGGGCTGAGGCTGATAAACAGTGCGCAGAGCTGGAAAAGCTTTATCCGGGACGAAGCCGGCTGGTACACGCTTATAAGGAACTGGCCTGTACGCTGCGCCAGCAGGCCGTTATCGACAGGGCTGATTTGCTCCGGTCGGCCACCGATATTTCGGAGGAGGCCTTGAAGGTGTTTGAGGAGCTGGATTTTATCCGTGATGAGCATGGTAAGATCAGTTTTGGTAGTTTGCAGAAAAATGATTTGCAGAATTCGCCGACGTTCAGGGGATTGCAGGAAGAGGGACGGGCGGCTTTTGCAAGCTGTCAGAGAAATATACAGATCAGTCCGGAGGAGATCATTGGGCTGTGGCAGGGAAACAGATTCAATAAATAAGGAAGTGCTAAGATGCCTGAAACAGGAAATGTTGTTTGTGTGGAGGATTTTTTTGCGACGATCGAAAGCTATTTGAATAAGGAACAGGTGGAGTTTGTACGTAAGGCTTATGACGTGGCTGCTGAGGCTCATGCCAGCCAGCGCCGCAAGTCGGGCGAGCCTTATATCATTCATCCGCTTGGGGTAGCTACGATCTTATCGCAGCTCCAGCTGGACGAACTGACCTTGGCGGCAGCTTTTTTGCATGATGTGGTGGAAGATACTGATATCAGCCTGGATTCCCTGAAAGAGAGCTTCGGGCAGAAGGTAGCCGATCTGGTGGACGGCGTTACGAAGTTAGGCAAGATTGAGTATATTTCCAAGGAAGAGCAGCAGATCGAAAACTACCGTAAGATGTTTCTGGCGATGGCCAAGGATATCCGCGTAGTTATGATAAAACTGGCCGACAGGCTGCATAATATGCGGACGATGAAATTTATGCCGGTGCATAAGCAGCAGTCTATTTCGCGCGAAACGATGGAGATCTATGCGCCTTTGGCTCACCGTTTGGGTATTTATACCATTAAGTGGGAGCTGGAGGATCTGGCGTTCCGTTATATGGAGCCGGAGATCTATTATGATCTGGTCGAGCAGGTCAAGGTCAAACGCCGCGAGCGTGAGGCAATGGTACATTCTGCTATGGGTGAGATCAAAGAGCATCTTGATTCGATGAATATTACGTGCGAGATCCAGGGGCGGCCCAAGAATTTTTACAGTATCCATAAAAAGATGCTGCGCGACCATAAGGAACTGAGTGAGATTTATGATCTGCTGGCGATCCGTGTGCTGGTAGACAGCGTTAAGGACTGCTACGGCACTCTGGGCGTTGTGCACAGCATGTGGCGTCCTATACCTGGGCGCTTTAAGGATTATGTTGCTGTGCCGAAGTCGAATATGTACCAGTCGCTGCATACTACGGTGCTGTATGGTAACGGGCAGCCGCTGGAGATCCAGATCAGGACTTTTGAGATGCACCGCATTTCTGAATATGGTATCGCGGCTCATTGGCGTTATAAGGAAAGCGGCGGCAGCAAGCCTGCTCCGTCTGCCGGCGGTGATAAAACTTTTGATGCCAAGCTGTCATGGCTGCGTCAGCTGCTGGAATGGCATCAGGATATGAGTGATTCACGTGATTTCGTGAATACGGTAAAGATGGATGTTTTTGCCGATGAGGTGTTTGTATTTACGCCGCGCGGCGACGTTATTGATTTGCCGGTAGGCGCTGTGCCGATCGATTTTGCGTACCGTATCCATACGGATGTCGGCAACCGCTGCGTCGGCGCTAAGGTAAACGGACGTATCGTACCGCTTGATTATAAGCTCAGCAACGGCGATATCGTCGAGGTCATTACCTCGAAGCAGGCAGCAGGCCCCAGCCGTGACTGGCTGAATATCGTCGGTTCTTCTGACAGCCGCAACAAGATCAAATCCTGGTTCAAGAAGGAGCGGCGTGAGGAGAATATCATCAAAGGCCGCGAAATGCTGGAAAAGGAATGCAAACGTCTGGGTTATGACACCAAGATTTTGCTGAAAAGTGATAAACTGAAGGACGTCAGCGCCCAGCTGCGTTTAGAGAACGAAGAAAATTTGATGGCGACTATCGGTTATGGCGGGATCACGCTCAACAGTGTGATGTCTAAGCTGGTAGAGCTGTATAAGAAAGAGCAGAAGCTGACGACAACGAAAGACCTGTCGCAGCTGCTGGCCGAGTTGAAGCCGCGCCGTTCTAAGGCTAAGTCCAGTCATGGCATTTTAGTCAAGGGCGAAGAGGGCATTATGGTCAAACTGGCGCGCTGCTGTAATCCGATCCCGGGCGATCCGGTTATCGGGTATATCACTCGCGGCAGCGGTATTTCGGTGCATCGCAGGGACTGCCCCAATGTAATGAGCAATAATCCTGAGGAGCAGAACCGTTTGATAGAGGTAGCCTGGGATATTGCGACAGATTCTCTGTATAAGGTCAATATCATTATCTCTGCCGGCGACAGGCCCGGTATGATGGCTGATATTATGATGGTGATGAGCGAATCGAAGCTGAATATCAATGCGCTGAATTGCCGTATCGATAAGCATAAGATGGCGAATATCAGTATGGGTATTGATATCAGTAATCTGGAACAGCTGGATAATATTATGAATAAAATAAAACGCATGAAAGGCGTTTACAGTGTGGAAAGAATGATTTCCAACGGACAGGGAGGCTGACGTGAGAGCAGTTGTACAGCGTGTAGACAGCGCTGCTGTCGAGGTAGAAGGCGCCATGGTAGGCAGTGTTGGCAAGGGCCTTTTAGTACTGCTGGGGGTCGAGAAGGAAGATACAGACAGGGATTTGGAGTATTTGCTTGATAAGGTAGCTGGTCTGCGCATTTTTGAGGACGAACAGGAAAAAATGAACCTGTCGGTAGCAGATGTGGGCGGCGGGCTTCTGGTAGTTTCGCAGTTTACTTTGTACGGCGATTGCCGCAAGGGTAAACGGCCGTCATTTGATAAGGCGGCGGGTGCTGAAATGGCCAATGCTTATTATGAAAAATTTGTGGCCGGAGCACGGTCGAAGGGGCTTAGCGTCGGCACCGGGAAGTTTCAGGCGCATATGCTTGTGAGCCTTGTAAATAATGGCCCGGTAACGATTTTATTAGACAGTAAAAAGAATTTTTAGGAGGTTCGACATGAAGGTTTTAAAAATGGAAGTTGGTATGCTTGGTACTAACTGCTATATAGCGGTCAACGAAGCTACCGGTCACGGTGTTGTTGTTGATCCGGGCGGAGACGGCGACAGGATCGTTGCCGCGATCAAAAAAGAAGGTATCACTATTGATGCGATTTTTGTCACACATGGTCACAGCGACCATATCATGGGTCTGGACGAGGTGCGTAAGGCTACCGGAGCCAGAGTTTATATCAGTGAGGAAGATGCGGAGATGCTGACGAAGGCGACCAGCAATCTTTCGGCATATATGGGTATGGACGCAGCTTTTGCGCCTGCTGATAAAATTTTTAAGGATGGGGAAACTGTTACCGAAGCCGGACTTGATTTTAAAGTGCTGGCAACTCCAGGTCATACCCGCGGCGGCGTTTGCCTTGTCTGCGGTGATGTGGTGTTCTGCGGCGATACGGTGTTTGCCGAGTCTATCGGCCGTACTGATCTGCCGGGTGGCTCTTACAAACAGATTTTGAATTCTATCAAAGATAAAATCCTGGTTTTGCCTGACGAAACAAAGCTTTTGCCGGGACATGGACCTGCAACTACAGTGGGATGGGAGAGGCGCAGAAATCCATTTCTGCAATAAGTAAGCAAAAAAATGATCAAAAGTATCAAGCTGCTGAGAAACAGTACAACTTTTAAATTGGCAGTAGCGGCGGGCGTATCCTTTATTTTATACGAGCTCGCTACGTTTCTGTTCCCTATTCTTTTAGCGATAGGTCTGGCGTTTGCCCTGTACCCGGTGTCGAATATGTTTTCCAAGATCACCGTGGGACAGGGTACTATCCATTTGTCGCGTGTGGTGGCGATCATCCTGGCCTTTATGGCTTTTGGCATGTTTATGTTTTTTGCCGTTACTTTTATTTTGCTGCCTTTGTTCGGGCAGATCAATGATCTGGTGGCGAAGCTGCCTGATTATACGACAAAAGTCGAGTCTACTAATATGGACTGGTTACTGAAGGATCCGTCACAGTATCCACGGCTGCCATACAATTTTGAAACTTTGATCGACGATGCGATGACCTGGGTTATGGGTTTTATGGGAGGTATTCTCCGGAATTTGTTTAAATCGACGATGGACATTATTGCCAATCTGGTTGGTTTGATCGTCGTTCCGTTTTTAGCTTTTTACTTTTTGAAGGACTGGCGTGAGCTGCGTCTGATGATGATCAATTTGTTTACTTATGATACGCAGCCGAAGGTGGCGCATATTTTGGATGAGATCGGCAGAACGCTGAGTGCATATATCCAAGGGCTTGGTAAACTGAGCCTGATCGCGGGTGCGTGTATTACTGTGGGCGTGGCGATACTGGGTATCCAGTTCCCGCTGGTTTTTGGTTTCCTGGCGGTCATGGCCGAGACTGTGCCGGTGGTTGGTCCCTTGATGGGTGCTGTGCCGGCGGTATTTATCGCGTATTCGCAAAATACTTCTTCGGCTTTTTCGGTAGCGCTGTTTTATCTGGTCTTTTATCAGATCGACGGCAATATCCTGATGCCCCGGATCATGGGCAGTAAAATCGACCTGCATCCCGTAGTTTTGATTTTGAGCCTGCTGATCGGTGCCAAGCTGTACGGTATTTTGGGTATGCTCTTTGCCGTGCCGGTGGCTGCTGTATACCGGGTCTTGTATAAAGAATTATGGCATAGTTCTGACGAACCACGGCCAACAGAAACTGAGCAGTAAAAACGATGATGATTAGTGATTATAGATTAGAGCAGAATTTACCTTATGATTTAACGCGGCCTGTCGCTGAGATGGCCGCGTTCTTTGACATTTTACCGCAGTCTGACAGTGCTGATGTGCTTAAAATCGTGCAGGAAGCTGATGGCTGCGTGGCGATTTTGCAGACGGAAGACGGCACCAGAAGAGTAAGCAGGCCATTTACAATTTTACAGGATATACGGGGCGAATGGGTGCGCTGCGCTAAGCTGGCGGTGCTTGATGTGCTGGGACAGACTGTGAGGCGCGGTCTGGTGATGCCGTGGGGAATTTTGACAGGCGTACGTCCGGGAAAACTTGCCCATAAGCTTTTAGACAGTGGGTTAAGCTGTGACGAGCTTCCACAGTATCTGGAGCGTCATTACCTGCTGCCTCACGGACAGGCGCAGCTGCTGACAGAGATTTGCCTGCGGCAAAGACAGCTTTTACCGGCTGCGGAAAAGCAGGTCGGCATTTATATCGGTATTCCTTTTTGCCCTACGCGCTGTTCTTATTGTTCTTTTCCATCGGGAATTGTGCCGCTTGAGGAAGAATTACAGCAAAAGTTTTTAAATTTCATTGAACAAGATATGCTTACTGTGGTACAATTATTAAGTATGTATAGCCTAAATGTTACTGCTGTTTACATTGGCGGCGGTACGCCGACCAGCCTTGGTGAAACGGCGTTTGCACGGCTCATCGCGCTGACGGCGCGGCATTTGCTTTTGCCTGGGGTGCGCGAGTTTACAGTGGAAGCAGGACGGCCTGATTGTTTCAGTGCCGAAAAGCTGAAAGTTATGGAAGCCTGCGGAGTGAACAGGATCAGCGTCAATCCGCAGACTTTGCACGACAAAACTTTAAAAGCAATTGGCCGCAGTCATACGGTGCAGGATTTTTATCGGTCCTATGACCTGGTACGGCACAGCGGCATCAAAACCGTCAATACCGATCTGATCATCGGGTTGCCGGGGGAAACGGCTGATGATGTGCGGGCTTCGCTTGACGGCATCAGGGCTTTGGCTCCTGATAATCTGACAGTGCATACCTTAACGCTCAAAAAAAGCGCCCCGATATTTGGTGCGCAGTTCAGCAGTCTGACGGCTGAGGATGCAGAGGCGCTTGTAGCTTACGGCGGCGAAACTGCTGCAGCAATGGGGATGCTGCCTTATTATTTATACCGCCAGCATTACATGCTGGGTAATCTTGCTAATATAGGCTATGCTGCTTCAGGCAGTGCCAGCCTTTATAATATTCAGATGATGGAAGAGCGTCACGTTGTGCTTGGAATCGGGCCGGCGTCTGCGACTAAAGTGCCGCAGGCAGACGGGCATCATCTTAAAAAGCTCAATATGCCCAAAGATATCGGGACATATACGGGTAATCTGCCGCAGCTGGCGCATAAACGCAGCCTGCTTTTTGCGGATGAGGAGGAATAGATGTGTTGACCACAGCACCGAGAGGCACGAAAGATATCCTGCCGCGCGATGTGGAAGCATGGCGTTATCTGGAACGCACTATGCGTGAGATTTGTGCCCAATATGGTTATCTGGAAATCAGGACGCCTGTTTTTGAGCATACCGAGCTGTTTTTGCGCGGTATCGGTGAAACGACAGACGTTGTTGAAAAAGAAATGTACACTTTTACTGACCGAGGTGAACGCAGTCTGACGCTGCGCCCTGAAAATACGGCTTCTGCCGTCCGGTCGTATGTAGAAAATAAAATGTATGCCGATCCGGCGCCGACAAAGCTGTTTTATATCGGGCCGATGTTCAGGTACGACAGGCCGCAGGCCGGGCGTTACCGGCAGTTCCATCAGTTTGGCGTGGAAGCGCTGGGCGTAGAGGGGCCTAATATCGATGCCGAGATCATTTTACTGGCGGTACAGATTTTGCAGACTTTGGGTTTAAAAGATTTGAAGCTGAAAGTAAATTCTGTCGGCTGCCAGAAATGCAGACCACTGCACAGAGAGAAGCTGCAGGAATATTTCCGGCCGCATCTTGGCGAGATGTGCAAGGATTGTCAGTCACGTTTCGACCGCAATCCATTACGTTTACTGGACTGCAAAAATCCGCACGATCAGGAGCTGGCTGCTGGTGCGCCAAGCCTGGAGGAATGTCTGTGCGAGGAATGCAAAACACATTTTGAAGGCTTGAAAGAGCTTCTGACCGCTGCCGGAGTCGATTATGTAGTCGACCATAATCTGGTGCGCGGCCTTGATTACTATACTAAGACTGCCTTTGAGATCCAATATGCTCCCCTGGGAGCGCAAAGCGCTGTCTGCGGCGGTGGCCGTTATGACGGCCTGATCGAGGAGATAGGCGGGCCGGCAACACCGGGTATTGGATTTGCGATGGGTATGGAGCGTGTGCTGCTGGCAATCGAAAGCCAGAATCTGCTGCCGCAGTTCGATAACAGTATAGATGTCTTTGTAGTTTGCCCGGGCAGTGCAAACTTTACGCTGGCTTTTAAGGAAGCGATCGCTTTGCGCCGTGAAGGGCTGAAGGTGGAATTTGACTTTTTGGGCCGCAGTATGAAAGCCCAGATGAAGCAGGCTAACAGATTGGCTGCCAAATATGTGTTGATTTTAGGTGAAGACGAGGTAGCGCGCGGTTGTGCCGTATTAAGAAATATGTCGACCAGCGAGCAGACTGAGATCCCTATCCAAGATATTACATCAATTTTAAAAACAGAGGTGCAAAGTCATGAGTGATTCTTTAAAACGCAGTCATAGCTGCGGTTTGCTGACTAAAGAGGCAGCAGGTGAACAAGTAGTTTTATGCGGTTGGGTTGCCAAACGCCGCGATCACGGCGGGTTGATTTTCGTCGATCTGCGCGATCGCAGCGGTATCGTTCAAATTGTCGTTGACCCTGACGATGCAGGCAATAGCTTTACGACTGCTGAAGCTATTCGCAGCGAATACGTTATCAAAGTAGCAGGTAAAGTGCGTCTTCGCGATGCAGCTACCGTTAACCCGAATCTTGCTACCGGCGAGATCGAAGTGGTTGCCGCTGATTTGGAAGTACTCAATGCTGCTAAAACTCCGCCGTTTTATATTCAGGACGATATCGATACGGATGAGAACCTGCGCTTGAAATACCGTTATTTGGATTTGCGCCGTCCGGAAATGCAGAAGAATTTGATTTTGCGTCATAAAGTTACTAAATTGATGCGTGATTATATGGATAAAAACGGTTTCTGTGAAATCGAAACGCCGATGCTGACTAAAAGCACTCCTGAAGGCGCGCGTGACTATCTGGTGCCGAGCCGCGTCAACCCTGGTAAATTCTATGCTTTACCGCAATCACCGCAGATTTTTAAACAGATCTTGATGGTTGCCGGTATGGAGCGTTATTTCCAGATCGCACGCTGCTTCCGCGATGAAGATCTGCGTGCTGACCGTCAGCCGGAATTTACTCAGTTGGATATTGAAATGTCTTTCGTAGACGCTGAGGATATTATGGAAATGATGGAAGGCCTGATGGCGTATGTATTTGAAGGCGCTATGGGTAAAAAGATCCAGCTGCCGATGCAGCGTTTGACCTGGGACGAAGCTATGGACCGTTTTGGCAGCGATAAGCCGGACCTGCGTTTTGGTATGGAACTTGTCAATATGTCTGAAGCAGTTAAAGATTCTGACTTTAAAGTGTTCAATGCTATCGTAGAAGACGGCGGTGTCGTTAAAGCGATCAACGTTAAAGGCTATGCCGCTATCCCGCGTCGTGAGCTGGACGGTCTGGTTGAATTCGTTGGTATTTATGGTGCCAAAGGTCTGGCGTGGATGCAGATTCAGGAAGATGGCAGTGTCAAATCGCCAATCGCTAAATTCTTCAGTGAAGCACATTTGGCAAATATCCTGAAAACTGCAGCGGCTGAACCGGGCGATCTGATTTTGTTCGTTGCTGATAAACCGGCTGTAGTTGCTCAGGCTTTAGGTGCTCTGCGTCTGGAAATGGCTAAACGCCGCGAACTGATCGACGAAGATATGCTGGCATTTGCCTGGGTCGTAGATTTCCCGATGTTTGAATATAACGATGAAGAAAAACGCTATGTGGCAATGCATCATCCGTTTACGGCTCCACGTAACGAAGATCTTGCTATGCTGGCTACCGATCCTGGTAAAGTATATGCCAAAGCTTACGATATGGTACTTAATGGTACAGAAATCGGCGGCGGTTCCATCCGTATCCATCGTCGTGATGTCCAAAACGAAGTTTTCAAGGCTATCGGTCTTACCGAAGAGCAGGCAAAAGAGAAATTCGGCTTTATGATGGATGCTTTTGAATATGGTGCTCCTCCGCACGGCGGTTTGGCCTTTGGTCTTGACCGTTTGATCATGATTATGGCTAAACGTGATTCTATCCGCGACGTTATTGCTTTCCCGAAAACACAGAGTGCAAGCTGTCTGATGACTCAGGCTCCGAACGATGTTGACGAGAAACAGCTGCGTGAATTGCATATCCGTGCAACATTAGTCAAAAAAGACAAATAATAAGAGTCAGACTCTGTAAAAAAGGACTGCTGCGGCAGTCCTTTTTTTATAGTAAACTGATTCTGGTAAAAGTGTTTTACTTAAAGACGAACCGGTTGTGAAAAAAAGAAAAAATATCTCTTTAAAAACAGAGAAAACCGCTTTATACCTTGTGATTTTAAACAAATTTTGGTATAGTATAGATGTAGTAAGAAATGCTCTTACTGCATTAAAAACGCTTTTTACCCTGCGATGTTCGTTACGTGTACCTCTTAGTTTTGAGCCAACACTCTTACCTAGGGAGCCTGACTGAGCTCCGCCTTTTAAAAAACTGCCCCCTTGAGGGGACTTTTGCGACTGGCGGGAAGGCACCCACCTGCACTTGCAGGTTCAAAACATGAGGCTGGACGGCATTGTGGGGCAAAATATTTTTGGGGGTAAAAATGGATCTGTCACGTGTTGCGATGGTTATCGGTAAAGACAAGCTGCCTGTTTTAGGGCAGGCCCGTATTGCAGTCGTTGGGTTAGGCGGCGTGGGTTCATATGTTGCCGAGTCATTATGCCGCAGCGGGGTAGGTCATTTATTATTAATAGATGCCGATAAAGTGGCGGCAAGTAATATCAACCGTCAGTTACCGGCGCTTACCAGTACCTTCGGCAGGTTCAAAACCGAGGTTGTCAGACAAAGATTGCTGGATATCAATCCGGATTGTGAAATAGAAACGGTCAGTAAATTTTATGAACCTGGCGCTTTTGCCGAGTTTTTTTCCGGCAGCTTTACTTTTATCGCCGATGCGATCGATTCGACGCCGTCAAAGGTCGATCTTTTATTAGAATGTGTGCAGCGTGATATTCCTGTCATTTCTTCGATGGGTACAGGCAATAAGCTGGATCCGACGTATCTTGCAGTGGAGGACATCAGCGGTACTTCTGTCTGCCCGCTGGCAAGGTCGGTAAGGAAACAGCTGCGTGCGGCAGGTGTCAAAAAAGGTGTAACTGTAGTTTATTCCAAAGAACCGGTACAGCGTGCTGAAGCAGGCGAGGTTCCGGGAAGCATGGTATTTGTTCCAGCGTCGGCAGGATTGCTGATGGCATCGTATATCGTACGTCAGATTATTGCAGAAAATAGCTAACCGGCCTTTAGCGCCGGTATTTTTATCAGATCCTGGAGGTGGATGATGGATAGTTTGTTTGCACAGCCGCAGAAAAAACCTTTGGCTGATCGGATGCGGCCTACAAGGCTCAGCGATTTTGTCGGGCAGGAAACTGCAGTAGGCGAGAGCAGTCCTCTGCGCCGAATGATCGAAAAAGATCAGTTGCAGTCGGTGTTGTTTTACGGACCGCCGGGTACTGGTAAAACAACTTTGGCACAGGTCATTGCCCATATGACAGGGGATGAATTTGTTGCTATCAATGCCGTTTCATCCGGTGTACCTGAGCTGCGAAAGCTGATTGCTAAGGCGCAGGAGCTGCAGCGCGGCGGGATGGGGCGCACTATCGTGTTCATCGACGAGATCCATCGCTTTAATAAAGCTCAGCAGGACGTATTGCTGCCTTATGTGGAAAACGGTACTATCATTTTGATCGGTGCGACTACTGAAAATCCTTTTTTCGAAATCAATTCACCGCTTTTGTCAAGGATGAAGGTTATTCGTCTGGAACATTTAACGGCAGACGGTATCAAAAAGATTTTAGAGCGTGCGCTGACAGATAAGGAAAAGGGTTATGGATCAGAGGGTATTACTGTAACTGCCGAGGCTTTGGAAGCTTTGGCGGATTTTGCCGGTGGTGATGCGCGGGTGGCTCTTAATTTGCTGGAACAGGCTGAATTTATGCTGCCGGACGGCAGTAAGGAAATTACGATGGATGTATTGCGCAGCGTGGCAGGTAATGCTTTGCAGCGCTATGATAAAAAAGGTGATTATCATTACGATATCGTTTCGGCTTTTATTAAAAGTATGCGCGGTAGTGATGCCGACGCTGCTCTGCACTATTTGGCCCGTATGCTGGAAGGTGGAGAGGACGTAAGGTTTATTGCGCGCCGGATCGTTATCTGTGCGGCTGAAGATGTAGGCAACGCTGATCCGCAGGCCTTGATAGTAGCAAATGCTGCGGCGCAGGCGGCGCATTTTGTCGGGCTGCCTGAAGCTCAGATACCTTTGGCTCAGGCCGTTTGCTATATAGCTAACGCTCCTAAGAGCAACAGCTGTTATATTGGTATTTTCAATGCTCGTCAGGAAGTCAGGTCAATCAATACCAGAGTTCCGAAGCACTTGCGTGATGCGCATTATCCTGGTGCTAAGCAGTTTGGCCACGGGCTTGGATATAAGTATCCGCACGATTACCCAGGTGGCTGGGTTGAGCAGCAGTATCTGCCGGATGAACTGGTAGGTCATAAATATTATTATCCGAAAGATATTGGTGAAGAAAGCAGACTGCTTAAAAAAAAGAATGAAAAAGATTAATTTGAGCTGCTGATAATAATAAAACCCCCGTACTTTTTAGTACGGGGGTTTTGTATTGGCCGATATCATGGCTGACGTGGAGTGGGGACGTTGCTGACAACAGGTTTTTGGTTGCCGGTATTATTTTCGCTGCCGTCTAAGATTTCCTGAACACGTTTTTTCATGCTCGGCTTCTGCGGTTCAACGTCGCCTACGTTTTCACGGATACGGTCTTTTTTGCTGGGTGGTTTAGGCGGTTCTCCGGGAACGGAGGTGGCGCCTTTTTTATCTTTGTCTTTGTCCTTATCTTTATCCTTGTCTTTATCTTTGTCCTTATCATCATTCTTGATATCTGGTTCAGGCGGTATTACTACGCCTGCCGGGCGGACAAAGTTAGCAACGGGAACGTTTGCAAGAGCGTTAACCATGAATTCATGCCAGATGCTGAGCGGTGCGCCGCTGCCATACATATAATCAAGCGGACGGCCGTTATCATCGCCGATCCATACGGCAGCCGACAGATTGGGGGTGAAGCCTACAAACCAGGCATCCTTATAATCGTCGGTAGTACCGGTTTTACCGGCTGCCGGGCGGCCTATGCCTGCACCGCCTGCAGTACCGTCAACAAAGACATCGCGCATGATATCGACAGTTTGATAAGCGGCTTTAGCATCAACTACAGTTTTGGTTTCCTGCTTATGTTCAAAAATAACTTTACCGTTACGGTCAACTATTTTGATAATAGCAGTTGGAGCGTTGTATTTGCCGCTGTTACCGATCGTGCCGTAGGCAGCTGCCATTTCCAGCGGCGTAGTGCCTTTGCTCAGGCCGCCTAAAGCCATGGAAAGATTGATGTCAGTATAATGTCCGTCTTCAATAAGTGTAGTGATACCAAGGTTTTTAGCCATTTGGAAAACCTTTTCAGGACCGACCTGCTGAGCTACTAGAATGGTAGGGATGTTGTAGGATTTTTTCAAAGCTGTTCTCAGGCTTACTTTGCCATGCCATTGCAGGTCAGAGTTTTTCGGTTTCCAGCCGGGCGCAAATTCATATTCCTTGTCTTCAACTACCGTGGCAGCGGTAAGACCGTTGTCCATAGCGGTAAGGTAAACGAAGGGTTTGAAAGCGGAACCTGGTTGGCGCACTGCAAGCACAGCACGGTTGAATTTGTCCTGGCCGCGTCCGCCGATCATGGCTTTGATATAACCGTTAGTAGGGTCTACGGCTACTAAGGCGACTTGCGGCTGTGTAAGCTGATAGTCGTCTTTGTAGTAATCAGGCAGATATTTTAAAGATTCGGCAGCGGCTGCCTGCATATCCAGATCAAGAGTAGTGTAGATTTTCAGTCCGCCTTTATAAAGCGCATCGGCGCCGAATTCTTCTATAATGTGCTGACTGCAGTAATCAATAAAGTAGGACAGGTTATCTTTCTGCTGGTTTTTGTGATTGTTCAGCTGCAGCTTCTCTGCTTTGGCTTTGGCTGCCTGTGCTTCCGTAATGTAACCGTATTTGGCCATTTGGTCTAAAACGACTTCCTGACGTGCTTTACTGTCTTTGGGATTTTCAAAAGGATTATAATAGTTAGGGCTTTTAGGAATAGCTGCCAGAGTAGCGGCTTCTGCCAGATCAATGTCCTGAACATGCTTGCCGAAGTAATAGAGAGAAGCACTTTCGATACCGTAGGTTCCTTGTCCAAAATAGATACGGTTCAGGTACATATCAAGAATCTCATCTTTGGTATAGCGTTCTTCCAATTGTTTAGCAATAAAAGCTTCTTTTATCTTGCGGGTAATGGTACGCTCCTGGGAGAGAAAAGCGTTTTTGGCCAGCTGCTGGGTAATAGTACTGCCACCCTGCACCTCGCCGCCGCGCAGGTTTGTCCATAAAGCGCGGGCTGTACCACGGAAGTCGATACCGCCGTGTTCATAGAATCTGTTATCTTCGATAGCGATAAAAGCCTGCTGCAGGTGCTTCGGTATTTTATCGAAAGCAACTGGCAGACGGCGTTCTTCCGAAGCCGTGGTCGAGATGACGCGGCCGTTAATATCAAAAAACTGCGAAGCGGCATCGGGAATAAGCGATTCTTCCATATCTTTGGGTGCGAAGAAACCTGCAAGTCCCCAGAATGCTGCGGCGCCTAAAATAGCAAGCGCAACGAAGGCGATGATTATAAATTTAATTATTTTTCCCATACATAAACCTCGGTTCTCTTAATCATTTTCCTTTAAACCAGCTTTATACTAACAAAGCTATTTTTATCTAACGGCTATTATATCATATTTTTATACGAATTTGTGATAAAAAACTTTTATATTAAATGTAATAAAAATGAAAACAGCTTCCGCCGCTTGCAGCAGAAGCTGTTTGATGTTACCAGATATTAAGCAGATGCTGCATTGCCAGGCTGACAACCGCTATGCAGAACCAGCAGATAAGACCGAGCAGGATCGGTTTGCCGCCGGTTTTGATCAGTTTGACTAAATTAGTGTTGAGACCTATAGCTGCCATTGCCATGGCAATCATAAATTTACCGATGGCCGGCAAAAACTGGAAAAAGTCAAAGTGGGAACCAGCAAAGGTGTTGATAATTGACGCACCTAAAAAGTAGATGATGAACATCGGGAAGATAGAGGAGATTTTTACTTCCGATGTTGTAGCTTTACGTTTGGAGGTAAGATAGGCCAGTCCCAGACAAATAGGAATGATGGCTAAGGTGCGGGTCAGTTTGACGATAGTTGCATAATTCAGCGCGGTGTCGCTGCCGCTGGCGCTGGCCCAGGTTTGTCCTGCAGCAACTACAGATGAGGTATCGTTGATTGCCGTGCCGGCCCACATGCCAAAGCCCATATCGTTAAAGCCGAGTATAGCGCCCAAGGTGGGGAAGAGGAAGGCGGCAATAACGTTAAAAAGGAAGATAACGGAAATCGACTGGGCAATGTCTTCGTCTGACGCTTTGATAACAGGTGCCGCTGCAGCAATTGCCGAGCCGCCGCAGATAGAAGAACCTACGCCTACCAAAGTTGCGATATCGTGATCGATTTTCATTATTCTGCTGACTGCATAAGACACGACCAAGGCAGTGCCGATCGTTGAGATAATTATCAGCAGAGATTGTGACCCTACCCGGAAAATTTCAAAAAGATTCATGCCGAAGCCTAGTAAAATAATCGCGTATTGCAGGATCTTTTTGGAAGTGAAGGTGATGCCGCCCTGGAAAATATCTGAGCGGGGGATACCGGCCATCAGCAGGCCCAGGATAATGGCGAAAACTGGGGCGCCTATAATAGGGAACAATTTACCTAAATATGCAGCTGGTACTGCAATAGCAAAACATAATGCCAAACCATGTAATTTATTACTTAAAAAATTCATTGTAAAACTCCTTCCCGAGAATGTAGTGTACTGTAATTTTAAAACAACTAGATATTGTAAGTAAAATGAATAATCTTGATTGTTATAATCAGAAAACGTAATGAGGTCAAAGGTTCTAAAATTTACCATACACAAAGGAAAGAGATAAATTGCCCTGATTGAATTAAAATGCTGCTGTTATTATACATTGCTGCTGGAAAGCCTCCATTCCTTATAGAAGAACCAGCAGAAATGCAGTGTGACATAAAAAACAAAGAAGGATGCGACTATACATTCAAAATAATACAGATATTGGAAGAATTCATGCAGAACAACACCGAGCCGTGCGTAGTAATCCAGTGATAAACGCAGGGCAGAGGCAGTGATGACGAATGGGAAGGTGAAGGCTGCATAACTGGGATAGAACGGCAGACGTAAAAGACGGGGCATCAGGCTGAGGATAAAGAAGAACAGCCCTTGAGCAGCTATCTGCATGACAGTAATTAGCAGGAAGTTTTTATCGGGAACTACTGCAAAGTATCCTGCCAGACTCAGGCTCATAGGTGCCGTGTAGATACAGATCAGTGGCTTGGCAGCTTCAGGTATCGGGTGATGGAGATAGCGGTAGGTGACCAGTGCCAGCAAAAGCATATAGGCGGCGAAGCCAAACCAGAAGATATAATATCCTAATGTGAGATATCCGAAAGCGGGTGCGGTAACTGAAGCGACAACGATACCGACATACGCAATGAAGAAGGTTGGAAAAACGTTTTTCAGTTCCAGATTAAGCATAAAATTTTTGGAGAACCAGATGATTAAAATGGCGTGGGCAGCAACTGCCGCCAGCCAGATTGCTTCGCAGAGAAAAGGCGCGAAATCTTTAATATAGACACATAGCTGCATCGTAGTCATAAAAAAAGTGGCAGCAACACTGCCTAAAATAGGATTGCCGGTCATATCGGCGTGGACAAGTTTGGGGTAACGCAGTATTTTTATAAGCAGCATTGCCAAAAGGATTGCAGCGAGAATACCGCAGGTATATTTCATCAGCGGAGAATAAGGCTGCAGCAGATTACCAAGTGCCGCTAAACCAAGAGATACTCCGGCCGTAGGAATTGGAATGGATTTTATCATTTTTAGAAAGCCTCCCTTTTAGAAAAGAAAAAGATAAATACTTGATGCCTAAAAACATTGTATAAATATCATAATACAAGTATAATGATTAGTAAAATGAATTGTTTTTATAATTATCATTAAGAAAAATAATGAGGTTGCTATGTGGGAAGAACTGAAAACTTTTATTGAAGTTGTAGAACAGCAAAGCTTTACTAAAGCGGCGCAGAAATTAAATATTTCTCAGCCTACGGTCAGTTTGCATATCCGCAGATTAGAAGAGTGTTTCAACGCCGTGTTGATTCGCAGGTCTAAAAAACAAAAACAGCTTAGCGTGACTTATGCGGGCATGATTGTTTATGATGCGGCTAAGCAGATGAAAAGTCTGTGGCAGTTTACAGAAATTACGGTTAAAGAGCTGGGCAGCGAGATAAAAGGACGCTTGGCTATAGGAGCCAGTCTGACGATAGGCGAATATTTTCTGCCGGAATTTCTGGGCAGATTTATGAAACGTTATCCGCAGTTGGACATAGAAGTGAAGATCGATAATACTGTTCATATTTGCGAACTGCTGCAAAGCAATAAGATAGATGTAGGTTTAGTTGAAGGAGAAACCGGTGATAAGAAATTCCATAAAGAAGAGTTCTATATTGATCGGCTTGTTTTGATAGGGCCGATAGGAAGCCCCAAAAAGATGCAACGACGGGATCTGGAAACAGTAACGTGGATAACGCGCGAACAGGGATCGGGCACAAGGGTGCAGTGGGAAGAGTTTTTAGAGAAAAATAGTGTATTGCCGGCCAAGACGATCATTTTCAATACTAATTTTGCCGTAAAGGAAGCGGTAAGAAATGATTTAGGATATGCGCTGCTTTCTGAACATATTGCAAAACAGGCGGCAGCTGCCGGCGAAGTAGAGCTGATTGAAACGCAGGAGGAAGCAGGACGTAAATTCGTGTGTCTGACCTTGGCTTCTGAAACGATGAGCAGGAATGTGCAGACTTTAGTGGATAATTTAAAGCGTGATTTTGTAAAGTGATTTTACAGGCGTCAAAAATAAATTTAAAATAGGGCTTGCTTTTTCTGTAGAAATTTAATAAAATAATAGTGCACCCCTAAACACGGGTGAATTTTTGTAAGTAGCCGTTAAAAAAGATGAAAAAAAGTAGTTGACAACATCGAAAAGATGTAATATACTATACAAGTCGTCAAAA
>OGPD01000766.1_pt1 | contig 33089 bp, 32 predicted proteins | sample 1552861 | NCBI WGS metagenome assembly OGPD01 (sample SAMEA2580280, study PRJEB22360) | human gut metagenome | biome: human gut; feature: human-associated habitat; material: faeces | place: Denmark | collected 2008/2010
GGATAGTAGGGGGTCTCAAAAATCCATACCCCCTCCCATATCGCGCTGGTCTTAAAAATTTCCCCGGAGGTAAAATTCTGGGGACTTTTTCTATATTTAGTGTCTTTGAAGTTACTTATAGACATTTTTTACTCCATAGGATACACCTTCAATTGCTATATAAAACTGCGTAACAATACTTACATAATCTCTCCTGTAAATAGATCATAAACCATAACGAAAATGACTGCCAACTTCATCGATACCTGTCTATAAGTAACTTCAAAGACATTAGAATACATGTTAAACATCATCAAAAGGAGGTAAAAACTAATGAAAAAAAAAGACTCTAAAATATCTAGAGCTTCACATCCATCTATTTCACCTGACGTTGATAAAAGACGTATGCGTTCGTTAGCTATGTGCAATTTGCTTAACCGTTTAGAAGATGGCACCGCAACTTCTCAAATGATTTCATTAGCTATGTCGATTTCTTCTGAAAAAGAGGAAATGGAATTAGAAAAACTAAAAAACGAAAACGCACTTTTGGTTGCTAAGAGAGAAGCTCTAGAAAGTCAAAAAGCATCCGAACAAGCATTCAACGAAGCTCTAGAAGCATTTAAACAATACAGCGGAAATGGAAGTTCGAAATATGACAAAGAATTACAGTGAATTATCTAAACTTCATACATTCAAAGAACGCTTCAAATATTTGCAAGTTAAAAACAAAATTGGGAATCAAACATTTGGGTCAAAAAGATATTTAAACCAAATGCTATATAAGAGTAAAGAATGGATGCGAGTTAGAAATAAGGTTATCATTCGTGATAATGGTTGTGATTTGGGCATAGAAGGTCGAGAAATTAATGGACCTATAAATGTACATCACATTAATCCAATTACGGAAAAAGACATAGTAAACAGATCTCCAATAGTGTTTGACATGAATAACTTAATATGCGTATCCGATAACACTCATAAAGCCATACATTATGGTGATGAAGAGTTACTCATGGATGATTACCAACCTAGAAGATTATTTGATACTTGTCCATGGAAAAGGAGTGATTAGAATGGACGATAGTATATTAAATTCAGTAAAAATACAATTAGGCATTCCTAAAGACCACACGGAATTTGATGAACAGCTTATCAGGCACATCAATTCCGTTTTTATTTCACTTTATCAAATAGGTGCCGGTCCCGAGGATGGATTTAGCATTGAGACTAAAGACGATGAATGGAACGAGTTTTCTGAAAATCAAATGCTTGTTAATGCAGTTAGTGAGTATATGTATTTAAAAGTAAAAACTTTATTTGACCCATCCACAAGTTCAGCAGTAGGCGATTCTATTAAAGACCAATTAAAGGAATTGGAATTTAGAATCAATGTTGCTTCTGATCTATAAACTCAAAATAAATTAAATCATCAATAGAAAGGACTGATTACAAAATGCTGTCAAATACAGCGGTACCTATTTATTATGGACGTTTCAGAGACGCAGTAATTAATCGACAGATTCCAGTTAATCGCAACATTTCTATGGAAATGAACCGTATTGACCGACTGATAGCTGATCCTAATTTCTATTACGATGATGAAGCGATTGAAGGATGGATTTCTTACTGTGAGAGAGAATTAACCCTTACAGATGGTGCCGATTTACATTTATTAGATACATTCAAACTATGGGGTGAACAAATATTTGGTTGGTATTACTTTGTAGAGGAAGAAGTATATGAACCGTATCCTGATGGAAACGGTGGGCGATATGTCAAAAAAGTAATTAAAAAACGTCTTACCAATAAACAGTATCTAATAGTAGCCAGAGGCGCCGCCAAATCAATGTATGGGGCATGCATCCATAACTATTTCTTAAATGTTGATACTACAACCACTAAACAAGTTGCTACTGCTCCAACAATGCGTCAAGCAGAAGAAGTACTTGCTCCGATTAGAACTTCGATTACTAGGGCACGAGGTCCCCTCTTCAAATTTTTAACAGCTGGTAACATACATAACAGCACTTCTAAAATGGACAAAAAATTCCTAGCGTCTACGAAGAAAGGAATTCAAAATTTTCTAACAGATTCTATTGTTGAAATTAGACCAATGACAATTGACAAACTTCAAGGGTTAAATACAAAATGCGCAACAATTGATGAATGGTTATCTGGAGACATCCGTGAAGATGTAATGACACCATTAGAACAAGGGGCTAACAAAGTAAAGGATTGGCTCATTGTTGCTATTAGTTCTGAAGGGACGGTTAGAAATGGTTCTGGAGATGACATCAAAATAGAATTAAAGAAAATTTTAAAGGGCGAAATCGAAGACCCTCATACTTCTATTTGGTGGTATTGCTTGGATTCGATTGACGAAGTTGCTCATCCTGAATTATGGGTGAAAGCTCAACCTAACATTGGAAAAACAATTAGCTATGAAGCATATCATCGATATGTTAAAAGAGCTGAAGCTGCACCTGCAGCAAGAAATGATATCTTAGCTAAATGCTTTGGTATACCAATGGAAGGCTACACTTATTTCTTTACTTATCAAGAAACTTTACCTCATTCCAAACAAGATTATTGGAGAATGGCTTGTTCTTTAGGTGCTGACTTATCTCAAGGCGATGACTTCTGTGCATTTACTTTCTTATTCCCACTTAAATATGGCGATTTTGGTGTTAAAACTAGAAACTATATTACAAGAAGAACCTTAAATCGATTACCACTTTCCATGCGAGAAAAATATGAAGAATTCATCAAAGAAGGAAGCCTTATTGTACTTGAGGGAGCCGTTCTTAATATGATGGAGGTTTATGAAGATTTAGACAATTACATCATCGAGAAAGAATACGTTGTTCAAAGCTTTGGATATGACCCTTATAATGCTGAAGAATTTGTAAAAAGATGGACAACTGAAAATGGCCCATTTGGTGTTGAAACGGTTAGACAAGGCGCTAGAACAGAAAGTGTACCCTTGGGCGAAATAAAGATTTTAGCAGAAGATAGAAAATTAATATTTGACGAAAGTCTAATGTCTTTTGCAATGGGTAATTGCATCACACTAGAAGATACGAACGGCAATAGAAAACTATATAAAAAGAAACGAGATAGAAAGATTGATGCTGTTGCGGCATTGGTTGACGCCTATGTTGCATACAAAGTTAATATTGAAGCATTTGAATAAGGAGGTTAAGCAATGTTAGTACGAGAATTAGAATTGATGCATCATGGTGTCAAAGGAATGAAATGGGGAGTTAGACGCTATCAAAATAAAGATGGCAGCTTAACTTCTAAAGGAAAGAAACATTATACTGATGACACTGATACTTATAACAATGCTGAAAATTCAAAGAATCCTATAACACGTCACAAACAAAACCTTATTAATAAATATCTTGCAAATGGATATTCTAAAGAAGCAGCTGAAGCAAAAGCAAAACAAAGAATGATTACAGAAGCAACAGTCGCTGTTGTAGGAGGAGTAGTGATAGCAGTTGTTGGGAAAAAAGTCGCAACAAGAGTTGGACAAGATTATTGCGATAAAATAATCAAATCCGGGCATGAAATACAAAATGTTGGCACCAATAGTAAAGAAACATTCAAAAACAAAGCATTTTATGCTGCTATCAATAAGCATGATAAAGATGTGTATAGTAAAGTTTTTCCTCATAAAGAACAACTCTCGGTAAAGTCTTATGATGGGGTATATATAAACTCATTGAAAACAAATAAAAACATAAAAAGAGCTTCTAATAACACCGCAAGAAAAGTCATGTTAAATATGCTGCAAAAAGATCCAGAGTATAAAAGTCAGGTCTTGAAAGCAATGAATGGAACTAGGTATGGATGGCTTGATAGGGAAGCACCAGAAGATTTGCTGAAAAACGATCCTAAAAAATTTTATGATAGATTTAACCAAGCGCTTGCTACACCGCAATTTCAATCTAGTAAAGTTCGAGAGAAATTTTATAAGGAACTAGAAAAAAAAGGCTATAACGCTATTATTGACATAAATGACACTAAATATACTGTATACGCAGATCTTGCAAATGAGCCAACCATATTCTTTGGTAAAGACATAGTTAGCAAAATCAAAAATAAAGGGTTGGATGAATCTGATATTAATAAGAATGCAGCAAAATATGCGAATCAGTTGATTCGAAAAAATGGCGCAAAAACCATTGCTATGTCTAGTAGTAGTTATGCCATGATTAAAAGTTATTTAAATCAACGCAAAGTGGAAGAGTACACGAAAGAACATCCTAATACTTCACTTTCTAGAAAAGAAATATTAGCTAGATGATTAACGAGAAAAAAGTATGCAAAATATAAAAACAAATTAATACTATATTATTTTTAAAGGAGGTAAACCAATGCTAGTACGAGAATCAGAATTAATGCATTACGGTGTCCTAGGAATGAAATGGGGTCATAGAAAACCTGTCTCCTCTATATCTAGAAGCAAAAATATTAAAAACTATCATGAAGACTATTTAAAAGTTCATGATGGAAAAAAAGCCTATCAATTAAGTGATAGTGAATTAAAAAGACGTAATAAACGTCTTCAAGCTGAAGAGCAGTATACCAGAATGACACAAAGTCAAAACAAAGGAAAAAAAGCAGTGAAGGCCATCATTGGTTTTGCTGGCACTTTAAACGCTGCTTATGGTGCTTATAAAACTTATGAACGTTTTGGAAGAAAAATTGTAAGCAAAATTAGTTAAAACTAATTATTTAGTTCTTTTGAAATTAACACCTAACATCGCGCCACCAACCATTAAAACTCCAACGAATACACTTAAAACTTTGTTAAATAATTCATGGATCTGTTTGTTAGATTCTTTAGCTACGAGGTTCATCTTCTCTAAAAGTTCCTTAATTTCGTTATTCAATATTAGCTTATCTTCTAATGATAAATTCTCACGTTTCAATTCATTTTGGAGAGTATTTATTTCGGTTAAATATGCATCTAACACGATGCGAGTGTTTTTATCAGTATGCTCAATAACTTCATTCATTGCTTTAGTTATATCGGTTAGAGCATCGGAGCACATTTTAGCAAATTCAGGAAACTTTTTTAAAACCTCTTTAGCAACTTCAGGATTCATGCATTGTAATGACGAAGTAAAAGACATTATTTTATCCTTTGACATGTGACGCCAATCAGGAATATCTAATCGCTTCAATACCTCTTCTTCTGTTAGAGAACGTTGTACCGGAGTTTTTAATATTTTTGGCATCTTAACATTTGGCAATTGCATGTTAGGTTTTTTAATTTCGAATTTCATATATATTCACCTTCCTGTAGCTAATTATAAAATATTCCATAACTTAATTCAATAAAAGGAGGTCAACCAATGCTAGTACGAGAATCAGAATTAATGCATTATGGTGTTCTAGGAATGAAATGGGGACACCGAAAATCTCAACCAACTTTAAAGACTCAAATAAAAACTAGGCGAAAAAATGCTAAGAAAGAAGCCGATATTGAATATACCAAGATAGTCAATACTACTGCTAAGAAATATAAACGAGGGCAGCAATGGTCAAAGAATGACGTTGCAAAGTTAAATAAGGCTTATGAAACATACAATAAATCAGTGAAAGATGCGGAAAAAAAATATCACTCTGAAATGAATGATCGAAAAAGAATGTATGCCGAAGCTAAAGCGACAGTAGCTAAAAGAGGAGACATAGGGCAAACAAAAAGACAAGTTGCGAAATATATGGTTGAGTATGATATGTCTATTGAACAAGCTAAGAAAAAAGCTACTTTTACTACATGTCGTAACGTAGGTGCAAGTTTAGCAGTATCTTATGGCGTTTTAAAACTCATTGCTAATCATTAAAAGGAGTCAATAATCAAAATGAAAATTATAGATAGATTACAGCACGGCTGGAATGCTTTCATTAATAACAAGGACCCTACTCTTAGGCCAGGACCAAGTTATTCATATCGACCGGATAGAGCTAGGTTCACTAGAGGAAACGAACGTTCAATCGTTACATCTATATTTAATAGAATTGCAATGGATGCAAGCAGTATAGATATAGAACATGTGAGAGTTGATAAGAACGGACGTTTTACAGAGATAATTGATAGTGGGTTGAATAATTGCTTAACATTGGAAGCAAACATTGACCAAACAGGAAGAGCATTCATGCAAGATGCGGTTATGTCAATGCTTGACGAAGGTGTTGTTGCTTTGGTGCCTATAGATACAACTTTAGATATTAACACCAATTCGTTTGATGTTGAGACGATTCGTGTCGGAAAAATTATGGAATGGTATCCTCAACATATTAAAGTACGAGTCTATGATGAGAATAGCGGTACTAAAAAAGATGTTGTAGTGCCTAAACGGTCTGTAGCAGTTGTAGAAAATCCTTTCTATTCTGTTATTAATGAACACAATTCAACAATGCAACGATTAATAAGAAAACTTAATTTACTGGACGCAATTGATGAGCAAAGTGGTTCAGGAAAATTAGATTTAATTATTCAATTGCCTTATGTGCTAAAGGGCGAACAACGTATTAAAAACGCTGAAGATAGACGCTCTACATTAGAGAGACAATTGAATAATTCTAAATTAGGAATTGGTTACATTGACTCAACTGAGCATGTAATTCAATTAAATAGGTCATTAGATAACAATCTAATGAAACAAATCGAATACTTACAAAGCATGCTCTATAGTCAGCTTGGTATCACGCAATCTATTTTAGATGGTACAGCTGATGAAAAGACCATGCTTAATTACTTTAGTAGGACTATTGAACCAATAGTGTTTGCTATTGCCTGCGAAATGAAAAGAAAATTTTTAAGTAAGACTGCCAGAACACAAGGGCAGTCCATTTTTTATTTTAGAGACCCTTTTAAGCTAGTTCCAGTAACTGAATTAGCTGATATCGCAGACAAATTAACTCGTAACGAAATTGCGTCTTCAAATGAAATGAGACAAAAGATCGGATGGAAACCATCAACAGATCCTAAAGCAGATGAACTTAGAAATAAGAATCTAAGCGCCCCTAATGAAGAATCGCAATCGTTAAATAAAGAACAATATTATGAGGAGGAAAATCAAAATGGATGAACAATTTGACATTGAAGGTTGGGCTACCAAATGCAACATCAAGTGCGCTGATGGTCGTGTAATCATGCCAAATGCTTTTCAACATCAAGACGGAGAAACAGTGCCTGTTGTATGGAATCATGACCATAACAATCCAGAAAATGTATTAGGCCACGCATTACTAGAAAACAGACCGGATGGAGTTTATGCATACGTTAAATTCAACGATACCGAATCTGGAAAAGTTGCTAAATCGTTAACAGAGCATAAAGACATCACACGATTCTCTATCTGTGCTGGAAAATTAAAACAACAAGGATCTAACGTGGTTCATGGATTAATCAGTGAAGTTTCATTAGTTTTAGCTGGAGCAAATCCTGGAGCAGTCATTGAATCTGTAATCAAGCATGGATCTGATGAAGGCGAAGAAGCAATTATCATCTCACATGATGAATTTCATTTATATCACAATGCAGATGGTAAAGAACCAGTAAAAAAAGAGTCTAAACCTAATGAACAAGATCCTAAAGCAAAAAGCATCAAAGGTATTATCGATAGCATGAGCGAAGAACAAAAAGAAGCTATGTATTTCTTAGTTGGAAAAGCAGTGGAAGATGCAAAAGCTGGAAAACTTGATGATAAAGAGCCACAAGACGACGAAGTAAAACATTCTTTAAACGAAGAAGTAATTGACCAAGGAGGAACTTACATGAAAAACAATTTATTTGAAACTGGCGGAAACCAAACAGTGTTAACGCATGCCGATGAAGAAGCTATTATCGAATTAGCTAAACAACGTAATAGTAACGGTTTCCAAGATGCATTAAAAACTTACATGTCTGAACATCAACATTTACAACATGGAATTGATCAAATTGATACTTTATTCCCTGAGTTCACTAATTTAAATCCAGGTGCTCCAGAATTATTAACAAGAGATCAAGGATTCGTTGACCATGTAATTAACGGTGCACATAAAACACCTTTCTCTAGAATTCGTACTAGAAAAGCTGATGCTAGAAAAGCTGAAATTAGAGCAAAAGGTTATAAGAAAGGTTCAGAAAAAACAAAAATCGGTAACATCAATTTATTAACTAGAACTACTGATCCACAAACAGTTTATGTTAAAGATGAATTAGAAAGAGATGACATTACAGATATTACTGACTTTGATGTAGTTGAATACCAATATGGTGTAATGACTATGGCACTAAAAGAAGAAGTAGCATTAGCTGTATTAATCGGTGATGGACGCGAAACTGGAGATCCTCATAAAATTTCAGAAGAACATATTAGACCTATTTGGTTAGACGATGATATTTATACTATTCATGGTGATGTGGATTTAGCGGCTATGAAAAAAGAATTACAAGGTGCTAACACTGGTGCTAACTTCGGTGAAGAATATATTTACGCTGAAGCTATGATCAAACAATCATTATTCTTACGCGAACATTATAAAGGAAGTGGAAATGTTGAATTATTCTGCACACCACATATGTTAAATGTTATGCTATTGGCTAGAGATTTAAACGGTAGACGTATCTATTCGTCAAAAAATGATTTAACAAAAGCTTTAAATGTAAAAGACATTGTTACCGTAGAACAATTCGAAGGCAAAACAAGAAAAGTTTCACAAGGTAACAAAACAAAACAATTATTAGGCTTATTTGTAAATATGGATGATTACAATATCGGTTCGACAAAAGGTGGAGAAATCTCTAAATTCTCAGATTTCGATATTGACTTCAACCGTTACAAATACTTAATGGAAACTAGATTATCTGGTGCCTTAACAAGACCTTACTCAGCAATCGCTTTAGAACTTGATGTTACAGATAAAACTGCAACAGGCGATCATGATGGGTAATTTTTAGTTTAAGGAGAAAACCAAAATGAGTAAATGGTACGGCAAGATTGCATATGGGGTAACAAAAGAAATCAAACCGGGATGTTGGTCAAACGTAATTGAAACAAAAAACTATTATGGTGATTTAATTAACGATAGATGGCGAAGACAAACCAGTAATAAAGTTAATGATGATATTAACTTCGTTAGTTCCTTAAGTATTCTTGCTGACCAATTTATCTCGGAACATTGCTATGATTTGCTTTACGCTGAAGTAATGGGTGTTAAATGGAAAATTACCGATATTTCAATTCAATACCCTAGAATACTTCTAACTCTTGGGGGTAAATACAATGGAAAGTAGAAGATTAAAACTGCATGAAAGATTAGTAGAAATTCTAGGAACAAATCATGTGTATTTTCAACCTCCAGAGAATATTAAACTTGAATACCCTGCAATAGTATACTCAAGAAAACAAATCAGCAATCGTTTTGCAGACAATTTAGTTTACAAACAAAATTTCACTTATCAAATTATTGTCATTGATTATGATCCAGATAGCGCAATAACTGCTAAACTATCGACTATACCAAATTGTGAATATCGAAACAGTTATGAGTCTGATGGACTTAATCATGACGTTTTTAATTATTATATTTAAGGAGGAACAAATAATGGCTGTATTAGTTTGGGATCAAACTGGAAAAAAATATTACGAAACAGGCGTAGACAAAGGTGTATTTTATCCTTTAGAAAATAAAGGAACATATGGTAAAGGTGAAGCTTGGGACGGTTTAATGTCTGTTGAAGAAAACCCATCAGGTGCAGAACCTTCAGCAATTTATGCTAATAACCATAAATATTTAGAGCTAATGTCTGAAGAAGAATTTGCAGGTACTATTGGAGCTTATACTTATCCTACAGGTTTTAATGCTTGCCAAGGTGTTACTGAAATGAAAGAAAATTCAGGTGCTTATGTTACTCAACAAGTGCGAAAACATTTCGGATTTTCTTACAGAACATTAGTCGGAAATGACACAGAATTAGATGACCATGGCTATAAACTTCATTTAGTTTATAATGCATTGGCAAAACCATCTAGCCAAACAAATAGTTCCAAAAATGACTCAGCAGGAGCTAAAGAACTATCTTGGGAATTCTCAACTACACCAATTGAAGTAGGAGTTGAAAAATTAAAACCAACTGCACATATTGTTATTGACAGTAGAGTTATTGACGCTGGTAAATTAAAGAAAATTGAAGACTTAATTTACGGTACAGCTGAAAAAGAAGCTACTTTACCTACGCCTAAAGAAATTTACGATATTATTGTAGCAGAAGGTTAATCGATTTGCGGAATCGTGTAAAAAGCGATTCCTTTTTATTTTATTATTTTAAAGGAGAGATAAACATGTATAAATTAAATATCGCATATCAAGATTTCAATGGGAATAATCGTAACGATTCATTCTTTTTTAATTACACTGAAGCTGAAGTAGTAGAATTAGATTTTCAAGAAAAAGATGGACTAGAAGGTTACATCAATCGAATCATCAAAGCTGAAGATGGAAAAAGCATCATCAAATTCATCAAAGAAATTATCTTAAAGGCCTATGGTGAAAAAACAGCAGATGGAAGAGGTTTCGTTAAATCTAAAGAATTATCAGATTCGTTTGCTAGCACAAATGCTTTTTCAAAATTATTGTTAAGTTTGGCAACAGATGCAAAGGCTGCTGCAGATTTTATTAATGGATGTACATCTAAAAGCTTAGTCGTTAAAGACTTGGAAGAATATGAAAATGATACGCCAGAAGCTTAATTTGTTATGCTAAAACTATTCATTCCTGAAAGTGAAGACTGGGATTCGGATAAAGAAATGTTCATACCGATTCCATCCGCAACCATCCAATTAGAACATTCATTAGTATCACTAAAACGATGGGAAGAAATATGGTGCAAGCCTTTTCTATATACTGAGAAATTAACTTTAGAAGAGAGATTGAGCTACGCAAAATGCATGACTATTACACCTGACGTTGATGATAGTCTTTACAATAGATTAACAGAAAAAGATTTTAAAACAATTGAGCAGTATATTAACTCACCGCATACTGCTACGAAACTTGACAATAATTCTTCAACAAAAAAAGGTGGGATTAAAAAGAAAGAGATTATGACTGCTGAAATGATTTATTATTACATGATTAATCTCCATATACCTATTGAAATGTCATATTGGCATCTTAATAGTTTATTAACATTAATTAATTTATTTGTGTTAAAGAATACTCCTGAAAAGAAAATGAGTGAGCAAGATTTAGCATTACAATATGCTGAATTAAATGCTAGACGACAAGCACAAATAAAAAGAGATAAAGAAAAAATGAAAGGAGAATAACTATGGTTAATTCAGAAACGATTTTAAATATTGCTAGAGGATGGTTAGGTTGCAATGAAAAAGATAACACACATCGTCAAATAATTGATATCTATAATGCACACACACCATTGGCAAGAAGCTATAAAGTTAAATACACCGATTCTTGGTGTGCAACGTTTGTAAGTGCGTGTGCGATTAAAGCAGGATGTACAGATATTATTCCTACTGAATGTAGTTGTAATAAAATGATTGAATTATTCCAACAAATTGGATGTTGGCAAGAAGATGAATCGGTAACACCTGTATCAGGTTGGATCATTTTTTATGACTGGCAAGATAGTGGTGTTGGTGATGATAAAGGTTCTTCTGAACATGTTGGTATTGTAGAAAAAGTATCCGAAGGCGTTATCACCGTAATCGAAGGAAATAAAAATGATTCAGTTGCTCGAAGAACACTAAAAGTAAATGGAAAATATATTAGAGGTTATGGCATTCCAAACTTTAATCAAGTTACAGTAAAACCTATTGAAAGCGAAAAGAAAACAACATTATATAAAGTAAAAGTTAATACACCAAGCGGATTAAACTGTAGGAAAAACCCATCAGTCAATGCCAACATTGTAACAGCTTATCCTAACAACACACCTTTAGATATTATTGCTGAAAGTAATGGATGGGGAGAAACATCTGATGGATGGATCCTATTGAAATACACTAAAAAAATCAATAGCAATACTATTATTCAAAATGGAAATAAAAATACTGGTAAAGCTCTTGGTAATTATAAAACAACAGCTAAACCTGCTTTAAAGGTAAGAGAAGGGCCTGGCGAATCTTATGATAGAGTTCCTAAAAATAGATTAACAAAAGACGGACAAGCTCATTCTAATGAAAATGGTGGATTGTTACCTGGCACAACAGTGACAGTCTTAGAATGGATTGGCGATTGGGCAAAAATTCCATCTGGTTTTGTTAAAGGAACATATCTAGTAAAAGCTTAGCTCGAATGATTTCAATAGAACAAAAGGGTGATTTTAAAGCTCTTACTGCTTATCTTGAAAAACTAAATAAAAAAACAAAAATAGAGATTTTAGATAAATATGGTCAAGAGGGAGTACGTCTACTTTCTAAGGCTACTCCAGTACGTTCTGGTAAAACCGCTAATTCTTGGTATTACAAGATAGAACGTAGCAAAGACTCAGTATCTTTAAATTTCTATAACTCAAATGTTAACAAAGGAGTTCCAATAGCAATCATTTTACAGTATGGACATGGAACTCGTAATGGAGGTTGGGTACAGGGTCGAGATTATATCAATCCTGCTATTCAACCTCTTTTTAATAAATTAGCTCAAGAAGCATGGAAAGAGGTGACTGAAGTATGAGTCGAGAAATAGATGAAAAAATTGTCTCGATGCAATTTAACAACAAAGATTTTGAGAAGAATGTAGGTGTCACGTTATCTACATTGGACAAACTAAAAAGCAAATTAAATTTTAAAGAGTCACTTAAAGGTTTTGAGCAATTAGATAAAGAAGCAAAAAAAGTAGATTTTAGCAAACTTCAATCAGGAGTTGAGACTGTAAAGCTAAAATTATCAGCGATGGAAATTATTGGAGTTACAGCTTTAACTAATATAGCTAATAGCGCTATAAATACAGGAAAGCAACTGGTAAGCGCCTTAACTATTGATCCAATTAGAACTGGTTTAGATGAATATGAAACACAAATCAATGCTATACAAACAATCTTAGCGAATACAGAAAGTAAGGGAGCAAACCTTACTCAAGTAAATACTGCCTTGGATGAATTGAATACTTATGCTGATAAAACCATTTATAACTTTACAGAAATGACTCGAAACATTGGAACATTTACAGCAGCGGGTGTTGATTTGGATAAGTCAGTATCATCAATTAAAGGTATTGCCAATTTAGCCGCTGTATCAGGATCAACAAGTCAACAAGCTTCAGTTGCAATGTATCAATTGTCTCAAGCATTAGCTGCTGGTACCGTTAAGTTGCAAGACTGGAACTCAGTAGTAAACGCTGGTATGGGTGGACAAATTTTCCAAGATGCTTTAAAGCGAACTGCTACACATATGGGGAAAGATGTTGATGCGCTTATTAAAAAATACGGATCATTTAGAGAATCATTATCTCAAGGAAACTGGCTAACGACAGAAGTACTTACTGAAACATTAACTCAATTATCTGGAGCATATAGTAAAGCTGACTTAATCGCTCAAGGATATACTGACAAACAAGCTGAAGAAATTAGCAAATTAGCTGAAACCGCAGTAAACGCCGCTACTAAAGTTAAAACTGTAACACAATTATGGGATACTTTAAAAGAAGCCGCTCAATCAGGATGGACTCAATCTTGGGAAACAATTATTGGTGATTTTGAAGAGTCAAAAGATTTACTAACTAGCATCAGCGATAGTGCAGGAGCAATTATTCAAGAGTCAGCTGATAAACGAAATAAATTCTTATTGAATTTAAGTACTGGTTACAAACAATTTGTAAATGAGGGAATTTCTGATACAGAAAAATTCGATGAAACATTTAAACAAGTAGCAAAAAATCATGGCGTTGCTATTGACGATATGGTTGATAAAACAGGATCGTTTGAGAAAGCATGTCAACAAGGATGGGTTACCGGAGATATGTTGAAAGAAACTGTCTCTAAAATGGCTGAATCTTACGCTTCAATGTCCGCAGAACAGAGAAAAAACGCAGGTGTAACTTCAGAAACAATTGATAACGTAAATAAGTTAAATTCGTCTTTACAAGAGGGAAGCTTATCTGCTGACGATTTTGCTAAGAAATTCAATAGATTGTCAGGTAGGCAAAATGTTATAGCTGGATTAACATCTGCGGTTGGCACTTTGGGAAAATACATTTCAAGTATTAAAGGTGCTTGGAAAGACGTATTTCCAGATATGAAAGGTGAAACTTTGTATCAATACACCGTACAATTTAAAACATTCTGTGAATCACTAAAGCCTACAGAAGAACGTTTAAATAATTTAAAACGAACTTTTGAAGGTCTTTTTTCTATTCTAGATATTTTTAAGAAAGGATTAGAAATAGTAAGTAAAACTGTATTTAATTTTGTAAACTCTGATGGAGCATCATCGTTAATCGATCTTTTATTAAGTTGTGCAGCAAGTATTGGGGATTTCTTTACATCGTTAGATAAAGGTTTTGAAACAACAGGCGTTACTGAAAGTTTAGGCAAAATAGTAACTGGAATTTCAAATTTATTAGTTGGTGTCACAGGTTCATTACACAATTTTTCCGATGCATTAAGCGTTGTTGGAGGTTATGTCAGCAAATTTGTTGGCAGTATTTGGAACGGTTTCGGTAAAGTATTTGGATGGATTACTGATAATATTTCAACGAAAGATGTGTTTGCAGGATTGTTTGGAGCAGGCGTTTTTCAAGGAATTAAAACATTTAGCGGATTATTAGATAAAATTGAAGAATCTGTTGGGAAAATATCAGGAATAGTTGATGAAGTGAAAGGCGTTTTACATGATAAATTAAACTTTAAAGAAACCTCTTCTGATTTCTCTTCAGGATTAGCTGAAATACATGATGCTTTACTAGCGTTTACAAGCGGTATTAAAACTGTGACATTAGTTTCTATTGCCGCTTCAATTGGGATTTTAACAGCATCATTGAAAACGATTTCGAAAATCAAAATGGTTGATGTTGGTAAAGGTTTGACAGCAATGGGTGTTATGTTCTTTATGCTTGACAAATCATTTAAATCAATTTCGAAAATAGTATCTGGGAGCAATTTAAGAGGAATTGTGAAATCTGGAGCTACTCTTATCTTAATATCTCAATCAATCAAGGTTCTTAGTAAAGCGTTAACAATTATAGCGAAGATTGATGGAATAAGATTAACTAAATCTCTCGTAACATTACCAATCGCTTTAAAAATATTAATAACATCTATGAAAAGCATGGATGGTGCAAAAGTATCACCTTCGAGCATGTTAGCAATAACTGTAATAAGTAAAGCTTGTGGTACTTTAGCAAAGGCACTTCAAGAATTTGCAAAATTATCATGGGATAAAATAATTAGAGGATTAGCTGGTATGGGTGGCGCTTTAGCCGAATTATCCATCATTACTAAATTGACTGACAAATATCTTGGTAAATCTTCAGCGTTAAGCAGTGTTTCTTTAAATATTGCAGTTAAGAGTTTAACTGGTATGGCTGATGGTTTAAGCGCTTTCGGAAAGATGAACTGGAAGACCATAACTAGAGGTCTAGCAGGAATGGGCGGAGCTCTAACAGAAATTAGCATTATTACTGGCATTGCTGGTAAGTTGGCTAAAACAGATAGTATTAAATCTTCAACTGCGTTAGTTATAGCTGTTCAAAGTTTAAGCAAAATAGCCGAATTCATGAAACAAGTAAGCGTATTGTCATGGGAAGATATAGCTAAAGGGTTATCTGCTATGGGAGGAGCGCTTACTGAGTTAAGTGCATCTATCGGTGTTTTAAGCAAACTAGGAAAAGGAAAAAGCTTATTTGCGTCTACATCAATTTTAATCACGGTTCAAAGTTTGGAAGAAATCAGTAAATTCTTACAACGAATTTCATTCTTAAGTTGGGAAGAAATTACAAAAGGTTTAGTAGCGATGGGAGGTGCATTTGCTGAGCTCGCCATAGTTACAGGTTTACTTGGTAAATTAGCTGGACTATCAGGATTAGTAGGAGCCGCAACAATCTTAATTGCAGTTCAAAGTTTAGAAGAAATCTCAAAGGCTTTACAAAAGATTGGAAAATTAAAAGAAGATGAAGTCATAAAAGGTTTAGCTGGACTAGGAGGAGCGCTTGTTGAATTAGGTGTAGTCAGTGGTTTACTTGGATACCTAACTGGACTAAGTGGACTACTAGGCGCAGGAACTATTGTTGTTGCTGTTTCAAGTTTAGGTGAATTAGCAGATGCTTTAAAAAAATTCGCAAGCATGTCTTGGTATGAAATAAATCGTGGACTAGATGCGATGGGAAAAGCTTTAGGCAATATTGCTATAGGAAATTTAGCAAATACATTAGGTGGATTAGGAGCGCTAACTATTGCCAAAGTAGCAAAACCTATTGGTGAGTTAGCCGATTCAATTAAGAAATGGGAAAATGTTTATATATCACCAAATATGAAACCTGACTTAATTAATCTCTCACAAGGAATTAAAGCATTTACCCTAGGAGGTTGGGGAGCAAACACAATAAAAAAAATCGCACAACCTTTAGGTGTTTTAGCGGGTTCGCTCAAACGTTGGGAAAAAATAAGCATATCCCCAAATATTAAACCTGATTTAGTTAACTTATCAGAAGGTGTTAAATCTTTCACTCTTGGCGGATGGGGTGCTGATACAATTTCAACACTTGCTAAACCAATAGGAACATTAGCTGATTCAATTAAGAAATGGAAGGATGTTAGTGTATCACCAAATATCAAACCTGATCTAATTAATATCGCAACTGGTATTAAAGCGTTTACTTTTGCAGGACCTGGTGGGTTCAGTATTAGTACTATTTGTGAACCATTAGGGATATTAGCTGACTCAATTAAGAAATGGGCTGATGTTTATGTATCGCCAAACGTAAAACCTGATTTAACAAATATTGCGGAAGGTGTTAAAGCATTCTCATCAACTGGGGTTGGAGGAAATGTTTTGTCAGAAATCGCACAACCTTTAGGGATATTAGCCGATTCACTTTCAAAATGGAGTAAGCTTACATTCCCTGAAAGTATTTCAAATGATTTAAGCACATTAGCTACTGCTTTGAGATTGTTCGGCAGCGTTGGTGATATATCAGGTTCATTAGGCGCTTTAAAAAGTGTAGTAAGTAGTTTAGAAAAGTTAAGCGCTATAAACATTCCAAACATCAGTTCAGGAATCGTCGGGTTAAGTTCAACATTTGTTACATTAGGAACTAGTGCAAGTTCATTAGCTGGAGTTGGCTCACTAATTGTTTACAACATTGTAAACCCATTAGAAAATTGTACGACAAGAGTTACGAACGCTGTAGTTGGAATTATGAATACTATATCGTCTGTAGCTAATAGTAATAGCGGAATGGTTAAAACAACATTTACAAATATTGTTGATGGTATTGCGCAAACGTTAAACAACAAAGCAGGCGAATTCGAAAAAACTGGGCAATTGTTTTCTACTAGTATGGCTAATGGCATCAATGGCAAGAAAGAATTAGTTGTTTCTGCAGTCGCTAATATGGCTGCTGCTGCAACAAATGCATCAGGAAATATTGTGCATTATAACACATTCTATGATAATGGTGCCAATCTAATCCAAGGTTTTATCAATGGTATGAAAAGTAAGAAAAAAGCAGTTATTAAAGCTAGTAATGAATTGGCTTCTGCTGCAGCTAAAGCAAGTGCGAAAACACTTGACGAGCATTCTCCGTCGAAAGTTGGTTATGGTATTGGCGCTTATTATGGCGAAGGCTTCGTAAATGCTATCATCGACAAAGTAAAAGCAGTTAAGAATGCTGGAACAACTTTAGCTAATGCCTCTATCGACTCTGTTCGTAACACAATGAGTAAGGCTAAAGAATTACTTAACAATATTTCGGCAAGCAATCCGACCTTAACACCGTTAATGGACTTGACTAATATTAACAATGGTCTTTCACAAGTTGAAACAATGTTTAATAGATCACGTTCATTAGCATTAGCTAGTTCAATTAACGTCCAAAGTAATTCTCAAATAATGAGAGAAACGGTTGATACTGCTGTCAAATCAGTATTAGACAAAATCAATCAAAATGGAGAAGATATTGGAAATCAAACATATGTATTGGAAACTCATGTGGACATGAATGGGCGAGAAATTGCAAAAGCATCTGCTAAGTATACTCAAGAAGAGTTAAATAGATTAAACAAAATAGAATCAAGAAAGAGAGGTAATATTTAATGGATATGACAGCATATCATTCGTCATTACCGTTACCAGATTCTGCGACGCAAATCAATGGCGAATATCTTGAACGAAGTGTTGTAGGTTATAGAACACTTTCGGTTGAAGGAAGGGAATCATTAGACGTTGATATTACCGAAACAACTGTAGGTAACTCTGATGGTTCGACATATAGAAGAAAAAGAGATCAAACAAGAACGTTAAAAATCTCTTATGCATTATGCGCTAATTCATATAGCGATTATCATTCATTATATAATAAATTAAAAAGTATCTTACATGATGGTGAATTAAAAATCATCTTCAAAGATGAATCTGATGTATATTACACAGGAGTAGTGGAAAGTGTCTCTGCTACTCCTATTGATACTGTTGACGCAGTAGCTTCACAAGGAGATATCTCAATTAAATGTATGGATCCTTATAAATATTCAGTTGAAGAAAAAGAAGTAACCGCAACATTAGATAACGGATATGTTTTCGAAATCGATTATAAAGGAACTAGAAAAGCTTATCCAAAAATCGAAGCTGTAATGCATGGTGACAATGGTTTTCTTGCTTTAGTAAACGATCAAAAGAAAATTATACAGTTTGGAAATCCTGATGAAGTCGATGGAGAAAATTACACACAAAATGAATACTTATGTCATTTGTCAGATTTTGCTAATTTACCAAACGACTCTCCCAATTATTATAGACCTTATATTAGAACCGGTGGCGGAATGATATATCAAACTTACAATGGAAGTAATTATAACCCTTGTTTGTACATGACATCGGTAGCACAATCAGGACATTTTTGGACAGGAGCTTGCAGATTATTAACGATTCCAGCAGATTCAAATGGAGAAAGAGGAGCAAAGAATTTCTACTGCTATACGAATCAATGGTTCTCTATCGGTATATCAGGTCAAACAGGCATTCAAGAAATATCATTTTTAACGGATGATAACAAAGTAATTTGCGGAGTATCTATCAATAAAACAGATGCTGCAGGGGAAGGTGCCTACGTATCATTCTTTATCAATGGTGATAATGTTGTTAAAAATATGTTATTTTATCCATACGAAGATCAACAGTTAAATATGTTTGATAATGCAAGAGGTCATAATTGTGTTGTAAAAGAAGGCGGAACTATTAAGTTCTATTATCAAGGAACATATTATCAATATACAGTACCAGAAGTAGAAAATATGGTTTGTACAAAGATACAAGTTGGTATGGCTCAATGGGGCGAAAGAAACATGAGTGAACAATGGATATCACATAATTGTATTCGTGCTATCGATTTTCAAAAGATGTATGTAACTAAATGGCGCGATGTCCCAAATAAATTTAGAAATGGAAACAAATTAACCATTGAATGCGAGACTGCAAATGTTTATTTGAATGGTGTTAGAGATCCATCATTGGGTGCTTTAGCAAACAACTGGGATAATTTCTATTTGAAACCTGGATATAACCAAATCAAATTTATACATTCAACATGGGCTACTAAACCTACGGTTACATTAAAATATAGAGAGGTGTTCTTATGATTATTTATTTAGCTGATAGACATATGAACATCGTTGCTACATGTTCAAATAATCTACCAAAGGGCTTAAAATTTCAAAATGATTTAAAAGTAGAAGATGTTGAGTCTGGTGTTGCTACTTTTTCAGTCGATATTTTGTATGATGAAGAAGATGCAGTTAAAACAGCTCAATATTGTGAATCGGGAAACTATGTGCTTGTATACGATGATAATGGAGAAAATGGGTTCTATACAATCATCGAAGCTGAAAATGACAGAAAAGAGCACAGTATTAATATTTATGCAGAAGATGGCGGTTTGGATTTATTAAATGAGGTAGTTGATGCTTATACAGCAGATGGACCTCATCCAATCGCCTTTTATGTTGAAAAATTCTCATACGACAGTGGGTTTGAGATTGGATTAAATGAAGTAAGTGACTTGAATCGTACACTTTCATGGAGCGGACAAGACACTTGTACAGCAAGAATCTTAAGTGTTGCAAATTCATTCGATGCTGAAATTGGATTCAGTTTTACTGTCAAAAATATGACTATTACTCATAAGTATATCAACATCTATAAGAAGCGTGGAAATGAAAATGTTGCTCAATTACGTTTGAATACGGACATTGATAACATCATTGTTAAAAGTTCCATTTCAGATTTGACTACTTGTTTGATTCCAAGCGGTGGAACTCCTGAAGGTTCTGAATATCCGATAACATTAGCTGGCTATAAATATGACGATGGTGACATCTATGTTAACGAATTGGGATGGGTAGCTTCAAGATCAGCATTAGCTAAATGGAGTCGATACCAATGGGAAACTTATGGAAACTATGGTGGTCATATTGTCAAATACTATTCTTACGACACGACAAGTCAATCTGAATTATGTAACAGATCGATTTCTTATTTAAAGAAATACTACGATATCATTTACAACTATGAAGTAGATATTGCCATACTTCCAGATAATGTTCGAATTGGAGATACGATCAATATTATTGATGAAAATGGTGAGCTTTATCTAAATGCAAGGGTCTTAAAATTAGAAACCTCATCTTGTGATAAAACTGCAACAGCAACATTAGGAGATTTCTTGATCAAATCAGGTGGAATCAGCGAAAAAGTCAAAATGATGGCTGAACAGTTTAAAGATTATGTAGTTAAGCAAAGAAAACAAACTTACAAGACTCAACAGTTAGCTAAGTCGGCTCTAACAAAGGCTAATGAAGCAAGCACTACTGCAACCAATGCAAGTAAGAAAGCGGATGATGCGAAGACAAGTGCTGCTGAAGCTATAACTAATTCGAATACAGCTATTAATCAATCAAATGAAGCAAAGACTGCCGCTAATGAAGCAAAGACTGCCGCTAACGAAGCTAAAGCCAGTGCTTCTGATGCGTTAAATAGAGTTGACTCGGCACAGGAAGATATTAAAAAAGCTAAAGAAAATATCAATAATTTACAAAAAGACATTACATCGACAACTAAAACACTTGATGAAATGGCGTCTCAAGCTGAAAAGACAAAAGAAACTTTGGATGGTCTTAGTGGTGACTTACAAGAGACGAAAGAAACTCTTGAAATGAGCTATGCTAAAAAGACTGATCTAAGTGAAACTGAAGCAAGTCTTAAAGCTGAAATTACTAAAAGTGCAACCGAGTTGTCTACAAACATTGAAAAGACATATGCCGGTAAAAGTGATGTGACTGAGATTGAAGGAAGACTTCAAAGTCAAATTACTCAAAATGCTGAAGGTTTAATAAGTCAAGTTAATAAAATAGCTAAACTTGAAAATGATACGACAGATGCTCAAGAAAAGATTACTGCTGCTCGTAAAGCTGCTGAAGACGCTCAAACGGCTGCTAACGAAGCTCAACAAAAAGCAAATGATGCTAAAACTGCAGCTAAGAATGCTCAAACTTCAGCCGATTCAGCAAGCGCTAATGCTACTGATGCCCAACAAAAAGCAAACGAAGCAAAAGCTACAGCTGAAAGTGCGAACAACAGATTACAGTCTGCAGAGTCAGATTTGTCTGCTGCTAAAGAAAATTTAAAAAATGTTACTGCCGATGTCAACGCGACAAAAGAACAAGTTCAAGCTGCCCAAAATGCAGTAACTGAAGCCGAAAAGAATGTATCAAAAGCTCTTCAAGATGCCAATGATGCACAAACTGCAGCTAAGAACGCTCAAACAGCTGCCGATAATGCTCAAAGCGCCGCGGACGATGCTCAACAGGTTGCTGACGATGCAAAGACGAAAGCTGAAGGTGCATCTACCGCAGCTGAGATTGCAAAGTCAACCGCACAAAAGGCTCAGGAAACGGTTGCGGCCTTGACAAAACGAATTGAAACTGCTGAAACAAACATTAATCAAAATGCGAAAAGTATTTCGTTGACTGCTCAAAAAGTTGATGAAGTTGGTGATAAGTTAAAAAATAATTATTATTCTAAGACTGAAACCGATGCTGCAATCAAAATCGAATCCGACAAAATCGACAGCATTGTACATAGAGTTGATACAATTGACTCTGTATCTAATGAAGCTATTACCAAAGCAACTCAAGCTGCGGATAAGTTTAACTGGTTGGTTAAATCTGGTACATCCGCTACTGATTTCACTTTAACGGATCGTACTGCAACATTAGTCGCTAATCACATTAACCTTAATGGACTAGTTACCTTTAGCGGATTAAATAGCGATATACAATCGAAAATCACTAATGCTTCAACTAATGCCTCAAATGCAATATCTAAGGCAGATTCAGTAAACACCTTACTTTCTTCATGGTGTTCAGCAAATGACAAAACTCTTATTAACGGTGCTAAAATTTATACCAGCTCAATTACTGCTGAAAAAATAAGCGTAAATACTTTAAGCTCGTTATCTGCCAATCTTGGTTCAATTACAGCTGGATCTATCAATATTAATAACAAGTTCATTGTAGACTCGCTTGGTAATCTAAAAGCGACTTCAGCTGAATTAACTGGTAAAATCACAGCTACTAGCGGAACAATTGCTGGTATTAATATTGAATCTGGTCGTCTTTACACAAGTAAAGAATCTATCGTACATCATCAAACAGGAGACCCTGTATCTAGCACCGATGCGAACAGGTGTTATGTGTTGAATACAACAGAGATATATAATACGGGATATTTTAAAGTCAAATCTGATTATACTATACACTCACAAAGCGCCGGGGACGGTAATGACTTATCTGGGTGTATTGGTACGAGTATTATTAGAGGTGGATTCTTAACGATTAAACATGATATTAAGGGTGGCGGATATACAAGTATAAGAGGTCATAACATTATAGCATCTAGCAATAATTATGGAATCACTACTATTTCTGGTGGATCAATTAGCTCCGATACGTTGTTCGTGTCAGATAGCGGATGGCTTGGTAAACAATATTTTTCAGGTGGTGAATATATTGGCTGGTATAATAAAGCGGGAGGAACTCGTAAAGGATGGATTGGTCATGATAAGCAAACGCATTTTTATATAAATAACGAAGCTGGAGGAGAAATCAGACTGAATGGCGGGCATGTTCGTATCAGTGACTATGTTATACCGAAACTTCTTCAGACAAACTATACTGATAATAGTTTAGGTCAATTTTGGGATAGCTATGATAACGGTAATGCACGATTAAGGTTGAATGTGTACAGTAAGTACAGAGGCGGATGGGGCTGCGAATACCATTTCATACTGCATTCAAATGGTATGAATTCATTCCGCCCAGGTTCCGATGGATCTGCTAATCTAGGAACATCAAATTGTAGATGGTCGACCGTATATTCAACAAGCGGAAGTGTTTCAACATCCGATATGAAACAAAAAGATGTTATTGATGATTACGATTTCAAAGCGAGAGACTTTATCATGGGGCTTAAACCGATTGCTTATCGATTAAACGCTAAAGGTGCGAGCGGTAAAAGAATTCATATGGGATTTGGAGCTCAACCTGTTTATAAATTAATAAACAATCTTGAACTTGGAGATTTGTCATTAGTAGAAGCGTGGAAGATTCGAGAAGATTCCGATATTGAGGAACCTTATTATGGCGAAAAGATGGACGACAAATATCTAAGATGGGGTATGAAGTATGAAGAATTACTTGCCCCATTGGTAGCTTTAGTTCAAGAACAACAAATCAAAATAGAAAAACTAGAAAAGATTATAGGAGGAAATTAGAATGGCTTTAATAGTTAAAGAAAGTAAAAATCTAACAATGAGAAAAGAAATTTATGCAGATGATAACTTAATTAAAACATTATCAGCTACTATTGATTCTAATACGAATAATATTTCGTTCAGTACAGATTATATTCAAAGTATGGAACTTTACAAAGCAAATAAAGTTGAGATTCGAAGAATTGAAGCTGAGTTTGAAGATAGTGCATTTGAGCAACAAGAAAAAATGTTAGAAGGTGTCTCAAATGGTGATTAAAGATATTTTAGACAGCATGGAAGCTCTTAATAAATTAAATAATGCTCATGGAATGTCTAGTGTTGTGGCTTTTCGTATTGGTAAAAACATCAAAGCTATTGAAGGCGAAGTCAAAGTATTTGATGATGTTCGTACGAAATTATTAGAAGAATCCGCTAATAAAGATGAAAACGGTAAACCAATCATTGATAAAGGCACTAACCAATACGATGTTCCAGCTGATAAATTAGAAGCTTTAGAAAAAGAAATTAAAAAACTTCAAAATGAAGAAGTTAAAGTAGATATTAAAAAGCTATCTCTTGATGATGTTGAAAAAGCTGATTTATCTCCGAGAGAACTTATGTCTATTGAATATATGTTGGAAGAATAGAAAAATATTAATATTAAAATAAATAGAAGGTGAGGATAAATGATTACAATGGATATTTTATTAAATTATTTACACCAACACACTACGATCATTATCGTGGCAGTAGCAATCATTTTTGATACTTTATTAGGTTTCTTCTTATCAGTAAAAGATAAAAAAACATACAGTTCAATTGGAATTGATGGAATGATTAGAAAGGCTAGCATGTTGGCATGTGTAGTCTTTTTAGTTTGTTTAGATTATATTCTGCATATTAATATAATCGGTTGGTTACCAGAACAAATCTTACAAATATTCAAAATAGTTCATATGGATAATATTGGTATCAGCGATGTATTCTCAGTATTATTTGTGGTATTTGAATTATTGAGTATTCTAAAGAATTGGGCTCTTATGGGATTACCTATGTTCAAAGGTGTCAATGAATGGATTGAAAAGTTCTTGGAAACTTTTACTGAAGAATTACCTAAGAAAGATTAAAGTTATTAGAAAGGAGATTTCAGTTATACAATCTCTTTTCTTTTTAACTTTTGTGATATGTATTTATCGCCATCTATCTTAGAATAGAAATTTGAGTATATTTTGGTCTTATATATAATAAGGATAGGTCATATAGTTTGAATCGATAAGTAACAAGTAAGAAACAAACACAAAAAATCCTTATAAAATCAATGTGTTTTGATATAATGAGTATATAGGAAAGAAGGGGTATTTATGAAGTATGCATTGATCAATGGAAAGATTTTAAATGGTCACAAAGATATGGAAGTGGAGACAGGTAAAACCATTTTTATTGAAAATGAAAAAATTGTCGCTATTGAACCTTATCGTAATTTAGATAAATCTTATCAAATTATTGATTTACAAGGAAAATATATTTTACCAGGATTAATCAATATGCATGTTCATCTTGCCGGAAATGGAAAACCACAAAAGAAACAAAAGGATAATGAAAAGACAGTTAAAATGTTGTTGTCTAATCCATTATCACAAAGAATTACGTACAAAGTAGTTTCTAATTTTGCAAAAATTGAATTAATGAGTGGAGTTACAACGATACGTACAGTTGGTGGTATTGCGCATTATGATTCAAAATTAAGAGATGAAATTTTAAAAGGAAAAGTTATTGGTCCAAGAATTGTTGCCAGTAATGAAGGAATCTCGGTTCCTCATGGACATATGGCAGGCTCTGTCGCAATTGCTGCCCATAATAATGAAGAAGCCTTAGCTTTAGTAGATAAAGCGAAAAGTCAAAATGTTGATCTCATTAAACTTATGATTACAGGTGGAGTTTTAGACGCGAAAGAAAAGGGTGTTCCCGGTGAACTAAAAATGCCTCCTGAAATGGTAAAAGCTGTTTGTGATAAGGCACACCAACTTGGTTATAAAGTAGCAGCACATGTTGAATCATCTGAAGGAGTACGTGTAGCTTTAGAAAATGGGGTTGATTCGATTGAACATGGGGCTAAATTGGATGATGAAATGATTGCTTTATTTAAAGAAAAGAAAGCCTTTTTATGTACAACGATTTCACCAGCGCTTCCTTTTGCTTTATTTGATCCAAGTATTTCTAATGCTTCAGAAATAGAAAAATATAATGGTGAATTGGTTTTCAATGGTATTATTGATTGTGCAAAGCAAGCGTTAGAAAATGATATACCCGTTGTTTTAGGAAATGATGTAGGATGTCCATGGGTCAGTCAATATGATTTTTGGCGAGAACTTTATTATTTCCATAAATATATTGGCGTATCTAATCGTTTTGCTTTATATACAGCAACTTCACTTGCTTCTAAATATGCCGGTCTTGAAGATGTTACAGGAACAATTGATATTGGTAAAGAAGCGGATATGATTGTTGTAAGTGAAAATCCTTTAGATGATTTAAAAGCCTTAAGACATGTAGAAAAAGTCTTTACACGAGGTAAATTGATTGATCATCCAAAGGTAAAAATCAATAAAATTGTAGAGACAGAATTAGATAAGTATTTGTAAGGAGTTAACTATGAACAAAAAATTTTTCTTTTTTGACATTGATGGAACATTAGCGGTAGGAACACCAGGAAGACAATATATTCCTAAATCCACAAAAAAAGCAATTCGCGTGTTAAAAGAACAAGGACACTTTGTAGCTATTGCCACAGGAAGAAGTTATGCAATGGCAGTCGATCACATGAGAGACCTTGGCTTTGAAAATATGGTCAGTGATGGTGGAAATGGAATTACCATCAACAATGAACTTATTACAATTAAACCATTAGATTATCAAAAATGTTTAGACTTAATAGATGAATGTAAAGAAAAAGGATTTATTTGGGCTATTTCACCAGATAATAAAACAAGAAGATTAGCTCCGGATCAACGCTTTTATGATTTTACACACGATGTTTATATGGATACCGAAGTTGTAGATGGATTAGATCCTAGAAATTATGATCAAATCTTTAAAGTTTATGTGGCATGTTTTGCGCCAGAGGAACAAAAATTAGAAACGTTAAAAGAATTACCTTGGTGTCGTTTCCACAAAGAATATTTATTTGTAGAACCTGGTGATAAATCGGTAGGTATTAAAATGATGGTTGATCATTTTAAGGGTAATTATAAAGATGTTGTTGTTTTTGGTGATGAAAAAAATGATTTAAGTATGTTTAAAGACGAATGGACAAGTATCGCTATGGGAAATGCAATTGATGAATTAAAAGAAAAAGCAACTTATGTGACGACACCATGTGACCAAGATGGTATTTACAATGCATGTGTTCATTTTGGTTGGATTCAAGAATAATTTCATTTTTTCTAAAAAAGTTGAAAAACTTCAAGACTTTGTCACGCATTTATTTATGTCACTTTTGAAAAGTTAGAAAAAGATATTTAATTTAAATAGAAATTTTGATATGTGGTTGACTAATAAGACTTTCCATACTGTTGGTTATTAAGATCATAAACAATATCTTCAATATCCTGCAACTTTTTGTAATGTATCAAAATCTTATGATAAAGGAAATTGCGTAGCAAGATATCATTTTTTACAATGTCCTAATGCTGAGTTTACGAAGAAATATAAGCTCATGCATATACTTCCACTTTAGGGAATTAATCAACTTTATGGAATCTCGTTGTGCGATGGTTGGTTTATTTGGTGATGATCTTAATGATTATATGGCAAAATGTGGTGCTAAATAACAATCCCAAAATAACGATTTTATCGATGAAAATAATGTTTGACATTGGTATAAATATATAGTATGATGACAAAGCAGTAAATGAATAGCAGCACATAGAGGATTAAAAAATGCGTTAATATCAAATGATTGCAAAGTACCTGGCTGCAATGGGAAATGCTTAATATTAACACTTATTAATTGATCTATGCAATGTTATTGCTTTATGCAAATAAAACAATACGGAGGAAAATTTATGGCACGTTATACAGGACCACAATGGAAAATCTCTCGTCGTTTAGGATTCTCAATCTTAGAAAACGGGAAAGAATTAAACAGAAGAGCTTATGCTCCAGGTCAACATGGACAAAAAAGAAAAAAACAAACTGAATATGGATTACAATTAGCAGAAAAACAAAAAGTAAGACATATGTATGGAGTTAATGAAAAACAATTCCACAACACATTTAATCAAGCAGGTAAAATGGAAGGTATCCATGGTTACAACTTCTTATGCTTATTAGAAAGAAGATTAGACAATGTTGTTTATAGATTAGGTTTTGCTTCTACAAGAAGACAAGCTAGACAATTAGTAAACCATGGTCATTTCTTAGTAAATGGTGTTAAAACTGATATCCCATCATACAGAGTAAATATTGGTGATGTTATCGAAGTAAGAGAAAAATCATTAAATTTAGCAGTTATTAAAGAAGCTTTAGAAAACAAAGTTGCAACTCCAGCTTTCGTTGAAGTTGATACTAATAAATTAACTGGTAAATTAACTCGTTTACCTGAAAGATCTGAATTAAATTCAGAAATTAATGAATCATTAATCGTTGAATATTACAACAGACTTGGTTAATAAGAAAAACAGCTTTTATAGCTGTTTTTTTGTATATAAAGGAGAATTTATGAATACAAAGATCATTGTTTATAATAAGGAATACATTCACAATTATGATGCTTTAAAACAATTATGTTTGATGATGAATATTGAGATTATTTTAATAAATAACCAGATGACACAAAATAAAATAAAAGATCTTTTGAATAATAAAATAAAGAAATCAAAAAAGAAAAAATTAGAATATTCAGTCATTATCTTTTCAAATGTTGACGTTGTTAAAAGAAAATACAACACTTTGTTTAAAAGCAATTGTTACAGCAACAAATTATAATTGGACATTTGAAAATATTTATTTACATTTATTAGAAGAATATCAAAAAAATAAATAAATCGTATAGAATAGAGGTAGTAATTTTGGTATAATAGATAAAGAATAATAAGGAGGTTTCTATGAACGAAAGTAGAATTTGTATTGCTCTTGACTTTAAGACAAAAAGCGATGTTGAAAACTTCTTAAAACAATTTGAGGGAGAGAGTCTTTATGTAAAAGTAGGGATGGAATTGTTTTATGGAGAAGGTATTGAAATCATTAAAATGATTAAAGAAATGGGACATAAAATCTTTTTAGATTTAAAACTTCATGATATTCCAAATACTGTAAAAAGTGCCATGAGACAACTTGCTAAGTTAGATGTTGATATGGTCAATGTCCATGCTTCAGGCGGTATTGAAATGATGAAAGCTGCTATTGAAGGATTAGAAGAAGGTAAAACAACTGGTAAAAGACCATTATGTATTGCAGTAACATGTTTAACATCTTTAGATCAAGATGTTTTAGATAATCAATTACTTATTCATGAGCCATTAGAAAATGTTGTATTAAAATGGGCTGAAAACGCAAAAACTGCAGGATTAGATGGAGTTGTATGTTCTCCATTAGAATCAAAAATCATTCATGATCATTTAGGAATGGAATTTTTAACTGTTACACCAGGAATCCGTCTTGCAAGTGATAATGTCAATGACCAAAAGCGTGTAACAACACCAGCAATGGCAAAGGAACTTACTTCAAGTTATATTGTTGTTGGTAGAACAATTACAGGAAGTCAAGATCCTATGGCTACTTATAAAAAAGTATATCAAGATTTTCAAGGAGAATAGAAATGAAAAAAATTATTGCTAAAGATTTATTAGATATTAAAGCTGTCTTTTTAAGACCAAATGAACCATTTACTTGGGCAAGTGGTATTAAATCACCAATTTATTGTGATAACCGTTTAACATTATCTTATCCAAAAGTAAGAAAAGATGTTGAACAAGGACTTGCACAACTTGTAAAAGATAATTTCCCAGATGCAGAATGTTTAATGGGAACTGCTACTGCAGGAATTGCTCATGCAGCCCTAGCAGCTGATATTTTAGATTTACCAATGGGTTATGTCCGTGGTGGAGCTAAATCTCATGGACGTAATAATCGTATTGAAGGTGTTGTTAAAGAAGGAATGAAAGTTGTTGTTGTTGAAGATTTAATTTCAACAGGAGGTTCTTCTTTAGAGTGTGTTGAAGCTTTAAGAGAAGCAGGATGTGAAGTTTTAGGATTAGTTGCAATATTTACATATGGTTTAGATAAAGCAATTGTTAATTTTGAAAATGCACATTGCCCATTTGTAACTTTATCAAACTATGATACATTAATTGAAGTAGCAAAAGAACATGATTATATCAAACATGAAGATATGGAAAAATTAAAAGCTTGGAAAGTTGATCCAAGTGATGAATCATGGATGAATAAATAAGAAATCAAGGGGAATGATGGTAAAATAAGCCATTGTTCCTTTTTTTTGTTTTTATTTGCAAAAAATAGTGGTATGATGTAAAAGGAATTATAGGTTTACTTTTTGGAGGTAATTATGTTTAAAAGTATTCGATATGTATTAAAAGAAAACTTTACAAATTTATATCGTATATATTGTATTTCAAAATATGAACTGCTTTCGGATATACGTGATTCAAGATTAGGTGTTTTTTGGAATTTTGCCAATCCAGCAATTCAAATTATGACGTATTATTTTGTATTTGGTTTAATCATGAATAGAAAGGCAGTAGGGAAAATTCCTTTTATTCAATGGATGTTATGCGGGATGGTCGTTTGGTTTTTTATTAGTCCATGTATTACTAATGGTGCCAATGCAATTTACGCAAAACGAAATGTCATTACAAAAATGAAATTCCCAGTTTCGGTTTTGCCGGCAACTGTTGTTGGCAAAGAATTATTTAATCATTTTTGTTTAATGGCCATTCTTGTTGCTTTTTTACTTACACAAGGAATTATGCCATCACTTTATTGGTTTGAACTCATTTATTATTTGTTTGCGGCGATTTGTCTTACAATATCGCTTGCAATGATTACATCTGTTTTAAATATGCTTGCTCGTGATACAAGAAAGCTTATTTTAGCGTGTATGCGTCTTTTACTTTATTTAACACCGATCTTGTGGCCTATTTCACGTTTACATAAATATGGGTGGCAAATGACAGTAAGATATATTATGAAAGCTAATCCAATTTATTATATTGTTTGTGGTTATAGAGATTGTTTCTTATATCATCATGGAATCTTATTTTATTGGAAACAAATGCTTTTCTTTTGGGTGTTTGTTATTGTGGTTTTTACAATTGGTAGTATGATGATGTATAAATTTAAACATAAATTTATTGATATGATTTAGGTGGTAATAATGGAAGATTATGCAATTAAATTTGAACATGTTTCAAAAATATATAAATTAAAAAAGAAAAATGATGGAAAATCAAAAAGTTCTGTCACACAAAGATTCTATGCTTTAAATGATATTACATTTACAATTCCTAAAGGGGAAGTTGTAGGAATCTTAGGAACAAATGGTTCTGGTAAATCAACACTTTCTCTTATTTTGGCAGGTATTTCACAAATTGATGAAGGAACAATGGATATCAATGGAGAACAAGCCTTAATTGCCATTAATACAGGACTTGATATGCAACTTACTGGACTTGAAAATATCAATGTTAAAGGGGCTTTATTAGGTCTTTCAAGAAAAAGAATTCAAGAAATAACAGAAGGAGTTATTGAATTTGCGGAAATTGGTGATTTCTTATATCAACCAGTTAAGAAATATTCAAGTGGGATGAAATCAAGACTCGGTTTTTCAATTTCTCTTTATTTAAATCCTGATATCATTATTGTCGATGAAGCTTTATCTGTTGGAGATAAGGGATTTGCTCAAAAATGTTTGGATAAGATGAATGAACTTAAAGATCAAGGAAAAACAATTATTTTCATTTCGCACTCTTTACCACAAGTAAGAGGTTTCTGTCAAAAGGCAATGTGGATTGAAGGTGGACGTTTAAAAGAATACGGCGATGTTGAAGAAGTTTGTGATGAATATGCTGAATATGTTGATTTTTATAATAGTTTAAAGAAAAAAGAAAAGAAAAAATTAAATGACGAAAAATTCGCAAGTCGTATAGTTCAAAATCCAAAAGTTAGTTTTTGGGAAAAAATGCTTGATAAGTTAAAACGATAGGAGATAAACAATGAAAAAGGTAATTACATATGGAACATTTGATTTGTTTCATGTAGGTCATTTAAATATTTTAAAAAGAGCAAAAGCTCTAGGCGATTATTTAATTGTTGCGGTAAGTAGTGATGCTTTTAATGCACAAAAAGGGAAAAAAGCATATCATAGTGATCAAGATCGTATGGAAATTTTAAAAGCAATCAAATATGTCGATGAAGTTATTTTAGAAGAATCATGGGATCAAAAAATTAAAGATGTTCAAGAACATGACGTGGATATTTTTGTTATGGGTGATGATTGGAAAGGTCAATTTGATTTCTTAAAAGATTATTGTGAAGTGGTTTATTTACCTCGTACAGAAGGAATTTCAACAACAAAAATTAAAGAGGATTTAAAAGATAAGCTATAGGAGGGTATTATGAAAGTTAGTATCATTGTGCCATATGAAGGATATTATAACTATTTACAAGACTGTTTAGAAAGTATTCAGGATCAAAAAAATGTTGAACTTGAAACATTGCTTGTAGGAAATCAAGAAACTGATGATTTTAAAAAGCTTGTAGAAATGTATAAAGATACAATTTCTCTACAAGTCATCAATTGTCCTATTGAAGAAGGCGTTGCTAAAAAAAGAAATCTAGGTTTAGATAAAGCAACAGGGGATTATATTTATTTTTTAGATAGTGATGATTATATCATGCCAAATACGCTTTCATCCTTACTAGAAAAAGCCTTGAAAGAAGGTTTGGATTTAACAGTTGGTAAAAGATGGGTTACATGGTTTAAAAAACAAGTTTTTGAAACCATGGGTCCTGAAAAAAATGAAGAATTAAATTTGAAGGATAAAGATGATGATCGTAATCATAAATTCTTAGAAAAAGATTATTCTGACATAGATGATAGTGATGAA
>OGPD01000769.1_pt1 | contig 32908 bp, 38 predicted proteins | sample 1552861 | NCBI WGS metagenome assembly OGPD01 (sample SAMEA2580280, study PRJEB22360) | human gut metagenome | biome: human gut; feature: human-associated habitat; material: faeces | place: Denmark | collected 2008/2010
TGGCAGGTGGTGAAGGCCACCCGCCGCAGCGTGTCGGCCCGCCGGGCCGCCCGCCAGGCAGAGCGGGACGAAAAGACCCGGCAGAAGGAGCTGGAGGACGCCAGGGCCCGGGCCTATACCGCCGGGCAGGAGGACGCCAAGGCCGCCGCCCGGGTGGCGGAAAACGTGTCCGCCGCCGCGGAAGACCGGGAGAACGGGTGAGAAAAAACGGGTGTGCTGCGGCACACCCGTTTGCGCTCGTCAAAAAGGATTCTTGACAAGCTGAGTCCCCGGCTGCGATGCAGCCGGGGACTTGCTGTATTTTTTTTTGGGGGGGGGATGGGCTTACCGGGCGGCTTCCATGCCGGCCACCAGGGCCTTCTTGTTGCCCTCCAGGAAGCGGGCCTTGCGCTCGCCCAGCTCGATGCGGATGGCCTCGGTCATCTGCTCCACGGTGGTGACGGGTACCTTTTCCAGGACAGCGCCCAGAATGGCCACGTTGGCGCCCTTGGGATTGCCGATGGACTCGGCAATGGCGTTGGCGTCGCAGTACACCACCTGGATGTCGTCGCGGACGGCCTTGCGGTCGATGATGCTGCTGTTGATCACCAGCACACCGCCGGGCTTGACGTGATCCTCGAACTTATCCAGGGAGGGACGGTTCATGGCCACGATGACGTCGGCCTTGTCCACCAGGGGGGAGGCCACGGGCTCGTCGGACACGATGACGGAGCAGTTGGCGGTACCGCCGCGCATCTCGGGGCCGTAGGAAGGCAGCCAGGAAACGTGCTTGCCGTCCAGCATGCAGGCCATCGCCATGAACTTACCGATCAGGAGCATGCCCTGACCGCCGAAACCGGCGAAAATAAAGGTCTTTTCCATGTTACTTGGCCTCCTTGTCTTTGTAAACACCCAGAGGATAGTAAGGAATCATGTTCTCCTCCAGCCAGGTCATAGCCTCCACGGGAGACATACCCCAGTTGGTGGGACAGGTGGACAGAACCTCCACCATGCAGAAGCCCTTGCCTTCCTTCTGATAACGGAAAGCCTTGGCAATGGCCTTCTTGGCCTTGACGATGTTGGCGGTGTTGTTGACGGCCACGCGCTCAATGTAGTAGGAGCTGGGCACAGCGGCCAGCATCTCGCTCATCTTGATGGGGGCGCCGCACCAGGCCTCGTCGCGGCCATAGGGGGAGGTGGTGGTCTTCTGACCGATCAGGGTGGTGGGGGCCATCTGGCCGCCGGTCATGCCGTAAATGGCGTTGTTGACGAAGATGGTGACGATCTTCTCGCCGCGGTGGGCGGCGTGAACGATCTCGGCGGTGCCGATGGAGGCCAGGTCGCCGTCGCCCTGATAGGTGAACACCATGGTGTCGGGGCCCACGGCGCGCTTGACGCCGGTGGCCACGGCAGGTGCGCGGCCGTGCGCGGCCTCGTACATGTCGCAGTTGAAGTAGTCATAGGCAAACACGGAGCAGCCCACGGGGGCCACGCCGATGACCTTGCCGTCCAGGTTCATCTCGTCGATGACCTCGGCCACCAGGCGGTGAATGATGCCGTGGTTGCAGCCGGGGCAGTAATGGAACTGCTTATCGGTGAGCAGCTTCGTCTTTTCAAATAATACGGCCATGTTACTTGCCCTCCTTCATGCTGAGAATCTTCTCGACGATCTCATCGGTGGTGGGCATCTGGCTGCCGCAGTGGCCGGTGAAATCAATGGGCTTGGCGCCGTTGAGTGCCAGCTTCACGTCCTCCAGCATCTGGCCCTCGTTCAGCTCCACGTCCAGGACGGCCTTGACGGAATCCTGGCAGGCGGCCTCGCGGACGGCGTCGTAGGGGAAGGGCCACACGGTGATGGGACGGACCAGACCCACGTTGATGCCCTTGGCCTTCAGCTCGGCAATGGCGCTCTTGGCGATGCGGGCCACGGTGCCGAAGGCGGTGATGATGTACTCCGCGCCCTCGCAGTTATAGGTCTCCACCATCTGCTCGTTGGCCACCACTTCCTTATACACGGCCTGCAGCTCGTCGTTGTGAACGGCCAGGCTCTCGGTGTCGATATAGATGGAGTTGATAACGCCGCGCTTGGCGGGATCGTCGCCGGGCTTCCAGCCGGTGCAGGCCCAGGGCTTCTCCTCGGGGTCGACCTTATAGTCCACCATCTCGGGCAGCTCCACGGGCTCCATCATCTGGGCGATGATGCCGTCGGCCAGGAACAGAACGGGAATGCGATATTTTTCAGCCTTCTCATAGGCGAACATCATGATGTCGATGAACTCCTGGATGGAGGAGGGAGCGTAGGTCAGCAGGTGATAGTCACCGTTGCCGCCGCCCTTGACGCCCTGGAAATAGTCGCCCTGAGAGGCCTGGATGTTGCCCAGACCGGGGCCGCCGCGCATGACGTTGACGATGACGGCGGGAACACGGGCGCCTGCGCAGTAGGAAATGCCCTCCTGCTTCAGGGACACGCCGGGGCTGGAAGAAGAGGTGATGACGCGGGCGCCGGTACCGGCAGCGCCGTACACCATGTTGATCGCCGCCACTTCGCTCTCGGCCTGCAGGAAGCAGCCGCCGATCTCGGGCATACGGGCGGACATGTACTCAGGGATCTCCGTCTGGGGAGTGATGGGGTAGCCGAAGAAGAAACGGGCGCCTGCGCGAATGGCAGCCTCCGCAATAGCTTCGCTGCCCTTCATAAGAGTCAAAGCCATGATTAATCCTCCTTAGTCTTTTTCGATGCGGATCACCACATCAGGGCAGGTACGCGCGCAGGATGTGCAGCCGATGCAGGCCTCCATATCGGTGACCTCAGCCGGGTGATAGCCCTTCGCGTTGATCTTCGTCTTGGACAGGGCGATGATGTGCTTGGGACAGGCCCGAACACACAGGCCGCAGCCCTTGCAAAGATTCTCGTTGATAGTAACTCTTACCACACTTTACACCTCTTTTCTGGATTTTTGCCTTTCCAATGGGTATCTATAAAAATCCCGCTTACCGGGGGTCGCGCGTTAATAGATCTCCTTCCGGGGATCGGTGGTGTTCAGACCGTGCTGGATATAGGAGTCCCAGTCGCGGTGCATGTACACGTCGATGGGGACAGGCGTTCCCACATAAGCGGGGTCCGGATTCCGGGCCAGGAAGTCGTCCAGAAATTCCTTTTTGCCGGTGGTGTACGCCACGGGAATGCCGGTGCGGTCCGCCACCTCCCGCAGCACCAGGTAGCCGTCCCACAAATCGTCGGCGCTGGTCATGGTGGAGAGGTTGGTATTGTTGATCATACCGGTGATGCTCAGACGGGAATGCAGCTGCATGGCGTCCTGCAGATGGTGGATCTTGTCCGGGGTGCTGGCCAGAGGCCGCCGGATGTTTACCACGTTCAGCACCTCCAGGGCACCGGGCTCCAGGCTGATGAAGTCCTGGTGGTAGCGGCCCAGGGCCGTGGCGCCCACATCGTCGCCGCCTACGTCAAAGATGACGCTGTCCCAATCCAGCACAAAGGCGGACGACACCTCCGCCGGCAGAGACAGCGTCTCGATGCCGGAACAGGCAAAGTTGGGGGATACCAGGCGGATCTCCTTCTGCTCCACCAGCTTGCCCCGCTCGGTCAGGCGGAAGTAGGTGTTCACCATATCCAGGTCCAGAAGCTCCGTTCTGTCGCCCCGGGCGGCGGCCCGGATGGCGAAATTCAGCGCCAGCTCGCTTTTGCCGCTGCCGTAGTTGCCGATCAGCACCTTGACGTTTTTCATGGGTCAGATTCTCCTTAAAATAGTAACGCTTGCATCAGAAACGCGGGATTACCGCAGGTTTTCGCGAATGGTCTGGCACAGAGCCGTGATGCCCTGGACGATCTTCTCCTCGGGCATGCAGCTGTAGTTTAGACGCAGGGTATTCTCGTGGCCGCCGTTGGGGAAGAAGGAGCCGCCGGGAACAAAGGCAACCTTCTTTTCCAGGCACTTCATCTGAAGCTCCTTGGCGTCCATATACTCCGGCAGCACCACCCAGGCGAACAGGCCGCCCACGGGGTGGGTGAAGGTGCAGCCCTCAGGCAGCTCCCGCTCCAGCGTTTCCAGCATCACCTTCCGGCGCTTGTCATAGCAGGCGCGGATGGTGGCCACATGGGCGTCCAGGTCGAACATCTCGATCCACTTGGAGGTCTCCATCTGGCCCACGGTGGACGCCTGCAGGGAGGCGGCCTGCTCCATAAAGTTGTACTTGGCCAGAATATGCTCCTCGGCGCAGACCCAGCCCAGACGATAGCCGGGGGCCAGAATCTTGGAGAAGGTGCCCAGATAGATCACCAGGCCCTTGGTATCCAGGCTCTTCAGGGCGGGCAGATACTCACCCTCAAACCGCAGCTCGCCGTAGGGGTTATCCTCCACCACGGGGATCTCATAGCGGTTGATGATCTCCATGAACCGGTGGCGGCGGTCCAGATCCCAGGTGCGGCCGGTGGGATTCTGGAAATCGGGGATGACGTAGATCATCTTTACCCGTTCGGTGGTGGCCAGGATCTTTTCCAGCTCCTCCATGATCATGCCGCCGTCGTCGGTGGGCACCTCGATGAACCGGGGCTGGCAGGCCTTGAAGGCGTTGACGGCGCCCAGGTAGGACGGACTCTCCAGCAGCACCACGTCGCCGGGGTCCAGAAAGACCCGGGCGGAGAAATCCAGACCCTGCTGAGAGCCGGAGGTCACCAGAATGTGGTCTGCGTCGGTGTGGATGTTGTTCTTGGCCAGCATGCGGTCGGCAATCTGCTGGCGCAGCTTGGGATAGCCTTCAGTGGATGAATACTGGAGCGCCACGCGGCCGTTCTCCTCCAAAACGGCACGGGAGGCCTCCATCATCTGCTCCACGGGGAACAGCTCCGGGGCGGGCATGCCGCCGGCAAAGGATATGATGTCGGGCTGCGCGGTGAGCTTTAACAGCTCCCGGATCTCGGACCCCTTTAAAAGGTCCATCCTCGATGCGAATTGTACCATGAATGCTTCCTCCTCAAATTCATAGCCATGTGCTTGTGCACCTTGCCGGGCACAAGCATACGCTTACAGCTATATTTAAGCACAAATCCACAACGATGTAAAGAAAAGGAGGGGCAAAAAACAGGCCGAAAACGGACCTGCGGCACAAGTTTGGAGAGAGGTACAAAAAATCCGGGAGGAATCACGGCATTTTCCACAAAGGAAACTTATGTGATATTTTTGGCAAAAATGTTAAAAATATGGCAATTTAAGGCGCGAGACGGGGAAGAAACCGCCGGCCGGCCAGGGGGTGCATGGACATGCTTTGGGGAAAACGGTATGGTGAAGGGTGCTTATGGGGAGGAAACGCAGAAATGGAAGAACATGCGCTGAATGGTGAGTATATATCCGTCCTTCGGAACGGCGTGCTGTCTTACGGCGGCAGCCAGCGATGGTTGGACAGCGGGGCGCTGCGCCAATGCGGCTGCGGCGTTATTGCGGCGCCGGACCTGCTGCTGTATCTGCGGCAGCAGCGGACGGACTGCCGGTGGCTGACGGTGTCCTCCTGGGGGCGCCCACACCGCCTTAGTCGGGAGGAATTCGACCGCTGCCGGCGGGAGGCCGGCGCCTCCCTGCTGTGCACGATATTGGACGTGAGGGCGAAATAGGGATGCTCATCATTCCAGGCATACCGGGCCGCGACCCGGTATGCCTGGAATTTTGCGGTGTTACACCAGCTGCTCCATCTCGTCCACCAGCTCGCCGAACAGAGCCAGGGCGCTGTTCACCGGCTCGGGGGAGCTCATGTCCACGCCGGCGATCTTCAGCAGGCTGATGGGGTCGGTGCTGCAGCCGCCGGACAGGAACTTCTTGTAGTCTGCCACGGCGGGAGCGCCTTCCTTGAGGATGCGGTTGGCAATGGCCACGGCAGCGGAGAAGCCGGTGGCATACTGGAACACATAGTAGTTGTAGAAGAAATGGGGGATCCGGGCCCATTCCAGGGCGATCTGGTCGTCGGACACCATATCCGGGCCGAAGTACAGCTTGTTGAGCTCGTGGTACTTCTGGCACAGGGCGTCGGCGGTCAGGGCCTGGCCGCTTTCGGCCATCTTACCCATGGCCAGCTCGAACTCGGCGAACATGGTCTGGCGATACACGGTGCCCTTGAACTGGTCCATGAAGTGGTTGATGAGGTAGGCCCGCTGCTTCTTGTCCGTGGTCTTTTTCAGCAGGTGGCGCATCAGCAGCACCTCGTTGCAGGTGGAGGCCACCTCGGCCACGAAGATCACATAGTCGCTGGTGCTGACGGGCTGATATTTGCAGCTGTGATAGCTGTGCAGGGCATGGCCCATCTCGTGAGCCAGGGTGAACTGGCAGTCCAGATTGTCCTTGTGGTTCAGCAGGACATAGGGGTGGGGACGGCTGTTGCCGGAGGAGTAGGCGCCGCTGCGCTTGCCGATGTTCTCGTACACGTCGATCCAGCGGTTGCTGAAGCCCTCCTTCAGCAGGTCCACGTAGTCCTCACCCAGCACCTGCAGGGCCTCCAGCACGGTCTCCTTGGCCTGCTCATAGGGGATGGCCTGGTCGGCGTCGGCCACAATGGGGGTGTACACATCGTACATATGCAGCTCGTCCACGCCCAGCAGCTTCTTGCGCAGGGCCACGTAGCGGTACATCTTGTCCAGGTTGTTGTGAACGGCCTCAATGAGGTTCATGTACACGGGCACGGGCACCTCGGTAGCGTCCAGAGAGGCCTGGATGGTGCTGTCGTAATGGCGGGCGTTGGAAAAGAAGCACAGCTGCTTGAACTGACCGTCCAGGGTGGCGGCAATGGTGTTCTTATACTGGCCCAGCTGCTTGTAATACGTCTCAAAGGCCCGGCGGCGCAGCTCCCGGTCGGGGCTGGTCAGCAGGGGGACGAAGGTGGCGTCCGTCAGGGGATGGACGTTGCCCTGGCTGTCGGTGACGTCCGGGAAGATCTGGTCGGCGTTGCGGAAAACGCCGGCGATGTTCTCGGAGGCGTTGGCCATTTCACCGGCGGAGGCCAGCAGACGCTCCTCGGCAGGGGAGAGAATGTGGTCCTTGCGGCGGCGGATCTGGTACAGGCTGCGGCGATAGGTCTCCAGCTCCGGCTGCTGGGCGTAGAACCGGTCCAGCGTCTCATCGGCAATGGCCATGATCTCAGGCGTTGCGAAGGCGGCGGCGCTGGCGATGGACACATATACGTTCATGGCCTTGCCCCGGACGTCCTGATAAAAGCTGTTGCCGGTGTCCTCGTCGCCCTTGCAGCTGGCATAACCCATGAGCACGCTCAGCCGCAGCTCGATCTCGTCCTGCAGCCGGAACCAGGCCAGCAGGTCCCCGGCACTGCGGGCCAGGGTGCCCTGAAAGGCGGCGATTTTGGCGGGGAACGCCTTCATGGCCTCATATTCCGTCATCCAGGCCTCGTCGCTGGCGAACATGTCCTTCAGGTTCCAGGTCATCTCCTCCGGAACTTCACTGCGCTTGGGAATAGTCTGATTGGTCATAAGATTACCCCTCCATAAAATTTGTCGGATTCCACCGAATCAATTCGGTGAACATTATAGCACACCTATATTTTATTTGCAAACTTTCTTTGCCTGAATTGTGAAAAAAATTTCCCTGCCGGTGTCTGCCCACCGGCGGCGCACATATACTGGGGCGGGAGGAGATGAGGAATGGATTTTGGAATCGCAGGCGTGGCCGCCATCACGGTAATCGCCTATGCGGCGGGTCAGGCCATGAAGGCCTGGGGCCGCGGGGAGCGGTGGATCCCTACGGTGTGCGCTGTTCTGGGCGGCATCCTGGGGGCGGTGGGACTGTATATCATGCCGGGCTTCCCGGCGGGGGACGCCATCACCGCCGCCGCCATCGGCGTGGTGTCGGGCCTGGCGGCCACCGGCGCCCAGCAGGCGGTGAAGCAGCTCTGCACCGGGCCGGACTGCGGCAAGGGGAAGTGAGCTTCGCCGGTGGGAAAAGGGGCAGCTTTTGCCCCCTCCCCCGGCTTCGAAAAAAACCTGAAAAATTTTGAAAAAAGTTGTTGACAAATGAGCCCGGACGTACTATACTGAGCAAGTCGACAGCGATGATCCAAAATCGCTGGAGCAAATATGGGGGTATAGCTCAGCTGGGAGAGCAAGTGACCAGTAAAGCAACCCGCAATCGCAACGCGGCATCGAAAAAGTTAATATCCCGGAAGTCCAGTAAAATCAAGGGCTTCCGGTTCCATGGGGGTATAGCTCAGCTGGGAGAGCGCTTGAATGGCATTCAAGAGGTCAGCGGTTCGATCCCGCTTATCTCCACCAACAACAGACCGTAAGGCCAACGCCTTACGGTCTTGTTCTATCTACGGTTCAGATGCACCTCCCCGCTTCCAACAACAATTAAATCAAGTACACAATTGGCGCCCATTTTCAATACGAAGATGGGCGCTTTTTTATTTTATCAACGACGGAGGAAAAACAGATATGAACGACCACAGTAAAGATTCGCAGACTCGCTACCTCAGAGAAGCAGCAATCGTCCTTGCCAAGGAGGGTTTCCAGTCGGACGAAATTCACGCTGACAGGCTGTGTGTCCTGCTTGACGGTTTGCCGCTTTGTGAAGTAACTGAGAGCGGCGGCATTACCTACCGCAATGAGGATATCGATGAGCCAGAACGGATCGATGCCAAGGACAAGGTGTATGAGATCGTCAAGACCACAGCGGAATATATGCGGCAGATGGAGACGGCACCCTTTTTGAAAGCCGACGGCCTGGAGGACGGCTACAAAGTGCTGGCGGATTTCAACGGCACTGTGCTGGCTGGAGTTCAGAGCAAACACGGAGTCCACTTCGTCACATGGGATTGGGCCTATGGACACACAGGCGTATGCCATGGCCACTATTTCATGGAGAACTATGCAGGAGCCAAACAGGACTTTGCCATCCGCTCCGGGCTGATTCAAAAGGAACAACTTTTCACCCCAGAGCAGATGACCGTGATTTATCGCTGCTGTGCGGACTCTGTAGACGGAGATTTCTTTGAACTCACGGGAGAGCAGGAAAAAATGATCCGCAGTGTTCAGCAGCAGATTGAGGAGTGTGTGCCGGATTTGGACGAGCGGATCCGGCGGCAGGAAGAGGCCTTGGAACAAATCGCGCAGGAACAGACAATGTAAGATCAAATGGTACGGGCCGGAGTCTTAGCAATAAGATTCCGGCCTTTTTTCATTTCAGAGAGGAGTTCGCTTATGCCGTACTATTTCATGCGAGACACGCCGCTGCAGGCGTTGGAGCAGTTGATGATGTCTCAGCCCGGTCAAAAACCCAGAGGCGGTGGGATATACCGCAGCCCATTTCATTACACACCCAAAGATGTGGCGTGCGAATACTGCCAGAACTATGACCGCAAGCATCCGTGCCGCCTATGTGAATGCACCTGCCTGGAGGAACGAATCGAAGCGGGTGTACTGGAACTAAACGAGTTTGTGCGGGACTGCCTCGCACCCTCTATGGGACCGCAGCTCCGAAAACGGATGCATCAGCAATTCAGAGAAAGAAAGGTTCGCTTCTTCCTGTCCGATGCACACCGACGAAGATGGACACATTGGCGGGAACGCTGCTGGCGTCTGTCTGACCGGAACAAAGCGGCCCTCTTTCTGCTCACGGCGTACGAGAGCCTTTGGCGCAGGATGGTCTGGAAATGCGGGAACGACGGCTTTGACTTCCAAAGCGTCCGGCTCGGAGGGATCGAGCCAGAGCTATACAGCGTCTACCAGGCGGCGAAGGCCATTGCGATCGGCTGCTGCAATATTACTCTCGCAGACCTTGCGTCTCCGGAATTGGTCACAGATGAGGCGTTCCACCTGATCACTGACGCACTACTGATGGCCAAATACGGAGATGCGGTTTTGAATTTGGAAAAAGGAGTGAATGAAACATGATGATTCAAGCGGTGCTTGGTAATCCGCATCACCCGGAATACGGCGTGGCGACCATCCCGTTCCCTATTCCGCATGACCAGTACGCGCACTGCATGGAGCTGTTGGGGGCGTTGGAAATCGGCGATGCGGTCAAGGCGGACTGTAAGGTGGAGGAGATCAACAGCTTCTACACCGTCCTAAAACGAGCGGAGATGCTCACGGTCAATGTGGAGGAGCTGAATTACCTCGCCAAACGGCTGGATAGCTTCGACACCGGTGAGGCCGCGCAGTTTCAGGCGATGGCCCACAAGCTGGAGCTTTTCGAGCTGAAGGATCTCATCAACCTGACCTTCTGCTGCCAGCAGGCCACGGTCATCAGCGACTTTTCTGACCTTGCCGCTGTTGGCCGGGATCACTACATGAATCTGCACGGCGGCAGCGCCAAAACGGAGCAACTGGATGCTCTGGACGGTGAGGAAACGGCACGGCGGCTCATCGAAAGCGGCAGCGGCACGATCACACCCTACGGCGTGGTCTATGATAACGGCATGAAGTTGGAGCAGGTCTACGATGGCCGGTGCTTTCCCTGCTACTTTTACGAGCCAAAGCCCATTGCCGTTGCACTGGCCTCTAAAGTCGAGCTGGAGGACACCGAGCATATCACATGGCTGTACCTTCCCATGGTGCAGGAGGAAATCGACCGTGCTCTCCAACGTGCAGGCATTACAGATCCTACGGATGTCTGGCTTCGGTTGGAGGATACGCAGCTACCAAATGAAGTGGATGTGCTGCTGGATATGGAACAGGAAAGCCTTGCAGACCTTAATACCCTGGCACAGGCTACGGAGGCACTTTCCTCAGATGCCATTAAAAAGCTGGGCGCTGTGGTAGCGCTGGCGAAGCCTCAGAATGCGGAACAGGTCAAGAATCTCGTGGAGAATCTCGACCTGTTCGATTTCGCTCCCGGCGCACATTCCCCGGCAGAGTATGGGAAGTACATGATCCAGCGGTCCGGTCACTTCGACTACGATGAGAATCTGGATGAGTTCTACGATTATGAAGGCTACGCCCTGCAGCGCATGAATGAGGAGGACGGAATGTTCACGGGCAGAGGCTATATCGCCTACAAGGGCTATACCAGTCTGGCGGAAATCATGGATGGCAGTCAGAGCAGCCACATGGAGATGGGAGGCATGGCATGATCATTCAGGCGGAACTGAGACGAAAGCAGTCTGAATACGAGGGTGACGCCTGTGTTGTGGACAAGGTTATTGAGTTGCCCGCCCAGCGGTTCCAGCAGTTCAGCCGTGCTCTGCTGGCGGATTATGATTTCATCGCAGAGAACAAAAATGCCATCCGGCACGATGATGGTGATAGGCACTGTCTGCTTATCCTTGCTGCGGAGGGAACGGACGGTTTTCTCGTTGATCCGCAGGGCTATAACTACGCCCGCTACAGCGCCTTTGTCCCGAATGCACGCAGTCTGCTGACGCCGGATATGTCAATCGACCACAGTTATCTCTCACCGGCAGAGCCTTGGCGGGACGAGAGTCGGGATGAAATGCTACGCATGACATTGCACATCGATGGAAAGCCGGACTACCCCCTCGTCCTCCCCGCTGATGAGGAATACCTCAACGCCGTGAAGGCTTACCTTGATATCGACGTTTTCGCGGATGCGATGCTTCGAGACATTCGTTTCAAGGTGCCTTATATCGGAGAACTGATCTGCGACACGGATTGCCCCACCGTGGAGGATTACAACGACTTTGCGGAGGCATTAGAAGGTATCTGGCAGCAGGACGGGATGCTTCTGACCTACGCCGCCGTGCTGGAAGCCGAGCAGCCGGAAACGCTGCATCGGGCTTTAGAGCTCCTGCAAGATCTGGATAACTACCAGCGCATCGTAGACACCTACGGCTACGGCCAGCAGCGCTTGCAGGAAACGCTGGAGCTGGACGATGAGGCCATCTGCGAACTGGACGGCTACATGGACTTTGAAAAGTATGGCGCTGATTGCATGGAAAATGACCATGTGATAGAAACAGAGTTTGGTCGGCTGCGGCGTTTAGAGCCACCCTTTCCCGAACAGACACAGGGACAGCAAATGTTCCAGTAGACTTTGCGGCAGATGTGTAGTATGTTTGCCGTTACCCGAGAGAAAGGAGGAATACCTATGAACACCAAAATCTCATATCTGTACAGAGATGCCGATAACTACAAGATGTCAAATGAATGCGTCATTATCGGTACATTGACTGCAGAACAGGCCCATACTATCAGGGATTGCTGCGACATGGGCGAATATTTCATTCCCAGACAAGTGGGCCTGCCGGAACGCCGCTTCGACCGATATGATCCGGAGGCGGATCACTGTTGGTTCGAGCTGGATGAGGATAGTTTCTCGGAAACGACAGAGCTACCTACTGTAGCCCTTACGGCCACAGAGTTGGTCAACCGCTTCAAAGGCTGTCGAAATAACTGGCAGGATGAAGCGTACACACCGCAGATGGGAGGAATGACCTTTTGAGCGTTAACGCAAGAACAGAAAAATACCAGCACTTTGAGCTGTTCGACAAGTTTGCACTGTTTACCAACGCCCGAATTGACCGTTCAACTGTGCCGGACGGCTGGTACTGCTATGACTTCCGTGGTTCGGACGATGATCCCGGCGAATTATGCTACATCGAGAGAAGCGTGGTGGTCAATTACGCAGGCTCGGTGCTGATGCCGGAGAAACTGGAGTTTCCAGCATCCGGGCGGCTGAATGCACGAGATGAGTTCGGCTTTCTTGATGAAGGCGACATGACACTCCGTGAGTTCTGCGAGATGCATCAAATCCTGTATTCCGCAGAAAAAGAGCAATTTCATATCCGTCCGGCCCGCCCTGATGAGGCGGGCCTATTTTATACCCCGCACCCCGAAGAAGATAAGCGGCGGGGTACCATCGGCCATATCCGCATGGATTTCGGTCGCAGCGGAAATGAGTTCTGGCATACCTGGTGGCCGAGGGGGCCGGAGGAGTTAAACAGCTCCGTGTTCAAAACGGAATTACAGGAAATCGTTGATATGATGCGAGAGGGTGTCCTGAAAAGTCGTTTTGCCATGGAGCGCTTCTGCTACGAGCACGGAGGCAAAATTGATGGTGGCTATGTGCAGAACTACGGCTACATCGTGGAGACGGAGCATTACCGCTACTGCCTGCGCTGCAATCCGTCCCCTGGTGACTATAACGGGTATCTGACGGCCTATGATTTGGATGTCCAGCGTCAGAACATGGCACAGGAAAAGCCGCTGGTAGGCCGCATCACTTATGCCAATGGCGATGCACAGGACTTTACCGATACCGAAGCCTTCCTGAAATGTGTGGGGGAGGAACTTCCGTACCGCCCGACCACAGGTTTCCGGTACGAGGTACTGACCGATGATCCTGCCATCCGCAAAGCCGTAGACGATATTGTCTTCGACCTCTATGGCGAGGAAAATCCTCGCCAGCAGGAAGATTACGAGCCGCAATCCGGCCCCAATATGACGCTGGGAGGGATATGAACATGGAGAGATCGGATAAGCAGCGAAAGCCTGTCGCAATCAAAAACCTTGCTGGATTGAAACGCTTCATCCAACCTGGCGTAGAGTTTAAGACGCTCATCCAGAAAAATCACCCTGATTTGGTGGGGCTGACCCGTGTCGTGACCACGGTGCAGACAGTATGCTTCTATTCCAAAGTCAAAGATCAGCCCAACAGTCGATTTTCGACCGATAACGGCGGCAAGGGCTTCCGAACAGATTTCGCCAAGGCCGATCCTATATCTTTGATGGCACGACGGTCAAGGTAAAGGATACGCGGAACAAAGGCCGCGGCGTGATCTATGAATTTGAATTCTACAACAGAGAACAAACCATGCAGGAGGACACGAATATGGACAGAAAAATGGTGAATTTCATCAAGGAGCAGTATCCGCCCGGCACCCGCATCCGTCTCAATTCCATGGAGGATCCCTATGCTCCTGTTGCTCCCGGTACCGAGGGCGAGGTGGATTTCGTGGATGACATCGGCACGATCCACATGAAGTGGGATAACGGCAGGGCGTTGGGGATCGTCCCTGGTGAGGACAGCTTCTCGGTGCTGCCGCCCAAGCTGACTCCCCTGAAGCTGTATATGCCCCTTACCGCTGATCTCTACGAGCGAAACGAGTACGGTGATCTCGATGACAGCAGCACACTGCTGGAGGGCAGTGAGCTGCGGGGCTATCAGGATCAGATCACGGCGGCGCTGGTGAAAAACCGGATGCCGGAGGAGACGGAGCGAGGTCTCATGCATTGGTATGATGAAGCCGACAGCGTTGACCGCAAGGTGCGCACCGCCGTCTTCACCGTAGAGGAGCGTGACCGGCAGCTCTGGGGCGTGGCGGAATGCCGTGTCGCCGGGGAATTATCCGACACAGAGCTGGAAGCCTTAAAGGAATATCTCACTGGGCAGGCTTCTGATGGCTGGGGCGAGGGCTTTGAGCAGCGGGATATCCTTGTGGATGACGGCTGTGAATTGTATGTCCACCTTTGGAACTCGGACGAGTGGAGCATCCAAACGGAGCAGGAACTCTTTTCCCCCAAGTTTGCGGATGGCCTGCCGGAGCTGTGCTTCTCCACCCTCCCCGGTACCGGTGAGCTCATCTGCATCAAGCGCGGCGAGAGCGGCTACTATCCCAGTGACTGGTCCACGAACGATCCTGCGCATAACCGCGAGATAGCGGACTATAACAACGAGAGGCTGGGCGTTACCCCCGCGCAGGAGGAAGCCATGAAAACGGGTTCCATGTTCGGCTGGGGCGTCCCTGGCGCAGACCCCGGTTACTATGAGCAAAAGATGGGAGGGATGAAGTTTGGCTAAGAAAGTGTTTGCCGTTTATCTGGCAAAGGAGGGCAATCCTAACAGCGATGCATACGCAAAGCTGGACTTGCCCGCCTCCCCGTGGGAGCTGTGGGACGCACTGGACAAGGTACGCCTTCAGGAGAATGAGGAGCTGTATCTGGAGATTGAAGATTACTACGGCTTCGAGTATCTCGCCCCTCACCTGATGGAGCTGGATGCCAGCCTCAACGAACTGAACAATCTTGCCGGCTGGCTGGCTGTGCTGAATGAAACTGAGCAGGAAGTCTTTGACGGCCTGCTTCGTCTGGAAATCCAGAGAAAAGTGGAATCCAACGCCGGTATTCTTACCATGCAGGATTTGAGAAATATGGCGGTCAGCGCCGGTGCGGATTGCTGCCATGTGGTCGGCGCGACCAGTGACGCAGAGCTGGGCCGCTTCTATGCGGAAAACGGCTTCATGGAGGAACTGGACGGACTCTCCGACGATGTGTTCGAGATGCTGGACTTTGGTAAAATCGGCAAAGCCCTGCGTACCGGCGAAAACGGCACATTCACGCAGAACGGCTATGTGGTGCAGCACAGTGAACTGATCACCGCACCACCCTGCGCCAAGGAACTTCCCGAAAAGCCGGAATATCTCTTCCGGCTCACCCTTGGCCTTCATCCCGACCTTGAAGATGACCGGACTGTCACGCTGGAGTTACCTGCGTCTGCTGAAGCATTGAGGAAAGCGCAGAAGCAGCTCGGAGCGGACGGCTGGGAGGGCGTCGTGGTTCTCGACTATGACGGGGTCATCCCGCAGGCGGCAGAGTTTGTCGATCTGCCAATGGAACTGGATGCCTTCAACGCTTTTACGGAATCTGTGAAGGCTATGCCTTCCCGTGAAAAGCAGCTTCCAAAGCTGAAAGCCCTGCTGGAACATTTCGAGGTAACGAATCTGGCTGCCGCCGCGAGCCTTGCCGAGCATATCGGGGATTACATCCTCACGCCGGAGATCAGTTCGCCGCAGGAGGCGGCCATTGATGAACTGAACTTCACAATGGATGCCCACTCGGCAGAACTGCTCCTGCCTCATGTAAATCTCTTCGCCTACGGGAACGAGATCATCAAGGATGACAATGCCGCACTTACCTCCTACGGCTTGCTGCATCGGGAGGACTATCAGCCGATGCAGACTCCGGTGAAGGAAAACATGAATATGGAAATGTGATGACCCTGATTATACAGCTGCCAATTGTCAATAGCTGCAAACTGTAGTATAATTTCAGCAGCATTAGAACTGAAATTGTAGAGCGTCTTGAAGCGCCGCAGATTTGAATTAGTATCGAAAAAGGTATGCTGTATGATGGAAAAAAGAACGCCAAGTGGTTATGTTGAAACGGAGTATCATCCTGCATGGCTGGAGGATATTGCGCCCGAACGGTTCAATAATACGGAGCTATTCAGAATAGTTACATTTTTTGTCTTTCATTCGCCATGTTGTGACCTAAGTGCGATGTCTCGTAGCCTTTTATATTACAACTGGGATTCCCCATGGCGAAAACCTCAAAGCCTGCGGAAGCGGCTTATCAGTGAGTCTACAAACCCACACTTGCTTTTTTCGGCGGAAGCTCGAAACGATTTCTTGCAGGCAACCGAAAAAGCAGGGTTGGTTGATTTCCCAAAGAATAAAGAATGCGAGTCTATCGCTATTGTAAACAACAAGAGAACTCAGTTTATTAGTGTTTTTGCGCACTTAAGGGATTCTTTTGCGCATGGGAGACTAAATATGTACGATATAGGTGCCGCTGATGACTATGTATTTGCTTTTGAGGATGTCGCTAAAAACAAAAAGAAGAATCGCTATGAGGTAACTGCGCGAATGATTCTTAGGAAGAGCACTCTGTTGAAATGGATAGATTTAATTGAACATGGTTACACAGAGCAGTAGAACAATTTAATTACCCGTTATTGAGCAAATAAGAAATACACCAAGGGGCCGTTTTTCCGGATGGGGAAAAGCGGCCCCTTCTTTTTTGCGCTCATTTTGTCTCCTGTTCCGGGATAACGGCTCCGGAAAGGAGGAACTGTGGCAATCAATGAAGCCCTCGCGGAATATCTTGCGCTTTACCACAAGGGCGAGGCAAATGCCGTTACCAGCCGGGAGTTGGAGTGTAGCTTCCAAATGCGTGGCTCTGAGTTGCGCCGGGAGATCAACGCCCTGCGCGGTGACGGCATTCCCGTTTGCAGCTTTGAAGGCGGCTACTATTACGCTGCCACTGCCGAGGAGCTGGAGCGCACCATCCGGCAGCTCCGCAGCCGGATCAAGAAGATCGCATTTGCGGAGCGCGGTCTGTCCAGTGCTTTGTCGGACTATGTAGACACCGGTCAGCTCTCCCTCCCGCTGGATGGGGGTGATGCCCCGTGAACAGCTTTATCCCCTGGGTGGGCGGCAAGAGCAAGCTGCTGTGGATCATCAACAAGATGGCTCCAGATCACTACAGCCGGTTCATCGATGTCTTCGGCGGCAGCGGCACGGTGACCATGAGCCGTCCCATCCAGCCAGGCTGCATGGAGGTCTATAACGACTTCAACAGCAATTTGACTAACCTGTTCTGCTGCGTGAAAAACCAACCCTTAGCACTGCTGGCGGAATTGGGATTCCTGCCTCTGAATACGCGGGATGATTTCAATGTCCTGTACAAGTTCCTCTCCAAGGGCGAGATCACGGATGACTACCTGCAGGAGGAAATGGAACTGACCGAGATCCTGCTCAAACCGCCCGAGGCCGAAGCTATCCGCACTCTTCTGCTGGAGCGTGCTCCCCGCGGAGATGTCCGCCGTGCCGCAGATTTCTTCAAGTTGGTACGGTATAGCTTCAGTGGCAGCTCTAAATCATTCGGAGGTAAGCCCTGCGATATCCGCCGCTTCTTCCACCTGATTTGGGAGTGCTCCCGTCGGCTGGCGAATGTCATTGTGGAGAACAAGGACTTTGAGGACGTCATCCGCCAGTATGACCGGGGCGATGCATGGATCTATTGCGACCCGCCGTATTTTGAGGCCGAATGCTATGAGGTAGCCTTCCCAAAGGAAAATCACCAGCGGCTCCATGATACGCTTCTGAACTGTCGGGGGTATGTCATGGTGTCCTACAACTACTGCCCGTACATTTGCGAGCTGTATCATGAGTTCTACATTTTCCGCGTTGTGCGCCCCAACAGTATGTCCCAGACGGCGGGCAGTGAATATGAGGAAGTCATCATCACCAACTACGACCCCCGCAAAGCCTGCTGGCAGCTCAGTTTGGAGAGCCTGCTGAACTGCGGCAGCGAGGCCCGGTATGAACTGATCCATGAGCCGGAAAGACCGATCAAAACGACAAATTAAAGGAGGGTCCCCCATGAATTTTATGAAATACCCCACGAAGAACGATATCAGCATTTCCAATGCCGTTCTGAAGCTGGCCAAGCTCCAGAATGCGGAAAGGCTGGAGCTCACAGCGGCCACGGGCGCAGTCATTGTGACCAGCGGCAGAATGACTGCGAAGGAGCTCCTCAGCACAGTACAGTCGCTGACTGGACGAGCTGCCGAGCTTATGACTTTGCTCCGTCTCATCTGTGGCGACTGCACGAATTGCAGCGAAGAATGTGCGTACCGAGATAAGTCAATCACCGAGCTGATCCGCCCCGCTGTGGTTATTCCTGATTGGGCACGGCAGGATGCCGGATTGGCCGGCGATGCCAAACTGGACTGCTATGTGGATGAGGATTCCGGCGAGATCAGCGTGTGCGAGGCAGATTATGAGCACGACCTCTCCGATGTGCCGCCTGAGCTCTTGTTCGCCCTGCATCAGAGTGGCTGCTGCCTGTCTGCGTTGGAGGATGCGCTGATGGAGGATGATATCATCTACGATAAGTGATACGAAAAAACAGAAGGAAGAAAAGTGAAATGAACGAAACCTATCTCTATCCCTACTCGGCACAGGAGGCCAGAATAAGAAATCAGCTTCCTATGTGGCGAGAGAGCTACCGCGCCAATGTTGCCTGCCGGAATGCCATCGAGGAGACGATCCGTCAGAACTTCGACGGGATGCACCTGAAGAAGGACTGCCTTGAACCTGTGCTTGCGGAATATGGCTACAAGCGCACGGAATGGGTGCTGGCCACCACTCTGCAGGAGCTTTCCTGGGACGGGCGTTTCAGCAGCACCAACAAGCAGTGGGCGGCGCGGCGCTATATTCCCCAGGACGAGCGGCACAACGCCGAGATCACCGTCCGAAGCCACCCCGCCATACTGGATGGCTTCGTAGACCTCTATCGAAAAGCCTATCAAAAGCTGGGGCTGTTTGGCTCCGAGCATTGCGTCGGTGACCGTTCCGAGCAGGATTACACCGGTAAGGTGCTGGTACTCAGTCCCGATACGCTGAAAGAGTCCTGCTGGAGCCAAGAAAACCAGCTGTGGTATGCCCACGACGGCTTCGGATGCAGTCCCCACGCTATTGGGCGCTCGGTGCGCTGCACTTGTCTGAGTGACGGTGAAATGACCAGGTGGAACCGGGATGAGTTTGTCGGCGTGCTGGATGAGAAATTCCTGCCCGATTGGGCCAAAGAGAGTCTGTCGCAGTTCCAGCAGGAAGAAGCCGCCGAATCCCCCGGTATGAACAATCAATCTATGTAACAGGAAGGAGAAAAAATCTATGGCAGCAACGCAGAAGAAAAAGCAGCAGGAAGCCCCTGCGCCCCAGATCGAGGCGAGGATCGACCGTATGGTGGACGGCGACTACAAAACCAAAGCCTATGCCAGCGTTACCATCGCCGGCGCATTTGCCGTCCACGGCCTCCGTGTCATTGAGACGGACAAGGGGCGCTTCATCTCCATGCCCCAGGAGTCCTACAAGAAAAACGGCGAGACGGTGTATAACGACACCTTCCATGCCGTCACCGCCGAGGCAAGGACTGCGCTGGTGAATGCGGTCAACGATGCTTACGAGCAGAGGCTGCAGGAACGCATGGAGCAGAGTGAGGACGCACCCGCTCAGGGCATGGAACAGCAGATGTAAGCGCCACGGTGCGAAAGGAGGTGACGGAACTTGGTGCGATTCACCGTGGATAACCGAAATCGGCTCATCTTTTACGGTAATCCTGTGGGCTATGTGAAGGCGGATACCGCCGTGGTGGATGAAATGTTCCGCACGGACGAACTCAACCAATATCTGAGCCGCATGAATCTGACGCCCCGTTGGGAGGACGGGATCTTTGACCGGCTCGTATCCGGCGAGGTGACCGGCGAAGAACTGGCGCAGTCTCGAAAGGGCTGCCGCATTTGGCAGCTCAAAAAGGATGTAGACGTGGCAATGCGATTCATCGGGTACGAGGATCAGGTACGGAAGTTCGGAGAGCCGGATGCCGAAAATTACACGCTCGTGTTCGATGGCGATCTCGGTACCAGCGATCTGGAGCGGATCTATACCATCTGCCGGGATGCTCCGCCTCCCGGCTATCAGGGCTACCGAATGGCGCTGTCGGATGTGGTGGAGCTGTATGACGATTCCGGCAGCGAATTTTACTACTGTGACCGGGTAGGCTTCCAGTCGATCCGGTTCGAGCAGAAGCAGGACCCATGCATCAATATGACCTTGTGAGCCGGACGGGAGATGACCGCCCGGCATTTTTGCTGTCTGCGCGGGGCCGTGGGCCTCCTGCAACACGCAAATGACCGAACTCACCAACAAAAAACTTTTGAATTTACAGGAGGAGTATTTCATGAAGAAGTTCATCAAGAAGATCACCCATACCGCCAAGTCCGCTGTCACTTGCGTCAAGACCGCCGCGGTCAATTCCATGTCTGCCGTGTTTGCCTTCAACCGCCGTGCCGTCTGTAGCAATGCCGGTGAGGGCTACATCGACACTGCCGTCAAGGTGCTGATCGCCGTTGTGCTGGGTGCGCTGGTACTGGCTGGCCTCTATGCTATCCTGAACGATACGGTCATGCCCACGGTAACCCAGAAGATCACGGAAATGTTCAGCTACAATGGCTGATGCACTGGGCGCAGGCGATCCTCTTCTGCGGTGGTCTCATTTATGCCGCAGTGGATGACCTGAGGACCCGGACCGTCAGCGACATCGTCTGCATCGTCATTGCTTTGGCGGGGCTGATCACCATCAGCCCCGCCTCCCTTTCGGGGGCATTGCTGGCAATGCTTCCGTTCTACCTCTGTGCAGGCTTTGGCCTGATGGGCGGCGGGGATTGGCGGTTAGCTGCGGCGGTAGGCTTTGTGTTGGGAGTTGGACGGGTACTCACGGGATTCTTTTTTATGGCCGCCGCACTCCTGCTGACATCCCTTGTCATGCGTGTATTCCCAGCACTGCGGCAGAGCGCGGCGAAGAAGCAGCCGCTGGTGCCATACTTCGCGGTGGCTTTTATTCCCGCGTATTTTTTATAAGGAGGACAACGATTTGAAGATTTTTCGCAATCGCACCGTCATCGGTGTGCTGTGCATCCTGCTGGCGCTGATCATCTGCTTCGGCGTTACGCCGCTGTTCAGCCGCAGCGCCAGTGAGAAAACGGAGATCGTCCGTGTGACGATGGACATCAAGGAAGGTGACGAGATCACCGCCGAGATGGTTCAGACGGTAGAGGTCGGCGCCTACAATCTGCCACAGAATCTTATGACAGACAAGAAAGAGGTTGTCGGGAAGTATGCGACCGCTGACCTGGCGGCCGGAGATTACATTCTTTCCAGCAAGCTCTCAGCTGTCCCTGCCGCGGAGAATGCCTACCTCTATAATTTGGACGGCACAAAGCAGGCAATCTCCGTTACCATCAAGAGCTTTGCCACCGGCTTGTCCGGCAAATTAGAAAGCGGCGATATCGTCACGGTCATCGTGGCGGACTATCAGGGCAAGGGCGAAACAGCCATTCCTCCGGAGCTGCAGTATGTGGAGGTCATCTCGGTGACTGCCTCCTCCGGATACGATGCCAATACCGGCGAAGCGGTGGATGAAAAGGAACTTCCCTCCACCGTGACACTGCTGGTGACCACTGAGCAGGCAAAGGTACTGGCGGAGCTGGAGCAGGATAGTGAGCTGCATCTGGCACTGGTGTATCGCGGAACACCTGAAAACGCCGCCAAGTTCATTGCGGCGCAGGATGCCCTGATCGAGGAGTTGTACGCAGAACCGGAGCCGGAGAACAGCGGCGAAACCGCAGAGGGTACGGAATCTAAGGAAAGCGAGGGTGCGGAGCTTTCCGCGGAAAGTGGGGCCGCCGAATGAATTTCCTGAAAGGCAGCCTCTTTCGCCGCAATACGGAGCCGGAGGAACTGGAGCCGATGGAGGCTTCCGGAGGCGGTATCCTCGCCGTTTGGGGCAGTCCCGGCTGCGGCAAGACGGTGACGGCAACGAAAATCGCAAAGCACTTGGCAGCTCAGAAGAAAAATACGGTGCTGCTGCTCTGCGATATGACCGCACCTATGATGCCCTGCATTTGCCCTCCCTCGGAATTGGAGGTCGATAAATCCCTCGGCAGCATCTTTGCTGCCCAGCACATCTCCGTAAATCTCATCAAGCACAATCTGACCACCCTCAAGCGCCTGCCGCACCTGACGATGCTGGGCCTTCGCAAGAAAGAAAACGAGTACACCTATGCACCCTGCACCAAGCAGCAGGCGGAGGAGCTTATCCGCGGACTCCGTGAGATCGTACCCTATGTGGTCATTGATTGCTCCAGCTACATTGCCAACGACATTCTCTCCGCTGTGGCGCTGATGGAAGCAGACAGCGTTCTGCAGCTTGCCAGCTGCGACCTGAAATCGGTCGGATACCTCTCCAGCCAGCTTCCGCTTCTGGGAGAACTGAAATGGGACAAAGACAAGCAGTACCGGGTAGCATCCAACATCAAGCCCTTTCAGGCGGCAGACCGCATCGGTCAGGTGCTGGGCAGCGTAGTCTTCCGGCTGCCGTATTCGCAGGAGCTGGAGGAGCAGTATTTGGCCGGTGAGCTGCTGGCAGACCTCTCCATGAAGGACAGCCGCGCATTCCGTAAGGAGATCGACCGGATCTGTGAGGAGGTGTTCTGATTGCTTGGTGAAAGACGAAGCAACTCCCTGTTCGCCCCGGCCGCCCCCGCAGAACCAGAGAGAAAGCCGGAACAGGCAGAGGTGCATGACATCTCCTTTGAGGAGCGCACCGGAAGGTCACTTTTCGCGGAAACTGCAACTGCACCACGTGCAAGCGAACTCTTCTTTGCCCCGCAGGAGAAAGGCGTCACCTTTGCAGATGCGCTCAGTCAGGTGCAGGGCTATCTCTCGGAAACCTACGCCACCCTCATCACAGAGGATAATTCGGGTGCCAAAGAGCAGATGAAGCGCCGCATGGCACGGTATCTGCAGGAGAACCGCATTGCTGTGGATGGCATGACGGCCTCTGAACTGGTGGACGCTCTGTACACGGAAATGGCAGAGTACGGATTTTTAACCAAGTACATCTTCGCGGACGGAATTGAGGAGATCGATATCAACTCCTGGCGGGACATTGAGATCCAGTATTCGGACGGTCATACCGCCAAGCTGGAGGAGCATTTCGATTCGCCGGAACACGCCGCCAACGTCATACGCCGTATGCTGCAGAACTCCGGCAAGGTGCTGGACAATGCCAGCCCCATCATTACCTCCCGATTGGCAAAGAATATTCGTATCTCGGTCATCAAAACGCCGGTGCTGGATGAGGATGCCGGTGTTGCCGCATCCATCCGTATCGTGAATCCCAGAAATCTCAGCAAGGCGGACTTCGTGCAGAGTGGCACGGCCACAGAGGAAATGCTGGACTTTTTGTCCGCTTGCCTGCGCTATGGCGTGTCTATCTGCGTGGCGGGAGCAACTTCCTCCGGCAAGACCACCGTGGCGGGCTGGCTTCTCTCCACCATCCCGGACCGCAAGCGTATCTTTACCATTGAAGATGGATCAAGGGAACTCCAACTTATTCGTGAGCGTGACGGCATGGTGACGAACTCCGTCGTTCACACGCAGACCCGCGACAGCGAGAATGAGCGCCAGCGTATCGACCAGATCGCGTTGCTGGATATCGCTCTGCGTTTCAACCCCGACATTATCTGCGTGGGCGAGATGCGTGGCCCGGAGGCCAACGCAGCGCAGGAGGCTGCCCGTGTGGGCATTGCGGTGCTAACCACCATTCACTCCAATTCCAGCGAGGGTACCTACCGCCGCATGGTGTCCCTCTGCAAACGCGCCGTGGACACCCCGGACGATACCCTCATGGGATATGTCACCGAGGCGTACCCTATTGTGGTCTACTGCCGCCAGTTGGAGAATAAGCAGCGCCGCATCACCAACATCTCTGAATGTGAGATCCTGCCGGACGGAAGCCGCAGACTCCACAAGCTCTATGAGTATCACATCACAGACAACCATCTGGAGGACAACCGCTTCATCATCGAGGGTGAGCACCGGAAATGTGAGGAAATATCTGAAAGCCTGCGGCGCCGTTTCATTGAAAATGGGATGCCTCTTGGAGAGTTGGCGCAATTCGTTCAAGGAAAGGAGGAAGATGAATGACTATGATCCAGCTAATCGCCTGCATCGGCATGATTGTAGGGCTTTTTATGGTGCTGCATGTCTCGCCGCGAGAACTGAGCGACAGTCTCTTTGCCCGCTTGACCGCAGCTCCCGGCAGTATCCGTGCCGATATCAACGAGACGACCAGGCGAAAAAAGGCGGGATTCCTCCGGCGTGAGATCACCGAGGCGCAGGCGGTCTTGGCAGCCTCCGGACGGACAGACAAGTTCCCGCTGGTGTGTTTCACCTCTATGCTCTGCTTTGCACTGGGTGCCTGTATCGCCATTGCCGCAGGAAACGCATTCCTCGTGCCAGTACTGGCTGTCGGCCTGATGCTGACCCCGTTTTGGTATGTCAAGCTCACGGCGGGCAGCTTCAAAAAGGATGTGGCGGCAGAACTGGAAACTGCGCTGTCCGTCATCACCACAGCATACCTACGTACTGAAAACTTCCAGCAGGCCGTGGAGGAGAATGTCCGTTATCTGCACCCTCCGGTGCAGGAGGTATTCCAGCATTTCCTGATGCGTATCAAGCACATCGACCCGGATATGGATGCGGCGCTTACTGACCTGAAAGCCGCCATCGACAATGAGGTCTGGCGGGAATGGTGCGACGCCGTGATGGCTTGTCAGGCAGACCGAAGCCTGACAAGCATTCTGACGCCCATCGTCAGCAAGCTGTCGGATATGCGGGTGGTCAATGCGGAGCTGGAAAATCTGGTGTTTGGTCCCCGCAAGGAGTTCATCACCATGGCGATCCTCGTGCTGATCAACATTCCACTGGTGCGCTTCATCAATAAGGACTGGTATCACACGCTGGTAGCCACTATCCCCGGTCAAATGGTCATCGCTGTCTGCCTTGCCGCTGTGTTCGTGTCCTTTGCATTCGTCGTGAAGCTGACGCAGCCCATTGAGTATCGGAGGTGAGAGGGTGAAATTGCTGTTATTCCTGTTCGGCGCCGCCTTGGCTGCCGGACTGTATTTCGTTCTGGCGGACCTGCTGAAGATCCCCAGGCTGGCAACGGAGCGTGCCCTCATCTCCGCAGGACGCAAGGAGCGCAGTCTTGTGAAATCTATGGAGACGCTCGTCTTGGGATGGTCGCTGAAGCTGGCTCCGCTGATCCGCTTGGATGCCTACAAACGCAGACGGCTGGAAACGAAGCTGACTGCCGCAGGACTGGATATGACCCCCGAGGTCTTTACGGCTTACACCGTTCTGAAGCCCTGTCTCATCCTGCTGGGGATCATCCCGTGCCTCCTGATCTTGCCCATCCTGACACCATTGGTGGTAGTACTGGCGCTGCTCACTTACTTCAAGGAGAGCCGTCGGGCGGATGAACTGTGCAAGGCCAGAATGGAACTGGTGGAGGGTGAACTGCCTCGCTTTGTGGCGACCATCCATCAGGAACTGGCCGCCAGCCGGGATGTCCTGCGTATTCTGGAGAACTACAAGAAGCATGCCGGTCCCGACTTTGCCCGTGAACTGGATGTGCTGACGGCGGATATGCGCTCCTCCTCTTATGAGGCGGCACTGATTCGCTTTGAAGCCCGTATGGGCTCGGCCATCATCTCGGATATCGTCCGCGGTCTCGTCGGTATCCTGCGGGGCGATGACGGACGGATGTACTTCCAAATGCTCTCCCACGATTTGAAAGCATTGGAGCTGCAGCGCCTGAAAGCCAAGGCGGCGAAGATCCCGCCAAAGATCCGGGTGTTCAGCTTCCTCATGCTCATGTGCTTCATGCTGACGTACATCGTCATTATCGTCTACCAGATCATCAACTCGCTGGGTTCGCTGTTTTAAGGAGGAATGCCTATGAAGAAATTACGAAAACGGCACTCCGGCGAGGGCTATATCGATGTGTGCGTGTTGGTGGTCTGTGCCATGCTGGTGCTGGCACTGGCGGTGCGAATCCTGCCGGTATTCGTCGCCAAGCAACAGCTTGACACCTATGCGGTGGAGCTGGTACGGGAAGCGGAGATCTCTGGCAGAGTCGGAACGGAAACCAGCCGCCGTGCCGCAGCACTCACCGACAGCACCGGACTGGATCCCAACATCCGCTGGTCGAAAACGGGACGCATTCAGCTCAATGAGGAAGTCACCGTAACGCTGACATTGGACATGGACATCGGCCTGTTCGGCGGCTTCGGCTCATTTCCCATCACGCTGCGGTCGGAGGCCACCGGAAAGTCGGAGGTGTATTGGAAATGAGCAAGCACTGTTTCCTTCGCCGCCACCCCGGCGAGGGCACCCCAATGATCCTCGCCATCGTGCTGGTCCTGCTGATGCTTTTTTGCACGGTCGTGGAGTTCAGCCGGGTGTGGATCATCGCCCAAGGTGTCAAGGAGGCTGCCCAACAGGCGGTCATCTCCACCATCAACGACAACTATGATGATGTGTACCACGCTGTGCGGGAGGGCTATGCCGCAGGCTGGTATCCGGACGGCACAGGCCGATGGGATGAGAGCGTGGATACCGGCGATGTGTACGGTCAGCTGGCATCAACGCTTGGACTGGAGAACACCGGCAGCGGATATCAGAAGATCTCAAACGGAAACGTGGAATATACCATCTCTGGCCTGAGCGTGGAGCTGAGCAACAACGCCCTCAGTTCCGGCCAAAGCAAGGGCTATACCGCCGCAGTGGAGATCCGCTTGGAGGTAGCGGTACGCTTTCTTGGAAACCTTTTGCCTGCGGCTGAAATGACGCTGCACACGGAAGCCAAATATGTGCCGGTATTCTGAAAAAGTTTCGCTTTCCCAATAGACTTACGCCGAAAGGTGTGGTATTGTCCAATCAAGAGATAAATCAGAAAAAGGAGGAAAATCAATGAACGACAAGACGAAACGGATCATCCTCATCACCGCCTGCTGCCTGCTCTGTGGTGTGGCCGTCATCGGGATCGCCGGACGCTTCGGTGGAAATACGGTGACGCCCTCCGGAACGGTATCCGGCAGTCAGCCGGACAGCAACGATCCCAATGTGAACATCAACAATAGCCAGGGAGATGTGAATGTCCCCTCGCTGACGCCGGAGCAGAGTGACCCCGGCCAGGGTGCAAACTCCAACGGCACGGAGCAGACCATCCAGGCGAACCCTGTTAAACCGGACGCTCCAGAAAAGCCGGAATCGCCCAGCGGCACGGCGATACTTCCGGATGATCACAAAGCGGAGGATGTGCCGACCTCGGAACGCAAGACAGAGGATGAACCGCACCCCACATATCCGGAGCAGCCCACCTCCAAGCCTGCGGAATCCCAGCCTGCCGCGGGAAGCACGAACTCCTCCGGTCAGGTATATGTGCCGGGCTTCGGCTATGTAGACAGCAGCGGTGATAACACGGTCATCGATGGACAGGACATCTACGAAAACGGAAATAAAATCGGTGAAATGGGCGGCGGGAACTAACAGTACTCCCAATCAGCATGGCGCAGTCAGAAATGGCTGCGCCTTTTCTTTTTTCGAAGCTTTGAAAGGAGGAATCCATGAAGCGACTTCTCGCACTTTTTCTTTCCCTTGTGCTCATGCTGTGTGCGGCTGTTCCAGCTTATGCCACCGGTGACGGCAACTTCGACGGCGGTGGCGGCGGCATGGGCAGCGGCACATCCACCAACTACTGGAATCCGGGTATGGACGGTGTCCGCATTTCCGTGGTGAATGTGGACAGCCACGCTGTCGTGGGGAACACCATTGACTGGAGCAATCAGAATCCGAGCACCAACATGATCCACTTCGGAAAGGTATCCAAGCTCTCTTATAACAGTGGGCGGGCGTTGTCACCTGTCGTGGGCGGCTATGTCTGCGTCCGTCCGGCGCAGAGTCTGCCTCGCATCATTTCGACCGGCGACTATCCCGCCAGCATTGCGGCGATTCGAAGCTACTTTACAGACGAGCAAGTCATTCGGGCGATTGCCGGATATGTGGGAATAGACTTTGATACGCTTATTGCCGGCGATTACAAAATCGTTGTCGAGCCTATCGCCTACTTCGTCTACGGTGGAGCCTACTATGCCATGACGGCCACGGAAGCGGCGCTCTATGACCAAAAGGTAAACGGAAATCTTCGAAGCAAGATGGGATCGCTCACCCATAAGAATCTGCCGCTGGCCATCTTCCTTGAAGAAGCAGATCTGGGCTATCCCGCATGGTCTGGCAGCACCAACAGCAAGGTCAGCAACGATCAGATCATCTCGTCCCTCGGCATCGGAGTCGTCCGCTTCAACGGTGAGTTGGAGCCGCCCGATGTAAACGACTTCGACTATGAATACCGAGTCGATACCGATGTGATCTCCTCGGTGGAGGTGAGCGGCGGGCAGTCCGACCCGGATAATCCTGTGACTGTTCGCTTTGTGATTCAAGGCAGAACTTACACCGTCAGCAATGTCTACTATCCGGACGGCGACAGTCAATTGGTATGGGTAAAATGGCACACGCCGTTAGAGCCATGCGTCATTACGATTGCCGTCAGCGTGTCTGGCGGCGGCACGGCGCAGAGCACGATCACCTGCAACATCGTGGATCTGGACGGCAACGATCCGCCCAACCCGGTGGCGGATGACCGCAACGACCGTTTCCGTCTGGCTTCTATTCCAGAGAAAGAACAGGTAACATCCGCTTCCTGGGGCATTTGGTCACCCTGGTGGCAGGAAAATTGGGAATGGGTAGAGAACTGGGAGAAGTGCTGGCACACGGATCGCTGGGTGGATGATAACAATGTGGTTCACCGTGACCGCTGGTATCACTGGGTAGATAACGGCTGGTGGGAGGATCATGGCTGGTGGGAGTTTGACTACAACGGCTACTCCGCAAGCCTGACTGCATCCATGCGCATCACGCCGGACAGCCTGTCACCCACAGCGACTGCAGCTACCATGAAAAGCGGGTACGGAATTCAGGAGAAAGTGACGGCCAGAGTAACGACCACGCAGAGCGCGGCTGTCACGGCGGCGCAGAATGCTGTGACCTATTTCCCTGAATTCGGGTACGAAGGCTTCTGGAGACTGCTGAACCGCAGCGTCAGCGGCAAGAGCACCGCCTTCGCTTTCAAAAACAATCCCTACAGCACCTATGACCGCCCGACCCACTTCACACCTATCTGGTACCCGGACGGCAGCTACACGCCGTATACCTGGCTTTTGGACTGCTGGACACCCACGGGAATGCTCAGTATGAACCTGACTGATTCCGTGCGCATCGCCGGTGACCTGTGGGAAGAATGGCATATCGCACCCTCAAAATAACAACAAGAATTGGAGGTATCTATGAGCAAAATGAAATGCAAGCGCCTTTGTGTGATGCTGACCCTGTCCCTGCTGTTGGTCTGCATGATGGGAACCACGGCCTTTGCTGCCGGCACCGGCGATGTGGCCGGAGCGGTGGAAAGCACCTGGGCCACGGCATCCACGCAGATCAAGACCGTCGTCAACAACGTGGTGTTTCCCGCCATTGACCTGATCCTTGCGGTGTTTTTCTTCGCCAAACTCGGCACAGCTTATTTTGACTACCGAAAGAGTGGCCAGTTCGAGTGGACGGCTCCCGCCATCCTGTTCGCGTGCCTCGTGTTCACGCTGACGGCACCGCTGTACATCTGGCAGATCATCGGAATTTGAGGTATAGGCAATGACTTTTTACGAACAGGAACTCCGGAAAATTATCGGAGAGCAATATCCCGATGCCACCTATGTGGGCAGAGTCTGCTATGTGCGTCTGAGCGATATGAATCGGGCAAAGATCCAATTTGTCACTGGAAGCGTTGCCAATCAGTACAACGCCTTGCAGTTGACGATCCTGAACCGCAGCGAAGGACAGGTGGATACCCTGCGCCTTCGCTTTTCGGATCTGCTGGGGACGAAGGCGACTTCCAACCCCAACTTCCGTAATGGTGTTGACCCGCACATTTGGGATGACTATGGAAAAGTAGACTGGTATGTGTATCACCCCACCCGGCAGGACTATGAGAAGCTCTCCAACGCAGTATCGGACTATCTGGAGGTGTTCCAAGACATGAGCCAGTCTGCCGATCAGCAGTGGGCGCAGACAATGTAAACCGAGCATGATTTGAAGGCCGTGCCAACTGTACGGCCTTTGCCATATCCCAAGCAGTTGGTACGGCCTCACCCGGAGGAGGTGAAACCGATCAATGTTTATTTGGGATTTTGTTGCCGATAAGATCCTCGGCCAGATCGTGGATTGGTTCTACGGTCAGGTCGTGGGCTTTCTCGGCAACTTCTTCGCAGAGATGGGAAACATGGGTGTCGAACTCTTCGAAATGTCCTGGGTGCAGAGCATCGTACTGTTCTTCTCCTATCTCGCTTGGGCGTTGTACGGAACCGGGCTGGTCGTGGCCTGCTTTGAATGCGGCATCGAGTATTCCAGCGGGCGGGGCAACATCCGCGAAACCGCGCTCAATGCCATCAAGGGCTTTATGGCCGTGAGCCTGTTTACTGTCGTTCCGGTCCGGCTCTATGAGCTTTCGGTAACGCTGCAGGGGCAACTCACCGCAGGGATCACCGGCTACGGTGCATCCATCGGAGATGTGGCAAGTGATATCATGCAGGAGTTCAGCGCCGTGGAATCGCTGACCGATTTGGCATCCGGCCCGTTCCTCGGCTTTGGCAGTATCACCAGCGGATTCATGATTCTGTTCTGCATCATCCTTATGGCGTATGCGATCATCAAGGTCTTCTTTGCCAATCTCAAGCGCGGCGGTATCCTGCTGATCCAGATTGCCGTGGGAAGTCTGTACATGTTTTCTGTGCCCCGTGGCTATACGGACGGCTTCATCCAGTGGTGCAAACAGATCATTGGATTGTGCCTGACCGCATTTTTGCAGGCGACTATCCTCATCGCTGGACTCATGGTGTTTAAGGACCACGCACTGTTGGGTCTTGGTTTGATGCTTTCGGCTGGCGAGATTCCCCGCATTGCCGGAGCGTTTGGCCTGGATACGACAACAAGAGCCAACATTATGAGCGCGGTATATACGGCGCAGGCCGCTGTAAACACCACGCGCACGATCGTGCAGGCGGTGTCAAAATGAGCGGGCTCACTATGGGAAGCCTGTTTGACGGCATCGGTGGTTTTCCTCTGGCTGCCATTCGCAGCGACATTACGCCGGTGTGGGCTTCGGAGATTGAAGCCTTTCCCATTGAGGTCACGAAGCAGCGCTTCCCAAGCATGATCCATGTGGGTGACATCACAAAGCTCAACGGCGCAGAACTGCCGCCCGTAGATATCATCTGCGGCGGCAGCCCGTGCCAGGATTTATCCGTGGCTGGAGCGAGAGCCGGATTATCCGGCGCCCGCTCCGGTTTGTTTATGGAGCAGGTTCGACTGGTAAAGGAGATGAGAAATGCAGACGAACAAAGAGGCCGAGCAGGTCACGCTGTCCGACCTCGGTATATGCTGTGGGAAAATGTTCCAGGAGCCTTCTCCAGCGGAACACCCAAAGGCGAGGACTTCCGTATCGTCCTCGAAGAGATCGTCCGAGTTAAGTGCGGTTCCGTTTATGTCCCTGGACCTTACCCCTGGCCATGGCAATCTGCTGGGCGAATCCTACTGGGAACTGATTTCTCCCTGGCTTGGCGGTGCCTGGATGCTCAATACTGGGGTGTCGCCCAACGACGCAAGAGAATCTTCCTTGTCGCAGATTTTGCAGGACGCACCGCCGATAAAATACTATTTATCCCCGAAGGCATGTTTGGGGATCCTGCGCCGAGCTTCTGAACGAAGGAAAGCACTGCCGCCGAAGCTGGAACGGGCGTTGAAGATCCAAGCCGGATTGATGTGCCCGGACGGTCAGCCTACGGATCTGAATGCCTTCCATATCAATCAGCGGGATGAGGGTATCGACTTGCACGGCGTATCCGGTGCCTTGATGGCGACCACCAATATGCAGATGCAGACCTTCGTGACGCAGCCAGATGACACCGTCGAGGGATTTGACGGCTACAATGGTGACCTGACCGGCGATGTTGCGGCCACGCTCGGCGTGAACTGCGGGATGTCCACCGGCAGAAACGGTGTCATGGCCTTTGCTGCCAACCAAAGGGACGAGGTCCGTGACTTACATGATATTGCGGGCGCATTGAATGCACAGCCGGGAATGAAACAGCAGACCTTCGTGGCGGCCGCATTCTCGGCAGGAGCCGGCGCCTCTGCTGGGAGCATTGGGTATGGCGAGGAACTGGCTCCTACGCTAAAAGGCTCTGCCAGCGGAAACTGTATGCCGTCCGTCCTGTGCCTGAATGACCAGGGCGGAAGCGTGATGGAATGCTCCGAGAATGTGTCCGGTACGCTGCGGGCGCAGGAGCATGGACACCAGCCGCTCGTCTATGAAAACCATGGTATTGATGCCCGATACACCGGCCCTCACCAGGTGGTGCCTACCATGTCCGCAAGATACGGAACAGGCGGAAATAACGTGCCGCTCGTAGAACAGGAAGAAACCTTCTGCATTACCGGAAACGCCATTGACCGGCAGCCACAGAACGGCGGCAACGGGATCGGATATCAGCGGGACATCGCATATACGCTGACGGCCACTGATCACTTATCTGGATATCCAGATAAATGATCTAATCCCGAGGATTGAGTTATCCCGAGGGAGTAAGATTGGCCATCGTTT
>OGPD01000804.1_pt1 | contig 31706 bp, 29 predicted proteins | sample 1552861 | NCBI WGS metagenome assembly OGPD01 (sample SAMEA2580280, study PRJEB22360) | human gut metagenome | biome: human gut; feature: human-associated habitat; material: faeces | place: Denmark | collected 2008/2010
GACAACCACGGCATGCCCATTGAGTCCGCCATCATCAAGCAGAACAAGCTCAACCACAAGGCCATGAGCGTGGCGGATTTCCGCACCGCCTGCCACGAGTTCGCCGACCACTATATCGACGTGCAGCGGGAGGGCTTCAAGCGCATGGGCGTGGTGGCCGACTGGGACCACCCCTACAAGACCATGGACCCGGGCTTTGAGGCCCGGGAGGTCCGGGTGTTCGGCCAGATGTATAAAAACGGCCACATCTACAAGGGCCTCAAGCCCGTGTACTGGTGCCCCCACGACGAGACCGCCCTGGCCGAGGCGGAGATCGAGTATCAGGACGACCCCTGCACCACGGTGTATGTGAAGTTCCCCATGCACGATGACCTGGGCAAGCTCCCCCACCTGGACAAGAGCAAGCTCAGCTTCGTCATCTGGACCACCACCATCTGGACCCTGCCCGGCAACCTGGCCATCGCTCTGAACCCGGCGGAGAGCTACGCCGTCGTCAAGCCGGAGGGCCGCGACGAGCTGTATATCATGGCGGAGGCCCTGACGGAGAAGGTCATGGGCATCGGCGGCTTCGACCGCTATGAGATCGTGGAGACCCACCCCGGTGCCTTCTTCGAGAACATGCTGGCCAGCCATCCCTTCCTGCCCAAGACCAGCCGCCTGGTGCTGGCGGACTATGTCACCATGGACTCCGGTACCGGCTGCGTCCACACCGCCCCCGGCTTCGGCGCCGACGACTATCAGACCTGCCTGCGCTACGGCATGGACATGGTGGTGCCCGTGGACGACCAGGGCCGCCACACGGACTATGCCGGCAAGTACGCCGGCATGAAGACCGAGGAGTCCAACCCCGTGATCCTCCAGGATATGAAGGACGCCGGGTCCCTGTTTGCCAGCCAGGAGATCGTCCACAGCTATCCCCACTGCTGGCGCTGCAAGAAGCCCATCATCTTCCGTGCCACTCCCCAGTGGTTCTGCTCCGTGGAGTCCTTCAAGGATGACGCCATCGCCGCCTGCGAGGACGTGCGCTGGGTGCCCTCCTGGGGCAAGGACCGCCTGCGCTCCATGGTCCTGGAGCGCACCGACTGGTGCATCAGCCGCCAGCGCCGCTGGGGCCTGCCCATCCCGGTGTTCTACTGCAAGGACTGCGGCAAGCCCATCTGCACCGACGAGACCATCGACGCCATCGCGGGCCTCTTTGAAAAGAAGGGCTCCAACGCCTGGTTCGAGATGGAGGCGGAGGACATGCTGCCGGAGGGCTTCACTTGCCCCCACTGCGGCAAGGCCGCAGGCTTCGAGAAGGAGAGCGACACCCTGGACGGCTGGTTCGATTCCGGCTCCACCCACTATGCCTCTATGGAGCGCACCCAGGGCTTCTGGCCCGCCACCATGTATATCGAGGGCCTGGACCAGTATCGCGGCTGGTTCCAGAGCTCCCTGCTGGTGGCCGTGGGCGCGCTGGAGCGGGGGGCCCCCTTCAAGGAGTGCCTGACCCACGGCTGGACCGTGGACGGTCAGGGCCGCGCCATGCACAAGTCCCTGGGCAACGGCATGGACCCCGCCGAGATCTTCAACAAGTACGGCGCGGACCTGCTGCGCCTGTGGGCTGGCTCCTCCGACTATCACGTGGACGTCCGCTGCTCCGACGACATCTTCAAGCAGCTGTCCCAGAACTATCTGAAGTTCCGCAACACGGCCAAGTTCTGCCTGGATAACCTGACGGGCTTCGATCCGGAGACGGAGCTGGTGGCCCCCGCCCGGATGCAGGAGCTGGACCGCTGGGCCGTTACCCGGCTCAACAGCCTGATCCGCCGGGTGTTCGACAGCTACGATGCCTACGAGTTCCACGCCGTGTCCCACGCCATCAACGATTTCTGCGTGGTGGACCTGAGCTCCTTCTATTTCGATATCATCAAGGACCGCCTGTACTGCGACGGGGAGAACAGCCTCAGCCGCCGCAGCGCCCAGACCGCCCTGTTCCTGATCCTGGACGCCATGACCCGGATGTTCGCGCCGATCCTGGCCTTCACCTGCGAGGAGATCTGGCTGGCCATGCCCCACCGGCAGGCCGACGACAGCCGCAGCGTCCTGTTCAACTGCATGGTGCAGCCCTATGAGGGCTATGCTCTGCCGGAGGACGCCATGGACCGCTGGGCAAGGATCGCCGCCGTCCGCACCGCCGTCAACGGTGCGCTGGAGCAGGCCCGGGCCGACAAGACCATCGGCAAGAGCCTGGAGGCGGAGGTGGATGTCACCGTTCCCGCCGAGGACGCCTTCCTGGCGGACATGGACGCGGATACCCTGGCGGATCTGCTGATCGTGTCCCAGGTACGGGTCACTGTGGGCGACGCCCTGACCGTCACCGTGGCTCCCGCCCAGGGTGTCAAGTGCGCCCGCTGCTGGAAGGTGCTCACCAGCGTGGGCACCGTGGCCGGGCACGACACCCTGTGCCCCCGGTGCGCCGCCGTGGTGAAGGCGCTGCCCGTGGTGGAGTGATCGGAATTTCAAGCAATCCCCAAGCCCCGGCGCAGCTGCGCCGGGGCTTGCCCCGCCCATTATCATGACCGGAGAGGAATCACGTGAACGACAAGCAGGAAGCAAAATTTCAGGAGCTCACCGGCCAGCCGGTGGGCCATCTGGTGTGCAAAATGGCGGCGCCCACCATCATCAGCATGATGGTGACGGCCTGCTATAACATGGTGGATACCTATTTCGTGGGCCAGCTCCACAGCAACAGCGCCACCGGCGCGGTGGGGGTGGTGTTCTCCCTGATGGCGGTGATCCAGGCGGTGGGCTTTTTCTTCGGCCACGGGTCCGGCAACTACATCTCCCGACAGCTGGGCCGCCATGAATCCGGCGACGCCGGGAAAATGGCCGCCACCGGCGTGACCCTGGCGTTTCTGGCGGGGTGCGTCATTCTGGCGCTGGGCCAGATCTTTCTCACGCCCCTGGCTCGGTTGCTGGGCTCCACGGATACCATCCTGCCCTATGCCCGCAGCTATCTGCGGATCATCCTGCTGGGGGCCCCGTATATGACGGCATCCTTCGTGCTGAATAACCAGCTGCGCTTTCAGGGCAGCGCCGCCTACGGCATGGTGGGCATCGCTGCCGGAGCGGTGCTGAACGTGGGGCTGGATCCGCTGCTGATCTTCGCATTGGATATGGGCGTGGCCGGGGCGGCCCTGGCCACCATTCTCAGCCAGCTGGCGTCGTTCTGCATGCTGCTTCTGGGCTGCTCCCGGGGCGGCAACCTGCGCATCCGCCTGCGGAACGTGTGCATCCGCCGGGACCTGCTGGTGGAGATCTGCAAGGGCGGCGTGCCGTCCCTGTGCCGCCAGGGGCTGGCCAGCATCGCCACCATCTGCCTCAACCGCAGCGCGGGCCTGTACGGCGACGCGGCCATTGCCGCCATGAGCGTGGTGACCCGTGCCATGCAGCTGGCCCAGTCGGCGCTGATCGGCTTCGGCCAGGGATTTCAGCCGGTGTGCGGCTTCAACTACGGCGCGGGGCTGTATGGCCGGGTGAAGGACGCCTTCCGCTTTTGCGTCAAGTGGGCCACGGTGTTTCTGGCGGCGGCATCGGTGCTGGGGATGATCTTCGCGCCCCAAATCGTGGCGGTGTTCCGCAACGACCCGGAGGTTATCGCCTTTGGGGCCCGGGCTCTGCGCTGTCAGTGCGCGGTGTTCCCTCTGTGCGGGGTCATCGTCATCTCCAGCATGCTGACCCAGACCATCAACAAGGTGTGGCAGGCGTCGCTGCTGGCGGCGGCCCGGCAGGGGCTGTTCTTCATTCCGGCAGTGCTGATCCTGCCCCATGTGCTGGGAGAGCTGGGGGTACAGCTGGCCCAGTCGTTGTCCGATGTGTGCGCCTTCGCCCTGACGGTGCCGCTGGTGCTGGGCGTCCTGCGGGATATGGACCGCCAGGAGCGCCTGGAAAGGATCTCATGACGAAAAAATCGCGGGCCTTGGCCCGCGATTTTTACATAATACGATATCTTTCTGCGATATACTATGCGTTTACACTGACCGCCAGCTGCATGGCCATGCGCTCCAGCTCCTCCTGCTGGCCCTGGCGCAGGGCGGAACGGAGGGTCACGGTATCTGCGGCCTGCTCCCATTTCAGAGGCTCCAGGAGCTTCTGCATGCCCCGGGCACTGGTGGGAGCCCAGGACCCGTTCTCGATATACGCCACCCGGCGGTTCTTCAGCGTATGGGCAGTCAGATCGTGCAGCAGGTTCTCCATGGTGACGAACACACCAGCGTTATACGTGGGCGCGGCCAGCACCACATGGCTGAACCGGAACGCCGCCGCCAGAATGTAGGACGCCGGGGTAACGGAGGTGTCGTACATGGCCACCTGCACCCCCTGCTCCCGCAGACGGCAGGCCAGGATGTTGGTGGCGTTCTCCGTGCCGCCGTAGACGGAGGCATAGGCGATGACCACGCCCCGCTCCTCCGGCTCATACCGGCTCCACAGGTCGTATTTGCCCAGGATGTACCCCAGGTCCTGCCGCCACACGAAGCCGTGCAGGGGCAGCAGCATCTGAATGTCCAGTCCCCCGGCCTTTTTCAGCACCGCCTGGACCTGTGCGCCGTACTTGCCCACAATATTGGTGTAATACCGCCGGGCCTCGTCCAGATAGTCCCGGTGGAAGTCCACCTCGTCGGCGAACAGCGCGCCGTTCAGGGCGCCGAAGGTGCCGAAGGCGTCCGCCGTCAGCAGCAGCTTGTCCGTCTCGTCATAGGTCATCAGCACCTCCGGCCAGTGGACCATAGGCGCGGCCACAAAGTGCAGGGTGTGCCGCCCGGTGCAGAGGGTGTCCCCCTCCTTCACCACGCTGATGCGCCCCTCGTACCCGGGGCCGAAGAACTGGGCCAGCATATTCTTGGCGGCGGCGGAGCACACCACGGTGGTCTCCGGGTGCCACACCAGCAGGTCCCGGATATCGGCGGCGTGGTCCGGCTCCATGTGCTGCACCACCAGGTAATCCAGGGCCCGGCCATTGAGCCCGTGGGCCACGTTTTCCAGAAATACCCGGCACACGGAGGCATCGGCGGTGTCAAACAGCACCGTTTTCCCGTCGGTCAGCAGATAGCTGTTGAAGGATACGCCCCGGGGCACGTCATAGACCCCCTCGAACATAGCCAGGCGGCGTCCGTCGGCCCCCACCCAGGTATAATCGTCATTGACCTTTCTCGTGCAGAACATAAGGATACCTTCTTTCCCCTAAAATCTCGATTATATTATATCCTTTTTATGGCAAAAAATCTGTGCTATATGCAACACTTGTGAAAAAATGCGCCCCGGCCGGGGCGCATTTTCTCTTATTGGCTGTTACTGATACAGATCCACCACCGTGTGACACGCCTCCAGCAGGAGACCGTCGAAGTAGTCCACGGCATCCTGGGGGATCGTCTCCTCCGGCGGGGCCATCATCCCCACGCTGTAGGTATAGCTGTGGCCGTCGATCACAAAAAACAGCCGCAGCCCATCCTCACTGCATTCCCGGTAAATGGGCACATGCTTGTAATTCTCTCTCAGCGGCGGGTATTCCTGGCGCTTCTCCGTATTTCGCAGTGCCAGGATGTACACCGGGTATGTGGTCCCGTCATAGATAACTTTCCCGGCCATATCCCAGCCGGTGGGCCGGGCGAAGCGCCCGGTGCTGGACAGATAGATGCTGTACTCCTCCTGCTTCCAGGGCAGGATATCCTCCGGCGGAGCCAGGACCCCCAGCTTTTCCGCCGTCTGGCTCAGCTGCTCATAGCTCTCCGCCGGCTTCTGCAAGGACGGGTGTACCGGCCAGCAAAACACCAGGTCGTATAGGACGACTCCCGCCACAACGGCCAGAATCACCAACAGGACGATTTTCCGGACCTTTTTCCCGTTTTTACGTTTCATTACAGCAATCCCCCCATTACTGATACAGATCCACCACCGTGCGGCACGCCTCCAGCAGGAGACCGTCGAAATAGTCCACGGCATCCTGGGGCATCTTCCCGTCGGCGTACACCTGGACGGTGTATATATGGCCGTCAATGCACAAGAAATACAGCATCGAATTGTCCGATGCGTCCCGGTAAATGGGCGTCATCCGATAATTCTCCCGCAGCGGGACCTCCATGCGCCGGTCGTAGTTCCATTCCCGAGACCCGTAGAGCTCCGTCCAGTATGACGCACCGCCGTATTCCACGGTCCCCGACATCAGAAAAGCCATAGGCTTACTCAGCCGGTCCCGGCCATCCAGCTCTTGACTGTAGAATGTTTCCACCCATGGCAGGACGTTCTCCGGAGGGACCAGCACACCCGTCTTTTCCATATCCTGCCGCAGCTGCGCGTAGCTATCCACGTTTTTCCGGGGTTGGGGATATATCGGCCAGGTCAGCACGGTATACACGATGCCGCCCACAAGAGCCAGCAGCACCGCCAGCAGAATAATTTTCTTCCCGGTTCCTCGCTTCATGGCACGTCTCCTTTCCTGTTACTGATACAGATCCACCACCGTGTGGCACGCCGTCCGCAGCGCGTCCTCCACATATGCCGCGTCCTCCTCCGACAGGGTCGTGCTCTCCGGATACATCACCCGGATGATGTATTCATTCCCGTCTATGCAAAGCTGGGTCATGTAAAACCCCCGGTCCTGGAACAGGTAAATGGGCACATAGCGGTACACGTCCCAGCAGGGCGGCAGATCCCCCACAACGCCGGTGACTCCCACGGAGACCTCTGCGTTGAAGGTAACGCCGCCGCGCTCCATGGTGCCGGATATGGCAAAGCCGCTGACCTTGGCCATCCGGGAGGGACTGTCCATCCGGAGCTGACGCTCCGTCACCGTCCACGGCAGCAGGTTTTCCCCGGGGACCCGGATGTCCGTTTTCTTTTCCACCGTGTCCCGCAGCTGCTCATAGCTTTTCGCCGGTTTCATCCGGGTGGGATTCACCGGACAGACCATGACGGCGTACACGATCACGCCCACCATGGCCAGCAGCACCGCCAGCAGGACGATTTTCCCGATTTTCTTTCCGGTTCCTCGCTTCATATGGCGTCGCCTCCCTCGCCTTTTTGTCATTTTACCACATTTTCGTCCAATGTGCAAGCACAATTTTCCGTTTGGCGACACAGTATCGTTTATCCATCTATTTTGCCGCTCACATCCCGTCAAAATTGCCCAATCTGACGCTTGGTTTGACTTCTCCGGCGGACAATGCTATAATAAAGTGTTGAGTTTTTTCATAGGAGGTGCGGGATATGCGGCAGGAGGACAATCGGCAGCCCATGGGCTCGGAGTCTCTGGGGACCCTGGTCAGCAGCTGGCGGGACGGCACGTTTTCCGAGATCTGGGCCGACTGGAAGTGGATCTGGGGCTATACCAAGCGCTACCGGCGGGCGGTGTGGTTTTATACCATCCTGGGCGTGGCCAGCTCCACCCTGGGCCTGGTGTCCGCCGTGGCCAGCAAATACTCCATCGACATCATCACCGGCTACGACAGCGACCACCTGTGGTTCATCGTCACCGTGATGGTGGCCTCGGCCCTGGTGGGCCTGCTGCTGCGCAGCGTCACCTCCCGCATTTCCACGAAAATCTCCCTCCGGGTGAACAATGATATCCAGGCCCAGGTGTTCGACCGCCTGCTGGGGGCCGACTGGCGGTCCCTGAACGCGTTTGCCAGCGGCGACCTGCTCAGCCGCCTGTCCACCGACGTGGGCTCCGTGTCCTCCAGCGCCATCCGCTGGCTGCCGGACCTGATCGTCACCGCGTACACCTTTGCCGCCACCCTGGCGGTGATCCTGCACTATGACTGGGTCATGGCCCTGTTGGCCCTGGCCAGCGCCCCCTTCCTGCTGCTGACGTCCCGCCGCCTGATCCGGGGCATGCGCACCCACCAGCAGGAGGTCCGCCAGGTGGGCAGCCGCCTGATGTCCTACGAGACGGAGACGCTGCACAATCTGGACGCCATCAAGGGCTTCGGCATCACCGGCCGCTATGGCCGGGGCTTTCCCCGCCCGGCGGGGGGGGGTCACGGCGGGCAGCCACCCCCGGCCGCGTGGCCGGGGGTTTCCGCAGCCGGCAGGAGGAGTTCCGCCGGGCCAGCCTGGATTATAATCTATTCAGCATCCGCACGGAGATTCTCCTGTCTCTTCTGGGCTCCGCCGTCCAGATGGCGGCCTTCGGCTACTGCCTGTATCTGCTGTGGTCCGGCAAAATTCTATACGGCACCATGACGCTGTTCCTGTCCCAGGGGGCCAAGCTCAGCTCCGCCTTCAACGCTCTGGTGCGGACGGTGCCGTCGTTCCTCAGCGCGTCGGTGTCTGCCCGCCGTATCCGGGACCTGTACGCCCTGGAGCCGGAGCCGGTGCTGCCGGACGATGGGCTGGACAGCCTGGCCTCCCAGGGCTTCACCGTGGCCGTGGAGGACGCGAGCTACGCCTATGTTCCCCATCAGCCGGTGCTGACCCATGCCGATTTCCGGGCCGCTCCCGGGGAGACCGTGGCTCTGGTGGGCCCCTCCGGCGGCGGCAAGACCACCATGATCCGCCTGCTGCTGGGCCTGATCCGCCCGGCGGAGGGCCGCGCTTACCTTCAGGCCGCCGACGGGCGGCAGGTGGAGGTGAACGCCGGACTCCGCCGCTATTTCTCCTATGTGCCCCAGGGCAACACCCTCCTCTCCGGCACCATCGCCGACAATCTGCGGATGGTGAAGCCCGACGCCTCCGACGCCCAGCTGCGGGCGGCGCTGGAGGCCGCCTGTGCCTGGGACTTCGTCTCCGCCATGGACGGCGGGCTGGACGCCTCCGTGGGGGAGCACGGCCACGGCCTGTCCGAGGGGCAGGCCCAGCGCATCGCCATTGCCCGGGCCCTGCTGCGGGACGCCCCGGTGCTGCTGCTGGACGAGGCCACCAGCGCCCTGGATGTGGCCACCGAGCGCACCATCCTGCGGAATCTGGCAGCCCGCTACCCCCACAAGACCTGCATCGTCACCACCCACCGGCCCACGGTGATCTCCCTGTGCCGCCGGGTGTACCAGGTGTCCTCCGGATGCCTTCGCCTGCTGGACTCCGACGAGGCCCAGCGCCTGGCCATGGACTTCTGACCCTTTCCCCGGAACCTGCTGGGTTCCGGGGCAGAGCTTGTCAAAAAAGGGCGCCGCCCTTTTTTGACAAAAGGGATTTCACTTCGACCCGCGCGTTTTCACGCATAAAATGCGTGAAAACACACTCTCTCCGCGCAAAGTATTTTTCGCGACGTACACGCCGCCGCGAAAAATGGATCAAACCTTATTCGCGGCCTGCGGGCCGCGAACTCTGCGAGGCTCTTTTGACAGACTGTGCCCCGGAACCTGCTGGGTTCCGGGGCATTTTTGCTTTTTTTTCTTTCGTTAGGCTAAGGAAAAATTGGGAGTTTGTAACGGTTTCGTTAATAATTGCCCGGCCCTCTTGCGCGCGGCGCTTTAGAATGTTAAAATTCTTTAAAATGTTTTTTACAGTTGTGTAACAACTGGCTTATAACGCGCAAGGAGCGATGCGACTATGCCAAAATTCAGCGTAAAAAAGCCGCTGACCGTGTTCGTGGCGGTGCTGGCGATTCTGGTATTGGGGGTGGTGGCCTATCTGAAGATGACCCCCGACCTGATGCCCAATATGGATTTCCCTTATGTGATCCTGGTGACCACCGACCCCGGGGCCAGCCCCGAGACCGTGGAGGCCGATATCACCAAGCCCCTGGAGCAGTCCATGGCCACCCTGGACCGCATCAAAAACGTCACCTCCAGCTCTATGGACAGCGTGTCCATGGTGGTGCTGGAGTTTGAAGACGGCGTGAATATGGACACCGTCAGCGTGGATATCCAGCAGAAGATCAACCAGCTGAAGGGCTCCTGGTCCGACACCGTGGGTGATCCCTATGTGCTGAAAATGAACCCCTCCATGCTGCCGGTGCAGGTGGCGGCCCTGTCCTACGACGGCAAGGACATCACGGAGCTGTCCGACTTTGTCACGGATACCCTGTCCCCCAAGCTGGAGGGCATCACCGGCGTGGCCAGTGTCACCGTCAGCGGTACGGTCCAGCATCAGCTCCATGTGATCCTCAGCCAAAAGAAGCTGGATGCTCTGTCCCGGCGGCTGTCCGACGCCATTGCGAAGCAGCTGGACGACGCGGCAGGGCAGCTGTCCTCCGCCCGGGGCCAGGTCAACAGCGCCAAGGCCGCCATCCGCAGCGCCGAGGAATCCGCCGTCCGGGACGCCGTGACCCAGGCCCTTACCACCATTCAGGACAGTCTGAAAACCATGCGGGACAGCCGGGACCAGCTCCAGGCCAACCTCCGGGAGCTGGCGGAGATCCAGGCGGAGAAGGCCCGTCTGGAGGCGGAAAACGCCCCCTACCAGGCCCGTATCGAGGCCATCCGCCACGACCCCTCCATGACGGAGGAGGAAAAGCAGGCGGCCATCGCCGAAATTGAAAGTGACCCCGAATACGTCCGCATCCAGGCGGAGCTGGCGGCGCTGGACCTGCGTATGGCGGCCCTGGGCGTCAAGTGGGACGAGGCCGTCCAACGGGCCAAGGAGTGGCAGAAGCAGCTGGAGGAGCTGGAAAAACAGCTGCGGGACCTGGAAACCGACGAGGGCATGGCCAAGCTGGCGGACCAGGTGACCGCCGGGACCCTGACCATGGCCGACGCCGTTACCCAGATCATCTCCGCCAATATCCAGCTGGACAGCGCCCTGAATCAGATCGACCAGGGCCTCCAGACCCTGGCGGAATCCCGCTCCGCCGCCCTGAGCCAGGCGGACCTGTCCTCCAGCCTGAACCTATCCACCATCACCGCCCTGCTGACGGCCCAGAACTTCTCCATGCCCGCCGGGTATCTGAAGGAGGACGGCGTCAACTATATGGTTTCCGTGGGCGACGCCATCGACACCCGCCAGGACCTGGAGGACCTGGTGCTCTTTGACCTGGGGATGGACGGCATCGACCCCATCCGCATGAAGGACGTGGCCGACGTGGCCATCACCGACAACTCCTCGGAGATCTACGACAAGCTCAACGGCAAGGACGGCGTCATCGTCTCCTTCAACAAGCAGTCCACCTACGCCACGGCGGAGGTGTCCGACAACATCAACAGCCGCTTCCGGGAGCTGGAGACGGAGTATGAGGGCCTTTCCTTCGTGCCCCTGATGGACCAGGGGGACTACATATACCTTATCATCAACTCCATTCTGTCCTCTCTGGGCTGGGGCGCGCTGTTCTCGGTGCTGATCCTGTACCTGTTCCTGCGGGACCTGCGGCCCACGGTGATCACCCTGTGCTCCATCCCCATCAGCGTGATCTTCGCCGTGGTGCTCATGTACTTCTCCGGCGTCACCATCAATATGATCTCCCTGTCCGGCCTGGCCGTGGCGGTGGGCATGCTGGTGGATAACTCGGTGGTGGTCATTGAGAACATCTATCGTCTGCGCGCCAAGGGGGCCACCGTCATCCAGGCGGCGGTGTCCGGTGCGCGGCAGGTGCTGGGCGCCATCACCGCCTCCACCCTGACCACCGTGTGCGTATTTCTGCCCATCGTGTTTGTGGAGGGCATCACCAAGCAGCTGTTCACGGACCTGGCCCTGACCATGACCTATTCCCTGCTGGCCAGCCTCATTGTGGCCCTGACCCTGGTGCCCGCCATGGCCTCCGGCATGCTCCGCAAGGAAAAGCCCCAGAAGCCAGGGCTGCTGGATAAGGTCTACCCCGCCTATCGCAAGGCCGTGTCCTGGTCCATCCACCACAAGCTGGTGGTGCTGGGGGTGTCCCTGCTGCTGCTGGTGGGCTCCGCCGGAGCCGCCCTGGCCCGGGGCTTCGCCTTTATGCCCAATATCGACATGAACACCGTGAATCTCACTGTCTCCATGCCCGATGGCTGCACCCGGGAGCAGGCCGTATCCCTGGCGGATGAGGTGCTGCGCCGGGCTGCCCAGGTGGAAAACGTGGAGACCGTAGGCGCGATGATGTCCTCCTCCGGCAGCTCCGGCGGCATGGACATGACCAGCATGATGTCCTCCGGCGGCGGGGCGTATGACGTCACCGCCTATATCACCCTTACCGAAGGGGCCTCCGGCGCAAAGGCCGGACAACAGATCGAGGCCGCCTGCACCGGTATGGACTGCACCGTCACCGCCTCCGGTGCCATGGACAGCTACATGACCTATCTTACCGGCAGCGGCGTCGCGCTGAACGTCTACGGCAGCGACATGGAGCAGATGCAGTCCGCCGCCAAGACACTGGCCGCGAAGCTGGCCACCGTCCCCGGCACGGAAAACGTGTCCGACGGCCTGGAGCAGGCCGCCGCCGCCCTGCACCTGTCCGTGGACCGCAACGCCGCCATGGAAAAGGGTCTCACCGTGGCCCAGGTGTATATGGCCGTTGCCTCCGCCCTGACGGACACCGACAGCTCCCTGTCCCTGACCCTGGACGGGCTGGACGTCAGCGTGTCCATCCAGTCCCCGGAGGAAAGCCGCATGACCCGGGAAAAGCTCATGGACCTGGAGATCGACCCCTCCGCCATGAGCGCCATGAGCAGCATGATGAGCGCCGCCTCCGGCAGCGGCTCCATGAGCGGTATGTCCGGCATGTCCTCCGGCAGCGGCTCCATGAGTGGCATGTCCGGCATGTCCTCCGGCAGCACCTCCGCCGTCCAGGCGGCGGAGCCCGTCCGTCTGGGCGATATTGCCAAACTGGAGGAGACCGTCAGCCTCAACACCATTCACCGCGACCAGCAGCGGCGGTACATCACTGTGTCCGCCGACGTGGCCGACGGCTACAATGTCACCAAGGTCACCACCGCCGCCCAGGCGGCTATTGCGGAGGTAGACCTGCCCCAGGGCATCACCGCCTCCTTCCAGGGGGAAAACGAGGCCATTATGGACGCCATTGAGCAGCTGCTGCTGATGCTGCTGCTGGGCATCGTCCTGGTGTACCTGGTAATGGTGGCCCAGTTCCAGTCCCTGCGCTCGCCGTTGATCGTCATGTTCACCATTCCCCTGGCCTTCACCGGCGGCTTCCTGGCCCTGCTGCTGGCGGGCATCGAGGTCAGCGTGGTGTCTCTGGTGGGCTTTGTGATGCTGGTGGGCGTCATCGTCAACAACGGCATTGTCCTGGTGGACTACATCAACCAGCTGCGGCTGGAGGGTATGGGCCGCCGGGAGGCCATCATCGAGGCCGGCGTTACCCGCCTGCGGCCCATTCTTATGACGTCCCTGACCACGATCCTGGGCCTGGTGGTCATGGCCTTCGGCAAGGATGTGGGCACGGCCCTGATGCAGCCGGTGGCCCTGGTGTGCATCGGCGGTCTGCTGTACGCCACGCTGATGACCCTGCTGGTGGTGCCCTGCATGTATGACATTCTCAGCCGCCGGGACCTGCGGAAGGTCAACGAGGAGGAGCTGCAGCTCCTGGACCTGTAACATTGCAAAAGAGCCTCCCCGGGTGGGGAGGCTCTTTTGGGCTTGTCAAAAAAGGGCGGCGCCCTTTTTTGACAAAAGAGATTTCGCTCCGACCCGCGCGTCCGTGTGCGCAAGCGCCCACGAACACACTCTCTCCGCGCAAAGTATTTTTCGCGACGTACACGCCGCCGCGAAAAATGGATCAAACCTTATTCGCAGCCTGCGGCCGCGAACTCTGCGAGGCTCTTTTGTGCGGCATTTCGTCGACATTTCAGCTTGTTGAAACAGCGCCCATTTTATAAGGTTCATTTTATCGTTTTTGCTTGACAGCTCGCGCTCTTTATGTTAATATTTCATCAAGGTCGACCGGATATTTTACTTCTATTACCCATTTATGTGTTCAAAAGGAGGTTATCATGCGCAGCTGGCTCAAATATATTTTTCTTCTGATCGGAACGCTGCTTGCCCTCTACATTGGGGCAGACATGAACTATTTTATTCCGTCCTCTGAGCTTGTCTACAGCGAGATCGAATACTGCACGTTTATACTCGCCGCTGTTATGACCGTCTGCACTGCCATGGTCATCTCCCAGCTGAAAAAGCGGGACAAAAATGACCCGGGCGACAAGGACGCAGACGACAAGTGATCCTGACTTTTCACGCAAAAACTTCCCTCCGCCCCGCGGCGGAGGGAAGTTTCTCTTTTTATATCCTTTTGTACCGTTTACCCGTAGTACGCCATCAGCATATCCACCACGGTGCCGTAGCTCTGGGTGCCCCGGGGGTCGCCGCTGCTTTTCAGGAAGGAATCGTACACCTTCTGGGCCGCGTCGTTCACCGGACCCTCAAAGGCCGCCCAATAGGCGGAGTTATCCCGCAGGTCCGCCACCACCGTGTCCGGCAGCAGCACCCGCACGGCCTGCCACGCCTCCGGGTCCGCCCGGTACAGGGCGTTGGAGAGATAGGTAAAGCCCATGAGCCAGCCGGAGTAGCGATAAGCGGCGCTGTCCGCCGTGGTGGAGGCGGCGATGGCAATGAAGTTGCACTCCTGCTCCGAGGCGATGCCCCGCTGATGGGCCATCTCGTGGGCAATGGTGCTGGGCAGATAGCAGGCGGGGCTGTCGATGTTCAGGTTGGCCTCGCCGGTAAAGGGAAAATAGAACCCCGTAAAGTCCATGGCGCTGAGGGCCGTGGAAAACCGCACCCCCTTGGGCACATGGTCCTCCATCACCAGGCACGGAAACTCGTCGTATATCCCGTCGAACACCTCCATGCTGTGGGCGAAGATGTCCGCCCGGCTTTCGGCAAAGAGGCCGTTTTCGTCCCGCTGCACCTGGTCCGCGCAGCCGGCCAGCTGCCGGGCGAAATACTCCGTCACCCGGGCCAGCTCCTCCGGGGTGGACTCCCGGGCATATACGCCGGACTGCTCCTGAAAGGACTCGGCGTAGTAGTTGACGCCCCACAGCAGGCTGAACCCGGCGTACACCGTCAGCACGGTGCACACGGCGGTCAGGGCGAACCGGTACACGATCCGCCCCCGGCGGCCCTGATCCGTGATCAGCCGCCGGACGGTGGCCCCCATCCACAGCAGGACCACTCCCGCCGCTATGGCGTACAGCAGCTCCGCCACGGAGAAGGACGCCCGGTAGCACACCGACGCCACCGCCCGCTCCAGAGGCATCACCACCTGGCGGCTGACCCAGCTCATCAGCCCCGGCACAGTCCGCAGGGCAAAATACAGGCCCAGCACCCCGCACACCGCCAGAAACCAGATGTGCAGGCCCCGGTGCCGCCTGAAAAAGGCCCTCATAGCTCCAGGGGCCGCCCGGTCAGATACATCACCGTCCGCAGGGTAGCAATGAGCCTGCCGCTCTCGTCCCGGATGTCCGTGCGGCTGAAGCCCATGTGGCCGCCCGTTTTCTCCACGGTGCCCACGGCGGTGAGCTTTCCCGTTCCCGCCGCGGCGGACAGGTACTCAATGCTGGAGGACACCGTAAACGTCACCTCCTGCCGCCGGGTCAGCAGGGCCATGCCCGCCGCCACGTCGGCCATGGTAAACAGCGCGCCGCCGTGGGGGGTACCCCAGCAGTTCAGACTGTCCGGGTGCAGCTCCAGCTCCACGGTGGCGGTGCCGTCGTCCACGGCGGTGACCTTCATATGATTATACTGGCTGAAGGGCTCCGCCCCGGGGCCCTCCGCCGAATGCAGCAATTTCTGTCTCAGTTCTTCGGTCATAGGTCGCTCACTCCGCCGCTGCCAGCAGCTGGCGGGTATAATCCTCCTTCGGATGGTCAAATATGTCCTCCACCGGCCCCTGCTCCACGATGCGGCCATGGTGCATCACCAGACACCGGTCGCAGATCTCGTAGACCACGTTCAGATCATGGGAGATAAACAGATACGATATGCCCAGCTCCCGGCGCAGCCGGGCGATGAGCTGCAAAATCTGCGCCTGGATGGTCACATCCAGGGCCGACACGGCCTCGTCGGCCACGATGAGCTGGGGGTGCACGATCAGGGCTGCCCCGATGCACACCCGCTGCCGCTGTCCGCCGGACAGCTGATGGGGCAGCCGGTCCCGGCACTCCGGGTCCAGGCCCACCAGCTCCATGGTGCGCTCCACCCGGCGGGCGATCTCCTCCTTGCCGTACTTCCCGTAAATGCGCAGAGGCTCCGCCAGGATCCAGCCCACGGTGCGGCTGGGGTTCAGGCTGCTGGCCGGGTCCTGAAATACCATCTGCGGGCGCTTGGTGTAGTGGGTGATGGTGCCGGTATAGTCCGGCACAAAGCCCAGAATGGTCCGGGCCAGGGTGGTCTTGCCGCTGCCGGACTCCCCCACCAGGCCCAGGATTTCGCCCCGGTGCAGCTCAAAGCTCACATCGTGCAGCACCTGCTGCCGCTTTCTGCGGCCTACGGTGCCGGAGGGCCGGTACCACACGTTCAGGTCACGGACCTGTAAAACCAGATCATCGCTCATAGCTTCCTCCTTGTGGGGATGGCGGCAATGAGCCGCTGGGTATAGGGGGCCTGGGGGTGGAAGAATATCTGGTCCACCGGGCCAGACTCCACGATGTGCCCCTTCTCCATCACTGCCACCCGGGTGCACAGCTTCCGCACCACAGCCAGGTTGTGGGAGATAAACAGAATGGACATGCCCCGCTCCCGGTTCAGGCGGCGCAGCAGCTCCAGGATCTGGGCCTGGATGGTCACGTCCAGAGCCGTGGTAGGCTCGTCCGCCAGCAGCAGCCGGGGCTGGGGCAGAATGGCCGCCGCGATCATCACCCGCTGGAGCATGCCGCCGGACAGCTCATGGGGATACCGGCGGTACACGTCCTCCGCATCCGGCAGGTCCACGTCCCGCAGGGCCTGCAGGGCCAGCTCCCGCCGCCTTTTGGGCGGCAAATCCGTGTGCACCCGCAGACACTCTTCCACCTGGGGGCCGATACGCATGGTGGGGTCCATGGCGCTCATGGGCTCCTGAAACACCACACAGATGTCCCGGCCCTGGATGCTGCGCAGGGTGTCGCCGCTGCTGGTCAGCAGGTCCCGCCCGTCCAGCAGGATCTGCCCCCGGAACGACGCCTGCTCCGGCCGCAGCAGGCCGGAGATCATCATGGCGGTAACGGTTTTGCCGCTGCCGGACTCGCCCACCAGCCCCACGATCTCGCCGTCGCCCACCGTCAGGTCGATGCCCCGCACCGCCTCGTGGTCCGACCCGTGGAACTGCACATGCAGATCACGGATTTCCAGCATACCGTCACCTCCCCCATTGCTTTCGCTGGAGCCCCTCGCCCAGCAGGCTGACGCCTAAGATCAGCAGCACGATGACGCCGCCCACCGTCAGCATATACCAGGGGGCCCTGGCCATATAGCTCTGGGACTCGGACAGCATATACCCCAGAGACACGTCCGGGGGCTTCACGCCGATGCCCAGATAGCTCATGCTGGCCTCCGCCAGCACGGCGTTGTTAAACCCAATGACCAGGGTAGGCAGAAGCACCTGCCGGGTATTGGGCAGAATATGCAGAAACATAATGCGCAGGTGCCCCGCTCCCATGAGCCGGGCGCTTTTCACATAATTCATCTCCCGGTGCCGGGCAAACTCGCTGCGGATGACCCGGGCATAGCTGGGCACAAAGGCAACGCCCAGCGCCAGAATGACGTTGTATTTGCCGAAGCCCAGCAGGGAGATGAACACCAGAGCCAGCAGGATGCTGGGAAACGCCGTCACCGCGTCGTTGATGCGCATCAGCGCCTCGTCCAGCCAGCCGCCGAAATATCCGGTGAAGGCCCCCACCAGCGTTCCCACCGCCGCGCCGATCACCACGGTGGCGGCACTGATGAGGAAGGTGGTACCGGCGCCGGCCAGCACCCGGCTGAAAATATCCCGGCCGAAGTTGTCCGTGCCGAACAGGTGCCGCAGGCATGGGGCCGCGAACTTTTCACTGCCGGACATGGCCGTGGGGGGATAGGGGGTCCACACGCAGCCCAGCAGCGCCAGAGCCGCCATAAGCCCCGTCAGGACCAGACCCGCCCGCAGATAGTGATTCTTTTTTTCGTTCAGCAGCAAGGTAGGTCCCTCCCCTCTATTGCAGCCGCAGTCTCGGGTCCAGCCGCTGGTTGATCAGGTCCGCCAGCAGGTTCACCAGCACCACCCAGAACGCCACGATCACCACCACCGCCTGCACCACGGGATAGTCCCGGTTGGCGATGGACGTCAGCAGCATGCGGCCCAGGCCCGGCAGGGAAAACACCTGCTCGATAACCACAGAGCCCGCCACAATATCCGCCACGGTCATGGCCAGAAATGACACCACCGACCCCATGGCGTTGCGCAGCACATGGCGGTACAGGGTAGCCCGGTCGCTGTTGCCCCGGCTGTGAGACGTGCGGACATAGTCCTTTTCCATCTCCGACAGAATGGATGAGCGCAGCATCTTCACGGTCATAGCCACCCTGGGCAGGGCGATGGACACGGCCGGGAACAGAAAATACCACAGGCTGGCACCGAAGTTGTCGCCGGGAGAAACGAAGTTTCCCGGCACGAACAACCGCAGCACCAGACCAAACACATACGTCAGCAGGATGCCCGTCACAAAGGCCGGGATGGCCATGAGCACCTGGTTCACGCTGGTCAGGGCCTTGTCCATCCGTCCCCCGGCGTGGCGGGCGGTGAAAATGCCCAGGGGGATGGAAAAGACCAGGATCAGCACAAAGGACATCCCCGTCAGAAGCCCCGTCACCGGCAGCTTTCCGGCCAGCATGCCGGATACCGGCATTTTATAGCTGTACGACGTGCCGAAGTCCCCGTGCAGGGCCCCCAGCACCCACTGAACGTACCGCTCCAGGAACGGACGGTCCAGTCCCATTTCCGCCCGCAGGGCGGCGATGCGCTCCGGCGTGGCCTCGGTGCCCAGCAGCTTCACCGCCGGGTCCCCGGGGATCACCTGAAAAGCCAGAAAAGCCAGAAAAGAGACGATGACCATGGTCAGCAGCATCAGTCCGATCTTCTTGGCCGCATATTTCATGGTCATCGCCTCTTTCAATTCAGTATAACGTTACTGCTGGGTCAGGTACACGGTGGACAGGTCCAGCACATAAATGGGATAGAACTTCAGGCCGCCCAGGTCCTGGCGCATAGCCACCAGGTCGCTGAGGTCCTGGATATACACGTTGGCGGCAGTGTCTGCCAGCATGGTCTCCATCTGCTTGTACAGATCCGTCTGGGTGGCCTCGTCCGTGGCGTTGATGGCCTGCTGGAACAGGGCGTCATAGGCGGGGTTGCTGTAGTTGATGAAGTTCTTGGCATAGTCGGAGGTGAAGCGCTCCAGCATGGCCCGGGCGGTCATGTTGGCTGCGTCCACGCCCACCACAGTGGCCTGGAACTGGCGGCCATTATAAATGGTATCCAGCCAGGTGCTCCACTCCACAGGCTGAATGGTCACCCTGATGCCCGCCTCCCGCAGCTGCTCGGCCACCACCTCGGCGGTGTCCATGTGGGGCTGATAGTTATTGGGCACGGAGATGGTCATGTCGAACCCGTTGGGATAACCGGCCTGGGCCAGGAGCTCCTTGGCCTTTTCCACGCTGTGGGGATACTTATCCACCAGATCCGGCAGGAAATACTTGGTAAACGCGGGATAGATGCTGCTGCCCACGGCGGTGCCGTGGCCGTCGGCCACCATATCCATGATGCCCTGCCGGTCGATGGCATAGCACAGGGCCTGGCGCACCAGCTGGTTGTCAAAGGGCTTGGCCTGGTTGTTCAGATAGATGGCCTGCACCAGGTTCATGGTGCCCTCCAGCACCTTGAAATTGCTGTTGAGCTGGGCCGCCTGGGCAGAGGTCAGGTGGGCGCACAGGTCGATGGACGAGCCGTTGAGGTTCATCACCAGGGCGTCGGCGTTCTCGCAGATCTTATAGGTGACCTTGTCCAGCCACGCGGGGGTGCCCCAGTAATCCTCAAATCGCTCCATGATGAAGTTCTCCTGGGGGGTGCGGGACACGAACCTGAACGGGCCGGTGCCCACAGGGGCGGTGGCCTGGTCGGCATAGCCGGCGGGAATGATGGCCACCGTCATATAGCTGATGAACTCCAGGTCGCGCTGCGCGATGGTAACGGTGACGGTCTTTTCGTCCAGGGCCTCCACGCTCCGGACAGCAGAAAACGCCGCTACCAGAGGCTTTTCCTGACCCTCCGGCACAGCGGCGCAGCGATTGATAGAGTATACAACATCCTCTGCGGTCACTGTCTGGCCGTTGTGGAACTTCACACCGTCACGAAGGGTGAAGGTGTACGTGGTCCCATCCTCGGACAGCTCATATTTCTCCGCCACAGCGGGGATCATTTCGCCGTCAGAATTGGGCTTTACCAAGCCCTCGAAGATGTTGAACAAGACCTCTCTGGTTCCTGCGGCCACCGTCTGGTGGGGGTCAAGACTGTCGTCCAGGTCCTGGGCGATGCCAACGGTGATCTCGCCACCCTTGACCGGTTCGCCCGTCTCGCCGTTATTTCCTTGTCCGCCGGGGTCCTTGCTGCCGTCTCCGCATCCCGGGAGTACGGCGCCGACCATTACCAGCGCCAGGAAAAGAGCCAATAGTTTCTTCTTCATAGCTTTCTCCTTTTTCCTTGCCGCGACCTTGGCGGCAAGCCAGAAATAATGGTGTCGGACAGCGGCGCGGACAAGCGCGGCTGTCCCTATTCAATTGTCGAAGTGGACTGTACCACATTTTCCCGGCAATTGCAAGGGTTTTTTCCCACTTTTTTGCGGGAATGTGAAATATTTATCCATCGCTGTCCGCCCTCGGCAGGCGGATGTATCTCTCGGGCAGTCCGGCTTCGGGGCGGAAAATCTCCGGGAGGGGCAAATTCCCCCTTATCCGGCTTGACCTTTTTCCGGGAATATGATATGATGCATTGCCAATAGCCCTCCAAAAATGCACGGATGGCTTTTGAAAACGATATCAAAGGAGTATTTACCCATGAAAAAGTTTCTCACTATGCTGCTGGCCCTGGTGATGGTCCTGTCCCTGGCGGCCTGCTCCTCCCAGAAGGGCGGCGACGTCAACGGCGGCTCCCCCGTCAGCGCCGTGGACCTGCTGACCGCCGTGTGGAACGCCTATCCCGAAAGCGAGAAGTTCCCCGTGGTGGGCGGCAGCCTGGATAAGCCCGTGGACGATGCCCCCGGCACTTTCCCGGTGGACGATGCCGACAATCTGGACTATATGCTGCACTTTCCCGCCGACAAGGCAGATCTTATTGACGACGCCGCGTCGCTGACCCACATGATGAACGCCAACAGCTTTACCTGCGGCGTGTTCCATGTGAAAAACAGCGCCGACATCTCTGTCGTGACCGACGCTCTGCGCCAGAATGTCCAGAACACCCAGTGGATGTGCGGCTTCCCTGACAAGCTGGTGGTCCTCACCTATGGCGAGTATGTGGTGGCCCTGTTCGGCGCCGACGACCTGGTGGACGACTTTGTCAACACCATGACCGCCACCTACACCGGCGTCCAGACCGCCTGCGACGAGCCCATCCAGTAACCCGCCGCGGTCATGCTGTTTTCCAGTCTGCCGTTTCTCTTCTATTTTCTTCCCTGCGCCCTGGGGCTTTATTTTCTGGCCCCAGGGCGGCTGAAAAATGCCGCTCTGCTGCTGTGCAGCCTGGTGTTCTACGCCTGGGGCGAGCCCCGGTTCGTGCTGTTCATGGCCGCCGCCATTTTACAGGGCTATGCCGCCGCCAGGCTTATGGAGCGGTATCCCGCCCGCAGGCGGCTGCTGCTGACCCTGTCTGCGGTGCTGAGCCTGGGGATGCTGGCCTACTGCAAGTATGCCGACTTCCTGATCTCCGGCTTCAACGCCGTCACCGGGCTGTCGGTGCCTCTGCTGCGGATGGCCCTGCCCATCGGCATCAGCTTCTATACCTTCCAGATCCTCAGCTATGTCATCGACGTGTACCGGGGGGACGCCCCGGCCCAGCGGAATCTCATTGACCTGGCGGCGTATATCGCCATGTACCCCCAGCTGGTGGCGGGCCCCATCGTCCGCTACGCCGACGTGGCCCCCCAGCTGCGAAGCCGCACCCACACGGTGCAGGACGCGGCTCTGGGGGCCCGCCGCTTTGTGCTGGGCCTGGGGAAAAAGGTACTGCTTGCCAACGTCCTGTATGAGCTGGTGACGGTGTATCAGCAGAGCGGGCAGAAAACGGTGCTGCTGACCTGGCTGTACGCCGCGGCGTATATGCTCCATGTGTACTTCGACTTCTCCGGCTACAGCGACATGGCCATCGGCCTGGGCCGCATCATGGGCTTCCGCTTTGCCGAGAACTTCCGCTATCCCTTTGTGTCCGGCAGTCTCACGGAGTTCTGGCGGCGCTGGCACATCTCCCTGGGCTCCTGGTTCCGGGACTATGTGTATATCCCCCTGGGCGGCAACCGGGTGGGTAAGGCCCGCTGGGTGCGGAACCTGGTGATCGTGTGGGGCCTGACGGGCCTGTGGCACGGGGCCGCCTGGACCTTTGTGCTGTGGGGCCTGTATTTCGCCGTATTTCTGCTGCTGGAAAAGCTGTTTCTGGGCCGGCTGCTCCGGCGGCTGCCGGTGCTGCGGCACGTTTATGTGCTGACGGCGGCGTTGTTCAGCTTTGTGCTGTTCGACGCATCCTCCCTGTCCGCCGCCATAGGCGCCGCCGGGGCCATGCTGGGCCTGGGGCACCTGCCCGTGTGGGACGGCGGCACCCTGTACTACCTGCACAGCTACGCCCCGGTGCTGCTGGCAGCTGCCGTGGGGTCCACGCCGCTGCCTGCCGTCCTGTGCCGCCGCATGGCCGCCGGACGGGCAGGCCGTGTGCTGGACGCTCTGGAGCCCATAGCGCTGCTGGCCCTGCTGGCCGTGTGCACGGCGTTCCTGGTCAGCGGCTCTGCCAACCCCTTCCTGTATTTCCGGTTCTGAGGAGGTGCACATGAAGATCAAGCAAATCATCACCGTGTGCCTGCTGGCGGCGTTTCTGGCGGGCTTTGGCCTGTGGTCCGTTCTGCGGACGCCGGATGCCGTGTCCCAGGCGGAGCGCCGCCCCCTGGCCCAGCGGCCGGCGTTCACCGCGGCGGGCTTTCTGTCCGGCAAGTTCTCCGACGCTCTGGACGATTTCGCCGCCGACCAGTTCCCTCTGCGGGAGCAGCTGCGGACCCTGCGCTCTCTGGTGTCCTATGACGTGATGGGGCAGCGGGACGTAAACGGCGTGTACCTGTCTCAGGGCTACGCCGCCAAGCTGGATTTCCCCCTGAATACCACCTCCGTGGAACGGGCGGCGGACCGGTTCCGGTATGTGTACGACACATATCTCTCCGGCACCGACACCAAGGTCTATCTGTCGGTGATCCCGGACAAGGGATATTTCATGGCCCCGTCCTCGGGACGGCCCTCCATGGACTATGACGCCCTGGTGTCACAGCTGCGGGAGAGCACGCCGTATATGACGTATATCGACCTGTTTGACCTGCTGACCATCGACGACTACTACCACACCGACGCCCACTGGCGGCAGGGGCGGCCGGGGGGGGGGGGCGCGGGTGGCCCGGCGTACCGCCGCCGCCATGGGGACGGACGCCGGCGCCTCCTATCGGGAGGTAACGCTGGAGCGCCCCTTCTACGGGGTGTACTCCGGCTATGCGGCCCTGCCTCTGGCAGGCGAGAGCCTGAGTTATCTCACCAACGACACCATCGACGCCTGCCGGGTCACCAATTACGAGACCGGCAAAACCGGCCCTGTATACGACCTGGATAAGGCCGCAGGCAGCGACCCCTATGAACTGTTCCTGTCCGGGTCCGTGTCCCTGCTGACGGTGGACAACCCCAACGCCCGGACGGATCGGGAGCTGGTGATCTTCCGGGATTCCTTCGGGTCCAGCCTGGCCCCTCTGCTGCTGGAGGGCTACAGCCGGGTGACCCTGGTGGATATCCGCTATCTCTCCCCGTCCCAGCTGGGAAATTTCCTGACCTTTGACCGCCAGGACGTATGGTTTCTCTACAGCACCTCCGTGCTGAACAACAGCAGCACGCTGAAATAATTTTGTATGGGAGGTCTTTGACATGTCCATCCAAACCAACCCCGATCTGCGGCGCAGCGTCATCTATGAGCTCTACGTCCGCAGCCACACGCCCCAGGGCACCTTCCGGGCCGTGGAGCCGGATCTGCCCCGGATCCGGGCCCTGGGCACGGACATTCTGTGGCTGATGCCCATCCACCCCATTGGCCAGGAGAACCGCAAGGGCTCCATGGGCTGCCCCTACGCCAACCGGGACTATCGCACCGTGAACCCGGAATACGGCACCCTGGAGGATTTCCTGCACCTGGTGGACGCCATTCACGACAACGGCATGAAGTGCATCATCGATGTGGTATACAATCATACGTCCCCGGACTCCACCCTGGTCCACCGGCACCCGGAGTATTTCTACCGCAGGCCCGACGGCAAGCGCGGCAACAAGGTGGGCGACTGGACCGACGTGGTGGACCTGGACTATGACGTCCCCGAACTGTGGGACTATCAGATCGAGTCCCTGTGCTACTGGGCCCAGTATGTGGACGGGTTCCGCTGCGACGTAGCCAGCACTGTCCCCGTGGCCTTCTGGAAGAAGGCCCGCCAGGCGGTGGAGCGGGTGCGTCCCGGGGCTATCTGGCTGGGCGAGAGCGTTCATCTGGACCACATTCTGGCCTTCCGCCGCCAGGGGTTCTATGCCGCCACGGATAACGAGCTGTACGATGCCTTCGACGTGCTGTACCCCTACGATATCTGGCCCCTGTATGAGGGAGCCACCGGCGGTGCCCTGCCCCTGAGCCGGTATTTCTCCGCCCTGAATTTCCAGGAGCTCAGCTTCCCCACCTGGTACAACAAGCTCAGCTGCCTGGAAAACCATGACCAGCGCCGTGCGGCGGACCGATTCCCCAACCGGGACAGCCTGCTGGCCTGGACGGCCCTGTGCTACTTCCAGAAGGGCACCACGCTGCTCTACGCCGGGCAGGAGGTCTCCGCCGCTCACACGCCCTCGCTGTTTGAGCGGGAGCCCATCGACTGGACCGCCGGGGAGGACCTGTCGCCCCTGCTGCGGCGGCTGTACGACATCAAAAAGCGCCTGCCCACGGACGCGGTGTTCCATGTGGACGCCGACGACGCCCAGGGCATAGCCGTGGCCTTCTATCAGGATGGGCAGCACCTGGCCGTGGGCGTGTTCCCCCTGGCGGGCCGTCCAGGTACCGTGTCCGTCCCCCTGGCCGACGGCAGCTATGAAAACGCCCTGACCGGCGAGGCCGTCACGGTGCAGAACGGCCGCCTCACCGCCTCCGCCCCCGTGATCGTCCTGTAAATGCATTTCCCCAACGAAAAACCCGGAACGGCTTGGCCGTCCCGGGTTTTTCGCTTATTCCTCGTCTATATACTCCATCACGTCCTCCACGCGGCATTGCAGCAGGCGGCAGAGCTGGTTGATGGTGTGGGTCGATACGTTGTCGCCGTGCTTCATGGCATAGAAGTTGGACAGCGGGAAGCCCAGCTTCCCCAGCCGGTATGAGGTCACGCCCTTTTCCTTCATGGTCCGGAACAGCGGTTCGTAGCTTATCATTGGCAGACACCCCTTTCGTACCAAACAGTATAAAAACTATGTACGGATTCTGATATCTGCTATAATTCATATATACGGATATTGACACATATCGAATTGATATGATATACTATGAGCAGTCTATTTCACGCGATTCTGAGAGAAAAGGGGGATGTTTTGTGAATGAATACATACAGGCCCTGCCGGGTATTCTTTTTTGGGTAGTGCTCTTTGTAGTGATTAAGTCCGTAAGAGCAAAACGGGATGAGGAAAGCAAGCATCCCAAAAACGCCGCACAGCGGGAACTCGTGGATGATGTCATCGCCACCATTGAGCGGGTAGCCCCCGATCTCGAAATTGCCCGTGTTAGTTATGATTCTTATTATGGTAAAGCGGGCGGTATATATTTTCGGTCATGGAGCGGATATAGCTATAACTACGCTTATGCATCCCATGGATATAAAAATGTCTCTCGCGATGCAGCAAAGTTCGTGGCTGATGAAATTGCAAAGCGCTTCGGAAGGGGAGGGGGCAAAGTAGGAGGATGGAGCGAATATGATTATTTCGAAGTGTGGATACCAAGAAAATAATAGAAAGACCTGCCTTTAAGGAGAAAACACGATGGAACTGATTCAAATAGATTCCGTGAACATATACTCGAGCTTAAGATATATCTCGCAGAGTTCTCCGCTTCCAATCGCTGTTTTTGTGGACGCGGAAACGGGCGTTGTCTACTTTAACGGCATGTACCCCCGCTACGATGCCAACGGCCGGGTCATGGTCATTCCCAGGGACCAGCTTCCGGCTATCATTGCCCGTGGCAGGGCACAGGCTGCCGCCGCAGTGGCAGACGAGGAAAGAAAGCGCACCATCACCCAGGTCTGATACTCACTCCTGGCGTGCAGCACCCGGGAAAGACTTGGCTCTTTTTTTGACAAGCTGAAGCGCCGCGAAGCATTTGCTTCGCGGCGCTTTTTGCTTATTCGGATGGCCGGCGTGCTCAGGGCAGCATAAAGCCGCGCAGATACTCCAGGAAGGAGGCATAGCCGGTGAAGAACTCATTCATGGTGCGCTTGAAGGCGCCGTACTGGTTGAACTCGGAGACCTGCAGGCCGTCCTCAAAGTAAACGGCCCGATACTCCGGCAGCTTGTCCAGCAGCTCGTCCACGATGTACTGGGGGACCTCTTCGTTGATGGTTTCGTGGATGGGCAGCCTGGCGCCGTTCATCCGCCGCCACCACAGGGGGTTGATGGTCATCAGAATATCGCCGCCCAGGAAACGACTCCACAGGAAGTGGCTGTTGTTGTTGGCCACCAGCAGCTTCAGGCGATAGCCCCGTTGCTTGTACAGCTTGTAGACCTTCTTGAACAGGGCCTCGCCGCAGCAATCCAGATATTCCTGGGTGATGGGCACCTCCCGCTCAGCCACCAGGGCCTTCATATAGTCGTCCAGGCGGCCGGTCATGATGGTGCAGCTGCAATGCACGTTGTCAATGGGCTTGCCCTCGGCCTCCCGGCGCTTCAGGCCGCGCTCCACGGCCTCGGCCACGGCCACGGCCTGGGGAATGCCGAAGCAGACGGTACCATTGACGGAGATGCCCCGATAGGCGCACTCCTCCAGAGCGGGAATGTCGGCGGTGGACACGGGCATCTTGATGAGAATGTTCTCATTCAGCGCGGACAGCTCGGCGGCGTGGGCCACGGTCTTTTCCGTGCTGCGGTAGAAGCGGGGGTTTACCTGCATGGCCTGCCAGCCCTTGACGCCGCCGCTCTCCCGGAACATGGGCAGCAGCATGTTGGAGCCCTTCAGGGCGGCCTCCTTGGACAGGGCCCAGCAGATCTCCTCATCCGTGGCGTCGGGCATTTCCACATGGATCAGGGCATTGAGCCGATCCTTCCAATCGGCCATCTCCTTGCGCAGAACGTTGCCCACGATGACGGGGTTGGAGGTGGCGCCGGTGGCGCCGTGGCGCAGGGCCAGATTCAGATCCGCCACGCCGCAGGAGTCGTTCCAAAGCAGCGTCTGGGGGAAGCGCTCCGCCGCCTCCTGCAGCGGGCTTTCATAGGTTTTCATGATGTGTGCTCTCCTTTTCCATAAAAAATGCCGGTGGCGGGGTCTGGCCGCCTTTTCTAACACAAAAATAACATCATTGCATCTTCTTTGCAAGAAGAAACAATAAATAGCTCAAAATACTGTTATATATACCAGAATATTTGATCTATTTTTGTGATAAAGGCACAGAAAAGTAGCCGCCCCGGCACAGGGGCGGCTGCTTGATTTGATTGCATATGTGCGCTTACAGCACGGTGACACCACCCTGGCGGGCGGCGGCCATCACGTCGGGCTCCGGTTCCTGTTCGCAGATCAGCACGTCGATATCCTCCATGCGGGCGAAGGTATAGGGCAGATTGCGGCCTACCTTGTCGCTGCTCATCAGCATGATGACCTTGTGCGCCTTGCGGACGATCTCGGTTTTGATGCTGGCCTCATAGGGGTTGCCGGACGAAAAGCCATTTTCCACCGAATAGCCGGAGGTGGCCATGAACGCCACGTCGATATTGATGGAGCGCAGGTATTCCAGGGTCAGATGCCCAGAACAGGAGATGGTATTGCGGGACAGGCTGCCGCCCAGCAGAGACACCTGGGGCATGGTGGTGCGCATGACGATCTCCATGGCGATGTTGGGGGCGGAGGTGAACACCACCAGATCCTGATCGGGGATCCTGCGCACCAGGGTCATCAGCGTGGTGCCCGCATCGAAGAAGATGGAGCGCTTTTCCTCCAGAAAGGGCAGCGCCTTCTCGCAGATGATGGTCTTGGCCTCTACGTTGGAGATCTCGCGCCGGCTGTAAAGGTCCTCTGCCTGGGTGGCAGGGGGGGTGCTGTTGATGTAGGCGCCGCCGCGGACGCGGACCAGGAAGCCCTCCTCCTCCAGCGCAGCCAGGTCGCGGCGCAGAGTCATCAGGGACACATCGGGATTCTGCTTGGCCAGATCCTCAATGCGGGCGCTCTTGTGTTCGGAAATATAAGCCTTGATCTGGCTTCGTCGTTCGTTTTTCATGATTGTTGCACTCCTGCCTCCGGAGAAACGGCTGCTGCGCCGGACCTCGCGGACATTCTTTCTATCCCAACAGATGCCCGTTCGGACAAGACCCGAGAAACAGGGCAAAATGTTCATTTGTTATTTTATTCCATTGACGTTATTTTGTCAAGAAAAAAAGGCAAGAAACCGTTTGATTGTTCGCCTATATGAAAATTGCATACTTTTTTCGGCAAAATACCGGGCATCCAGGGGTCGGCTCCCAAATCTGCCCGGCGGTTCCGTTCCGGCGAGTTCTGCCAGGATACGCCGCTTTGTTCGAATGAAGCAAATTTCATGTTATTTTGCGTCTGAAAAATGTCCGAACATGTTATTTACAAATTTATTATGCACATTTAACAAAAGCATTTTCATTTTTTTAGCGAATACTCCATGTTGACTCTGAGACACTTCATTGCTAAAATCAAATTATGATAAAAGAGTGTTCCAAGGCGTTTGAAAATGTTTTATAACGATGTGAAAATGTTTATTTCTTAACAAAATGAACGCGCCTGTGCTCCGGCCCGGCCGGATCGAACCAGTCATACCTTTATTCAATATAGAACCATATTTGAAAAGGAGAATTCATCATGAGTGAGTATGCAACCCTGAAGCGCCGTCCGATCCTGTTCCCTGACTCTGTCAGCAGCTTCCATGACAGCATCTTCTCTCTGAAGGAAGAACTGAAGGCCCTGGTTGCCGATGATCTTCAGAATAAGGACGCCTATGTGCAGACCGCCGTGGAGATCGCCATTGATCTGCGCTCTGCCCTGGCCGATTGGACCCTGACAAAGCTGGTGGACGACGACACCCGCGTGGCCGCCTCCGAGGACCTGCTGGCCTTTGCCGAGGGCTTTGGCTGCGGCGAGGCCGTCAAGGCTGCCCGCCAGGAGATCGAATCCATCGCCAACAGCTCCATGCGCAAGATGGGCGACCTGTACCGCCAGGGCAAGCTGAACACCGTCTGGGGCCATGACTACGCTTCCGGCCTGGATCACTCCCTGCGCCGCGGCGCCCGCTGGTGCACCAGCAACCCCTGCAAGATCCAGGGCTATAAGAAGGACTTCCCCGAGAAGTACGCCTCCCTGGTGGAGCAGATCAAGCGCGAGAATCCCGGCGCCTCCACCGCCGACATGGCATCCCAGATGTTCACCAAGGTCTGCGCCATCAGCGCCCGGGCCCTGGCTCCCATTTATGAGGCCACCAACGGCCAGTACGGCTTTGTGTGCCTGCAGGTCGACCCCCGCGAGATCCGCAACACCCAGGCCATGATCGACCAGGTCCACTTCTGGAACCGGGCCATGGCCAAGGAGCTGAACATGGACAAGCCCAACGTGGTGTACAAGCTGCCTGCCGTTGAGGCATCCCTGCCCGCCGTGAAGGTGCTGCTGGAGGAGGGCTATCGCCTGTGCATGACCCTGAACTTCTCCATCACCCAGCACATGGCCTTCGCCGAGCTGCTGAGCAAGGGCCGCGACCAGGAGTATCTGGTGCTGATGGCCGGCCAGCTGGACGACAAGATCGCCGCCGAGCTGGAGTCCAAGGGCGTGGCAGACGCCAAGGTCATCGCCCGCCACGGCTCCGAGGCCGTTATGCGCAAGTCCTATCGCATGCTGGCCCAGCGCGGCTATAAGAACCTGTCCATTATGTCCGCCGCTGTCCGCGGCCCCTGGCACATCCAGAATTCCATGGCTCCTGTGGACGGCGCGCCCTTCCTGATCACCACCGTCACCGGCAAGGTGGAGGAATTCGACGCCAACCCCACTCCGCTGGCTTCCATCATTGACCAGCCCACCGAGGAGAAGTACATGGAGGTCCTGAAGCAGAGCAAGGTGTTCAACCAGGCTTACTCCGATCCCGAGGAGGGTCTGCTGACCTGGGAGGACCTGTTCTCCTATCCCCCGTTCGTGGGCTTCTTCAACAACTTCACCGCCGCCTATCAGGAGATCGAGGACGATTTCAAGGCGTAAAAGGAGGAACGCGCTACTATGGCTTCATTGATTCGTATGCCTCAGAAGGGCCTGTCCGAGGACAGCGCCATCCTGAGCAAATGGTATGTCAAGGAAGGCGATACCGTGAAAAAGGGCGACTTTGTGTTCGCCATTGAGACCGGCAAGGCCACCTTCGACGTGGAGAGCGAGGAGGACGGCACCGTCCTCAAGTGCATCGGTGAGGAGGGGGACGAGGTCCCCGTGAAGGCGCTGGTGTGCGTGGTGGGTCAGCCCGGCGAGAGCTTCCAGACGGACGATGCCCCCGCCGCTGCCGCCCCTGCGGCGGTCCTCGGACCTCCCCTCCGCCCCCCCCTGCGCCCCCGCCCCCCGAGACTGCGCCCTCCGGCAACGTGCTGTTCGTCCGCATGCCCCAGAAGGGCCTGTCTGAGGACAGCGCCATCCTGAGCAAGTGGTACGTCAAGGAAGGCGACACCGTCAAGACCGGCGACTATCTGTTTGCCATCGAGACCGGCAAGGCCACCTTCGACGTGGAGAGCGAGCAGGACGGCACCGTCCTCAAGTGCATCGGCGAGGAGGGCGACGAGATCGCCGTCAAGGAGATCGTCTGCGTGGTGGGCAAGCCCGGCGAGCCCTTCTCCCTGGGCGGCAAGGCCGCTCCCGCTGCTGAGGCCCCCAAGGCCGAGGCTCCTAAGGCAGAAGCTGCTCCCGCCCCTGAGGCAAAGGCAGAGGCTCCCAAGGCCGACGAAGCCCCTAAGGCGGAGTAATCCCGTTCCATAACAACGGCAAAAGCCGGGAGAGAATCTCAACCTTCTCTCCCGGCTTTTTTGTCCCGTTGGATCAGCTTAGAAGCCGGACTTCTGCTTGGACATCTCGTAGGAAGCACATTCCGTGCAGGCGCACTCCTTAGTGGCGGGGCCGCAGCAGCCCACCTGGATCGAGGAGAGGTTGCAGGCGCTCTGAGCGCTGTTGTGATGGGCGCAGCTGGAGACGGAGCACTTGATGCTGTTGTTTGCCTTGCTGTGGTTCATTTGAATTCATCCTCCTTTGGAAAGTCTGACGTTAGTATCGGCAGGGGAGAGAGCCATTATGCGGCACGATGCCGTCATTTTTTGCATAGGATAGGCTATCAGATCGGAGGGGAACCGTATGGATCTCAAAAACA
>OGPD01000811.1_pt1 | contig 31348 bp, 34 predicted proteins | sample 1552861 | NCBI WGS metagenome assembly OGPD01 (sample SAMEA2580280, study PRJEB22360) | human gut metagenome | biome: human gut; feature: human-associated habitat; material: faeces | place: Denmark | collected 2008/2010
TCATAGTCAAGGTTACATATTTTTTCTTAGTCAAGGACTTGGATGCACAAACGTAGGCATTCCTTTTTTACTATGCAAGTATTTGTTTGTTTATTTTTGAAACAATCGGATTTTACTCTCTGAGTTATTGGAAAAAGTCGGCATGTCGACCGTTATCGTGGTCACTTGATGGGGGCGTGACGGGATATGAGCATGAGTTTTGCAATGGATATATTTTTTCATTATATATATTTGTCAATATTCTGAATTGATTTTGTTACTTACTGAAATACTCTTTCTTTATCGTTTAATATATATATATTGACTGAATATTTTGATATGAAAAAGGAGTAAACATTATGGGATATCTTTAAGGAAATAGATTATAAAATCGAATATATTTGTTTAGCTGTAGGATGTCTCTGATAAATAATAACGTTTTAGTGATAGAATTATCAAATAAGATATTTATCTTCGCTATCCAAATCTAAATGCAGAAAAACATTTAAAATGAAGAGAAGAATGTTTCTTAAATCATCACTATTAATGACTTCAGGATTAGGTTTTGATACTTATGTGAGAGAAGAGGTCAGAGAGGAGAGAGTGCAGGTTAAAAAGCCACACGTTATCCTGATCATGACTGATCAGCATCGTGGAGATGCTCTCGGCTGTATGGGAAATTCCGCTGTCATATCTCCGAATCTTGATCGTTTGGCGAAAGAGGGAACTTTGTTTGTAAATGGATATTCTGCTTCTCCAAGCAGTACACCAGCTCGTGCCGGACTCTTGACTGGCATGTCGCCTTGGCATCATGGCATGCTGGGGTATGGTCGAGTTGCAGAAAAGTATACGTACGAGATGCCGCAAATGTTACGTAATCTCGGGTATTATACATTTGGTGTTGGAAAAATGCACTGGTTTCCACAAAAGGCTCTTCATGGCTTTCATACAACATTGATTGATGAGAGTGGACGTGTCGAGTCGAAAGATTTTATCAGTGATTATCGGGAATGGTTTCAGCTTCATGCGCCAGGTGAGAATCCCGATTTGACAGGCATTGGTTGGAATGCTCATGGGGCAGGTATCTATAAATTGCCGGAGAAGTTGCATCCGACGGCATGGACGGGTCAGACTGCTTGCGAATTGATTCGAAATTATAATTGTGATAAACCCCTTTTCTTGAAAGTTTCATTTGCACGTCCTCATAGTCCTTATGATCCTCCCAAGCGTTATCTGGATATGTATAAGAATGCCGATATACCCAAGCCGTCTGTCGGTGATTGGTGTGGCAAATATGCAGAACGTCTGGATCCGGAAAAAGTGGCTCCAGATGCTCCTTTCGGTAATTTTGGGGATGAATATGCTGTCAAATCCCGCAGGTATTATTACGCGAACATTACCTTTATTGACGACCAGATCGGAGAGATTATTGCGGTATTGAAAGAAAGAGGAATGTATGACAATGCGATAATTTGTTTTACGGCCGATCATGGAGATATGTTAGGCGATCATTATCATTGGCGAAAGACATACCCTTATGAAGGTTCGACCCATATCCCTTATATTGTGAAGTGGCCTGCCGGAATGTACAAAAAGGTTCCTTTGGGAGCAAGGATTGAACAGCCAGTCGAACTTCGCGACTTTTTGCCTACCTTTATCGAGTTAGCTGGTGGAGCTGTACCTCCTGATATGGATGGCAAATCTTTGTTGAAGCTGGTTCAGGGCCAGGAAAGTGAATGGCGTAAATATCTGGATATGGAACATGCCACTTGCTATAGTCAGGATAATTACTGGTGTGCATTGACAGATGGTAAGATCAAATATGTTTGGAATTTTCATACCGGAAAAGAAGAATTGTTTGATCTCCGGAAAGATCCGAACGAATTGGTGGAATGTTCCGGCAAGCCGGCTTATGCTACCCAGCTTAAGGAAATGCGCCAGGCAATGGTCGATCATCTGGCAGAGCGCGACGAAACTTTCGTGAAAGATGGAAAATTGGTGGTACGGGAGACAACAATGCTTTATAGCCCTAATTATCCTCAAACAAAATGATTCGTATAAATTCTTTAAACTGTGTATGCTATGATAAGAAAATGGAAACTCCTGCTTGTTGGAGTGAGTTGTGTAATGGGTACAGCTATGGCACAAAATAATCCTATTTTGCTGTTTCCGAAAGGTGCACCGGGCGAAACAACCAAGTTGATTGAAAAGGCAGATGCTGACGGTGGGAAGACCGGAGGCGAGACGGTTCTTCGTATTACGAATGTAAGTGAACCGACAATTACCGTTTATTCGGCCCCCGACGAAGTGGCGACAGGTGCTGCCGTTGTGGTTTGTCCGGGTGGTGGCTATAATATCTTGGCTTATGACTTGGAAGGCGATGAAGTTTGTGAGTGGTTGAATAACTTGGGAGTTACTGCCGTTTTGTTGAAATACCGGGTTCCTCGCCGCGAGGGCCGTGCGAAACATGAAGCTCCTTTGCAGGACGTGCAGCGTGCGATCGGATATGTCCGGACTCATGCGGAAGAAATGAACCTGGATCCTCAGCGGATCGGAGTAATGGGATTCTCTGCCGGCGGACATCTTTCGGCGATGGCAAGCAACAATTTCGATAAACGTACTTATCCGGCCGTGGATGCGGCAGATAAGGCAAGTTGCCGTCCGGATTTCTGTCTCTTGGTTTATCCTGCCTATCTGGATGGTGAAAATTTCCAGTTGGCTCCGGAGGTCAAAGTATCTTCTACCACTCCCCCTACAATGATGATTCAAGCAGAAGACGATAAATCTTATATCAACAGTAGCCTTTTCTACTATTATGCTTTGAAAGAAGCTGGTGTGCCTGCATGGATGCATCTATATAGTAAAGGCGGTCATGGTTATGGCCTGAGAGATACGGGTGCAGCTGTAAATGAATGGCCTGACAGGGCTGAAGACTGGTTTCGCGAAATCGGTGTGATAGAATAAAAAACTAAATAGAGTACAAAGATTTTCGATTTTTCTGTATCTTTGTACTCACAAATCATGGGGATGACCGGTTTAGAAAGACCTATCCTAAAAATCAAAGAAAATAAGAGCGAAAGAAAAGCTAAATAAAATATTGAATATCAGTGTTTTGTGAACAATGAAAGAGCTAAACGGGAATAATGTATTTTCTTTTGTTTAGCTCTTTTTTTTGTTACTTTTGTTACTCGTTTGTTACCCGTGACGGAAATGTTACTTATCTTTGTGGTGGGGAACAAATAAAGTAACGATATGACAAAGCAAGTCAAAGTTAAAGAGCCGGTACGTATTCGTACAAAGAAACTGGCTAACGGGAATGAATCGATCTACCTTGATCTATACAAAGACGGTGATCGTGTGTACGAGTTTCTCAAACTCTATCTTATTCCGGAAAAATCAAAAACAGATAAGGAAGCTAACCGTAAAACGTTAGAGTTAGCTAATGCGATCAAGGCTAAACGGATCGTAGAGCTGCAAAATAACGAACATGGCTTTAAAACAAATACTACCAGATCAAAGATGAATCTGATTCAATTTGTTTTACATCTGGCAGATGAACAACTAGCAAAATCGGGAAATAAGCGTAGTTATTATTATACACTTCATTCTCTAGCGAAGCATTTAGATGCGTATGCTGGTGATAAGATAACCTTTGCAAAGGTGAACACTGAGTTTGTTAGAGGGTTTATAGCGTATCTTCGTACTGCTGTCAACTTCAATTATGAAAATAGCAAGAAAAAGTCTAAAGACGAAATTCTTTCACAGAACACTCAATACAATTTGTATAAGAAATTTACTTGGGTGATCCGTAAGGCTATGTTAGCGGATATAATTGTCATTAATCCTTTGGATAAAGTGGATAATACAGATAAGCCGAAGCCGGAAGAGGGGCAAAGGGAGTTCTTGACGATTGAAGAAATTAAAAAACTAATGGCGACCCCATGTAAGGACGATATGTTAAAACGTTCATTTCTCTTTTGTTGTCTGGTAGGACTTCGATATAGTGATGTAAAGAGCTTGCTTTGGAGCGATCTCAGGGAAGATAATAACGGTGGAATTATTCTTCGACTTCGTGTAATTAAAACAAAACGGTATGAAGATTTTCCGGTAAGTATGGAGGCTTTGAAGTGGTTACCGGAAAAAACAGGATCTGACGAAAATTTAATCTTTACTCTGTCAAAGAATGATAATTCTAACCGAAAACTGAAGAACTGGTGTGCGTCTGCCGGCATAAAGAAAAAGATTTCATTCCATTGCTCCCGGCATACAGCAGCTACATTAAACCTGAGTTTGGGCGTACCTATTGAGACCGTTAGCAAATTACTTGGACATACAAAGATCAGTACAACACAAATTTACGCAAAGATTATAGACAAGAACAAAAAGGACGCAGTCCGCAAGCAGGATGGTATCTTTGATTTTTGACATCAGTTTAATGGGGGACCCCCCCCCATATGTTAAAAAATATTAATAAACACGGTTGCCTTGTCTAAAAATTTTTTTTCTTATGGATTTGAAAATAGTAAAACATAGTATAGATTTAATGATTAACGCAGCAATGCGTATCAATAGCTTTAACATTGATAACGTTCATAACTTAACGGTTTATGATGTTGATATATTACGTGAGTTGGTAGACGATCTGAAAAAAACATTTCAGATTTGAAACTAGATGATATTGTGCTGAACAGTAATAGCGTAGATGAATCTCGTTTTTTATTGAGTAAAGTTTTATTTATTATAGAACCTTATTATTCTGATCCATCACACAAAGATCTTATACATATTGGTTATTCTTTTTATTTAAGTAGCATAGAACTGGAAATAAAAGACATGACTCTATTACAGTCAACGTATTTGTCTGATATGGAGTCTTTGTACTATTTCTTTGATTTTTTGCATAAAAGAATATCGTCAAGTTTATCCTTTGTATCTCGGAGTTTAAATGTTTATAATACATTTAATCCTGCCCCGGGGAGCGTACTCATAAATTCAAATTGTTCTTTGAATCTCCCGAATGGGTTAGATACAGAAAAAGCACAGGAAGTATTGCAGAGGGCTGTAAATGCAAATATATTAGACAAGGATTATCAGTGTATAGAATTGACAAGTTATCAAAAAAGACGGTTTGCAGAGTTAGCAAGTGAGGAAATAGGAATAAAATCAAAATGGAAAACATTTGAAGATTTATGGGGTATAAAAGGATTGGCCCAAGTTAAAATGTATGAAGCTGATCAAAGTAGTCTAAAAATAATTGATGATCTATTCACCAAAGATATTATAGATACGGCAAAGAGAAAGTAACAACAAGATATACAGAGATATAAACCTCCATATAGTGACTATAGTAGTGACTATATGGAGGTTTTTTGTTTCCTTCCCTTCTGATATTTGCAATGTAATTACAAAGCAACGGGCAAAGTACACGCCCCATTCATGAACAAATAATTTATTGTATTATGTCAGAAGAAATAAAACAGCAATTAGATAGGATTGAGCGATATAGTCTATTGGCCGCAAAGAATGTACTTTGCTTTGATGATGTTGCATTACTTACAGGATTGAGTAAGAGCCATTTGTACAAACTTACTTACAGTCATCAAATTCCGCATTACAAGCCCAATGGGAAACAACTTTATTTCGATAGAAAGGAAATAGAGGACTGGATGAAGCAGAATAGGGTTACTACAAATGATGAGATAGAACAAAAAGCAACAAATTATCTGGTTACTGGAAAAATCGGAAATAGATAGGAGGTTCAACTATGGATATAAGAGAAAAGGCGACCGAAGCCACTCCAAAAACTGAAGACAAAGATAGGTCAAAAAATCACATTCGTGCAACCGTTCGATCTCTTTTTTTATCTGGTCGTAAACTTACCGCACGAGAAATCAATATGATTACTGGTAGTAATGATGCTCGAAAAGTTATATCAGAGTTGAGGCGTTCTGGTTGGAATATAACAGATTTGAGATTGTCTTATGGATGTAAATTGTATTGGATTAATTCATTACCTCAACAAAAAAACTTAAACTTTCAGGAGGGCCGGGCATGAATATAGGAGAAATTATATCCGCTTTTGATGTACTACAACAACAAGTAACATCTCCAGTGCAGCAATTGAGAAAAGAAATCGACCTTATGCGTTCTGAACTTTCATGGTATGAAAAGAAATACCCTGAATCAGATACAACTAAACGCCGGGAAAGACTGCTGCGTTTAGAGGTCATTTGTAAATCTCTTGAATCATGCGAGCCAATAAGTTTGATGCCTTTAATAAGGGAGAAACTCAATGAAGCACGACGACATAAATTCAACCCAGATTTTGCCTGTGTGTGGTTGCCTTTATCGCCTTGTGTTGCAGATTTATTACATGCAAAACCGGCCGTTATAGATTTGATTGGTTGGGATATCTCAACGCCATATGACTATAACTATGTTGGGTTGGCGAATGCCGGAGGATTTATTTGTTCCGATACAGATGAGGAGGGCCAGAGATATGGAAACTAATGTTATAGGCTTGAAAATTGCTGCGAGTTTAGACGGTGTAAATATCGCAGACGATGATATCAGATTGTTGAGACAAGCCGAAATAGATTTAAGCACAGATATCCCGTCTCCACCACCAGTTCTTTATCAGGGTGATAAGGTTATGATTTCTAAAGGTGATTTTTCGGTCGTAGTTGGAGCTGCAAAGAGCCGTAAGACATTTTGTATTTCTGCTATGGTTGGGGCTTATTTATGTGCAGATGAGTATATGAACATGAGCAGCCCTAATGATGCAGGTAATGTTCTCTGGATTGACACAGAGCAATCAATATATCATGCGGCGAAAGTGGCGAAACGAGTATGCCGGATTGCAGGATTACCAACCGATCAGAAAACGGAACGCTTTCGAATGCTTTGTTTTCGGGAATATGAACCGGACCGGCGCCGAGAGTTGACTGATAAGGCTATTCGGTTATATCAGCCTTCTTTGGTTGTTGTTGACGGAGCGGCGGACCTTATTCTAGATGTAAATGATAGCTCTGAAAGTGCAAAGCTGGCTACTATGTTCATGGATATAACTAAAGAACTGGATAACCATATTGTCACGGTATTACATACCAATCCGGGAGGAGATAAGCCAAGGGGCCATTTAGGGACAAACTTTCTCAATAAGGCACAAGCCTTGTTTATTGTCCGAGCGGATGGTGATATCTCAACTGTATCAGTAGAACGATGTCGGGATATAGCGGTTGATGATTTTGCCTTTGCTGTCAATAATGAAGGCTTGCCGGTTCTTGCTTCTATTCCTGATAAGTCTGATAAATTAGATAATCTTAATGCTATATTTTGTAAATATACTCAGCCTATTCGCTCTACAGATTTAAGAGACGCTATTATGGTCGACGAGGGCATTAAGAAAGCTATGGCAAATAGAAGGATTAGGGAGGGTAAAGAATCAGGAATCCTCATAGAGAATAGCGTTGGCTTGCTCTATTACAAAGGAAAGGAGGTAAATAATGAATGCGAACAATTTCCTTTTTAAATGGCTACACTACTGGATACAATCGGCTATTTTCGGCTACAATAGCCAAGGTATGTCTAACCGGCTACACACCCCCCTATATATAGGGGGTGTAGCCAGTAGCCACCTAAATACCCATAACCATAGTAGCCACTTGAAAAATGCTATTTTGAAAGAAGAGTACCCCCCCCTGTTAAAAAGTGTAAACAATGGGCGGTTACTCCATCTAAAAATTTTTTCCCCCTAAAATTCAAAAGCACATGAATAATTTAATTCCAACAATACAGCGATCAAAAAAGTCGGCCCAACCCCGGTACATAAAACCGGACAGCGTGAAACGGCTGGAATCCGATTATTACGAATGGAAATACCGTAATAGCACCATTCCCACGCAATGCCGGGTAAAACCGCATTTCCGGGACGATACGGCTAACGGACTGGCAAAATGTATAGAGGCATGGGCAAAGATAAATAATGCTTTCTATCAACGCCAGAATAGCCAAGGACAATATGATTCACGATTGGGCCGTTGGCGAAAGTCAGGAACGACGGTCGGCATTGCCGATGTACAGGTGACGCATGAAGGCCGGGTGTACAATTTTGAGATCAAGATTGGCAGGGACCGCCAATCTGACGTACAGAAAGCGGTTGAGGCCAGGATAAAAGCTGCTGGCGGTCATTATGCTGTCATTAAGTGTTACGACGATTTTTTAAGAGAGGTAATCCATAATGGAAAAGATTGATCTTATCAACCAGCAGGATAATAAATCGTTCCGGTATGAATTCCCGGACGTGTCGAAGATGTTCAGGCTGAAGGTTGATAGCCGGACAATGTTCTACTTTTCCACGACAGAAAAGCGGAAACGATTTATTGAGAAGAGATACGACCGCAAGCTAAAGCGGTTTAATATAGATTCAGAGTATTAACAATTTAAAAATTAACTAATTATGCGAGATTTCAGTTACGAAGAGATTAACAACATGAGCGAAGAATCAGTTAAGCAAATTTTGAGGGACGAGATGTTGGATCGTGCAAACAAACGTGTGGAAGAAGAGCGGAGAAAAGAAGAAGCAAAAGATTCCCTTGATCAGTTCTTTGGCCAAAAGAGAAAATCAGGATTATTAACCCCTACAAAAACATTATGATTTATGGAACAGTTAGAAAAAAACATTGTAAGAGAGGATATTAAAAGAGCGGTTATTGAGAAATACGAAAATCAGGTTGAAGGCGTTAACGGCGCTTTACAAAAACTCAAAGCGGAAGGTATTCCGACGGATTTACCGACATTAAAAAAGATTGCGATCAGTGAGGATGCCTTTAAAAGCTGGCTTGACAAAGCTATTTCTTCATATATTGGAAAACTCGGTTTTATCCCCATTAGAGAACGAAAACGGATCAAAGAATCTTTTTACAGTGTAAAAGAAAAGGTTTCCAATCCCCTATCTACCGTTGGGGTATTTCTGGTTGAAGAAAAATACCCTATAGTCCAGCATCAGGACGGATCATTGGATTATGACTGGGCTGTAGTCGAAAAGGATGCGGAGGCACAAGCGACAAAATATTTCTCTGATGAGGATAGAGAATACTTTTCTATCTTACTGCAACTAAAAGAAGCTATTAACCAGCTTGAACAATGGGAAAAAGAGCATACATATACACATTTCTTTGGATGGCACAACCCATTTTTTATTCCTCAAAAAGGAGATGGGGGTATTCCGTTTGACCTAATCCGGTCTATCGATATTTTGATAAAACCGGATTTCAAAAACTGGTTCCAAAGGCAGATCGGTATGACTTTAGGAAAAATGAACTCGGAAGCATTAAGGATGATCCGGGAAATGGCAGATGAAGATTAATAACAGGTAGGGGGAATTTGCTCCCCCCTTACCGTAAACAAAAATAGGATGGGAAAAGTGTTTATACAGAGCGAGACAGAGAAAGAGATCATTTATGTGAGTTATTACGAGAATATGCCTATCCGGTTCTTGAAAGATAAAGCGACAGGAGAAATATTTGTCAATTCTGACGATATTGTCAAAGCTCTTGGACAAAGTGATAGCTTTATAGATTTTCTGGGAACTGACGAAGGGCTGGAATACATAAACGAATGGAAAAAGAATCATCCCGGCGAACCTTTTTTCGGTGGGGCGGTGAAAAGAAGATAATTTAAACATTGATATTATGGCACATAAAGCAAAAATTGGAGAAAGTTTAAGCGAGCGGGAACGGTTCTGCATTGATGCCGTACTATTTAATAGTGACAATACCGATCTCGCCTATATCCTAAGCCGTGAAAAGCCCTATCAGGGTTCAAAGGATAATTTGCATAGGTTGGCGCTACGGTGGTTGAGAAGTCCAGAAGTCAAAGCATATATTGACGAAAAGCGGGTTGTCATCGCTGACAAGGCTGAAAAAAAGTTTTCAACACCTGAACAGAATGCCAACCGGGAAAAGGAGGATATTGTAAGAGAACTTAATATTCTCGCTGATATCACGAAAGACCCGAAGCAGAAAACTGAGATTTTGATGCGGCTGGCAGACTTGCAACAGATGAAGAGGGACCCGGTAGATGATACGGAGGATAATACCGTTCATTATTAGTTGCCGTTGACTTGCTACAAATGCGGATTGTATTTGGAAAATAAAAAAAAGGTGGAAAAGGAAAGGGGTGAATAAAGATATTGTAATAAATACATTAAGAACATTGTATAGGTTACAATAAGCATAGTGATATTGCCATAAACCGGGAACACGATTAAGCACTAAACAATGCTTCTGATTAGTGCTTTTGGTTCCCGGAACAGATAAGATAATAGAGCTTCATAGAAGGCCGATCATAACAATCTCAATCGTTATAATCGGCTTTATTTATTAACGAATAATAGGAAAATGATATGAGTAATTTAGGTAAATTATGGTTCGAACTTGGGATAAAAGATAAAACAGATAAAGATATCGCAGAGATTCGCAAGAATGTCGAGAAACGGTTAAAAGCGTTAGGCGTTGACGTGAAGATTACCCCTGACTTGTCCGAGTTGAAAAATCTTAAAGAGGTAAACGTCGAGATCGTCACGGATACCGATAAAATGGTAAGGAACATACAGACCGCATTAAAGGCGGCAGATATAAGCCTTGATCCATCCGTCTCTCTAAATAAGGCAATGCAATCTATAACAGGACAGAGAGCACTTACCATTGATACGGGGGCTTTGGGTCGTATTGAGGTTTTGGCCAAAAAACAAAGTTCGGCTATTGACCAGGCAACAGGAGCTTTATTGAACCAGCAGAAAGTCTATAAAGAATATTCCAATACGACAATGACAGCTACAGGTTCTATAAAGATGATGGAAGCCGAATTGAACAAATTACGTGATACTTACCGATCGTTATCCGATGTTGATCGTAATTCGTCGATCGGCAAAGGACTGTTGCAGCAGATTAATAACGCAGATGAAGCATTGGCCAAAGTAAACGCCCAAATGGCGAATAATTCAACATTGGCTAAAGCGATGGGGACGAGATACAACGGCCTACAAGTTCAACTTGCCCAGGTTGCAAGGGAGCTTCCGAACTTTGCAATGTCTTTTTCTACGGGTATCATCTCACTTAGCAACAACTTGCCAATGCTGGCGGATGAGATATCAAGAGTACGTCAAGAGGTTGCGTTACTTCGTCAGTCCGGCCAGGCAGCCACACCGGTATGGAAGCAGGTTTTAAGCTCATTATTAAGTTGGCAAACTGCCTTAATCGTGGGTATTACGGTTCTTGTCGCTTATTCCCGTGAAATTGGTGAATGGATAAACGCCCTTATAAAAGGAGGAGATGCAGCGGTGTATTTGGCAGAATCCCAAAAGAAATTCAATGATCTACAAAAGGATGCCTCTGAAAGTGTATCGAAAGAGATATCAAAGCTCGAATTGTTATACAATACTACTCAAAATGCGGCATTATCTATTGATGCGAGGCGTGAGGCAGTAGAAAAGCTACAACAGATGTACCCGGATTATTTGGGCAAGTTGTCCGAGGAGGCTATTTTAGCCGGGAAAGCCAGTGAGGCGTATAGTTTATTGGCCGAAAGTATCAAAAACGCAGCTTCCTTGAGATTGATAGAGGAACAGCGGGCTAAAGCCTCTGAATCTTTGGCCAAGGCTACAGAGAAAGAGATGAATGTTCAGTCAAAGTTAAACGCTTTAATGAAGGAATTGGGTGCCGTCAGTGAACAAGACTTACAAAATAAAGCGTATGACTTTAGCCGTAACTATGGTAATTATATCCGAAATCTTATAAATGATCGCAATTCCGCTCAAAAAGAACAACAATCAATACTAGATGATGCGAAAAAATGGAGCAATAAATATGCATCCATATTCAACAAATCCGTAGATAAGGGCCAATTAGATATACTATTCAAAGATATACCGGAAGTAGCTACATTTAATAAAACGTTGGCTGATTTAGACCGGCAATTGGCAATGTTCGCTATTGACCAGGACGAATATAACAAAAAAGTCAATGAGGCTAAAGGAGCTTTGATTGCGGCTGCTGATGCTGCCAATATTGGAGGGTCCGCTCTTGAAAAATTAAGGGATGAATACATAGCCTTTAATAAGGTGGAAATTTCAAAAAAGAATCAAAAAATCGCAAGCAAGGATGCACAAGAAACATATAAAAACAAAAAAGCGTATTTAAAGGCAGATAAGGCGCTTGAAGATGCAACATTGAAATCAGCCAGAAATATAGAACAGGCACGCATAAATGTAATGGAGGAAGGTTCAGCCAAACAACTCGCCCAACTTAAACTGAACTTTAAAAAGAGAATGGACGAGGTTAAGGCCCAGACTGACGAATATATTAAGCTCGTTCAGGAAGAAGAGTTGAAAGCCTGGCGTAAAAGCAATCCGGGAAAGAAGGATAGCGATTTTACATCTCAAGTTGTCGATATCCATACGCTCCCTAAAAAATATCAGGATTTAGTTGTTAATCAAGCGCAAGCAGCAGACGCAGAATATGAGAACGGGCAACAAAAGCTACTTGATAATCTATTGAGTAAATATCAAGACTTTGCGACCAGAAGAGAGGTTATCGAGAAACAATTTAATGATGGTATTGCCACGCTGAACAAGAGACGGACGGATGAGAACAGAGAAACTATAGATAAGGCAATCAATGAAGCGAAGCGCAAGCTAAAAGAGGCAATTAAGGAGATCAATGACGAGGAGGTAAAGAGCTTGCAAAAAGATAATCCTTTCTTTGTCCGGTTGTTTGGTGATACGTCAGAAATGACAAGATCACAGATAAAAACATTACTCGACCAGGCGAAACAGTTACGGGATTATCTCAAAACTACGGATTCTGATAATATCGGATCAATACTCAATATCCCGGCCGACACTTTGAGAAGAATAAAAGAATCTCCAGAAGCCCTTAAAGCCCTTCAGGATGCCGTAGACAAATTAACGAAGAAGAGGGACGAAAATAGCTTTGACAAATTATTTTCCGATATCGAGAAAGGTTTAAATAAAATAAAGTTAGGCGGGAAGGCTAATATAGGTGAAGGTATCGCCGATATTGGAAACGCCTTACAGTCGATTATGCCTGCACTAAAAGAGTTTGGGCAGGACTTGGGAAATATATTTGGAGATGAGGTCGGAGAATATGTCCAGAATATAACACAGCTCGTCGGGTCCGTAGTAAAAATAGGAACCGGTGTAGGGCAAGCATTGTCCGGCAATATATTGGGAGGGGTAACATCCGTAGTTTCTGGCATCGGGCAGATAGTTTCATCTGTCAGGGCTGCAAATGAGCAACATAAGCAGGCATTAAAAAAGATCATGAATGATACTATAGCCCAGCAAAGAGAATATAATTTATTGCTTTTGGAACAGAATCTATTATATGAAAAGGCAAATACTATCTTTGGCACGGACACATACGGCAAGGCTGTAAAGGCGGCTGAGACTTTTAGAAAATCTATAGAAAGCCTCAATGAAGCAATAAAAGATGAAGGTAAATATGAAGGTGGATATCTATTAGGGGGGCTATTCGACTTGTTGGCAAAAGAACAGCGTGACTATTATAACTCATTAGCCGGTCTTGCAAATATCCAGATAAAAACGGGACATGAAAAAGGTGGCATATTCGGTCTTGGAATATTAGGTAAAGGGAAAGATATCTATTCCTCTATTCTTGACGTTTACCCGGATCTTATTGATAAAGCGGGGAACTTTAACAGGGAGCTTGCCGAGACTATTTTAAACACTCGTGAAATGTCAGAAGAGGATAGAAACGCCTTGCAAAATATGATTGATTTGTCCCAAAAAGCGGAAGACGCTTTAAAATCCTTGAATGACTATTTGACAAATATATTCGGTGAGTTTGGAAATACCTTATCGGATGCCCTGGTTGATGCCTTTAAGAACGGGACCGATGCCGCATACTCTTTTGTTAAGTCTGTCTCTAACATGCTGGAAAAACTGGCTACACAAATGGCATATTCTATTTTTATCGCACCGGCATTAGAAGAAGCTCAAAAAGACGTTCAGGACGTAATGAAAGATACTGAATTAAGTGCTGAGGAAAAATGGGAAAAGGCTGCTGCAATTGTAGATGCTGCTACTGATAAAATTATGGCAAATCAAGATGAATACGACAATTGGTTGAAAGATAGACAAAAATACGCCAAAGACAAGGGCTATGATATTTTTACCCCTGACAACGAAAAGCAAAACGGGCTATCTCAAAGCGTTAAGGGGATAACAGAGGATCAGGCGAATGTTTTAGGCAGTTATTTGAACGCTATCCGGCACGATGTGAGTGTAAAGCGTAGTTTATTAGAAGACATAGCAGGAAACCTGTTACCTACGATGAGCATTACGGCACAAGCTCAATTACAACAGCTTAACGCCATTGCCGCCAACACGAAAGCAAATGCGGATGCGGCCATTGAGATACAGAAGAGCTCAACCGCAATACAAAACGCTTTATCAAGTGTAATTGCACAAGGGAAGAGCGGGAAGGCTATAAGGATTCAATAATAGAATAAATCTATTGTATTGATAAATAAAATCTATTATCTTTGCATAACCCAGACAACTCTACAAGGACCAAAAACCGAGACGGCCACCGGTGGCGATGCTTCCGGTGGTTTTTTTATTGGCTAAATACGGCAAGATTACGGCAAGGGTTTCACAAGACAATCTCACGGGCGCAATACTATGAACTTAATACAGGCGATTTAAGGGATTTTATTTTTGAAAACGATAAGAAATAAGGGAGGCGTACTTAATTCTCATACGGGCAAGAAAATGTGTAAATCCGGGCTTTATTTATTCCTTCTATCAATGTTATCCATAAATTACCTATATTTGCAATGACGTTTTTCATGGTATAGTGTTTAGGTTATTCATTGGTGTTTATAAAGCCGTTTTACTAAAATCCCGTTACTGTCCTGATCCGGTAACGGGGTTTTTGATAAAATTATCATTAATGGTGTGCAAAAGTTGTAGAAAGCAAAACTGAACCAAATTTTATACCGGACATTGGTAATTGAACCACGGTGACAAAAATGGTATGGTAGGTAAGGTACCCCTAAAGGGGTAGTACCTACCTACCATACATTTTTTTTAAGTGCGGTACGGTAGAATGGTATTTACCTACCATATTGTTCTATTCAGGTTCATACCCTTCATAATAGTACGACTGATTGATACCTTTGAATATCACTTCCCGGTCATTTACACGGTCTGTCAATGCCTGACGCAACAAGGTACGTAATTCCAGGTCGTTTATTGGGCTTCTTTCCATCGCTTGTAAATACAGAACCTTATCGACGCTCTGCCAATCAATAACAACGGAAAGACGTTTTTTTAGGATCATATCAAGCCAAATGCGGGTAGATCGTCCGTTACCTTCCATGAACGGGTGTGCAACGTTCATTTCAACGTATTTCGCTATAATTTCGTCAAATGTTGTTTCTGGCATGTTCTCTATCACTGGCAATATGGCATCAAGGTATAAACAGTTGGCAAAGCGGAAATTCCCCTTTGATATGTTAAGTTTACGCACTTTTCCGGCAAAGTCATACAAGCCGTCGAAAAGATACCGGTGTATGTCACATAAGCCCTTCACCGTCCCCACCTCGATACGGTCTATATCGCCGGTATCAAATAAAGCGTGAGCTTTTACAAGGCTTAATCTGTCTATTTCTTTCGTGTTCATACTTATTCTACTTTCTTCAATTCAAGTTTGGCTCCACAATTAGGACAGACAAATGTATTATCATCTTCATCTCGCAATAAATCAGATACAGTTACTCCAATAATGGACGCTATTTCTTTCAGCTTGTCAAGTGAAGGGTTGCCGTTTATTATTTGAGATAGGGAAGATTGTGTTATACCCTTTTCTCCTTTTTTATTGGTCATTAATGCAGCTACTTGACTAACAGTAAAACCTCTTTTTTGAATTTGCTCTTTAATATTCATTGTGTATAAGTTTTAAATTATGATACAAAGGTATAGATTATATCCAAAATGACCAAGGAATATTAGATATATCTACTATATGGATCTAATTTATTAGTTTTAACAGAACAGGTTTGCAATGTTAATTATTAGTTAAATCTAATATAATTATTTGTGTTATTAGTTTTATCTAATATATTTGCATCATCAAAATAAAACAAACAGATATACAGCTATGACAAACGAGGATTACATGAACAACGAGTTAGCAGCGTTAGCCGCCATGACGGAAGAGGAAGCCTGCAAAGTTTATAATGTGGATTATAAAGCCGAGGCAGAAATCTACATTCGTGATTATTGGATGTGCATAGCATAAACAGGATTACTAATACATAAACACTATACGATCATGACAACACTATTTAAAAGCCAAATGAGACAAGTAATGTCAGACGCTTGGAAATTTATCGGGTAACGGGAGAAAGTTTCTCAGAGAGCCTAAAAAGAGCCTGGTTACTTCTGAAATTGAAAGCGCAAATGAAGCAAAAGACAGTACAGTTCTTCTATCAGAAAGTAAACGGTGAAATTCGTCAGGCTTTCGGAACTTTGAGAGATGAGGTTATAAACACGATTGTCAAAGAGACCGGGCGCAAACCTAACGATAACATGTTTATCTATTTCGATACAGAAAAACAGGAGTTCAGATCGTTTAAGAAATTCAATTTAATCAAGATCGGATAATTAACCCGGTAGGGGTATCGGTCAAACCGACCCCCTCTACCACAAACAAAATAATATTACAATCATGGAATTTAAAGATTTAGCAACAAAGTTCGAAGGTCTTACAGCAGATCAAGTAGGGGTATTAGCAGAGTTCGGCAAAAATATTTTAGATGATGCCGGCATATTTTGTTCGCCTTACTGCTTGCTGGGTTTAATTCGGGATATACTCAAAACAGAGGAGTTCGATTTTGAGAGAAACAGACTTACAATAGATTCACTTTTACATATTGTGGAATTAGCCAATGAATTAAATGAGCAGTGTTGGGATGAACATAAAACCCCGTTCGGACTTACAGGCATTAGAAATGACAACCAATATGTCGGATTAGATAACGAGACTAAAATAATAACATCATGATTGCTACATAAATAACATAGACCCGCATGTTGGGGCTTCGTACCCGGCGTATCACGTTTGGAGGGCTGTTTAACACACAAAGTTATTCGGCCCTTCGTTATATCTATTATGATCAGATAAAAATAGGGGATTCCTGTACATCCCCTTAAAACAGCATTACGCCAATTTCTTGTCATCTATCAAGAAAGAAAAGAAACGAGAATTTTTAGGATAAATCCTCTTCCCATTTTTCACAATATATCGACAGAAAATACGGATTTTGCCGTCTTTTTGCGTTTGATCTTTCACATTAACACCTCCTTTCCGATTTGTCCACCGACCTGTATCGGCAAACTATATTAGTTACACCCTGTCAAGCATAACTAAAAAAGCCCAAAGCTACAGGACTATGGGCTTATGTCTTTTTCTCTGAAGGGAGATAGGACGGAGGTGGCGAATGACAGTTCGCCGGATTGGAGGTGTTAATGTTCCAATCAAACGCATTGCAAATATATAAGTTGAAACTATAATAACGATATACGGTTAGCAATATTTAAGTATAATTTACAAACTCCTTAATGGCATACCAAGCGACTCACGTATATTCCTAACTATAACCTTTAGCAGATAATTTCTGCGTATTCTGTCAGGGTAGATATTTTTCAACTTGTTGATCGATTGCTGCGTAAATCCGGTAAATGACGATATTTGAGATTCACTGAATTTATATTCAGATAGTATAACAACCATGATACCGCGTGAATCAACAATATCACTTCGTTTACACTTTGACAGTATCAGGTCTTCTGATACTTCTGTCTCTTTAGAGACAATTCTTAATATTTTGGCAAAGATTTCAGATTTACACATAATGTTTGAATTTTAGTTATATCTTTGCCTTCGCTACATAAAACTTATCGCACATAATGCAACAAAAGCATAGACATTCATGTTGAAGATATTAAGTCCCCAACGTGCGAGTGTCTATGCTTGTGTATCAGTTTTATGTAGCAGTTAAACGTGATACGTTGGGGGCTTTTATTTTACTTCCCAGCCCCATAGGAAGAGACTATGAACAAAAGTCTACTGCTTCAGTTTGTAAACCATCCGGCCAACAACGATCAGTATTATGACAATGACAGCCGCCATCGCCCAGCCGCCTACTTCTATCTTCATCCGTTGCCAGACTGTCAGCCTCTTTTCGATTTCAACCGGGTATGGTACTCGGATAGTATCTGTTCGGTTTATATATAGCGTGTCTACCCTGTCCTTGTACTTATAGATGTACCTGTACCGATATTCGGCAACGGTATCGCCTCTTTGAATTACAGAGACCGAATCATGTATAAGCACGCTATCGATCCGGGCCGAGTTAAAGAACACGCTATCAATTCTGACCGTTTCAACCGGGACATAACGGACTTGCGTACGGCAAGATGTAAGCATACAGATCAGTGCTATTATCAATAACCCGATCAAACCACCTAATAATTCGTCTTTGTCTCTTTCGTCCATCATAACAAGCTCCATCCGTCAATCACATCTGGCATATCAGCCTCTACCCCATTCTCCACACGGCTCATACCTGCCACAATACGGATCATCTGCTCACGGTCATTTACATTGATCGGATCGTCGGCCGGGATTCCGGCATAATCTGATACGGCCTTTACATAAGCTTCTGTATGGTTTTCTTTCGGTGGCGCCCACCGGGTAATCATCTTGCGGATAGTGTCGAGTTTGTAATTTTTGAAGTAGTTAGATAATATTTTAAACATCGCCCGGTAGCCGTAGGCCATTGTTGTAAACTGTTTAAAAGATTTATCCTCACTGGGCCTTACTTCTCCTTGGAACAAGTCGTTATTAATCCGAATATTACCAGGATTGTTATTTCTAAGTCCTCTTGCTGTCATAATATATTACTCCATTATCTAAATTAAACTTGTCTAAAACTCACTGGGTGGCTCTCGATCTGGACATCCATGTTTATTACATTTCCGAAAATCAAGAGCACTATTCCTAATTATCAATTCCGTATTCTTTTCAGTTAGCTCACGGATACGCTGACGCAATTCTTCTATTTTTGCATACAAAGTATCTATTTTAGTATCCAGTTCACCCACTCTTTTTTCCTTTTTCTCGTATAATTCTTTCCATTCATCAGCATACTGAGTAATGTTATCCGCTTCTGCTTTTTTAGCTTCTGCGGCAGCCTTACGTTTTCGAGATTCATAAAACATGAATGCTCCAATTAACGGCAGGCCCGCTGCGCTGATAAATGATCCTATCAACTGGACTATTTCTTGCATTTCCATCATTTAAAGTAAAAATAATATGCCTAAATAAGTGGATAATAAGGCTGCTATCTCAATCCAGAACATCGGCTTGCTCTGGTAGAACTTATACCAAAATGTGCCCTCTTTTTCTTTGGCAATGCTTAATACAGTATACCCTACATAGGAAAGCCATACTAACAACATTGGCCAGAGGTTCAATGCCACCCAAAGTTGCGATCCGGCAATACAGATGATTGCTCCAGCAGAATGCATCTTGCTCTCATAATCTTCTTTGAAATTGGGAGCTGAACCAACAAAGAACATGCCAGCACAGGACAGAAATGCAATCCATTCCGTGTTTGGTTTACTTACCTCCAATATTGCAGGCATCAATAAACCGGCAGTCAGCCACATCGTTGCCATAAACCACAATTTATGCTCCAGATAGTAATAGGTAGCACTTATGGAATAAGGTACACCCTTAGTCTTTACACACACGGCAGCCGTGTAGGCCGCAATAACAAGCATTGAAATAATCGTCAAAATAGTTATCATACCAATCTTACATTTATGTTAATCAATTCTTTCAAATGGGCATATACCGGATTAATCGTACCATAAAAGCAGTAATATTTCTTCCTTACGCCGTCTTCCATTTCCGTATAATACTTTCCCTGTTCAAGCGTCATGCCTGGCGCATAGAGTTTGGAATCGTATTCCGTGCCTTTGTGATTTTCGTCCATGCGCTCATAAAGAGCAGCCGTATCTACCGAAGGAGGATATATTTCGAGAACCGGATTTATCGGTTGCCGGACTTTCCATAACCAGTCATCGTTAATTACCCGGTTGCCGGTTTCCAACTTCCCGTTAATAAATTCTTTCCATTCCGCATGTGCGTATTTGGCACCAATCGCTTCATCATCCGTCAGTGACATTGCAGACACAGATTTACGGGTGATACGGGATAGTTGCTTCTCTGAATCGTGCGTTTCCGTGTATTTTACGGCTTCCTGTAATTCGGCTGTTGTTCTATGGATTACATCAGGGTAGCCCGTCACCTCAATCGCTTCTACATCTTCCACTGTCTCGGCAGCTTCAATATCAGAGAGTAACTTTTCTGATAGACCTATACAGATATCATTATAGTCTGCCATCTCATTGAGAGCTTCCAATAACAGAGATGATTTATACGAATTCCCGTTTACTTCAACCGTATCTTTTCGAGCACACTGGTCTTTTAGAGACAAACGATCGTATGTATATACATCGTTGTTCTCTATGTAATAGTGCCGGTAGTCGGTGTTGTAGACTTCCTGACGCTTCAAGTCTTTTGCAGTTTGAAGTTTTTCTTCCGGTGTCGGTTCGGGAATAGGCGTCAATTGCATATTGAACACTTCTTCTACGGATGCACCTTCGTTTGCCTCTTTAAAGGCAATCTGTTCTTCTGTCAGCAAAACGTACTTTCCTGCAACGTAATCCTCCCATGTCGTGCCGATATCGTAGTTTGCTGTATCAAGCTTTTCCGGCATTGTGACATATATGTTTGCTGCGTCTTTTTGTATATATATATATTTACTCATATCGCTTATATTTGTTTTTATTCTTCGTAAGCCCAGTATCGGATCAGGACGGTACCGTCACCACCGTCACCTTCTGATCCACCACCGCCACCATAACCACCGCCACCATTTACTCCACTTCCTTTACCTTCTTCATAGTCAGATACTCCTGCTTTTCCATATATTTCACCTCCACCACCTCCACCACCAGCAGCATTCCGTTTACCTGAAGATTCCCCAAAATCTCGAGTCGTATGACCTTGTCCTATACCTCCTTCATGAGCGCTGCCGTTTGATCCATTACCACCATCCGAACCGCCATTACCTCCTATAGAACCGCCTCCACCGCTACCTGAACCACCATCTGAACGCCATGGACCATTTTCGTATCCATCCATACTCCCTCCATAAGCTCTATAATTCGAGTTTAGAAATTGCGAGTATCCCCCATCATTAGGTGGAGTACTATTAGAACTTCTACTACTTCCTTTGCCAACTCTTATTGAAATTGACTGACCCGGTATAACAGGAATAGCATCACCATCTCTCCATCCGGATGTATCTTTTTTAAAGGTTTTTGTATATCCTCCAGCTCCTCCTGTATCTGAATATCCTCTATTGCCTCCGCATCCACCACCGACAAGAAACACATCAACCCACATACATCCCGCTGGAACCGTCCATGTGTAATTTCCTGCCGGATAAAACCGCTTCTGAAAGAATACTAACTTCTTACTTCCTATCGTCCTTCTTCTCAACATATCAATCCTTCTCTTTAACGGTTATTGAATACATGACACCACTCGTAGCGATCTTCAAAATAGACATCTCGAAAGGCACGCCGGAAGTAGTGGTAATAGAACTACCGGACATTGATCTAAAACTGCCAGTAGTAGGGATAGGCTGCGTAAAAGAAGCGGTAGGATTACAATCAAGGTATATCTCTTCGCCTACATTCAGTGCCCTTGCAGACTCATTTATCGACAGGTTTGAAGCGGAGGATAGGGTAGCCTTAACCAACCTCTTGCTTGTCGGTATATTCACAAGAGTGGTGACAGTATTACTCCCTGTGCTGAAGTTTACTATATCATCCACCTTCTTCTTGTCCTCCGCCGACATATACCCCGCTGTGGTGGGGGTAGCGATAGGGGGAGTGCGGTATTGACCGTTGCTGGAGAGGTATTTTGTACCATCACCTCTATTGGTTAATTGCAAAAGATTTGTAACCTGTGTATATGTTTTATCTGCAGAAATTTCGATAGCCAATATGGGTATAGTTGCTCCAGTATTTTCATACATAATAGCACTTATTGTTATAAAATACTTTTCTTTAGGTTCCGTTGTTTTCGTAATAATTATAGGAATATACGAATCATCCATATATGCTAAAGACACTCTATTCTCCCACGCATTAACTATTTTTTGATAATTTTCATCTGATAATGTACCACTTTCATTTGGAAATAAAGTTGTCAAGTCAAGGTACTGATTGCTCGCCACTATCTCCGACCACGCCCCATTGTTACGCCCGTAGGTTTTTCCGTCCTTTGGAGCTTCCTGCACATAGTTCGACAAGTCGACCTGCGTACTGCCAATATGCTCCGGCTTCCCGTCTATGAAGATATACTCGTCGTAGATATCGTTTCCCGACCCGGATTTGGGGACAAGATAGATAACATTACTTTCCCCCATTTCCGGGAGAGATTCAACCTTCTGAAGCGTTACACTATTAATGGCTGATATCAAAGACTGGACTTCTTCCTTTGTGTATGTTTCAGACTTTAGATAGTAATTTGTTAAATCGTTTACCGCTTTTGTGATAAAACCACTATTGTTGGTCAGATCACTTGTTTTAGTTGGTATGGCCGGTTCGACATATTCCATGAACGTACCGGATGAACTGTTGTCTGAATCCGGAACAAACAAATACTTCTTTCCTGAAACAAGCCCAGCAGTGTCAACAAGCACATTACCCCTCCCTGCCCCGGCGGGTCCCGTCTGACCACGGGGAATGAAGAAATTCAAAATGTACTTCGGGTTGCCTTCGGGCGTCTCTCCATTCTCTACAACTTCAACTCTGGCTTCTTCTGAAGGATTAAGAGTTGTCGTTGTCCCCTGTTCAAAGACTGCCGGCTGACCGTCTTTGCCTTTAGGGGTAGTCAGGTTAAGAATGTATTTGGGATTGCCATCTTCGTCTACTCCGTTCTTGGTAAAGCTGCCGGAAGGGGTTTCACCAGAGGTGGCGTTGACGGATTCTAAGATGGGAGTTTTACCACTATCCCCGACATCGCCTTTAGGAATAGACAAGGATATTGTATATATCGGCGATCCGTCAGTATCATTCTGTTTAAAAGTAATTTGTGCTATAGCCTTTTCTCCCGGATCAAGAGTTGTTACTGGTCCTGCCTCAAACTTAGGCGTTTTTCCATCTATACCGTCAGAACCATCTACACCAGGATTTCCAATCTCACCTTTAGGTAAAACCAAATTGATCTTATATACGGGATTTCCCGACAGATCTTCACCATCAGAAGATAATGAGGCAGAAGCATCATCTCCATTTTTAACTGTCCCTATTTTAAACTGAGGTGTTTTTCCATCATTACCAGTAGATCCTCGAGGAATAGTTAAACTTATGATGTATCGTGGTAATCCTTCTGGTGTTTCTCCTGATCGCACAATAGATGATGAAGCTTGAGTATCCGGCTCTCCGGTAGTGGTAGAACCACCTTCTAAAACAGGTGTAGCCCCTTCTGCCTTTTTGCCTGTATTCACTCCATTAACTACCCAATAACCATTTTCATTAATGGTCGGTTCCACGTCTTGAGATACCTGCTTTTTAAAATCAGATACCGCTATAGCCGCATCCGATCCTCCCAAAGAGGTTTTTGATCCTAAAATTAAGTCATTGTCCGACAATGACGGGAACTTTGTGAAATTTTTTATATCTTTCGTCCCTGCCATATTACTCCGTCTTTAATTGATTGTACAACTGCCAGAAAATATCCCAAAATTGCTGTATATTGTCCTGTTCCAGAATTTGAGCTCTAAAGTTCTGAGAACTATACTCTATATCAACATGCAAAGGTGTTTCCTGTCTTTCATCCGTTAACGTTCCATCAGAAAGTGGAACTTGTCTTATCTCACTTTTAAGGAAAGATACATGCAAAAAATCCATTTTGCCCGTTCCTGTATCAATATGCCGTTCATAATATGCGACAATATTTCCCACAGTAGTTCGACCGTTGTCTGAAGTTCTTAATATTTTCAAATCCAATGTGTTCATATCTTCCTTTATTGATCAAAATGCATTACTATTTATATAATAATTGTTGTTGTAATAATAGAAAGTCACTATAGTTCCAGGAGTTGCTTCATACTGTCCATAAGTATAATTACCACTGCCATATATCGAACCGGCTGTGCCTATTATGGGAATACCCGATACACCTCTGAAAGCAACTTTTCCGCTATATCTTGTAATAAGAAAAGTAAACTTGATAACCGCCTGATAGGAAAGAGCCAGACCGTTCGAAAAGTAATCACTACCTCCAAAAGCGTCAAAAAGTTCTTGTTTTGTAGGCAAAGTTATTACTGAAGTAGCAGAAGTACTGCCTTGAAAAACGAATATATTCTTATACTTAAGATCATTCCATCTATATCCGCTACTTGGTATATATGTGACAACGGATAATCCTCCCTTAAATGAATTGAAACCTTCGCTATCTATCGCTATCGGGAAATCACAGTTTCCGGTATTGATATTCAATCCAACATTTTTATTTCCTTCTGGGTCCCAATTAAATAAGTTACTACTACTAAGATAATTTTTTTTTCTATTTTTAATAATAGAAGTAAGAGTGAATGCGCCTCCTACTGTCGATGGAATTAAGTCTTGACCAAAAGATATTTCGGTATTAGTGCCCTTCATTGTAATATATCCAGTTTCACCACCTATATCTTTATTACACTTAAGACAATTATTTTCTATAGAAAAATTTCCAATTTTGCAACCATCATCAGCTATGAGCATTTTTGTATTTATTGTACCATCCCCATACAATCTGGTAGGTGCTTCTTTTCTATTAGAATAAGATGCACCTAACGCAATACGCGGTCCATTATCTGCATTGCCATCTATAGAAACATTTCTATTTTGACTCTCAATATGGGTATTGCTAAACCACCATCCTGCAATATTAGCTTCTTCTGCAAATAATAGCCCCGTAGCAATATTCTCAAATTGCCCTTGAAATGCTTTCCAATAAGAAGTATCATTGCCTGGATATTGCCCTGTAAATGTTCCTGCTGTTGTCTTTGTTATAAAATACCTACGAGAACTACCCGATCCGGTGTAAACAACTTCCACATGATCGGATGTACCTGTATATTGCTTAGAGCCGGAATATTCGCCTCTAAATGTTAAAGCAGGTCCATTAGAACCTGGAGAGCCAGTATCTCCCGTTATTCTGACAGGAGTAGACCAACTACTATAAATCGTACCATTTCCATTGAATATTGCCCTACTCATCCATAAGGGAGAATCACCAACAGGGGGATCAAGAGCCCAACCAGAAGGAGGAACCCATGTACCTGTGGGGGTTGATGGTTGGCTGCCGGAACGACGATAAACCTGATAAGTAGTCTTTCCATCTTCCCCAGGATTACCTGGGCCACCATCTTCTCCATTTTTCACTCTGGTTATTGTAAAAAGAAGATCGAACGTTGACATACCTTCACAGTTAACATGAAGATTTATCGTTGCTTTATCTTCCGTTACTTCTTGTACCGCTACAAGACCATCTGTAATAGTATATTTACATCCCTCTCCTTCTGATGTTACAAGATATTTACCTTCACCCACAACATCACTATAACGTAATTTATTTGCACCCTTATAAGCCTGTATAATGGTCGAAACACTAAATTCAGATGCGACCACAATGTCACTTCCGGTCATTACCGTATCATCCCCAGTTACAACCTCAACTTGACTGTAAATTCCATCCGCAATATTATAAACGGCGGAATAAGTAGAAAGGACTGCGGAATAGGCATCATCACCTTTAAAATTGTTATCCAATCCTGGAACATTCCACACATTCCCTCCAAAATATACATTGTTCAAGTACACGGAGCCTTTTGCAAGGGATTCTCCGTTTATCACTAAATTGGATAAGTCACCATCTTGATAAGTGATATTCTTTGAAGGGTTTATTTCCCAGGTATCAACATTGATAAGGTACCGTTTATATTTCCTTGTGCTGTAAGCAGAAGCCTGTCTGCTTTTATCAGTAGCATTACCATACACTGAGAACTTCATTGATGCAGTAGGATGCACAGATGTTCCCGGTTTTAACTCATATTTGAAATGCGCATTATCAATGATTTTTACAGGTGTAAAATAGGAAGTAGAAAATCCTGCAATAGTGTCAAAACCTGCGCTATCTGTACCAGAAACAGCTTCGTTGCCCGTCAAATTATGAAATATACCACGACAGAAATCATTAATATGTAGACCTGATAATTCACCTTCTTCAAGTTTTAAGGTCACTATCTGGTTTTCAGTATCTACAGATTCAATAAGTCCAAAAGCAATAGAGTTCCATAACTCACCGGAAACAACATCAATACGGTTAAAACGTAATTCTGGTACTTCTAGAAATTCGCGAAGAGTCAAACTATTTCCTTCAATATCGCCATTCTTATCAAATTTTCCACCAGAACCTAAAAATCCTCCTACATATGTACCAAATGTAGCGCCATTATTAAGCCCAAGAAGATAGTTAGTTTGATCTGGTTTATCCTTTCTCAGATATTTCTTATTAAGTTCCTCTGGTGAAGCCCCACCGCCAATAATAGATCCTCCTGTAGATGTTGAACCTTCATTCCTTACATTATCAATGGCATCCCAAATCTTATCAATCGTACTTGCTATAGGTTTATCGCTAAGAGAAATATCATATGTTGGAATTGATTCACCCTCTCTTATGGATAAACTCTGAATGATAATGCTATAATCAGTACCAAAATCCACATCGTATAATGGGAGCTTCATTCCTTCACGAATCAAATCGTGTAGATTCCCATTTCTGGCCATGTATATCTCATCCACTCCAATATTATAGGTATAGATAACATGGTCATGTTCCGCCAGATAAGATGTTGCAGCTTTTAATAACCTATCCTCTGCATATTCCACATACTTTTCCGGCATCTTGATATTAAGAATCACAAATCGATCACCAGCGGAAAGATTCTGCCCAGCATTGGGAACTTGAAAATCATCCCTTGTTGATTTATTAAGAGTTATATCATAATTGCCACTCTCTAACTGAACAACATCTACAATCTCAAATTCATAGCCAATAAGACTACCGCTTTTCATTGATATTGTAGCTGTTTCTGTTGTCAGGTAGTCTTTGATATTGAAACCTATATTCTTGATTGTAATCTTGAAAGTGCCCTTTGTCTCTGTTTCTTTTGTTATCTGCTCGGCAGCAACCAGTTCATCTATCCTTCCTATATCCGGCAACTCTACCCCCGCTATAGAAGGATAGATATCTTCAAATACCATAGTGTACTCCCTAATCCCATAAGCCGGAAGATTCCTTGATTCAATATAGCTTTTACCCGTTTCAAGATACCCCGGCAACATTAAATTCTTTTTACCGGAAAAATCAGAATCGCGTTTATTGTAATCATCCGGTATATTACGTTCTCCTCCATAAGCGTACAACCGGGTTACTACTACCTCATCAGCATTAACATCCCTTTCTATTTGGTACAACCCGTTATTCTTGCCGTAATAAAAGGTGTGCTCCAAAGATTCTTCTGGATAGCCGATTTTTACATTTCTTTTGGATATAAAGAAATTTAGGCCAAACTCCTTGTTTATCATTACAAGAGCATTCCAGCAAGACACATTATCTATTTCTATCTCTGCGTCCTCCGTTTCAACACCTTCATAAACTTCTATTTCCCATCCTGGATAATCTCGATCCATATTTGCTTGTATTCTTTCAGCAAACGTTTTTGCGGTTCCGACAAAAGAAAAAGAAGGACTTGGCTGATAATGATAATCATTGCCGTACGGCACATAGTCCAACAACTGGCAATTCTGCAATTCGATATCTATAGTCCTAAATATCAAATCATATTTGAAAGCATTTAAGGCGCTACCAAAAGATGCGCTTTTTATCTGAGACGGCTCATAATCCAAATAGAACTCTTCTCCCCTATAAGTAATATGATCACCAATGGCAAAGTTTATAACAGAAGGAGATTCGAAGGAACAGGTTACAGTCCTTTCCCCCATAAAGGAACCATTGTACTCTAATTCTTTGATTGTACAACGCTCTATTTCGCCCGTTTTGTCATAAATAATCCACCCCATATCACCTTATGATAAATTGTTCTCTCGGTTTGGTTACTCTAAATTTCATTTTAAATACAGCAACATCTCCCAAACTACTATCGCTTGTGAAATCAAAATCGCTAAAGCCCTTGAAATAAGCCCCTTTACATCCGGTATTTGAATATGGAGAAAAAATATTAAGCTCTAACCCTTCTGTTGTCATATATCTAAATACGGCAGCCTGTTTAGTCGGAAATGTCCCTTGAGCTCCTTTATACACCATAGATATCTCTGTGTCGTAGGCTTGTAATCTTACAACATCAGGGAAATAAACATCCTCGCCATCTTCATCTATCCAATCGCGAGATGGCAACTCTTTTGTTTCAAGAGGTAAGAATAATGGCACACTAGTTGTTTTAATACCAAAGTCTGCATACAGATCTTTTGTTTCGGATCCATTTGCTTTCTGGAATATTAGCGTATCTCTGTCTGTTGCCATAATATTAAAAAAGAGAGCCTACGATGCAATGGCGTCAACCATTATACCATAGGCTCTCTTTGAAGCTCTTGTTTATTACAAAAGCAAATATAGATACAATCTATTAAATACACAAATATTATAGATTCAATTTATAATACATAATAACAACCCAGATAGCGGTATTGCTATCTGGGACATCCAAACGTGATACGCTGGGTACGAAGCCCCAACATGCAGATTTATCTTGTTTTATGTAGCAATATTATCTTCTTCCGTCAATTTGTTGCCGGCAATGAACAGCATCACAAGTCCGATTATGTTACCTAAGAAATATTCGCTTTCCGATCCTGCCAGAAGAACCCCGGCCACTAACAGGAATATCAAGGATAATGCTTTCATGATGCTATTATTTTAGTCTCGTTATCTAATCCGACATATTGGTTGTCATTTCTAATGCCTGTAAGTCCGAACGGGGTTTTATGTTCAAACCAACATTGCATATTTAAATCATTGACTAATTTCACAATATGTAAGAGTGATCTTATTGTAAACCTATTTTCTTCAATATCAAATTCGTCTATATTGAGTATATCTTGAATTAATCCCAGCAGACAGGAAGGTAAACCGAATATGCCTGCATCATCTAAAATATCTTTGCCGAACTCTGCTAATACCCCTACTTGATCTGCTGTAAGACCTTCGAACTTCGTTGCTAAATCTTTAAATTCCATGATTTTGTAATTATTTTTTGGTTTATTAATTGGTATAATATTGGCTGTCCTGCATTATAAAGGACTACTGAATAGGTATGTATGTAAGGTTTATTCTATAGCCGCTATCTTCCCGTCAGATGGATTTCCGCCAAACAGATGGTTGATGTAAGCCAGCCCTTTTTGCGTGACAAGAATTTTTGTGACAACAAAACCCGGATGGCTGTTACGCTCAATGAATTTTTCCTTCATCTCAAAATACCCGGCATTGACAAACCGTTGCTTCGGCTCGTTCCGGTTAGAGAAGAATACGCCTACCTGCCTTAGCTTTTGGAATAGTGTGTTGCGTCTAAACCCCAGCTTGAGGATTTTAGCAGCCATTCCGATATCGACTTTGTCGTCTGTGATGAAGGCGGCATCTGCGAAGTCGGCTTTCGGTTGGAGCTTTGCGATCTTGGCATCCTTTTGCTGGTTGTCGGCTTCAAGCTGTTTCAGCCGTTCTTCCCGTTTTTCAAGGGTAGCCTGTGCGATAGTAAGAGCACGAGCCATGATTTCCTCTGGGGTATCGTCGGTTTTGGTTGCGATGTAGCCGCCGGTCTTGCGAATAGCAGGGAGAACTTCGGAAGTTACCCATTTTCGGAACGCTTTCGCTTGCGGTTTACGGCTATCAAGAATAACATCGTACAAACCATCCTCGTTTACAAAATTTGCTTGTTGAATCCCTCCAGCCGTTTCAAGGGGTTGGGTTGAAACCACACCCTTGTCAAGTCTCTGTTTTACATCACCTTGTCTTAAACCTAATACAGAGCATACATCAGAAAGGCAAAAGAGAGGATTTTCACTTGTACCTGTGGTACGAATTTCACCGAATTGCGGTGAGTTGAAGATTTTAATTTCTTCCATACTTTTAGTTTGAACATAAAAAAACTGCGCTACGTGCTGTTCAAGTTCTAAAAGCAAACTCCATGGGTATTTCTACTCCATGACACGGCGCAGTTATATCATTATATAACAATATCATATATGTATAGGCACAAAAAATGCCGCTATGTTTGCGGCTTCGTACCGCTTTTAGATTTGAACATCACAAAGGTGGTGCATTTTATCGAAACGACCAAACAAATTCCGAAATATTTCATTTATGTTGTAAAGCATAAATTTTACCCCCCCCCATTTGCATATATTAACAAACAGTCTTATCTTTGCGGCAAATTACTAATCATTAAAAACGTTTTTAAAATGAAGAAGCTCTTATTTATTATGGCAATGATGTTGCCTATTTGGGTTTCAATAAGTTGCTCAGAAGAAAATAAAGAAAAAGCTTTTATTGAAAAGCATTTAGGTGATATTGGAAATGGTAAATATGCGTTTGACATTGAGTGTTATAATCTTACTAAAGTATTTAGTTGGAACCATTCTAAAATGGGTGGCTTTTTTGGTCTTCGTGAAGATAATCTTCCATTTAGTAGTTATTTAATCGATTACAGAATGAAAGAAAAAGATAATGAATATATAGATGAAATGAAGGATTTGTTTATCATTGATTGGTTTAATACCAACTTCCTTTTTGATGAGTATGAATTTGTTAGCCAAAAGCATTTGTTTGATATAGATATTGTGTCAAGAGTAAGAAAGGATTCTCTTAAGGAACATGGGTGGACTATTGATGTTTTGATGACAAAAGATGATAAAATGAAAGAATACGAAGACCATTATATAATAGTAAAAAAAGAAAAAATTCCCGTTACTGAATATACTTATAAATTAGATAATAGTAAACTATCTAAAATTTGTATAGTCAAACATCCAGAAGATGGCTACAAAATAGTTATGCTAACAATAGATGGTGAATCTATAATAAAAAGATAGTACGATGACTCTCGAATCGGAACTAAA
>OGPD01000837.1_pt1 | contig 30533 bp, 31 predicted proteins | sample 1552861 | NCBI WGS metagenome assembly OGPD01 (sample SAMEA2580280, study PRJEB22360) | human gut metagenome | biome: human gut; feature: human-associated habitat; material: faeces | place: Denmark | collected 2008/2010
TGATTTCGTCGGCACTGTTGAAATAGCGGCGGGGGGGGGGGCGCCGCCCGGCCCGCTCCAGCCACACGCCGTCATGTTCCCGGGCATACAGCACGCTGCCGTTCAGAGCGTCCATATACCGGCGGTATGCCGCGCTCTGCCGGGACGCCCACACAAGCGGCGTGGCCGTCAGCGCCAGCAGCACCGCCGCCAGGGTGATCCACAGCCCCAGCTTCAGGCGGCTGCGGTCCTTTTTGGACTGCGGCGCCTCCCGAAATGCTTCATACATGGTCATGCCTCCTTTGTTTATGTTCTGTAAACCTCATGATACCATACCCAGGCGGCCCCGTCAAGGCAAAAAGCTCCCCCAGGAGAGACAAATGACTCTCCCGGGGGAGCTTCTGCCTGGGGAAGGTTATGTACCCTCCGCCGGGCCGCTATACCAATCTGCTGCGGGGCAGGCCGAAGCTCACCGCAATGGCATCGTCCACCCGCTCCATCACCGCGCCGTCCACCCGGCCCATCCGCTCCCGCAGGCGGCGTTTGTCCAGGGTGCGGATCTGCTCCAGCAGGATCACGGAATCCTTGGGCAGGCCGCAGCACTGGGCCGCCACCTCGATATGGGTGGGCAGCTTGGCCTTGCCCATCTGGGAGGTGATGGCCGCCGCGATGACGGTGGGGCTGTGGCGGTTTCCCGTGTCATTCTGGACGATGAGCACCGGGCGCACGCCCCCCTGCTCGCTGCCCACCACCGGGCTCAGGTCGGCATAATAAATTTCGCCGCGCTTGACATTCGTATCCACAAACGTTCACACTCCGCCGGAAGAAGTACCCGAAGCATCGGGTCACTTTCATTCTCCCACGCAGCCGGGGAATTTATACCCGGTTTTCCCGCCCCGTTTCATTCTATGGAGCCGGGGCGGCCAGTGTGCGTCAGAACCGCAGCAGCAGCTCCCGCTCGGTGACCTGCCCGTTTTGCAGATACACCCGGGGCACCCGCTTGCTGACGGCGCAGGTCAGCTCATAGGGGATGGTCCCCGCCTGGGCGGCCATGGTCTCCACCGGGTTCCGGGGCCCGAAGATCTCCACCTCGTCCCCCACGTCCACCCCCGGCAGGTCCGTCAGGTCGATCATGGACATATCCATGCAGATGCGGCCCCGCTGGGGCGCGGGACCCTTGGCGGTCATCAGGCTGCACCGGCCGGACAGGCACCGGAAGAACCCGTCGGCATAGCCGTAGGGCACCACGCCCATGCGGGTGCGGCGCTGGGTGATGAACAGCCGTCCATAACTGACGGAGGTGCCGGGCTCATAGGTCTTGGTGGTGCTGATGGTGGTTTTCAGGGTCATCACCGGCCGCAGGTCCAGCCCCTTGGCAAACTCCCCATACCCATACAGCAGCAGGCCCGGGCGCACCATGTCCAGGTGCATCTCCGGATAGCAGGCGGTGGCCCCGGTGTTGGCGCAGTGGCGCAGGGGAAACCGCACCCCCCGCTTTTCCTCCACCGCCCGGATCACCCGGCAGAACAGGTCAAACTGCCGGTGGGTATAGGCCGCGCTGTCCGGGTCCGGCTCATCGGCCACGGCAAAGTGGGTGAAGATGCCCTCGGCCTCCAGCCCCGGCAGGGCGCAGGCCTGGCAGATGCCCTCCACGCCGCCGTCGAAATGGCTGCCGTCGCAGAGATAGCCCAGCCTGGACATGCCGGTATCCACCTTGATGTGGATCTTCAGCGTGCCGCCCAGGGCCGTGGCCTCATGGCTGTATTCCAGGGCCTTGGCCTTGCAGGTGACGGCCTGGGTAATGTGGTGCTCTATCAGCCGCCCCACCTGCTCCTTGGGGGTGTGGCCCAGGATCAGCACCGGCATGGAGACGCCGTTGGCCCGCAGCTCCATGGCCTCGTCAATGCTGGACACCGCCAGATAGTCGGCTCCCAGCTCCTGGAGGGTCCGGGCCACCTGCACGGCCCCGTGGCCGTAGGCGTCGGCCTTCACCACGCCCAGGAAGCGGACCTTCGGCCCGATATGCTGCCGCAGGCGGCCATAGTTGTGGGCCAGAGCGTCCAGGTCGATCTCCGCCCAGGTTCTCTTTAATGTGGATTCCATGATGATAGCCTCTCTTTATTCTGAAGTAAAGGACAGCAGCCGGGCCGTCAGCACCACGCGGCTGTCCTGAGAAAACTCGGCATACAGCGGGGCCCCGTCCCCGCCCAGCCAAACGGTGCACAGCACCTTGCCGCCGGGGGCGGTGGTGTCCAGGGCCAGGCGCAGGCAGTCAAGCCCCTCCAGGGTCTCCTGTCCCGCGTCCACCAGATACCCCTCCTCCATGGCCCGCAGCAGCCACGGCAGACAGTTGGCCGGGGCCAGATCCCGCAGGCTTCCGGCGGACAAAGCCGCCCCGTCATAGGACACCGTCAGATCCTCTCCGCTGACGGAGGCCGTCAGCCCCGCCAGGTCCTCAGGGCCTGTAACGGTGGTCCCGGCGCCGGTGGGGGTCCAGTCGCAGGACACGGTGAACGTGCGGTTCTCCGTCTCCAGATGGCAGGTGATCTCCGCCTCCATATGGGCGGCCTGCATCTCCCGGTACCGCTGGCGCAGACTCTCCGCCTGCGACGCGGTCTTTTTTCCGCAGCCGGCCAGCAGCAGCGCCGCCGCCAGCAGCCATACCAAGCATTTTTTCACGGTAAACCCTTCCTTTCCGGAAGGCTTTCCGCTATCCCTGTGATGTTCTCTATCTATTGCAGCTCGCTATTGCAGCTCGTCAAAAAGCCTCGCAGAGTTTGCCGCCCGCAGGCGGCAAATAAAGTGCAATCCGTTTTTTGCGGCGGCGTGTACGTCGCAAAAAACACTTCTCAGTCTGCAAGTGTGGAATTTGTTCGCTTTCAGCGAACAAATTATGCGCGCGGCAGGCTGCGAACCTTTTGTTTTAAAAGGGCAAAGCCCTTTTAAAACAGTGTCTCTTACTCCGTTACCTCCCGCAGAGCGGCAGGAATGCGGTCCAGCAGGTCCGACGGGGTCATGCCCCACAGGCCCACGTCCCGGGCGGCCAGGTCCCCGGCCCGTCCGTGGAGCCACACCGCCGCGCAGCAGGCGTCCATCGGCGCAAGGCCCAGGCCCAGCAGGCTCACCAGCATCCCCGACAGCACGTCGCCGCTGCCGCCCTTGGCCATGCCGCAGTTGCCGGTGGAGTTCACCATCCGCCGCCCGTCCGGGGCGGCAATGACCGTGCCGGGGCCCTTGAGCACCAGATACACCCCGTGCCGGGCGGCAAAGTCCGCCGCGGCCTGCTCCCTTCCCCGGGACAGATCGCCGCCCGCCCGGAGGAATTCTCCCTCATGGGGCGTCAGCACCGTGGTGCGGCCCCGGCGCAGGGACAATGCATCCATATGCCCGGAAAGGGCGTTTATGCCGTCGGCGTCCAGCACCAGGGGCCGGTCCAGGTCCAGCAGCCGCCGGACCAGGGCGTCGCATCCGGGGCTGCGCCCCAGGCCGCAGCCCACAAGCACCGCGTCGCAGGCGCCGGCCCGCCGCCGGATGGGCTCCTCCGCCTCCGGGGACAGCCTTCCCTCCCGGGACGGCAGGGGAAACGGCATGACCTCGTCGCACTTGGCCGCCGCCACCGGCCACACCGGCTCCGGAACCCCCAGATACACCAGGCCCGACCCGGTGCGTACCGCCGCCCGGCCTGCAAACACCGCCGCGCCGGAAAAGCCCACGCTGCCGCAGATGCACAGCACCTTGCCGAAGGTGCCCTTGTGGCCCATGGGGTCCCGTCGGGGCAGACGCCCCCGGACCCACGAAGCTGTGATCTCCTCCATGCCGTCACCTCCCGGATTTTCCCTTAGTATAGCACGGTTTTGCGGCGATGGCGAGGTTTTTTTCCCGGTCCGCCCGGAATATTTGGTTCCTCCGGCCTTGACAGCGCCCCGGTGAAAAGAGTATAAATAGGTAACTGAACACAAGGAGGTATCCACCATGCATTCTTCTACCCAACAGTTTGTCCGGGCCATGGACGCCAAGGACATCAAGCACTCCGACCCGGAGGCCGCCGCCGGCGGCCGGGAAACCGTCACCGTGATCTACAGCGGTGAGAATATTCCCTCCATCCGCATGCGCTTTTTCTTCGACCAGGACTGCCAGGATGTGGCCATCCGGGTATTTGACCTGGTGAAGGTGCCCGAGGCCAAGCTGGATGTTCTCCTGAAGGCCATCAACGCCGTCAACCGGCGCTTCCGCTTTGCCAAGTTCGTTCTGGACACCGACGACAACAGCGTCCAGGCCGAGCTGGACGCCGTATTCCGCAGCCACGACGTGGGGGAGATCTGCCTGGAGCTGATGGCCCGCTGCGTGGACATCTGCGACAAAGCGTATCCCGATCTGATGAAGGCCCTCTGGGCCTGAGTCGAGCCCCGTCGATTTTGGGGATTGAGTCCGGCGGTTCGATGTGTTATACTGGACTTACTTTTTCAGGAGGCAAGCCATATGACACTCAACGAATTGAAAGTCGGCCAGTCCGGGGTCATCACCGCCGTGGGCGGGGACGGGCCCCTGCGCTGCCGTCTGTTGGATATGGGGCTGATCCCCCGCACCGCCGTCCGGCTGCAAAAGGTAGCCCCCATGGGGGACCCCATCGAGATCCGCGTCCGTGGATACGAGCTGACCCTGCGGGTGGAGGATGCCATGAATATCCAGGTAAAGGGGGAGACGGTATGATCTTCGCCCTGGTCGGCAACCAGAATTGCGGCAAGACCACGCTTTTCAACGCCCTCACCGGCTCCAACCAGCATGTGGGCAATTTCCCCGGCGTCACCGTGGACCAAAAGACCGGCGAGATCCGGGGAGAAAAGGGCTGCTCCGTGGTGGATCTGCCGGGGATTTATTCCCTGCGGCCCTATACCCAGGAGGAGATCGTCTCCCGGGACTACATCCTTCAGCAGAAGCCCGACGGCATCATCAACATCGTGGACGCCACCAACATCGAGCGCAACCTCTATCTGACGCTGCAATTGCTGGAGCTGCGGGTGCCTATGGTGCTGGCCCTGAACATGATGGACGAGGTCCGCGCCAACGGCGGCACCGTGGACGTGCAGAAAATGAGCCGTGCGCTGGGCATTCCGGTGGTGCCCATTTCCGCCGCCAAGGGCGAGGGCGTGTCGGAGCTGGTGGACCAGGCCCTGGCCGCGGCCCGGGGCCGGGCATTGCCCAAGGTCACGGACTTCTGCGCCGACGACTCCGCCGTTCACCGCTGCATCCACGCGGTGGTCCACCTGATCGCCGACCACGCCGACCGCATGGGCGTTCCGGCCCGGTTCTGCGCCGCCAAGCTCATCGAGGGCGGCGACGATCTGGCGGACCGGCTGGCCTTGGACCAGAACGAACGGGAGCTGCTGGAGCACTGCATCGTCCAGATGGAGGCGGAAACGGGCCTGGACCGCAACGCCGCCCTGGCGGACATGCGGTACACCTTTATTGAAAACGTGGTGGACGCCTCGGTGGTCAAGTGCCACGAAAGCCGGGAGCACGCCCGGTCCGTGCGGCTGGACCGTCTGCTGACGGGGCGATTCACGGCGGTGCCGGTGTTTTTGGGCATCATGCTGCTGACGTTCTGGCTGACCTTCGACGTCATCGGCCAACGACTGTCCGACTGGCTGTCTGTGGGGGTGGACGCCCTGACGGCGGTGGCGGACCGGGCGCTGACGGCCTACGGCATCAACCCGGTGGTACACAGCCTTATCGTGGACGGCATTTTTGCCGGTGTGGGCAGCGTGCTGGTGTTTCTGCCCATCATCGTGACGCTGTTTTTCTTCCTGTCCATTCTGGAGGACACCGGCTACATGGCCCGGGTGGCCTTCGTCATGGACAAGCCCCTGCGGAAGATCGGCCTCTCCGGCCGCAGCATCGTTCCCATGCTCATCGGCTTCGGCTGCTCCGTTCCCGCCATCATGGCCACCCGCACGGTATCCTCGGACCGGGACCGGAAAATGACCATTTTGCTGACGCCGTACATGAGCTGCTCGGCCAAGATCTCCATCTATGGCTTTTTTACGGCGGCGTTCTTTCCCCGCTACCGGGCTCTGGTGATGATCGGCCTGTATGTGCTGGGCATCGCCATCGGCATTGCGGCGGCCCTGATCATGAACAAGACCGCCTTCCGCGGAAAGCCTGTGCCCTTTGTCATGGAGCTGCCCAACTACCGGCTGCCCAGCGCCAGAAGCGTGGCCCTGCTGCTGTGGGAAAAGGCCAAGGATTTCCTCCAGCGGGCGTTCACGGTGATTTTCTGGGCCACCATCGTCATCTGGTTCCTCCAGAGCTTCGACACCCGGCTCAACGTGGTGTCCGACAGCTCCGGCAGTCTGCTGGCCCTGATCGGCCAGGTCATCGCCCCGATCTTCGCACCCATGGGCTTCGGCGACTGGCGCTGCGCCACGTCGCTGATCTCCGGCTTCATTGCCAAGGAGTCCGTGGTCAGCACCCTGGGGGTGCTGCTGGGCGGCGGGGCCATCTCCGGCCTGTTCACCACCCGGTCCGCCCTGAGCTTCCTGGTGTTCACCCTGCTGTACACCCCCTGCGTGGCGGCGGTGGCCACCATCCGGCGGGAGCTGGATTCCTCGCTGAAAACGCTGGGTGTGGTGGCCATGCAGTGCGGCGTGGCCTGGCTGGTGTCGCTGGCAGCATACGCTCTGGCGGGTCTGTGGTAAGCGGCGGAACCTGTCCCGATACAGCGCCGGGACAGGCCGGGACACTCCCGGGACAAGCGCAAGATATAGCGGGACGCCCCGGCCAAAACTGGCCGGGGCGTTCTTTGCGTTATTCTTCCGGCAGCCAGGCCAGCGTCCGGCCCAGAAGCGCAGTGAACCCCAGGGCCCGGTGCATGGCCTCGTCACAGGGTGCGCAGCATACCGTCAGGCTGGCGATGCTCCGCTCCCGGCACAGTGCCTGGGCGGCCTGCACCAGCTGCCGGGCCACACCCCTGCGGCGGAATACCGGCTCCACATAGAAATCCTCCAGCTGACCAACCGGTCCGCAGGCAAAGGTGGAGAATATCTCCGCCACCGAGCACATGCCCACAGCCCGGCCATCCCGCCTGGCCACCAGGAAGGTGATTCTCCCCTCCCGGACGGCCTGGGTCAGCCGCTCCTGCTGCTCCTCCGTCAGGGGTTCCTCTCCAATGTCCTGGCGATAGCCGTTTTCCAGCTTCCCAAGCTGCCAGTCTGTCGGGTCGGTCAGCCGCTCCACGGTGATGGGCCGGTGCTCCCGGGGCGGCAGCAGCATCAGCGGCACACCCCACTCATCGGCCCCGTTGGCCACAAAGCCCAGTCGGCCCCAGAAGTGCTGCCGCGGCGGTGTGGTGCAGTTCAGCTCCGCGTATCCGGCCCCCTGTTCCCGGGCCCAGTTCAGCAGCGTCCGGGCGCAGGCCGTGCCCATTCCGCCGCCCCGGTGCTCCGGCAGCACGCAGAACTCCAGAATGAAGCATTTGCCGTCCTCGCCGGTGAACACCGCCGCCAGGGCAAAGCCCACATCCTGCCCGTTCCGGGAAAACACCAGCCAATGGACCGGATGGACCGGCCGGGTGCGAAGGCTCTCCATGGTCCGGCGGTAGTCGTCTCCCAGAAAATACGGCCGGTCCTCGTCCTCCGGGTCCGGGAAAATATCCCGGCAGAAATAGGCCCGAAGCCGCTCCCAGAACAGGGACCGTTCCTCCTCCGTGACGGCCTCGCGGATGACAATGTTTTCTATCATATACTTTTCCTCCATTATATTGCGCCAAATGATGCGATTTACGGGAGGGTCAGCAGCTGCGGCCCCTCCCCGGCCGCACGATATGATCCATCATGAAGCATTCCTCCTTTTCCATAGTTATTCCCGCAGGATGTCGGGCGGACAGAGCCGTCCGCCCCTACAGGTCTAAATGCATGGGCTGGGACTCTGCCCCACCCCTGTGCGCAAAAAACTCCCTCTGCGGTAAACGCAGAGGGAGTTCCTTCCTGTAACTTGCGAGGCCCTTACGGAGTAAAAAAACTTACTCGGTGACGAAGGGCAGCAGAGCGATCTGACGGGCCCGCTTGATGGCCTCGGTCAGCTGACGCTGATGCATGGCGCAGGTGCCGGTGGTCCTGCGGGGCAGGATCTTGGACCGCTCGGAAATGAAGCGGCGCAGCTTGGCGGCATCCTTGTAATCGATATACTCGCACTTGTCAACGCAGAACTGGCAAACCTTCTTGCGCTTGCGGCCGGCGCCCCGGGGGGCTCTATTTTCGCGTTCCATAGCCATGGAAGAATTCCTCCTTTATAGAATTAGGTGTACCTGGGGTACTCAGAACGGCAGGTCGCCGTCCTCCTCGTCGATTTCGGCAAAGTCGGAGCTGCCGCCCACGGGAGCGGAATAGCCGCCGGTGGGTGCGCTGTAAGCAGGGGGAGCGGAGAAATTACCGCCGGTGGGAGCACCGTCCCGCTTGGAATCGCCGAAATAGACGTTGTCGGCAATCACCTCCGCACTTCTGCGGTTGTTGCCTTCGCGGTCTTTCCAGTCACGGATCTGAAGCCGGCCCTCCACCACGGCCATACGGCCCTTGGTGAAGTATTTGGCCACGAACTCGGCCGTGCTGCGCCAGGCCACCACATCGATGAAATCGGTCTCCTTCTCGCCGCTCTGGGACTTGAAGTCCCGGTCCACGGCCAGGGAGAAACTGGTGACGGCGGTACCGCTCTGGGTACGGCGCAGCTCAGGGTCCCGGGTCAGACGACCCATGATGAAAATCTTGTTGAGCATAAAACTGCCTCCCTTACTCGCCCTTGCAGACGATCATGGAACGCATGATGCCCTCGGTAATGCCCAGGATACGATCCAGTTCCTTGGGGAATTCCGGGCCGCTGGTGAAGCTCATCAGCACATAGTAGCCTTCGGTCTTGTAGTCGATGGCGTAAGCAAGACGGCGCTTGCCCCACTCGTCCACGACCACGTCGGAGCCGTTCTGCTCGGCCAGGGTCTGGAACTTTGCCACGGTAGCGGCAATAGCCTCCTCACTCTGTGCCGGGTCAATGATGTAAACGACCTCGTAGTTGGCGGAAATCTTAGCCATACTTTTGCACCTCCTTTTGGACTTATGGCCCTCACCTTCTGTGAGAGCAAGGATATGTCCGCATACGCAGACTCATATATTATACCGGTTTTCCCGGAAAAGTCAAGGTTTTTCCGGCTGTTTTTCCCGATTATTTTGCAGGGCCGGCACATATGGACCAGCTTATCCGTAGGGGCCGATGGTCACATCGGTATAGTACCAGTGCAGGATATCCTGCCAGGTTTTGCCCTCTGCCGCCAGCTGGTTGGCCCCGTATTGGCTCATGCCCACACCGTGGCCGAAGCCGGTGACGTGAAATGTGACCCTGTCCGCCGCGGCCTCCGCAGTGAAGCACGCCGACCGCAGACCGTACAGGCTGCGGACCTCGGTCCCCTCCACGGTGACGCCGCCGATGGTCACGGTCTCCACCCGGCCGGAGGCATTTTCCGTCCGGCCTGTGATCCAGGTTTCCGGCGCCCCGGCAAAGGAGGCCTCCGGGTGAGCCGCCAGAAACGTCTGCTGGAACTCCGCCGCCGGCAGCTCCCTGACGCTGTAGTAATTGGGCACAGAGCCTTCCCCTTCGGGGCTTTTCACGCTGTGCAGATACGGCAGGGTGGACACCCACACGTCTCCGGAGTTGGCGGTGACTCCGGCGGAGGAGGAGTGAAACGCCGCCAGAATGGGCTGTCCGTTGTACAGGATCACCTGTCCGTCGGTGTCCCGGACGGCCTGCTGGACCTTGGCCTCGTATTCGGCGGCGTGCTCGCCCCATTTTTCCGCCGCCGCCTGGGCGGAGGTGTAGGCATTGCAGCAGTGATAATCCATGCACACATCGGCGTCCGGGTGCTCCGCCTTGCGGCCGGAGGCCATGTGGTAACAGATAAAGGTCCGCTCCGCCACGGCCTGGGCGTCCAGGGCCTGCTGGTGGAAGGAGGCAGGCATTTCTCCCCGGACCACCCCGGGCAGATACTCCGCCATGGTCATCTCCACCACCTGCTCCCCGTCCCACACCCGCAGCAGAACCGCCCCATCGGCGGCGCTTTGTCCCGGGACTGTCCCGGTTTGTCCCGGGTCAGCATCCGGGACAGGCCGGGACGTCCCGGTGTCCTTCCCGGCGCCCAGCAGAGCCCCGCCAAACAGCAGCACCGTCAGCAAAAATCCCGCTGCCCAGTAACGCATGTCCATCCCCCCTTCGTTTGGTGGCAGTCTATGCGGAGGCGGACGGCGGCAGAACCGAAAAAATCTCCCCGGCGGAAAACCGCCGGGGAGAGCCGCTATCATCTGTTATCCGAAGCTGCGGTTGGACCGGAGAACTACCTCCGCGTCGAACTGCTGGCCGTCCCGCAGGATGGTCAGGGTCACGGTGTCGCCGATGACGTGGCTGCGCCGGACCGTCAGCAGGTCGCTGGTGACGGAAATGGACTGGCCGTCCGCCGCCAGGATCACATCGCCGGCCTGGATGCCGGCGTCGGCGGCGCCGGAGCCGCCGGACACCTCCACCACCTGGACCTGGGTGCCGCCTCCATCCTTTTCCACGGTGGTGACGGTGATGCCCAGGGAGGGAGCGCCCCGGTAGCTGCCGGTGGCAATGATGTCGTTGACCACGAAGCTGACGGAGCTGATGGGCAGAGCAAAGCCCAGGCCCTCCACGGTGGCCTCGGTATCGTCCGTGGTGCTCATTTTCAGGGTGTTGATGCCGATGACCTGGCCATAGGCGTTGATGAGGGGGCCGCCGGAGTTGCCGTTGTTCAGGGCGGCGTTGGTTTGCAGCAGGGTCATGGACTTGCCGTCTACCTCCACCGCCCGGTTGATGGCGGAGATGATGCCGTTGGTCATGGTGCCCCGCAGCTCCACGCCCAGGGGGTTGCCGATGGCGTAGGCCGTGTCGCCCACCTGCACCAGGTCGGAGTTGCCGAATTCCGCGGCAGGCAGCGGATTCTGGGGATCGGCCTTCAGAACGGCCAGGTCCTCCTCCTCGTCATAGCCCACCAGCTTCACGTCGTAGGTGACCCCGGTGTCCAGGGCCACCCAGCAGCTTTTGCCGCCGGAGATCACGTGGGCATTGGTGATGATGTACCCGTCGGAGGTCATGATGACGCCGGTGCCGATGGAGGCGCCGTCTGCCTGCTCGGACACCACGGTGACCACAGAGGGATTCACCTTGGCATATACCTCCTGAGCCGTCAGGGGCTGGCCCTGGGGGTCCTGGCAGGTCAGGCGCACGCCCTTATCCCCCTGGATGCGGGGGATGGTGGTGGCCTTGCTGCCGAAAATGTCCACAATGCTGCTGGGGTTGTCGCCGTCGCCGTCGGGCAGGGGCCGCTGCTGGCCGCCGCGCCCGGCGAAGATCGCCGTCAGCACCACCGCCGCCACGGTCACTGCCACCACCGCCAGGGATATCCACAGCCACAGGCGGCTGCGGCGCTTTTCCTTTTTGGCGGCCTGCTTCCAGACGCTCTGGGGCATGGGGGTGCGCTGGACATAGTAATTGACCACCTCCCGGCCCTCAGGCTCCTTGGGGGTATACCAGGAGACGATCTCCTCCGGCTCCTCCCATTCCGGATTATCCGCCGGGGCAGGACTCTCCTGGGGGACTGCCGGGGTCTCCGCCGGAGTCTCGGGGTCCTGGGGCCGGATCGGGTTGTTTTCGTCAAACATAGCAATGGTTCCTCTCATGTATTCCGCATGGGGTGGGCCAGCTGAACGGTGAAGCTGAAGGAGGTGACGCCGTTTTCGCTGGTAACGGAAATTTTCTCTTTGTGCTGGGACAGGATGGTCTTGACCACATACAGGCCCAAGCCGTAGCCGTCCTTGTCCTCGCTGCGGGATTTATCGGACTTGTGGAAGCGCTCGAACAGCAGGGGGATCTCCTCCGGGGGGATGGTGTGGCCGGTGTTGCGCACCGTTACCACCGCCTTGTCGCCGCCGGTCTCCGTCAGCCCCAGGTACAGGGTGGAGCCCGGGGCCGCGAACTTGGTGGCGTTTTCCAGCAGGTTATAGATCACCTGGGTAATCAGGTCGTTGACTCCCTGGACCATGACGGAATCCTCCGGAATGTCCGCCTCCACGTCCAGGCCCCGGTCCGTGATCTTCTGCTCCATGGACAGCAGGGCCAGGCGCATGCTCTCGCACAGGTCGAAGTCCTCCTTCTTCATGTCCTGCTGGGACTGGATGCGGGAGATATCCAGCATCCGCCGCACCAGGCGGCTGAGACGGCGGCTCTCGTCGGAGATGATCTGGAGATACTTTTTCTCCTTCTCCGGGGGAATGGTTCCGTCCAGGATGCCGTCGGTATACCCGGCAATGGTGGTCATGGGGGTTTTCAGCTCGTGGGAGATGTTGGCGATAAAATCGCTGCGCTGGCGCTCCGTCTCCGCCAGGGAGTCGGCCATGTTGTTGAACGACGCCGCCAGCTCGCCGATCTCATCGTTGCGGCCGGTGTCCTGCATGCGGACATCGAAATTCCCGGCGGCATAAGCCCGGGTGGCCCGGGCCATTTCCCGGATGGGCTGGATCTGGCGCATGGAGGTCAGGGAGCTGGCCACGAAGGAAATCAGCAGGATGATGGCCGACGTCATGAAGAACAGGCCGATGAAGGAGCGCCACATGCTCATCAGGGACCGGGCGTCCATCACCGCCAGGACCATGCCCACGGTGCTGCCGTCCTCCCGGGTCACGGGGACGCCCACCACAAACTGCTTCAGATCATATGCGCCGCCGATGCTGCTGCGGCCCTGGTAAAAGCCCTGATCGCCCAGGATGGCGTCCTGGATATCCTGGGGCACGGACACCACCTTGCCCCCCAGGCGCTGGTCGGAGGTCAGCAGGGCGTATCCCTCCTGGTTGCACAGAAGAAAGTCCGCCTTGGTAAGGCCGGCGGCCAGAGCCACCAGGTTTTGCAGACTGGGGCTCTGGGTCTGGCCGTTGGAGGCCAGATAGTCCCCGGACATGTTGGCAATAAGCTCCGCATGCTGGCGCATCTCGCTGCGGCGCTCGGACACGGTGTCGTTATAGCTCAGGCCGTAAAACGACACGCCCAGCAGCAGCAGCGTCAGCAGCACCATCCCGGCCGTCAGCAGAAACTGCTGCCAGTACAGACTGTCGAACCGCCGCCGGAACTGGAAAATCTTTTCCTGGCTCATTTTACCTCGAACTTATAGCCCACGCCCCACACGGTTTTCAGGGCCCACTGGTCGGACACGTTCTCCACCTTTTCCCGCAGGCGCTTGATGTGGACGTCCACGGTGCGGGAGTCGCCGAAGTAGTCAAAGCCCCACACCTCGTCCAGCAGCTGGTTGCGGGTGTATACCCGGTTGGGGGTGGAGGCCAGGTGATACAGCAGCTCCAGCTCCTTGGGAGGCGTGTCGATCTTCTTGCCGTCTACCAGCAGCTCGTAGCTGTCCAGGTCGATGACCAGCTTGTCGAACACCAGGCGCTTTTTGGTGTCGTCGGGGATCTCGCTGCGGCGGAGCACCGCATTGATGCGGGCCATCAGCTCCTTCATCTCGAAGGGCTTCACCAGATAGTCGTCCGCGCCCATTTCCAGGCCGGTGATGCGGTCGTTGACCTCGCTTTTAGCGGTGAGCATGATGATGGGGGTCTTGGCCTTTTCCCGGATGTGGGCGCACACGGCCCAGCCGTCCATCACCGGCAGCATGATATCCAGCAGCACCATGTCCGGGGCCTGCTTGTCGAATTCCTCCACGGCCTTGCCGCCGTCATAGGCGCTTCGGACCTCGAAGCCCTCTTTTTCCAGGTACATGCGGATCAGGTCGGAGATGTTGCGGTCGTCCTCCACCACCAGAATGTTGCGTGCCATGCGCTCAGCCTCCCACTTGTGAGTATCGTTGATGCTTTCCTCTATTATACCGCCCCGGATGGGGCTTTCCTGAACTTTCTGTAAATTCAGGGGCTTTGATGGTTCAGTATACCACATTTTCCCGGGGTTGTATAGTCAGCTTGCCAAAAAAGGGCGGCGGCCTTTTTTGATAAGCTGAGGTCCCCCGGCTTTCCGCCGGGGGACCTGGGAGGGGCTTATGCGTCGCTCTTGCGCTTGGTCTTGCCGTAGCCATAGCCGTAGCCATAGCCGTAGCCGTATCCGTAGCCATAGCCATAGCCATAGCCATAGCCGGAGGCAGAGCCCCGGACATTGGTGGCACAGTTGAACACGAAGCCAACCATTCGGGAATCGGCCCCGGCCAGGGCCTGGACCCCCTCGAAGATCTGGGTGGTGGCGGCAAAATCCTCGCGGATCACGTAGATGACCCGATCCACATGGCGGCTCAGGGCCAGGGCGTCGGCCATCATGGCACAGGGCGGGGTATCCAGCACGATGTAATCAAACATGGGGCGCAGTGTGTTCATCAGCGCCTCCAGCTTGTCGTATTGCAGCAGGTTCATGGGGGTGTGGATGGGCTCGCTGCCGGCAAAAACGTACAGGGACGTGTCCTCATAGCGCAGGAAGTGCACCTGGCCCAGGCTGCCGGACAGGCACTGGCCCAGGCCGTCGGAGGGCTTGGTCAGGCCCAGCAGGGCCTTGTCGCTGGGGCCCCGGAGGTCGCCGTCGATGAGCAGGACCTTCTTCCCCTCCCGGGCCAGGGACAGGGCCAGGTTCACAGACACGGAGCTCTTGCCCTCGGAGGGGATGGAGCTGGTGACCATGATGATCTTGTCCTGGGGCTTCAGCTGCCGCAGCAGCTTCAGCCGCAGCAGACGATATGCCTCGCAGAAGGCGCTGTCGGTCTGCATATGGGTGATGAGCAGCCCCTGCTGGGGGCCGCTTTTGCGGCGCTTGGGCGCCGTGCGGGGAATGGAGGCCAGGCACGGCAGGCTCACCAGGCGCTTGACGTCGCCGGTGGAGGACACCGTCCGCCGCAGAGCGGCGGCAATGATCAGGACCGCCAGGTCCAGCACCAGGCCCAGGAATGCGCCCTTGACGGCGCTGCGGACCCAGGGATCGCTGTTGTACGGTGCGTCGGGCAGAGAGGGTTCCTGGTTCACCACCAGCTGCGTCTCGCCCAGCACCAGGCGGTTCACCTGGGGATATACGTCGATGACGGCCCGGAGGATGTCGTAGGCATCCTGGGCGCCGGGGCTTTCCACCGTCAGGACGAAGAAGCTGGTATCCGGAATGGGCGAGGCGGAGATGCTGCCGTTGATGGAGGCGGTCCCCAGCCGCTGGCGCAGCAGCTCCTGCATCCGGTCGGAGGACAGAAGATAGGGGAAGGTATCCGTCACCTGCTGGGCGGCGGATTTGTTGTAATACTGGCTGTAGCTGGACACATCGGTGCCTCCGATAAAGCTCAGGCTCACGGAGAACACCGCCTCGGACCGGTACATGGGGCGGAAGGTGCGGTGGGCCCGCCACCCCATCACGGCGGCGCACAGCACGATCAGCGCCAGGCACACGGGCCACAGCCGCCGCAGGGCCCGGAGCATCCGCCGCAGCAGGACGGACAGGTCGATGGCCTGCTCTTCGTTATTGGTATGGGTCGTATGTTCCATAGTGCGCCTCACTGCTGCTTCTGGCCGGAGCGGTGCCCGTAGCCGTATTTGTCGTATTTCTTGCCGTAGCCATAGCCGTAGTAGCCGTATCCGTAGCCGTATCCGGCGGAGTAAGCGGTCAGGTGGGCCATATCGTTGAGGATGCAGCCCAAAAACTCTGCCTTACCGGCCCGCAGGGCGTCGATGGCGTCGTTGATCTCCGGCGCGGGGACGGTGTCCTGCCGCACCACCAGCACCGACGCGTCGGACAGGTCCGACAGCAGCTCGCTGTCGGAGAAGAAGCCCAGCGGCGGCGAGTCGATGATCACATAGTCGTACTGCTCCCGGGCCAGGGCCACCACCTTGGCCAGCTGGTCCGAGGCCAGCAGCTCGATAACGTCGGTATAGGACTTGGTGCTCAGCAGGGAGTGCAGCCCTGTGGAGGGGTCCGTGACGGCGGCGGAGAGGATCTTCTCCGGGGCGGCGGACTCTGACAGCAGGGTGCCCAGCTCGTTTTTCTGCTTCACGGACAGGCCCAGCATCTCGCTCTGCACCGGGCGGCGCAGGTCCAGGTCGATGAACAGGACGGACACCCCCCGGGAGGCCAGGGAAATGGCCGTGTTGGCGGCCAGGGTGGATTTGCCCTCTGCCGCAGACACACTGGAAAACAGGAATACCCGGCGGCCCTTGGCGTGCTCATGCTGGAACTTTTCGGCGATGCGGTGGATGGACTCGGTAAAGGCAAAGCTGATGGCCGGGGACGAGATATTCAGGTTCCGGCGCAGGCGCTTGCCGCCCCGGCGGGACCGCCGCTCCCGGCGGTCGTCCATCCAGCCCAGGAGCTTCCGGGTCCGGCGGCCCTCGTGGGGCACGGTGGAGATGAGCTTGGCGTCCAGGTCGCTGCGGGCGCCCTCCTGGGTCTGGACCGTGCCGCTGGTGACGCTGGCCCACGCCACGGCGGCGGCGGTGAGTCCCGCGCCGATCACGCCGGCCAGCAGGCAGATCTTCGGCACGTTATAGCTGCGGGACGGCGCCACGGACAGGGTGGGGGCGTTGAGCTGGCTCAGCACCGCCGTGGACGATACGTGGGCGGACAGGGTGCCATAGTTGTCGGACACCGCCTTCAGCAGCACCAGCGCCTGGCGGGGCGTGTCGGCGGTGACGGTGACGCGGATCAGATTCGTCTCGCCCAGCTGTTGGGCGGATACGGTGCCGTCCAGAGACATGCCCAGATTCTGCTCCATGGTCTGGCGCAGGACCCGGCTCTGCAGCAGCTGGGAATAGGACGCAGCCATGTCGGCGGCAGCGGTGATATTCGTATAGTACAGGGTGCTGGCCCGGGCGGTGACGGCAAAGGTGGTGGAGCTGGTATACTGCCGGGTCACGAAGCACGAGAGCACGATCCACGCCGCCATAGCGCAGGCAGCCGCTGCCAGCAGCAGCATCCACAGCTGCCGCAGCAGGGTCCGCACCAGGCAGTAGGGCTCGATATGGGACCACTGAAGGCCCCGGTTTTTTTCATCCATGGCATTCTCTCCTTATTCCACCACCACCGTCAGATAGACGGTGTAGCTCTGGCCCTGGGCGGCGACGGTATAGCCCACATAGTACACCCCGGGGACCGATGTGTTCACCGGATCGTCCACGGATACCTGGGAGGCAGCCAGGGTGGACCCGTCCGGGGCTACCACGCTGTCGATGTATCCGGCGGCGTCAAAGGACGCGCCCTGGGACAAATAAATCAGGTAATCCTTCAGCCAGATCAGCTGGGTCTCGCCGGTGGTAATGACCACCTTCAGCGGCAGCACCACCGGTTCGCCCAGACGGCTGTCCACCTGGGCGGTGACGTTGTAGACGCCGGGCTGGCTGTTGACAATGTTCTGGGAGGTGATGCGGATGGTCTTGCTGATGTCGCCGTCCAGCACGTCGGAGGCGGTGAGCCGGTCCAGCAGGGTCACCGTCTGGCCCAGGGGATACACCAGGGGCCGGGACAGCGCAAAGCGGGGGGCCTGGTAGTCCGTGTAGCGGACGGTGCGGGTGACGGTGGCCATGTTGTTGGCAGAGTCGAACACGATATAGGTCACCTGGGCGCTGCTGTCAGCCAGGGCCGGGGTCACGCCCTTGATGAGGATCTGGTCCGTCAGGTCACCGTCCCGGTCGTCGGAGGCCATGACGCCCTGCAAAAGGGCCTCCTCCCCGGCGGTGACGCTGACGTCGATGGAGTCGCTGGAGCAGGTGATCACCGGGGGCGTGGTATCCACGGTGACGCGGCGATAGATGCGCAGGCCGCAGAAGGCCAGCAGCACCAGGATAAACAGCGCAATGACCACGCGCTGCATTTTGCGGATGGCTCTCATAGCTCGTCCTCCCTTGGAGAAGAAATAGGCCGGTCCGCCCCCACCATGGGGCGGTCCTCTAAAATACGGCGGGGGTTCCCGTCCAGCAGCAGCCGGGGGCAGTCCGGGGAAAAATCATCGGCCAGTGTGCTGCGCAGCAGGCCCATATGGGTGGTGCGGACGGTGGGGCGGTGGGCATCGCTGGCGGCGGCGTGGGCCAGCCCGTGCTCCAGCAGCCACAGGGCGGTATCCTGTGCCCGGCGGCCCAGACGGCCCAGAACGCTGCCCTTGTTCAGCTGGATGACAATGCCCCGCCGGAACCAGCCCTCAAGCCGCGCGGGGTCGCGCTGGACGGCATTGTACCGCTCCGGATGGGCGGCCACGGGAACCAGGCCCCGGTGGCGGATGTCCCGGAAGCACTGCTCCATAAACTCCGCGGACTCGTCAAAATAAAATTCCACCAGCAGATACCGGCTCCCGCCCAGGGTCTGGAGCTGCCGCTGGTCCAGCAGCCGGGGCAGCTCCGGAGTGCAGAACACCTCGGCCCCCGGGTGAATGCGCAGGGGGATGCCCTCCGCGTCCAGGGCCTGCTGCAGCCGGGAGAAGGCCGCACGCAGGGAGGCGGAGCGGTAATTCTTGGGCCCGTTCCCCGGCAGATTGCAATGGGGCGTGGCGATGATGTCCGTGACGCCGGAATCCACCGCCATCCGGGCCATCTCCAGCGAGTCCTCCATGGACGGGGCCCCATCGTCCACCCCCGGCAGAATGTGACAATGGATATCCACCATATCCGGTCCCTCCCCTCCTGCGAAAGCATGATACGCGAAATTATAATCAAGTATAGCACATTCCCCCCGGGTTTTCAAGTCGAAGAAGGGCGAATCCCGTCTGAGGCGCATTGCGCGTTTTCCCTATTGACAAAGGCAATCACTTCTGCTAATATAAGAAATTACAGAGTACCCCACAAGTTCATACCTTATCAAGAGTGGTTGAGGGATCGGCCCGATGAAACCACGGCAACCTGCAAGGCAAGGTGCCAAATCCGACGTATGCTGAGCGCGGAAGTGATATCCCCGCGTTCGTCCTTCGACAGATGAGGAGCAATTTTCACGCACGATCCGTCGAATGGCGGAGCGTGTTTTTTCATGCTCCGGGTCGGTGGGGGATTCTGAAAAATCTATTCATAAAGGAGCACGAAAATCATGGCAAGACGACTGTTTACCTCCGAATCCGTTACCGAGGGGCATCCCGACAAGATCTGCGACCAGATCAGCGACGCCGTTCTGGACGCTATCCTGGAGAATGATCCCAATGGCCGCGTGGCCTGCGAGACCTGCGCCTCCACGGGGCTGATCCACATCATGGGCGAGATCACCACCAACTGCTATGTGGACATCCCCAAAATTGCGCGGCAGGTGGTGTTGGACATCGGCTATGACCGGGCCAAGTATGGCTTCGACGGCCATACCTGCGCCGTGATCACCAACATCGACGAGCAGTCCGGCGATATCGCCCTGGGCGTGGACAAGAGCCTGGAGGCCAAGGAGGCCGCCGACAGCCAGCTGGACAACGGCGCCGGCGACCAGGGCATGATGTTCGGCTACGCCTGCGACGAGACCCCGGAGCTGATGCCCCTGGCCATTTCCCTGGCCCAGAAGATGGCCATGCGCCTGACCCAGGTCCGCAAGCAGGGCCTGGTGGACTATCTGCGCCCCGACGGCAAAACCCAGGTCACCGTGGAGTATGACGAAAACGGCACTCCCGTTCGGGTGGACACCGTGGTGGTCTCCACCCAGCATGCCGCCGAGGCTACCCTGGACCAGATCCGCCGGGATATGATCGAGCTGGTCATCAAGCCCACCGTGCCCGCGGAGCTGCTGGACGAGAATACCAAGTTCTATGTGAACCCCACCGGCCGCTTTGTCATCGGCGGCCCCCAGGCCGACAGCGGCCTCACCGGCCGGAAGATCATCGTGGATACCTACGGCGGCAGCGCCCCCCACGGCGGCGGCGCCTTCTCCGGCAAGGACCCCACCAAGGTGGACCGGTCTGCCGCCTACGCCGCCCGCTGGGTGGCCAAGAACGTGGTGGCCGCCGGCCTTGCCCGCCGCTGCCAGGTGCAGCTGGCCTACGCCATCGGCGTGGCCCGGCCCGTCAGCGTGCTGGTGGAGACCTTCGGCACCGGCGTGGTGTCCGACGAGGCTCTGGAGCAGGCCGTGGAGCAGGTGTTTGACCTGCGGCCCACCGCCATCATCCGGGACCTGGATCTGCGCCGTCCCATCTATCGCCAGCTGGCGGCCTACGGACACATGGGCCGGGAGGACCTGGGCGTTACCTGGGAGCGCACCGACCGGGTGGACCAGCTGAAGGCCGCCCTGAACGTAAAATAATCGGGATAAACAGGCTGGCGAACCCGAAGCCGTAATTCCCCGTGTTCTTCATCAGGGATCGCCGAGATGCCATGTCCCGTGTTATTCTCTTGGCTATGAGGGATATGGTCTCGTTTCCGGATAAGCTGGTGCGGCAGCTCAGCATTATCACATGAGACCATATCCCTCATAGCTTTTTTCACTTGTCCAATATGTATTGCGCACATAAATGACCGCAGCGAGAAAAAGCTTTGCTTTTCTCCCCTCGCCGTGTTATAATGGCAGAAGCTGAATATCCGGGTATAGCGAAGCTGGTATCGCGGGTGGTTTGGGAGAATACGCCCAGCCGGATCGCCTAACTTCATAACGGGGTGTTGCGCAGTTGGTAGCGCGCCTGCTTTGGGAGCGCCGTGGCGGTATCCGGGACGGGGTAAGGTGAAACGCCGCAAAGCCTTGCGACGCCTGCATTTGCGGGACTTTCCCCGGTTGCTGAAGGCGGCACAAAAGTGGCTTTGACCACAGGATTGACCACAGACAGAAAAAACTTTATTTTTACCCCTCGCCGTGGTATCATGGCAGAAATTGAATATCCGGGTATAGCGAAGTTGGTATCGCGCCTGGTTTGGGACCAGGAGACCGTGCGTTCGAGCCGCACTACTCGGACCAAAGCCCCTCTGAAATCGTTGATTTCAGAGGGGCTTTTCTTATTCTTTGTCTATTGCGGCGCAGGATTTGAGCTGCCTTACGCTTTCAGCTTATACAGTCGATTCCCTTGGCCTGCCTCCACGACGACGATACCTTCATCGGCAAGCTGCTGTAAGAGGGATTCCGTGCGGCTCAAGCTGGTGCCCAGGGCTTTGGAGAGTGCAAACAGGTCGCTGGTGGGGTGGTCTGTGAGATAGTCGATCAGCAGCTGGCGCTGGGATAATGCGCTCAGGGGGACTTGCTTTCCGGCGGCTGCATTTTCTGCGCCGCTGTGGCCTGTCATATACAGCGTAAGCGAGACGCGATCCGGCGAGCAGCTCTCCGAGAAAACCGGCTCCGGCCAGCCTTCGGATTTCCAAATACGGTACAGATTGGGGATGCCGCCGCCGGTGTATTCGCCTACATCCACGAAGCGGAACATCCGGGCCATTGCGGTGTTTCGCGGGTCGGACACGCCGCCGCTTTTGGCAGTGTCAAGAGGCACACGGAAGCTGCCGGGGTTGGAGAGGGTGATCTCCTGATAGCCCTTGCTGACGATGATGCCGCCACTGCCATGATAATCCGCATTAACAAGGCAGTTGGCCAGCACTTCACGCAGAGCTTGACGGGCGGGCTTTTTCGCGTTCTGTTGCAGCTTGTTGTACGCCCAGTAGTAGAATTTATAGACATTGCCGCTCCAAGGGGTTTCTTCCCAGTTGCCTTTCGTATCAAGCTGCTCACGGTAGGTTATGGCATAATTAGGGTATTCGCAGAGAATGTCTTGGTGATTGCCGAACATCAGCAGTCCGGCGAAAGTCGGGTGCAGTAAGCCGCCGTCATCGCCTATAGCATCAATTTTTTGCAGGAATGCTGTGTCGTCCAAGCTCTCCCACATGTGTCTGGGGCGGTACAGCTTCATCCTTTGCCGGAAGCTGCGCACACTCTCGGAGTTGAGGGCTTCAAGTCCCATGCTGCGCACCAAGTGCATATCCGGCGACCGGACAGCCGCATCCCGCACCATGGCCTGATACTCCTCGTGTGTACAGCGGTAATCACCCTCGCCGCTTCGGCGATAGGTGTTGCGGGTGTCATTGTCAACATACACGGGCTTGTAGGCCCGATCCGCACGGGGGACTTTGATAACGACGATGTGATCGCCGCCAACCTCTTCCACATACACATCTTTTTCGGCCAGGATATTGACACTGACTTTCATGGGATCATTGATGATGTGCCAAAATTCACGGATCAAGCCGTCGGGATCGGACAGATCTACGGAATCGAAGGTCTTGTCCGCTGTCTCGATAACGCCCAGCAGGATGATGCCGCCCAGCGTGTTAGCGAAGGCGGAGTAGGTCTCCCAAATGCTCTTGGGCAGACCGCCCAGGGCCTTTTTGGCCTCTATGCGGTTGTTCTCCCGGTATTGCTCCAGGCGACTGAAATCAAGCATGGATGCCACCTCCCTTGGAGGATATTTTAGCATATTGGGGGCAGGATGGCAATGCGAAGCGGTATTACATCTTGCCTTGGGACAATGGGGTTGATAAAAAGGCACATATTAACGATGTTGCCGCAACTGTCCTCAAAAAGCCTAAGCCGTTGACCACTTGCGATGGAGCGGCTGTGATAATTCTATGGTCTCGGCAGACCAGAGTTTAGAACATATTTTTTATGATTGCCGATGCAATATTTTTGCCCTCTCTGTGGTCACTTGCAGTTTTAGAAACCGTGGTTTTGTATCTGCCATCTCCGTAGTAAGTAAGCCGATAATGTTTGCCATCTTCAGTAATGGTAAATCCCAGATCCATTAACGCTTGTCGTAAAGTTCCGCTCATCGTCCTATAGTCTTTAAGAAGAATCTTTACTGAATTTGCTCGTTTTTCAGCTGTTCCTTCAAACCCATTTTTTTGGATGATGTCCGACAGCACATCATGCCTCCTCGATTTAGGCGCTGTGTTTTTCAGCTTTTCGGCAACAGCTTCTAAGATCATTTCCTTGATTTCTCCCGGGAAAAACTCGTCCTCAACACCGAGATAGATAACTGCAACATCTTCTGTCGAGTCAAGCTTTGCTTTTAACCCTTGATTTTCATAGGATAAGGCATCATTCGCTTTTGTTAGTTGCTCCACCTGCTGTTGAAGTTTTTTAATATCGTCATCGAAATATGCGATTAGTTCATCCGCGTCATTAAGCGCCTTTGCTTTCTCCAACTCTGCAGCAAGCCGTTCTTCTTTCTGGCGGCTGTATCTGTCGCGTAATAAAGCATTGTTAACTCCAGACCAAGTGTAAAGTGTATCCACCAACTGAGAGTTGCTATACTGAATAACGCTTCGTATAACCCTCTCCATCAAAATATCATCACTGCCTTCATAGGCGCGATAAAGAAATCTCTTATGTCCTACGGCCTGGTTAGGGTAATATATACCAACTGCTCCATAGTACTCGTTTTTATCACTGCATTCGCGTCGTAACCTTGTATTCAACCATTCATCTTTTTGAACAAGTACATGAGCCACTCCTTTGAGCCGGCTGGCAATCCATTTTACATTAACAGGATATTCTCCAAAGAATGTTTTAGAGATGTAAACTACCGGCAAGTGATAATGGCTGACTCCGTTAATGACATCCACCAGAATATCCAAATTATCCTTGTCAATAATGACTGGTTTGTTAGATACGGGTAGATTCCCATCGTCCTTTATGTAACCCTTTTCCACCAGGAGCGAAATAAAGTGCGGTGTCGAAAATCCAGATTCAACAGTCAACGCGGAATCAAGATAACTTCTGTCAAGGCGAACTGACATTTTCATATCATTAAAGTTCATGACATAGTCAGTATCCCAAACCACGCCGTCCGTTTCGGCCTTTTCATAGCGTATAGCAATAGTATTCTGATTCCGGTATTCTTCTATAGCAAGCCACAAAGAATCGCTCCCATATCGAATATTCCTTTCCCCGTTCCAAACCATCCCGGGAATAACATTTTCCTCATGAGGACTACCTTGATTCCATTCTATAGCAAGGCAAATAAAATCGTCTTTGCTCAAAGTATCGTTAATTGACAAAACAGTAGAAAATAGCAGCATGTTAATACCTCATTTCAAATCCAATCCTTTTCAGTTACTTTTTGCCTCCACGCATATATGGGGCGACATGGATTTCTTTACCATTCCAATGACGCGTATATCCAGAAACGGTATGTTCAATAGGCGAAGCATGTGTACCGTGTTCCAAGCTATCAGAAATAGCAGAAGCAATTGTTTCAGCAGCTTTACTCGTTCCATAAGAGTTTGCGGTAGACCTATTAATGCTTGAAACGGTGCTGTGATCACCACTATGTGAACCACCTACAACTTTTGAAACACCACAAGATAAGGCTGCTCCAGCAGCAACTTTCGTCCCCTCAACTATAATTGAAGACAATATAGGGTGATTGGTTCTAAAGTTTCTCCACCCATCTGTAACTTTGTGAAATCCACGGATAATAAACGGTTCGGATTGATTTGCAATTGGAGCTGAATCAGCTCTCGGACTATCACTTTTCACAGCGAGGTTTTTGTTCTCAGTGTTAATAGTTTCGGCTTTTATCCCATCTGCAATTTCAGGTTCACTCTCAACAGTTTTTTTCTCAAGGGTGGAATTGTTTTCGTTTAGCACCGCTGAACTATCTGTACAGATTGGGGCGCTAAGTTTAATTACCTCACATGGAATGTATTTTCCATCACCAAAATCATGGAACAGCTTGTTTACAGGGTCATAATACCAATTTGTAGGATTCTGCCAATTCTCGCGGTGAGCCTCAAAATGCTCTTGATGAGTAAGGAATTGTATATTATCGGGTTCACCTTGATATTCAGGATACTCCGCTGCACTTTTCATATGCTGTCCTTCAAAGGCTTTACCGTCTTCGTCGTAGGCTTTACCTCGGTCGATAATATCCTGCTGCTGTTTTTTAGTCCAATCTCGTGTACCTTCACCCTCTAATACGCGTTGCTGTTCCTTTTCCCAAGCAAGTCTGATCGCTTTACTCGCATCAGCTGTTCTTCTCGACATAGGATTAACCCCCTATCCCGAGCAAGTCATAAAGATCGCTCAGGAATGAGTAAAAATCTTCATATACTTCATCTTCTTCAATCCGTCCGCCTTCAAGATTGTAAATTGAGATTTTTTCCCCATCCCTCTCGCAGAGAATAGGATCACCTGTGGACAACGCGCCGATTACAACATACTTGTCATCAGGACAGTCAGCACTATTAACATCTATTGTCGGCTTATGTTCAATACCATAAAACTGTACACCGGCGGGCAAAAAACACTCGCCGCCATCAGAAAACGTTAACCACTCTCTATATTGCGTTGGGAGTTTTACATTGTTTTCTTCCTCAAACCGGGTAATCAGTTCCTCGGTAACTCCATCGAAAAACGACATTTTCCCCTGTTCACTAATTTTATCAACTATATTTTTCAGTTCGTCCGAAAGCATAGATAATAAACCTCCGTTACAGTATGATTAGACTGGACTCTAAACATCTTTTTTTACATAAGTAATCTGGATATCGTAACCCAGCTTTTCGAGCATCTCTACGAACACCTTGTTCACGATGCCGTCCTTCTTGTTTATCAGCCTGCTGATGTACGGAGCCGAAGTCCCCACCATCTCCGCAAGCTGCGCCTGGGTGACGCGTTCTTCCAGGCATTTGACTTTTATGTCTATATCGAAATCATTCTTTACCATAACGCACCTCGCCTCCGGTGAAATATAATTGCACTCATAAGATAATTTATTATACCACAAGTTTAGGTTTTTTTCAAGGCAACGCAAAGAAAAAGACACCCGGAAATTTCCGAGTGCCCTTATGCATCGTTATTGCAGCCTTGCCGTAGCGTTACATATCCACATCTATCGCCAGCCCGGATTTGAACTCGACCGTAATCCTGTCATCGTGGATTGTGACCTTCTCGACCATTCTGCGGACGAGGATCTCGCTGTATTCCGCCTCGCCTGTCTGTTCCTCGATGAAGCAGATCATGGCTTTGATCCTGTCGATTTCGTCCTCGCGGACTGCCGCCTGCGTGAGAACGTTCTGCCGTCTTTCGCGGAGGGATACTATCCTTTCGCCGATTTCCTGGACGCGGGCTTCGTCCCTGCCAGCATCGAGAAGATCCATCTGGCTCTTGCGGATCATATTGTCAATGACCTCGATTTCTTCATCGACGTCGCAGCCGGCAACGCTCTCGATGTTCTCCTTCAGAACCGGGATTATATCGTCCCTGCTGGCGTAGGTCATGTTCACGGCTGAGGCAATGGCGGCATGCAGTTCCTCCTCCGGCACGCTTCTTCCGACGCATTCCTCTCCGGGGGTCAGTCTGCTGACGCACCGCCATACCACGGGCTTCGTGTCGCCGACGTACCAGGTGACACGCCTGTAGATGTTGCCGCAGTGACCGCAGGCCACATTGCCGGAAAGCGCGTATTTTGAACTGTACATACGCTTTTTGCCGCCCTTGTACAGAGCGGAGCGCCTTGCGATCTCCTCCTGAACCAGGAGGAAAGTCTCCCTGTCGATGATGGCTTCAGCCCTCCACATAATACTTCGGCATTGCGCCGTCATTGACGCTGCGCTTTTTGTCAAGGACGCTGACCGTATAGGTTTTCTGAAGGAGCGCGTCTCCGATGTATTTTTCGTTGGTGAGGATCTGCTTGATGTTCGTCTCATGCCACCGGGCGTGTTTCGCGCCGTTGAGAATACCGTCCGCTTCAAGTCCGCGCCGTATCTTTACGAAACTTGCGCCCTCCAGGTATTCGCGGTAAATGCGTCTGACCACCTCGGCCTCCTCCGGCACGATGACCAGTTTCCCGCTTTCGTCCTTGGTGTAGCCGAGAAACCAGTTGTGGTTGACCTGAACCTTGCCCTGCTGATTGCGGAACTGGATGCCGAGCCGGACATTCGCCGACAGTGATTCGGACTCCTGCTGCGCCAGCGCTGCCATAATGGTCATAAGCACCTCGCCCTTGGCATCGAGCGTGTTGATGTTCTCCTTCTCGAAGAACACCGCGATGTTCAGTTCCTTCAGTTTCCGAGTGTATTTGAGGCAGCCGACCGTATTACGGGCGAAATGGCTGATTGACTTGGTAATGATCATGTCGATGTGTCCGGCCTCGCAGTCAGCTATCATGCGGTTGAAAGCCTCACGCTTTGCCGTGCGCGTGCCGGAGAGCCCGTTGTCCGCGTACACCTCGACCATTTCCCATTCCGGATTTCCGTTGATGTAGGAGGTGTAGTGCGCCACCTGCGTTTCGTAACTGGATTCCTGTTCCTCGGACTCCGTGGAAACGCGGCAGTAGGCGGCGACGCGCACCTTCTGTTTTTTCTCCGCCGGCTTCTGCGTTCCCACAGTTTTTACCTCCGGAATGAATGTGATGTTCTGAGCCATTGCCATTTATTCGTTCACCTTGCCTTCTATCCGACCGTATGCGAACTCAGCTTGCGCGAACTCAGCTTGCGCGATAGGGTCGGTAAATTTCTGTGCTGCCTTTTTTGTTCTGAACTCCGTGAATATAACGGGAACGGGCTTTTCCTTTGACGGAATGTTGTCTCTGCCGAGCTTTTTCTCCCGCTTCAGCCGTTCCGCCTCCACGGCGTTGAACGTATCGTCATCGATGATCCGGGGGTAAATGTCGTCCCCAAGATACCGTTTATTGGCAGGAGCAAAAGCTGTTCAAGGATGTAAAGGTAGACCTCAACGTGGCGAAAATGGTAGGAAATGCCGGAGAGAACGCCAACCTGCCCAAACTATCTCGCAGTCAGCTGCCGCAGCATCTTGAGTATCTATGGCAGCCGGGCGACGCGGATGTAAAACTGACCGGCGGCATATCCATCTGTAATGCAGGCTGGGATAACGGCATCCTGCAGTTGGTCATGAAGGGATCGGTGAGTTCCAACGAATGGTCATCATCGTGGGAGCAGAACTGGTATTTCCTCGACACACGAACAGATACGGTCATCTATCCGGAATCAAGAGTTTGTTTCCGCACGCCGGATACGTTTGATCCAAACGAGACTGATGCCGATTGGCAATACTTTTGGAGATTCGTAACCGTTGATAAGGAGGCACTTCCCTATCTTGAGCTGCACTGGGGCGGAAAGTATATCTTTACCACTGTGCTGCCGGGACGCTGGAAGGTCACGCTGGACGAAACGCCCGTCACCGTGCAGAGCGAGGTGCTGGCAGAGAATGTTCCCCTGTCCTATGCCGGTGAGACGATTCTGGCGAAAAAAATCGAGTGCTCCAAGCTGTCTATGGCGGTGTATTTCGCCGACTATGTGGATTCCACCACCGGCATCCTCGGCGCGTTCAAAGCGTTTGACGAGGACGGCAAGCCTATCCCCTGTGATTGGAGCTTCACCGCCGACCAAGCCGACGATAGTTGCATGATTTGGACACGGTTTGACGAGCCAATCGAGCCTGAATGCATCTGCCGGTTGACATTCAATGGGGAGACCGTGTTTGAAAGATAGGCGTTTCGCATTCGATTGCAGTGATTATTATTCCTTTTTGCCGAGAATTAGAAAAGGGGGTGTTTATACTCGACACGAATGTAGATTTAATCACTGATGATAATTTGAAAAAGACAGGTGTGGATTTTTCCGCACCTGTCTTTCTTGTTTGTTGTAACACTGCGTATTAAAGTCGTATAAACACAGTATAAGCACAAAAAGAGAAGGAGCTGATCTTATGTTAGTCTGCGTAGACCACGGAAATAAACAAATCAAAACAGCCAGTCGGGTATTTACATCCGGACTGGTAGAGAGCGATACCCGTCCCCCTTTCGGTGACAACATCCTATTTTATCGGGGAAAATACTACACGCTCTCCGACCAACGTATCCCCTATACCCGGGATAAAACAGAGGACGACCGATTTTTTATCCTGACGTTGTTCCCCATCGCTTACGAGATCAACGCGGCGGGCCAGTATGTCCCGGATCGGCTGATGAACATTCAGCTTGCCGTTGGGCTGCCCCCTGCGCATTATGGAACGCAGTATAAACGCTTTGCCCAGTATTTCCTGAACCGCGGTGTGATCGGGTTTGAATTCAATGGGAGAGAATACTCCATCTGCATCACAGAGGCGGTCTGCTTCCCGCAGGCGCTGGCAGCCACGGCTCCGGTGTTCAAGCGGCTCCAACTCGGCACGGTTGCCAAGGCCACTGTGATCGACATAGGCGGTTTTACTGCCGATTACCTCTCCCTGCGCTATGGCGCAGCAGACTGGGCTTCCTGCGATTCGCTGGAAAACGGCGTCATTACACTCTATAACCGATTGCTATCCAAGATTCGTGCCGACCATGATCTGCTGCTGGAGGAAACGGACATTGACTCCATTCTCACAGGTTGCAGTACAGAGTACGGCAGTGAGATCCAAACACTGGTAGAGCGCGGCGCGGAGTCCTTCGTGGCGGACCTTTTCCGTACTCTGCGGGAGCGGAAGATCGAGCTGCGTACCGGCAAGGTTATTTTTGTAGGCGGCGGCTCTCTGCTGCTTCGGAAACAGATCGAAAAGTCCGGTAAGGTCGGTACAGCCATCTTTGTGGAGGAGATCGGCGCCAACGCTGCCGGGTACGATCTCTTGTATGCGGCTACGAAGACGAGTAGGTGATCCATATGGGCGAAAAGAAGGATTCCTTCAGATTTACCGTCCAATTCAATGCCGGTGACCCAAGCCACCAGCAGGTAGCCGCGATCTTGAACGAGCAGGGCCGGCGCAAGGCACAGTTCCTGGTCAACGCCGTGACCCACTATATGAATTGCCCGGAAACACCGGAGGCCGCGGCTGCGCAAAGGATAGACCGGCAAACAGTGGAGCAACTGGTTCGTGAGATACTGTCCAATATGCACCCGGAACCCGTACCCGCAGTGGGCGAGGATATGCCCGGCTGCGATCCGGCTATTACGGCCTCTGAAGACATCCCCTTCGATGCCGCGGCCATGCTGGGAGAAGATGGTTTCCATTCGCTCATGGACTCATTGGCTGCAATACAGAAGCCGTGAAATCAACAGGTAATCATATGGAGCATACTTCGGCATACATAAATTGCCAGGAGCCAGACTGCGTGATACGCGCAGTCCGGCTCCTGACTTGTAAGGAGACAATGGCCGAAAGTAAGCCAGCACTTTCAGACCGGTAGAAATCGCCGCTCCCGCATGATATGAAAAATGAGCCTTCTCCGTTTGGCATAGAAACGGAAAAAACTCATTTGTATTGTACCACGACTGTCAAGCGGCGCAGAACTTTGGCAGCGCTATGCCTCATCCTCCGCCAGCATACGGTATCCGACGCCAAGCGCATTGATGATGTAGCGCTTCTCGCCAGGCGTTACGCCCATTTTCTTGAGGATGTTCCTCATGTTGACTTGCAGTTTCTTGACGCTGCCATAGCCCGAATACCTTCAGACCGCCCGAATGATGGCGGCATATAAAAGGACAAGCATCTAAAATGGATGCTTGTCCTTTTATATCCGACGCATTATGTTAAGATGTGCATTAGATGCTCCATTTTACCATCCCATTCTCTGCTGGAATCGGCGCACTCTTTCAGCTCAGTTTCGACTTCAGCATTTATCG
>OGPD01000852.1_pt1 | contig 30021 bp, 26 predicted proteins | sample 1552861 | NCBI WGS metagenome assembly OGPD01 (sample SAMEA2580280, study PRJEB22360) | human gut metagenome | biome: human gut; feature: human-associated habitat; material: faeces | place: Denmark | collected 2008/2010
GCGGACGTTGCCATGGATGGCAACTGGAGCCGTGCCCGTACGGATTAGAACCGCTGTATCACTTTTCAATAGAAAATTCACACCTGGAGACGCGACATCAAGGCGTGATGTTCCGTTCGCCGTGGGCGTTCGTGGCTATTTCACTAACTTTTATCTTACTTCTTCCGTGATCAATTCTGCCCACGCTACAGCGAATCCGGCGCGGTGTGCTACCCGTTGGGAAGCAATGTGGGACATGCTTGTTCCATAATAAGGAATCGTACCTTGAACCAAAATATCCTGAGCCAGAAGTCTTACTAAAGTCGATCCCACATGCATTTCTCTGGCGTGGGGAGCTACATTGATCCCAATCTGCCAGAACAGGGGACTGTCAGCGCTGGCGCCAGCCATACCGAGAATCTCATCGTCCTTTACCGCGGCCATACCCAAAACATCCGGTGCATCCGGATCGAAAGCAAATGCTTGATCAAAACGATCATCACCACGAAATTGCAGAATAGCATCCTGATCATATCGTATCAGTTCAAAATCCCGGGCATCAGATAGCAAAGCCGAAGGAGGGTCAGAAGAAGCTATGCCACCAGACTCCGGCAGAAAAAAAGGATGTACCTGCGCAATACGGAGACCGAAGGGAGCCAGCAATTCCTCCAATTCCCGAAGCCGTTTCATGTCAAAAAACCATTCTCCCGTCACATCGGCATAACGTTTCCGACATTCTGCCACAATTTCCTCGGAACCGGTAACTAATAATTTTCCATTGACGACAGCAATTTTTAACCTGCAAACCGTTTGTTCCTGAAAACGGCGGCGTCCCTCCTGCGGTACATAAATTGTAAAATGATTTTTTGAATCTGCCACATCAGCAGGACTGCAACAGTAGTCCAGTGCCAGCTGGCGGGACAATGCTTCCTGATACATAGATGTCGGAACTCCTTTCACAACGGATCACATCAAACTCTGTGGTTCCCATCCTTTCATTACATGTTTCACGGTATACTTCGCAGCCTCCGCATCCGTCAGCTGGTGGGAAAAGTCAGCGCGGGTAGCAGGAGAAGCACCGGGACCGTAGGAAGCGTATTCTCCGTAATAGAAATGTCCATGGGTTTTTTTCCAGTCCTGCCAGCCGGCGGGATGGATGTGTGCCCCCAGTTCACAGTGTAAGAATACGGTCTTCGCCCATTCTCTCCAGGGACGTCCAAGGTAGATGGAATGGGGAGGACAGTCGCTCTCCAGGCTGCATTCATGGAAGACATAGCCGTAGGGTTCATCCATGGGAGTGGAGGCTGCGGTCACATAGCCGTAGATCACTTCATCCTCCGGACTTTCCGGAGGGACCCGGTCTCCGGGAAGCTTCGAGTAGATCGTACAATGCTCGAACCAGGCGATGCCGCTGCCAAAGATGAAATCCACGTCTCCCTGAATAAAACAGTTTTCATAATAATGACGTCCAATCGTGCGGGGCTTGAATTCTCCGGGCCCCTTGAAGCCTCCGGGCTGCGCCTCTTTTAACGGCAGAGGTGCATCGAAGACCGTGTCCTGGCTGCCAAGAAAACGGCAGTCATAAAAAGCATTGCGGTCGCCGTCTACATAGACCGCCAGCGCCTGTCCTACGGTATGCCCGAAGCCGGAATCATTCTGAAAAGTCAGATGCTTTGCAGTAAAATCGTGGGTGTCAATCCGGACGGAAGCGGTGCGGAAGGTTCCGCGTTTATCCCCATCGGGCATGAGATCCAAAGCAGCATCTCCGTAGACGAGAATCGTTTTGTCTGCACCGGCCCCTTCGAAGGTGACATTTGGTCTGGTGATGATTATTTTTTCCCTATAAATACCCTCCCCGATGTGTACGATCACAGGAGGCAGATCAGAAACGGGAGCCGGGAACTGCTTTTCGCATGATAAGCAGGATGAATCCGTCAGGGCGGTCAGTGCTTCAGTAATAGTAGAAAAAGAAGTGCCCGGAAGGGTATTTCCGGGCATATTGACATAATAATGCAAGGAAGTCTTGTCTGACATAAATAACTCCATTCTGTAGATGCTGCTTTTATGGAAAGAAAGGCTGCATGCGACATCTACAACACAATGCAGCCTAAGGTCCTGTATGGCTGATGCCTGAATAACTTAAAGCAGACGCACAATCTCTAAATCCGGCTGGTCCGCCAGGTTCACATACTCTCCGCCACATTGTACGACAGGCCGGGAGAGCTTGTCTTTGTTGATATAAATGATCGTCCCTTTCCGCCCATCGCTTAACAGACAACGGTTCTGCAGACAGGAATTGACCACATTTTCCAGAAAAGGAAGCAGGATGGAGACATCGTATTTCTGGAAGCCTTCTGCCTCGAACATCTCGATGACACGGAATGGACACAAAGGTCCTCTGTAACAGCGGGCAGCGGTCATGGCATCGTAGACATCGGCAATAGCCACGATTCTTGCATAAGGGTCGATCTGATTGCCTTTTAATTTCAGAGGATAACCGCTGCCGTTGCTGCGTTCGTGATGCATGAGGGCGGCATTTTTCACATGATCATCCACATCCTGGGACAGGAGAAGCTGGTAACCCAGGGTGGGATGCTTTTTGATCGTTGCAAATTCTTCCTCGGACAGCTTTCCCGGTTTTGAAATGATAGAATAAGGTATCAGCAGTTTGCCGATATCATGGAATAGACCACAGGCAGTGGCCAGCTCAATTTCCTCGTCAGACAGCTTCAGCCATCCGGCCAGTATGTTGCAGATCAGGGCAACATTCAGACTGTGAGTGTAAGTGGAATCATCATATTCCCGCATGTTCTGGAGCATGTCCAGAATGCTGATGCTGCCGGAATGATTGGCTACGATGGCCATGGTGTTCTTCAATAGGGTATTCACATCTAAAGAGGTATTTTTTTGAATCACGAGATTCATATTTTCCCGGAACAGTTCAACATCATTTTCAAAATCTGTCTTGAACAGTTGAAATTCCGGAGAACTCTTAATGCGCTCGGAGTAAGAGAGCTCAGTGTCAGTAGAATCCTCAGCAGGCCGCACGGGTTGTATGATATCCTCGACAAAAATGGTGAGGATACCGTACAGATCCAGCTTGGTGATCAGTTTATCCGTAAGGATGGTCCCTTTTTGTATCAGAAGCTCATGGTCCAGATCATAGACGTCTTCGGCGACGGTCATGCCGGGAACCAGTTGGGTGATGGACAGCCTTTTCATAAGTATTCTGCTCCTTATCATGAAAAGAAAATTTAACTGATTTCATTATAATAATTTTTATCCGGACTGTCAATTTGTGCAGGCTCTTAGGGGGCCACATCCTGTTCATAAAATTTTTACAGTCTTTTCACGCCTATGGGCATATTGAAAGGTTGAAACATAGAGGAAAATCTGCTACAATAACCTTTGAATTATGCGAAGACCCATGGATATTTTATTGCCAAAAGGGTGTGGAAACGAGGAAAAAATGAGCGTTATTGAGAAGATATTTGGCACGCACAGTTCCAGAGAACTGAAGCGTATTGAACCTCTGGTAGACAAGATCGAGGCACTCCGTCCTACAATGCAGGCACTTTCCGATGAGGAACTGCGCGGCAAGACCGAGGAGTATAAGAAGCGTCTGACCGAGGGAGAGACTCTGGACGATCTGCTTCCGGAGGCTTATGCAACCGTAAGAGAGGCTGCAAAGCGTGTTCTGAACATGGAACACTACAGAGTACAGCTGATGGGTGGTATCATCCTGCATCAGGGACGTATCGCAGAGATGCGTACCGGTGAAGGTAAGACACTGGTGTCTACACTTCCTGCTTATCTGAATGCTTTGGAAGGCAAGGGTGTCCATGTCGTTACCGTCAATGACTATCTGGCGAAGCGTGACGCGGAGTGGATGGGGCAGGTACATGAGTTCCTGGGACTGAAGGTCGGCGTGGTACTCAACAGCATGACCTCCGAGGAGAGACAGGAAGCTTACAAGTGTGATATCACTTATGTTACCAACAACGAGCTGGGATTTGATTATCTGCGTGATAACATGGTTATTTACAAGGAACAGCTGGTTCTGCGTGGACTGCATTATGCCATCATCGATGAGGTGGACTCCGTACTGATCGATGAAGCGAGAACCCCTCTGATCATTTCCGGACAGAGCGGCAAGTCCACAGCTCTGTACGAGATGTGTGATCTGCTGGCACGTCAGATGAAGCGCGGTGATGATGTACAGGAACTGACCAAGATGGATGCCATTATGGGTGTGGTACAGGAAGAGACCGGAGACTTCGTCGTTAACGAAAAGGATAAGATCATCAACCTGACCGCAGCAGGTATGGAGAAGGTTGAGAGATTCTTCCACATTGATAACTTCGCTGATCCCGAGAACCTGGAGATCCAGCACAATATCATTCTGGCATTGCGTGCCCATAATCTGATGTTCCGTGATAAGGATTACGTGGTAAAAGATGACCAGGTACTGATCGTCGATGAATTTACCGGACGTATCATGCCGGGACGCCGTTATTCCGACGGTCTGCACCAGGCAATCGAAGCAAAAGAGCATGTAAAGGTGAAGAGAGAAAGTAAGACGCTTGCATCCATTACCTTCCAGAATTTCTTTAATTTATTCGATAAAAAGTGTGGTATGACCGGTACAGCTCTCACTGAGGAGACCGAGTTCCGTGAGATCTACGGCATGGATGTTGTTGTGATCCCTACGAACCGTCCCGTTATCCGTAAGGATCTGCAGGATGCTGTATACAAGACGAAGAGAGAGAAGCTGAACGCTATCGTGAATGCGGTAGAGGAAGCGCATGCCACAGGACAGCCTGTACTGGTAGGTACGATCACAATCGAAGCCAGTGAGGAGCTGAGCAGGATGTTAACCAAGCGCGGCATCCAGCACAAGGTCCTGAATGCAAAATTCCATGAACTGGAAGCAGAGATCGTAGCCGATGCCGGTGTGCACGGTGCGGTAACCATCGCTACCAATATGGCAGGCCGTGGTACGGATATCAAGCTGGATGATGAAGCGAGAGCCGCCGGCGGACTGAAGATCATCGGTACCGAGCGTCATGAGTCCAGACGTATTGATAATCAGTTGCGTGGCCGTTCCGGACGTCAGGGAGATCCCGGTGAGTCTAAGTTCTACATCTCTCTGGAAGACGATCTGATGAGACTGTTCGGTTCCGAGCGCCTGATCAGTATGTTCAATACCTTAGGTATCCCCGAAGGACAGGAGATCGAGCACAAGGCATTGACCAATGCCATCGAATCCGCACAGAAAAAGATTGAGAGCAACAACTACGGTATCCGTAAGAATCTGTTAGAGTATGACCGTGTCATGAGTGAACAGAGAGAGATCATCTACGAGGAGCGTCTGCGGGTACTGAACGGCGAGAGCATGCGCGATGTAATCTACAAGATGATCACCGATATTACCGAGAACTGTGTAGATATCTGTATCAATGACGACGCAGATATCTCCGACTGGGATTTCAATGAGTTAAATACCCTGCTCATTCCTACGATCCCGTTACAGCCTCTGACACCGGAGCGTGTGAAGAAGCCCAAGAAGAACAGCTTAAAGCAGCAGTTAAAGGAAGAAGCTGTGAAGCTGTACGAAGCAAAAGAGGCCGAGTTCCCCGAACCCGAAGCCATCCGTGAGCTGGAGCGTGTGGTTCTGCTGAAGGTCATCGACCGTAAGTGGATGGATCATATCGACGACATGGAGCAGCTGCGTCAGGGCGTGGGCTTACAGGCATACGGACAGAGAGATCCGCTGGTAGAGTACAAGATGAGCGGTTACGAGATGTTCGATGAGATGACCCAGAACATCCGGGAAGAGACTGTGAGACTTCTGTTCCATATCAAGATCGAACAGAAGGTAGAGCGTGAGCAGCAGGCGAAGATCACCGGCACGAACAAGGACGATTCCTTACCGAAGGGACCTGTAAAGCGTGAAAATGCAAAGGTGTACCCGAATGATCCCTGCCCCTGCGGAAGCGGTAAAAAATACAAGAACTGCTGCGGGCGGAAGGCCTGATGTTTTCTGACGACAGCGGAAGACAGTGCGGCAGCGCGGACAGACAGTGTGCCTGCCGTAAAAAGTGAGAATTACGATCATAGAAAATAATAGAATAAGAAAGTAGGTGACGTTAAGTGGTTGAATTAGATCAGATGAAGACAGAAATTCTGTCCTACGAAACACCTTTAGCGGAAGTGAGGGATTCACTTTGACCTTGCTAACAAGGCAAAGCGGATCGAAGAAATGGAACGTGAGATGGAGGCTCCCGGATTCTGGGATGACCCGGAGCGTTCCAACCAGAAAATGAAAGAACTGAAGAACCTGAAGGATACGGTAGGAGAGTGTGATAAGCTTTCTACACAGTACGATGATATCCTGACTCTGATCGATATGGGATATGAGGAGAATGATGAGTCTCTGATCCCGGAAATCCGCGGAGAACTGGATGAATTCATCAGGGAATTCGATGAACTTAGGATCGGTACCCTATTGTCCGGAGAATATGATAAGAACAATGCGATCTTAAAGCTTAATGCCGGTGCCGGCGGTACCGAGAGCTGTGACTGGTGCGGTATGCTGTATCGCATGTATACCCGTTGGGCGGAGCGCAAGGGCTTTACCATTGAAGTACTGGACTACCTGGATGGTGATGAGGCCGGGATCAAGTCAGTGACTTTCCAGGTCAACGGACTGAATGCCTATGGCTATCTGAAGTCGGAGAAGGGTGTACACCGTCTGGTGCGTATCTCTCCTTTCAATGCCCAGGGTAAGCGTCAGACATCCTTTGTATCTCTGGATGTTATGCCGGATATCGAAGGAGATCTGGATGTGGATATTGATGAGAAAGATCTGCGCATTGACACCTACCGAAGCAGCGGTGCCGGTGGCCAGCATATCAACAAGACCTCCTCTGCCATCCGTATCACCCATATCCCGACAGGGACAGTGGTGCAGTGTCAGAACGAACGAAGCCAGTTCCAGAACAAGGATAAGGCAATGCAGATGCTGAAAGCCAAGCTGTATCTGTTAAAAAAGGAAGCAAATGCCGAGAAACTGTCGGATATCCGCGGCGAAGTCAAGGAGATCGGCTGGGGCAACCAGATCCGTTCCTATGTATTGCAGCCTTACACACTGGTTAAGGATCATCGTACCGATGTGGAGACAGGTAATGTGGACGCAGTACTGGATGGCGGACTGGATATCTTCATCAATGGCTATCTGAAATGGCTCAGTGTGCAGGGAGATAAGAAGACAGAGAATTCATAGTGGACAAAATAAAAACACATTCCATAGGCGTTTGACTTATGGAATGTGTTTTTGCATACATAATAATCATAATAAATATCCGTTATTGGCGTTCGTTCTGCATCAGATCCAGAAAATATAAGGTCTGGGTCATGTTCATATATGGCACCAGCCATAGGCTCCCGATACCAAAGCTCAGCAAACACAGAAATCCCAGCGGCAGGAAACTCATTTGTAAGCAGAACAGCTCCCATTTATGTCCCTTCATAATGCGGAAGCTTAATTTCATCAGCTCCATGGCATTATACTGGGGGAAATCCAACAGTAAATAGTAAGCCTGGGATAAACCAAGGGATAACGGAATATAGATACACATACCGATGACCATAAGCACAATGCACAGGATTGCCATGGTTATGGCGTCAAAGCCCTTCCCTGACCGCAGGAGAAAATAGCAGATATCAAAAGGAAGTGTACATGCCGTATTCAGCAGGATCAGTACTGCGGAGATCCCAAGCGATTTTTTGAATAAGTATTTGAAGCCGTAGAATAGATTGGCGGTTACAGCAGGCCTGTTGCAGGCAGTATTCAGATAGAATAATGTAATGCCGGTCTGAAACACTCCGGCAAAGATCGACAATAAAGTCGTAATCGTCGTCAAAAGCAGATATTCCGTCAGAGATGTCTCTGCGCTTCCTCCCATAATTGTCCGTACGGTAAGGATCATAGTGAAGGTCATGCTGACGGCAAAGGTGAGGGAAAATACGATCAGACTTCGGCTGATGGACAGCAGGATGGCATTGCCGTAATGCCCTGCCATCTGATCTCTGGCTTTTTCTTTGAGTTGGGCTCTGGATGTATATTGTGTCATAGAAATCCTCTTTTCTTTTTATTATTTCGTAACCACAGAATCCATCGGAAAATATCGGCATGTCTTACAGGTACGACTGCCAGAATCCTTCCATATCGACACCGTACATCTGCTGGTACATCTGATCCAGCATATTCCTATAAGAAGGATCGGTAAATACCGTGACAATGCTGCTGATCGTGATGAAGATACCGAGTGCCAGTCCCACACAGGACAGCCAGATCCCGGCGACACACATACTGCTCATACGCTGTCCCTTTTTTCTGGTAAGCATTGCAAAGAGAATGCCAAGAGCACCGGCAGGGATGGACAGCAGTCCTGTGCAGCATAATACCAGGGAACAGATGCCGCAGACCATAGAAGCGATCGATAACCCCCTGTATTTCGGATCGATCTGCGGTATATTTTGATTCATTTCGTTATTCTGATTCTGATAATAATCCATAGAAAGCCTCATTTCCGGGCGGCATGTGGTGAATTTGTCTGCCGCGCTTATATTAAGTACTGTACCATTTTTTCCTGTAATAAGCAAATGAAATAAAAATGAAAAGATTGAGAAAACTTCTGATTTCCAGTATAATATACCCATGCGCAAAACAAAATGGCAACAGGCCATCAGGAGGAACTATGGATATTATACAGAAAATCAAAGAAGAACTTCAGGTAGAAAAATGGCAGGTGGAAGCTGCGGTGAAGCTGATCGATGAGGGAAATACCATCCCTTTCATCTCCCGTTATCGTAAGGAGGTCACCGGATCTCTGAACGACGAGCAGCTGCGTAATCTCGATGAGAGACTGACCTATCTGAGAAGTCTGGAAGATAAAAAGGAGCAGGTGCTGAAGAGCATCGAGGAACAGGGAAAACTTACCGATGACTTAAAGGAGAAGATTCTGGCAGCTCAGACGCTGGTAGTGGTAGAGGATCTGTACCGACCCTATCGACCCAAGAGAAAGACCCGTGCCAGTATTGCAAAGGAGAAGGGGCTGGAACCTCTGGCAGAATACATTCTGCGCCAGGAGGCAACAGAACCGTTGCTTAACGAGGCGGCCAAGTATGTTTCCGAAGAAAAAGAAGTAAAGACTCCGGAGGAAGCATTGCAGGGAGCACAGGATATTATTGCCGAGACGATCTCCGACGATGCGGATCATCGTCTTTACATCCGTAATATCACCGTAGAGGAAGGTATTGTGACCGGCACTGCGAAGGATGAGAAGGCTCAGAGCGTCTACGAGATGTATTACAATTTTGAAGAGCCTGTGAAGAAGATTGCAGGTCACAGAGTACTGGCATTGAACCGTGGAGAGGCAGAAAAAGTACTGACTGTAAAAGTCAATGCACCGGAAGAGCGTATTCTGCGTTATCTGGAGAAAAAGCTGATCACGAAGGAAAATGAGTATACCACACCGGTAATCTGTGCTGCAGTGGAAGACAGCTATGATCGTTTAATAGCACCCGCTATTGAAAGAGAGATCCGTAACGATCTGACAGAAAAGGCAGAGGACGGAGCTATCAATGTCTTCGGCAAAAATTTAGAGCAGCTGCTGTTGCAGCCACCTATCGCAGGAAAAGTGGTCTTGGGCTGGGATCCGGCGTTCCGTACCGGCTGTAAACTGGCAGTGGTAGATGCTACCGGAAAAGTGCTGGATACGAAAGTGATCTTCCCTACAGCACCGCAGAATAAGGTGGAGGAGTCCAAAGCCGAGCTGAAGAAACTGATCAAAAAATATAATGTGGATTTAATTTCTGTGGGAAATGGTACGGCCTCCAGAGAGTCCGAGCAGGTAATCGTAGAGCTGTTGAAGGAACTGGATCGTCCGGTACAGTATGTGATCGTCAACGAGGCAGGTGCTTCCGTATACTCCGCAAGTAAGCTGGCGACAGAAGAGTTTCCTAATTTTGACGTGGGACAGAGAAGTGCTGCATCCATCGCCAGAAGATTACAGGATCCCCTGGCAGAACTGGTGAAGATCGATCCCAAGTCCATCGGTGTCGGTCAGTACCAGCATGACATGAATCAGAAGAAATTAAGCGATGCCTTAAGCGGCGTGGTAGAGGACAGCGTAAATAAAGTCGGTGTGGATCTGAATACCGCATCCGCATCTTTACTCGAATATGTCTCCGGTATTAACAAGACGATTGCGAAGAATATCGTGGATTATAGAGAAAATAACGGACGTTTTGTAAACAGAAAACAGCTGTTAAAGGTACCGAAGCTGGGGCCTAAGGCGTATGAGCAGTGTGCCGGTTTCCTGAGGATCCCGGATGGCAAGAATCCGCTGGATGCCACAAGTGTCCATCCCGAGTCCTATGAAGCTGCAGAACAGTTGATGGAGAAGCTGGGACTGACCATGGAAGATATTAAGGAAGCCCAGAAGCAGGCGGCTGCAAAAAAAGCTTCCGGCAGGAGCAGCGCTGCGCAGGCAGACGGACAGAAGAATGGTAACGGCACAGTCAATGCACCGAAGAAGCGGGAAGAACAGAAAGGTAAAGCAGTTCGGGTACACAATACCAATACCGCTATGGGCAAGGCTCTCGCAGCGGCTATGGGCGGTGTGACTTTTGACAATTCTGCGCAGACCTCTGCAAAGCAGACGGCACCTGTAGCTAAAAATGCAGTAAATGATGCAAAGGATATGTCCGGTCTGGAGAAGCGGATTAAAAATAAGAAGCTTTTAGCAGAGGAACTGGGCATTGGTGAGATCACGCTGACAGATATTCTGAAGGAACTGGAGAAGCCGGGCAGAGATCCCAGAGACGATATGCCGAAACCGATCCTGCGCAGTGATGTCCTGGATATGAAGGATTTAAAACCCGGTATGATCTTAAAGGGAACCGTGCGTAATGTCATTGACTTCGGTGTGTTCGTGGATATCGGTGTCCATCAGGACGGACTGGTGCATATCTCCCAGATCACCGACCGCTATATCAAGCATCCGTTGGAAGCTGTCAGCGTCGGAGATATCGTGGATGTGCAGGTACTCACCGTAGATATGGCAAAGAAACGTATCGGTCTGACCATGAAGATCCAGAAGCAGTAAGAATATAGAATGATGCCAGGGGGCTATGTGCCAGTGGTACATGTCTGGTACGGGGCATCCGTAGGTATTAAAAAACAGGGACAGCTGATAACGGCTGTCCCTGTTTTGATTTCATCAATTATGCTTTTTATGCTTTGTGACCGGTCTTGATGATGGGGCTTAACGGTTTGTAGATCAGCAGGGTTACGACAGACACCAGCGTTCCCTTGATGAGATTCATGGGAGCCACACATGCCACCACGAAGCTTACAATGCTGCCTTCCTTTGCCAGTGGATTGACCTCGGCTCCCATTGCCAGAATGGCATCCAGAGGCATTCCGTAGAATTTGGAGAACGCGGGAAGCAGATATACGGCATTGAATGCGGTGCCAAATACGGTCATGATCAGAGTACCCACAATGCAGGCGATGATTGCGCTTTTCTTTGTCTTCTTAAAAGAGTACACAGCGGAAGCGGGGATGATCAGGCTGCAGCCCACCACGAAGTTCGCCAGATCGCCGATGAAGGCGGTAGAGGTACCTTTTATGCATAGCTTCAACAGTATCTTCACGAATTCCATCATGACACCTGCTACAGGACCGAAAGCAAAGGAACCGACTAAGATCGGCAGCTCACTGAAGTCCATTTTATAGAAGCCGGGGGCAAAAAAGATGGGGAAGTCCAGCACATGCAGGATCATGGCGATGGCGGAAAACATACCGATCATGGCAAGCTTTCTCGTATTGAAGATCGGCTCCGAGATGCCGTTTTTCTTCTGTGCGCCCTTTTCCAGCACCACAGCCACCAGGAAACAGCCCACGATGACCGCCAGGAAGATGACTACATAGGCCACATTTTCAGTTACAGTTTGCATTAATTTGTTCATTTCAGAACTCCTTTCCTATGAGAAAAATCAAGGAAAGCCTTCAAAAAAAGCCCCGGAATACAAGCTTCCGGGGCATGGGTATCACAAAAAATATAAGTGATACGTCTTCTTTCATCCAGACTGTACTGTTGGTCCCGGATTCACACCGGATCAGCCGCAGAATTGCATCTGCGGGTCGCGGACTTAAGGATGACCTATTACCGCCAGTAGGGAATTACACCCAACCCTGAAGAACTTTACCTTATGGATGGAATATATCACTTTGTGAAATAAAAGTCAATATAGAAAATCTTTAGAATTTTCCCAACATTTTTTTGGGATTTCCCTGTTATAGTAGCTGTAATAACTATTCAGAACCGCATGCGCAAAAACGCCCTGCCAGAGTTTTCCTTTTGCTTGGCTCTGAATAGTTGCAAATACTTATAAAAATGTGTTGACACTCAAAAAATATTATTGTATTATGCGAACAGTACAGTAACACAAAGATGAATACACAAAAATGTAACAGAAAATGGGAGTATGTGAGAAATGAGTGCATTAGTAGAGATTAAAGATGTGTGCAAGGTTTACAATCCCGGGGAAAATGAAGTGCGGGCATTGGATCATGTGAGTCTGACCATCGACGAGCAGGAATTTGTGGCTATCATCGGGCATTCCGGAAGCGGAAAGTCTACACTGATGAATATGCTGGGCTGTCTGGATGTGCCTACCAGCGGGGAATATTGGCTGCATGGACAGGACGTGTCCGCATTATCCGACGATGCATTGTCCGACATCCGGAACCGGGAGATCGGGTTTATCTTTCAGGGCTTTAATCTGATCCCGAATCTGACGGCATTGGAAAATGTGGAGTTGCCTCTGATCTATAGGGGAGTATCCAAAAGTGTGCGGGAAGAGCTGTCCGTGGAGGCCTTGAAAAAGGTAGGTCTTGAACATCGTATGGATCATAAGCCTTCGGAGATGTCCGGCGGTCAGCAGCAGAGAGTGGCGATCGCCAGGGCCATAGCCCAGGCACCTCCGGTGATCCTGGCGGATGAGCCAACGGGTAATCTGGACTCCAATTCCACGAAAGAGATCATGGATATTCTAAAAGGATTACATAAAGAGGGAAGAACCGTCATATTGATCACACATGATAATGAGATCGCAGCACAGGCGAAGCGAGTGATCAAGATCAAGGACGGCAAAGTAGAATCCGATTCCGGACAGATCGTTCCGGTGGAGGAACTGCGGACGGCAGGAGCCTGATGCGGAAAACAGATTTTCACATGCAGCGAATGAAAAGACATGAGTATAAAATAGAAAGGATCATGAGTGAGAGATCATGGAACAGCAGGAAAAAACAGAACAGGCACTGAGTGCAAAAGAAAGCAAGGCAATGAAGAAGGAAGAAAAGAGAAAGCTAAAAGAAACAAAAAGAGAACAGAAGGCAGGTAAAATCGGCAAAAAACGTAAAAAAGCACCTGTTATTATTGCTGCTATCATAATCATACTGATTGTGATCCGTATGGTAAGCTGTGCATTTTCCGGCAGTGCGGGCGTCATGGTCAGCACTACTAACGCATTCCGCGGTGACATCGAGGAAAATGTCAGCACCAGCGGCAAGGTAGTCAGTGAGGAGAAAGCGGTTCTCTTTGCGCCGGTAGGCGGCAGATTAAACGAAGTCAATGTGGCAGCCGGAGATGCTGTGAAGGCAGGGGATGTGTTGATGACCTATGACATGGAGCAGATGGAGGAGCGTCTGCAGGAGGCAACATTACAGCAGACCAAGAGCAATGCTTCCTATAACAGCACCATGACAGAGAACAGCAAGAGTCAGGCCAAATTAAACGAAGCCAACACGAACCTGGCAGTGTTGGACCAACAGCTGACGGATTACAAGGCTTATCTGAAAGAACTGCAGGATAAACTTGCAAAGAGTCAGAGAGAAACCCAGAGACAGTTATCCGAAGAAAGCTATGAATTATCCAGAAAATCTGCCAATTTGAGCAAGGAACTGCAGGATTCCGCTACCAGTGCAGACCGTGCGAAAGAAATCAATAAGGAACTCCAGGATATCAGCGCCAGCCAGGCGAGAAATTCTTATGTGCAGTCCATTGCAGGATCCAGCGATTACGTGGTAAATATGCAGAATGAGATTGCTTCCGTACAGGAACATATTGAGGAATGTGAAACTTATAAAGCGAAGATGCAGGCACAGAAGGATGCCGGTGAAGGATCGATCCTCAACGGTTATCAGTCCAAAGGGTACGCTGCAGACAGAGATTTGGCACAGCTGACCTACAAAGAGGCGGAGGAACAGTATTATTCTGCGAAGAAAGGCATTGTAGCTGATTTTGACGGTATCGTAACGGAATGCACCGGTGTATCCGGAGCCAGTGTGGCGGAGGGCGCACAGCTGATCACACTGGAGAGCAGCCAGAATGTGAAGGTTTCCTTTGATGCTTCCAAGTCCGATGTGGCAAAACTTGCCATCGGGCAGAAAGTAGATATTACCATCTCCGGCAATAAATACGAAGGCGAGATCAGTAAGATCAATCGTATGGCAACACTGAACGCATCCAATACGCCCATGGTAGGGGTAGAAGTACATCTGACTAACCCGGATGACAAGATCATTCTGGGACTGGATGCAAAGCTGACCGTACATACCAACAGTGCACAGGATACATTGTTGATCCCGGTAGAAGCGATCAATGCGGATAAAAACGGAGATTTCCTCTATGTGATCGAGAACGGCATGGTAGTTAAGAGGGCAATTACCTGCGGAATCTCCTCCGATGAATACACAGAGGTCCTGGATGGCATTACCGAGGAAGACCAGATCATTGTGAACAGCCTCACAGGTATCAGCCTGGAGGAGGGCATGGCAGTAACGGCTGTGCCCATGGAACAGTAGGAGGCGGATCCATGACACAAGTATGGGAATACATCAAAATTGCATTGATGAATATCCGCAGTAATAAAGGACGTTCGATCCTGACCATGTTGGGCATTATCATAGGAATCTCTTCGGTGATCATGATCATTTCCATAGGTAACGGCGTGAAAAGTGGGATCAACGGAGAACTGAATTCTATGGCAGGAGGCCAGATCGCAGTTTATAGCAACAATACCGCAGAAAACGGTACGGAAGTGATATTTACCGAAGAGGATATGGATGCCATTCAGGAGAAGGTCCCTAATGTCAAGGCGGTAACACCGTCCTGGAGTTTCAGCGGAAGCGCCACCGGCAGAAAGGGAACCTTTGATGTTACTGCAACTTTCGGTAAGGCGGGACTGGAATATTCGAGCCAGGATCCGATCATCAAGGGACGTTATTTTACCGATTCGGATTATTATACGGCGAATAAGGTCTGTGTCATTACAGAGAGCAGCGCGAAAACGCTGTTTGGTAATACCAATGTGATCGGAATGAGCTTTGACTATACGTTGTATGGAGTGACACAGGAATTTACGATTGTTGGTATCCGTAAGGACAACGCATCGAAGCTGTTCGGAATGGGAGGAAACGGTACGGTGACCATGGAGGCACCTATCTCCACAATTTCCGAGGGGTATGGATTCTATGTGGATTACACGGACCTGCTGATCGTCAGTGATGGCGCGGAAAATGCCGCTCAGGTGGCGCAGGATACGGTGCGTCTGCTAGAGAACAGGCATGGTGTCAGAGGACAGAATGTCATCTCTGTACAGAACTTTAATGATATTATGAGCCAGATGGATCAGATCTTAAGCTATATCACTATCTTTGTAGTGTTCGTAGCAGCCATCTCCCTGCTGGTAGGCGGTATCGGTGTTATGAACATCATGCTGGTATCTGTCACGGAGCGTACCAGGGAGATCGGTATCCGGAAAGCACTGGGAGCGAGAACCGGATCCATTCTGCTACAGTTTTTGTCGGAGTCGGCGATCATCACCCTTCTGGGAGGTCTGATCGGTATTACCATCGGAGTGGCAGGAGCTTTTGGCATCTGCAGCCTGATCGGTTTTACCGCAAAAGTAAGCGCAGGAACGGTGCTGGGAGCCAGCCTGTTCTCCTCCGCCGTGGGTATCTTTTTCGGTATCTATCCGGCGAAAAAAGCGGCAAAACTAAGTCCTATCGAAGCTTTACGGCATGAATAATCATAAAAATTAAATCATAATTAAATAAAATGCATAAATAAAGAACCGCAGGTGACAGATTATAAATCCCTGCGGTTCTTTACTTGCTTTTTCATGGGAAAAAATTTATAATGTTCTCTATAGTATGCAGTTTTATGCACAGACGGAGCCCGGAGCCTTTTAACCGCCTATGAGCAGGCGCATGTGGGGTTAGTCCTTTTGCTCCTGGCATCATACATTATTATAGAGGAAAGAGCACGTTATGGTAGAATTGGATGTGAAGATTACATCGGGGGACTTATATGATTTTTTATTACGGCACAGCTATAACAGCGTGTCCGGACTTTTGGGAGCGGTGATCGGAGCACTGGGCGTTGTTGTGGGAATTTCCAGACAGTACTGGATCTATCTGATCCTGGGAGTGGTGATCCTGTTATATCTCCCCTGGACGCTTTTTATCAAAAGCAAACAGCAGGTAGCGAACAATCCGGTCTTCAGGGAACCACTGCATTATGTCCTGGATGAGAACGGCATTACTATTTCTCAGGGAGACAGTTCGACCTGCCAGGCATGGGAGGATTGTCTGAAAGCAGTCTCCACCGGGCGCAGCATCATTGTCTATACGGCAAAGAATAATGCAACGATATTTCCCAAAAGTCAGATGCAGGATAAGACAACGGATGTTATCGAAATGATTTCCACGCATATGCCCCCTACAAAGGTGAAGATCCGCAGCTAGAAATGCCATAGAGCAGAGAGCTTTTCCGGAAAGTAACAACGGCCATTACGGTGTCTATAGAAAGTGTAAGAAAAATGACAACAGGTGATTCAACAGCAAACAAAGAATTTAAAAAAGAAATCATAGAGACTCACAGCGCGCAGGAGACTTTTGCACTGGGACAGCGGATCGGCTTAGAAGCACTTCCCGGGCAGGTCTATACCCTGATCGGTGATCTGGGTGTGGGCAAGACTGTATTTACCCAGGGAGTGGCAGACGGTCTTGGAATTACGGAACCGGTCAACAGCCCCACCTTTACCATTGTGCAGATCTATGAGGGAGGCCGCATGCCTTTTTATCATTTTGATGTGTACCGCATCGGAGATGTGGAGGAGATGGAAGAGATCGGTTACGAGGACTGTTTTTACGGTGAGGGATTGTGCCTGATCGAGTGGGCGAATCTGATCGAAGAGATCCTGCCGGAGCACTACAGACAGGTGACCATAGAAAAGGATCTGGAGAAGGGCTTCGATTATCGCCGGATCACGATTGAGGAGATGACTACAGTATGAAAATATTAGCTTTGGACAGTTCCGGACTGGTGGCAAGTGCCGCCGTCGTGGAAGACGATGTTCTGATCGCAGAGTATACCACAGATTATAAGAAAACACATTCCCAGACATTACTTCCGATGTTGGACGAGATCCGGCAGATGATCGACCTGGATCTTCACACCATTGATGCCATTGCTATCTCCGCAGGTCCCGGATCCTTTACCGGACTGAGAATCGGGGCAGCAACTGCGAAGGGACTTGGTCTGGCACTGAATCTGCCGTTGGTAGAGGTGCCGACACTGGAAGGACTTGCATTTAATCTTTGGGGGACGGACAAGCTGGTCTGCCCCATTATGGATGCCAGAAGGAATCAGGTATACACCGGGATCTATGAATTTTGTAAGGCAGAAGCAGAGGCTGGAAGTTGTGAACAGCAGCTTGTGATGCATTGTGTTAAGGATCAGTGCGCATCTCCTGTGGACGAACTGGTGGACGAACTGAACCGCATGGGACGTGAAGTGACCTTTTTGGGAGACGGCGTGCCGGTATACCGGAAGCAGATCACAGAAGGAATGAAGGTGCCGCTTTCCTTTGCTCCCGCAGCCAATAACAGACAGCGGGCAGCCAGTGTGGCTTCTCTCGGAGCCATTTATTATGCACAGGGTAAGACAGTGACTGCCGCGGAGCATGAACCCGAATATCTGCGTAAGAGCCAGGCAGAGCGGGAACGGGAAGAGCAGGAGAGAGTAGCAAAAGAGGCACAGGCATGAAGATAGAGGTTCGTCCCCTGCGGGATACAGATATCGAAGAACTGAGCCGCATCGAAGCCGCATCCTTCAGCATGCCCTGGTCTGCGGAGGATTTCAGAGGACTGCTTCTAAGAGACTATTGCCTGTATGTGGTAGCGGAGGCCGATGGACATATCGCCGGCTGTGCCGGACTGACGGACAGTTTTCATGAGGGTAATATCGACAACGTGGTAACGGCACCGGAGTACCGGAATCTGGGAGTGGGAAGCAAAATGCTCGAAGAACTGCTCCGACTGGGGGCAGAGCGCGGCATTACGGCATATACTTTGGAAGTCAGAGTGAGCAATGCACCGGCGATCCGTTTATATGAAAAGTTTGGTTTCGTCTCGGAAGGGATTCGTTCCGGATTTTATGAGAAACCTACCGAAGATGCCATGATCATGTGGCGTCGTTAACAAGTATTACCACCACCATCCGGCGATTTATTTGCTATGATAGTGAAAGAGGAAACTGTTTTTACGATCAGAAAGGTGGAAGGTAAGATGCGAAAGTCAGAAAACGGTAAATTAACACAGATACTATGTAACGCCTGCGGCAGAGAATTAAAAGTAGAAAAGGAAATCATCCGGGAGGGATATTTCACCGCAGATGTCCGTTTTGGATATTTTAGCAGGAAAGACGGTATGAGACATGCCTTTGATCTGTGTGAGGACTGCTACGACAGTTGGATCGGCAGATTTGTCATTCCGGTGGAAGAAGTACCGGAGACAGAATTATTATAGATAGAACAACAGATGCTGTGAAGGCAGGATTGCGAGGAAGAATGTTAGACGTTTGCTTATTGGGAACAGGAGGAATGATGCCACTGCCTTACAGATGGCTGACTTCCCTGATGATGCGATATAATGGAAAAAGTATTCTGATCGACTGCGGAGAGGGAACCCAGATCGCCATGCGGGAAAAAGGCTGGAGTCCCAATCCTATTGATATTATCTGCTTTACTCATTTCCATGCGGATCACATCAGCGGTCTGCCGGGGATGCTTCTGACCATGGGAAATGCAGAGCGGACAGAGCCTCTGCTCCTGATCGGCCCCAGGGGGCTTACGAAAGTGGTGGCTTCGTTGAGGGTGATCGCACCGGAACTTCCCTTTGAAGTGAAATGCATTGAGATTACAGAAAATGCCCAGACTTTTTCTTTTGAAGGTTTTCGGCTGGAAGCTTTCAGGGTCAACCATAATGTACTCTGTTATGGGTACAGTATGGTGATTGACCGGGCGGGTCGATTTGATAAGGACAGAGCCATGGAGCAGGAAATCCCCATGAAATTCTGGAGCCGTCTGCAAAAAGGAGAGACCCTGGAAGAGAACGGCAGAGTATTTACACCGGATATGGTATTGGGAGCGGAGCGCAAGGGCCTGAAAGTAACCTACAGTACCGATACCCGACCTACGGAGAGCATCCGACAGAATTCCAAAGGATCGGATCTGTTGATCCTGGAAGGTATGTACGGAGAGCCGGATAAACTGGTGAAAGCCAGAGAACACAAGCACATGACCATGTATGAGGCGGCGAAGATTGCAAAAGAAGCGGAAGTACCGAAATTATGGCTGACCCACTACAGCCCGTCCATGACCAGACCGGAGGAATTCATGGAGGATGTGCGGAAGATATTTCCGGCGACTTATGCGGCGAAGGATGGTTGGACCATGGAACTGAAATTTGATGAGGGAGAGTGAACGATCTTATGAAGAAAACCAACACATCTGTGACTAAGATTACAGTCTTTTTCATTTTCTTACTCGTGCTGGTGGTAGGATATTATGCGTATCTGTCCGGAACGCATCGCACCGAGCAACAGGAAGCGGTGATGTCGGAAATCGACACCGCACTTTCCCGAAACCTCGAGAACAATTATCCTTCGACACCGAAGGAAGTGGTCAAATATTATAACGATCTGATGAAATGTTTTTATAATGAAGACTGCACGGAGGAAGAACTTCAGGAACTGGGGAAAAAGTCACTGCAATTATTTGATGAGGAACTCAGGGAGAACAACGAAGAAGAATCCTACCTCATCCGTCTGCAGGGAGAAGTGCAGAATTATAAAAACAATAAGAGAAAAATAACGAGTGTTTCTCTTGCATCAAGCACAAATGTGGACTATTATACAGCGGATGGATATTCCTTTGCACGAATATCCTGCGGTTACACGATGACGGAAAATGGCAAAAAAAGTTCTACCGTCATGGTATATCTGTTACGCAGAGATGACAATCGCAGATGGAAGATCTATGGTTGGAAAACGGCGGACCAGTTGAACAGTAAGCTGGAACAGACAGACAATAATTAGAACAAAGCAGGCAGAAAAATGACAGAGACAGAAAAACAAAAAGACATTTATATTTTGGGAATTGAGAGCTCCTGTGATGAGACGGCGGCATCGGTGGTAAAAAACGGCAGAGAGGTACTTTCCAACGTGATCTCCTCTCAGATTGCCTTACATACGTTGTACGGCGGCGTGGTGCCGGAGATCGCATCCCGGAAGCATATCGAGAAGATCAACCAGGTCATTGAGCAGGCACTTGCCGATGCCCATGTGACACTTGACGATATTACGGCGATTGCGGTGACCTACGGACCGGGACTGGTGGGAGCACTTCTGGTGGGGGTATCCGAAGCCAAAGCCATCAGCTTTGCTACCGGTATTCCTCTGGTAGGTGTTCATCACATTGAGGGACATATCAGTGCTAATTTTATAGAAAATAAGGAATTGGAGCCTCCTTTTATCTGTCTGGTGGCTTCCGGCGGACATTCGCATCTGGTGGTGGTCAAGGATTACGGAGAATATGAGATCATCGGACGGACCAGGGATGATGCGGCGGGTGAGGCTTTTGACAAGGTGGCGCGTGCCATCGGGCTGGGCTATCCCGGAGGACCTAAGATCGATAAGGTATCGAAGGAGGGCAATCCCGATGCGATTCATTTTCCCAGAGCGGCAGTGGCGGAAAACGAGTATGACTTCAGCTTCAGTGGTCTGAAATCAGCGGTGCTGAATTACTTAAACGGCTGCCAGATGAAGGGAGAAAGCTATAATCAGGCAGATGTGGCTGCTTCTTTCCAAAAAGCAGTGGTAGATGTGCTGGTAAGTCATTCACTGCATGCTGTAAAAGCCTATGGCCTGAATAAATTTGCCATTGCCGGCGGCGTGGCATCCAATTCCTCTCTGCGGGCAGCCTTTGAAGAAGAGTGCGGCAAACGAAATATTGCATTTTATCATCCTTCTCCGATCTTCTGCACAGACAATGCAGCGATGATCGGTGTGGCGGGCTATTATGAATATATCAAGGGTGTCCGCAGCGGCTATGACCTGAATGCGGTTCCGAATTTAAAATTGGGAGAACGCTAAGGAGTATTAGCATAAAAGACATTATAGAAAGACTGACATGAATATGATAGACAGAGTAACAGAAGAGTATTTCACAGAAGATTTTGCGGCATATAAAACAGAAAAAGAGGATGGAAACAAGGAAAAACCGCGTTGTACTGCCATTATCCTGGCAGCCGGCAGCGGAAGCAGGATGCACTCCGCAGTGGCGAAACAGTTCCTTCCGTTAAAGGGCAGACCTCTGATCTGGTATGCATTGCATGTGGTAGAAGAGTCAAAGATCATCGATGACTGTATTCTGGTGACTTCGGAACAGGATATTCCCTATGTCCGGGAAGAAATCGTGCAGAAATACCATTTTACGAAGGTGAATATCATTACTTCCGGCGGAGCGGAACGGTATCTCTCTGTGAGCAGGGCATTGCAGCTGATCGCGGACGGACGCCTTAAATGTCCGAATGAGCATGGTTATGTGTTTATCCATGACGGCGCAAGACCTTTCCTGACGGAGAAAATTCTGGAAGACACCTATGCGGCTGCTGTACAGTATCAGGCGTGTGTGGCAGCGGTACAGAGCAAGGATACCGTGAAGATCAGCGATGGCAATGGCTTTGCACTTTCCACACCGGACCGCAGGAGCGTCTGGAATATTCAGACACCGCAGGTATTTGAGACCAGCCTGATCCTGCAGGCGTATGAGCGACTGAAAAACAGGCTTCCAAAGCTGCAGGAGCAGGGCATTCAGGTAACAGACGATGCCAGCGTGGTGGAGATGTTTACCGAGTCCCGGGTGAAGCTGGTGGAAGCATCCTATCAGAATATTAAGATCACAACACCGGAAGATATGAAGACAGCCGAGGCATTTCTGGAGGATTAAATCCTTCGTGCCCCGGCTGTTTTATTATTATTCTATTTCTCCCGCATGGCACTGGGAGTTACTCCGTATACTTTCTTGAATGCACGTCGGAAAGTATTGGAATTATTATATCCCACAGCGATATACAGCTCATTTAAGCTGATATCGGTCTCCTGGATCAGTCTGGCAGCCTCCGCCATACGGATATTCTCCAGATAAGTGGAGAAGTTGACCCCGGTCTTTTCCTTGAACATATGGGAAAAATAACTCTCGGAGATCTGAAATTCATCTGAAATCTTGTTTAATCCCAACGAAGGATCTTTGTAATTGTCTTTAATATATTTCTCAATGGTAGAGGATAAGGTGTTGTCGTCCTCTTTATTACCGAAGAGATTACACAGGGATAATGCAAGATCTTCGCACAATTTGAAGGTCAGGTGCTCATTGAAACGTTCATCCAGCACCTTTACAGCTTCGGGATCCGCATCCTGAGGCAACTCAAATCTTGCTTTTAATAAAGTGTTGCGGATATCTGACAGCAGGTATTTTAACAGGTTGACCGGCAGGGTACGTTCCTCGATATTTTCCTGATGGATCAGGTTGAACATCTCCAATACCTGCGGCGTATTGCCCGTGGAGATGAAGTGGATCAGCTTCGTTGAGATCTCCGGCGGATAATAGAATACATTGGAATCCTTCTTAATAAATTCATACGGGAAGAAAATATAGTTCTTCGTCGTATAACTTACGGCTTCGGAGGCCTGCTGGTAGCATTCCCATACATTCATCAGGGAATCCGTATTGCGACCGATACCGGCGAAGAGCCAGATGTCGTAAGTATCCAGCAGATAATCATGAAGTCGTAAAATACAATTGTTGATCTTCAGGATCAGATCATTTCCCTCTTCTTCGGAACAGTGCAGCAGAACGGAATAGGTCCGGTCCGAAGGGCTGAAGTAGAAAAGTGGTGTACCGAAGAAATTCTCCAGTGCGGACTCGATGATCTTCTCCATCTCCTCGACAGATTCCACGCCGCCGGGAAGAGTGTTTTCTACATTATCGCCAAAGTTATTATAGTACACAATATATAACACATTATAATAAGAAGAAGCAGTGATTCCCAGATAGTTTTCCATATAAGCCACCTCATCTTCGGATGTGGCGGTACCGGACAAAAGCTGTCTGACATAAGAGGTACAGATAATCGGACGCTGGCTGTCTACTACCTCCTGCAGATTCTTCTGTACTTCCACAGCAGTCTGCAGCTCCTGACCAAGTTCAATAATAGGCTGCACATTCCGACGGGAAAAATAATATACCAGAGAACCGCCGATCACCAGTGCAGACATTGCCAGTAAGATGAAAAATAACTGTGTGCCTCCAAGCCCCCCGGCCACTTTATAGGGAGGAAAACTAAAATAATAAGAATAATTGGTATTATCAGAAGTATATTTCCCTAAAGTAAAAGTCTGTCCGTTCAGACGGACCTGGGCATATCCTTTATTAAAGTCCAGGGAATCCAGCATTTCTGCGGAAATGCTGTCCGGGGTATTTATCGTAAGCACAGTGGAATCATCTTCCGCGGTTACCACCAGAAAATTATCACCATCCATCTGTACACAGTCGAACAGATCTGCCATTTTATCCTGTTCGAAGATAAAGCAGACCTTCGCGTTGGCATCCATATAGTAGAGATCGTTCAGGTCGATGATATACATATAGTATTTTTCACTGTAATTTGGCATGAACTGATCCATAGGAAGAAAGCGGTTCTTGTATTCCGGTTCCGTCATGTAGGAGTGCCACAGTTCCTTTTCGGTAGAAGAGTACTTCTGGATCCAGTTATAGAACCGCTTTGCGGATATAAAATAAGTAGGATTCAATACATAGTCTGTCTCCGGAAAATAGACAAAGGACTCTTTTAAAGGAAGAAGTGCTTCCGCATATACATTTGTCGCCAGGGAATTCTGTAATTCATTCCCCATCTCCGTAAAAGGATAGTAGGTATTATGGTAATTCATGACCTTACGGAAGGTGTCGTTTTGCAAAAGCTGCCGGCAATATACCTCCATGATGTTCAGATCGCTTTCAAACAGCTCTGCATTGCTGATCAGGGTTGTCTCGTTCTGCTGATCATAAGAATCACGCGCGTTATTTATCGTAGAACGGTATAAAAAGATGAACAAAACCAGAATAATCAGCAGGAAAATACTGTAAGAGGTTACCATTTTCAGCATTAATGTATTGTTGTGGCTTGTATAATTTGTAGCATTAGGGGCTTCTTTTTTATTAAAAATCATTCATGATCACTCCCATGTCTCAATTTTTTTAGATAATATACCGAATAAATCATGTTTATTGTATCAGTTACTTACAAAGGAAGCAAGATGTAACCCCTTTCAAATTTAAAAATATCAAATGTAAGTGCTTTCAAAGAATGCAGTAAAATCAAGGGTTTGCAGAACCGGTGGTCAAAATTTGCACCCGAACGCAAAAATTGTAACTTGTTTTTCCCGGTGACGGATGGTAAGGTGAGGGCAAGTCAAGGGAATGACCCCATGACAAATCATGATTCCAAATATTTAGGGAGGAACAAAATGAAGAGAAAAGTATTATCCGTACTTTTAGCATCTGCTATGGTAGCTTCCTTAGCAGCATGCGGAAGCAGCAACGATGCTCCTGCACAGAGCGCAGCAGCAACTGACAGCGCAGCAGCTTCTACCGAGGCTTCCACCGAAGCTTACAATCTGGAGGAGATTAACGTAGTAGTTAATGGTACACTGACCGCAACCGTTGATAACGGCCAGGCTGAATTCGTTCAGCAGTGGGATGATGCAGTATCCGAAGCAATCGGTCATCCTATTAAGATGAACATCCAGCAGTTAGACCACTCCGGTTATACCGATGCAGTAGGTCGTCTGTTCGCAGGCGGTGACTATCCTGATGTAATGATCATGAGTGCAGATATGTTCAAGCAGTATGCACCTACCGGTCTGCTGTGGGATATGTCCGAAGCATATGCAAACGCTAAATTCCAGTCTCACCTGATCCTGCCTGAGATCAACGAGAACCTGAAGGATGAGGAAGGTCATCTGTATGGCTTCGCTCCTACCTATGGTAATGGATGTGTTACCTATGTTAAGCAGGCATGGTTAGATGCAGTTGGCCTGAAGGCTGAAGACATCAAGACTTATGATGATTATTACAACATGCTGTTAAAGTTCCACAACGAAGATCCCGATGGTAACGGCGTAACCGGTGATACCTATGGTGTTATCGCAGCTGGTTTCGTTGGTAACGAAGCTCCTTACGTAAACTATCTGCCTGAGTTCTGGCAGGATGCTTATCCTGCAATCCTGCAGGATGACAACGGTACCTGGTACGATGGATTCCAGACCGATGCTACCAAGGCAGCTCTGTTAAGATTACAGCAGGCTTACAAGGATGGCGCTATCGATCCTGAGACCCTGACCGCTTCCACCAAGATCGCCCGTGAGAAATGGTTCTCCAACGATCAGACCGGTTCTTCAGGTGTATTCACTTACTGGGCAGGTTCCTGGTATCAGACTCTGACCGATAACCTGATCAAGAACGGTGTTGACGAGAAGCTGGTTGAGCTGGCTCCTATCGCTGAGGTTGGCGCTTACCTGAACAGAGAAGCTCCTGTATGGGTTATCATTGATGACGGTGACGGAGACAACTCCCGTGAGCAGGCTATCTTCGATGCATTCATCGAGACCATGATGGATGGCGATAAGGTTCAGACTCTGTGGACCTACGGTGCAGAAGATGTTCACTGGTCTACCAAGGCTGAAAGCTTCACCATCAATGCAGGTACTGAGAAAGAGAAGTCTTACGAGTACGCAGACGGTACGTTCCACTTAAAGCAGTCTCCTAACGATCCTAACTCTGTATGGAAGAAGAATGCTATGGATCCCGCTCTGGTTATCTGCTCTCTGGACAACGGCTTTAACGATATTTCCAGCCTGGCTGCAGAAGGTAACAAGTTCTTCACCGAGAACTGCAAGGATGCTCCTCAGTCTCCTACCTCTGAGACCTACACCAATGAGTCCGGTACCATCTATGATGCTAAGCTGGCAGCTATCACTGCTGTAGTAGTTGACGGTGGTGATGTAGATGCAGCTATGCAGACCTACGTTGACACAGTTGGATCCATTATCGATCAGTGCTTAGCTGAGCTGAATCAGTAATAATATCTGCAATATCGTAGTAGAAGCTACAAAAACATGATATCATTATCCTGTCCCGCCGGGATGCAAAAACCCATGGGACAGGATATTTTAGAGAGAAAAGAATGTGTGAGATGAAGTCGAAAGGAAGAGGGATGGTATGAGCAAGAAAAAGAAAATCACCACATCCACCGGCGTAGAAGTACGTCACAAGCCTCTTGGTCTCCGGATCTGGAATAACAGAGGCTATTATTTGATGTTCCTGCCTGTATTTGTGTTCATTTTGATCATGTATTACTGGCCCATGCTTGGTATTCGTTATGCATTCTACGATTACAAGCCCGTAGGTGCACCTACTTTTGTAGGCCTGAAGCATTTTTACAGTATGTTTAAGACTGATGCGTTCTGGAGTGCATTCAGGAACACATTGGAACTGAGTATTATGAAGTTATTGATCACGACCTTCACTGCGGTCATCGTATCAATCTTCTTAAATGAAATGGGAAATCTCTTTGCAAAGAAAACTTTGCAGACTATCATATATCTGCCCCACTTTATGTCTTGGGCAGTAGTTGCATCTATCTTCAGCCTGTTCCTGTCTCCTTCCTCTACTGGTCTGGTAAATGGATTGCTGCGTGACTGGGGCATTCTGGCACCGGATGCCAAGGGAATTTATTTCCTGGCAAGCACTGCATGGTGGAGACCGATCTTCTACCTTATCAATATCTGGAAAGAGACCGGTTGGGGAACCATTATCTTCCTGGCTACTCTGGCAGGTATCAACCCGGAGTTGTATGAGGCAGCTGATATCGACGGTGCAACCCGTATGCAGAAGATGCGTTTCGTAACGCTGCCTGCACTGTCCAATACTATTATCACCGTATTGATCCTGAACCTTGCTAAGGTTATGAACATGTTCGAGTCCGTATTCGTATTGTACAACAATGCGGTATACAGTGTGTCTGATGTTATTTCTACTTATATTTATCGTCAGACGTTCGCGATCGCTCTGCCGAACTATGGTTACTCTACAGCAGTTGGTCTCTTCAAGTCCCTGGTTGGCTGTGTCCTGGTACTGATATGTAACTGGGCTAGTAAGAAGACCCGTGGCCGTGGCATTGTATAGGAGGTGTTAAACGTGGCAAAGACAGCTTATCGTAAACCTAAGAAAAAGGTTCATGCATTCGATATTGTAAACTACATCGTATTTATTCTGATCGGCCTCCTGGTACTGGTACCTATCTGGAAGGTAGTAGTAGACTCCTTCAATGCTGTGGGTGTATACCAGTTCAGACTGTGGCCGGAGGATTTTACCTTAGATGGCTATAAGACCATCATTCATACCCAGAGACTGTACAGACCTTTCATCAACTCCGTTATCACTACGGTGCTCGGTACTTTCCTTGGTCTGCTCCTGTCCACCCTGGGTGGCTATGTACTGATCCAGTTTGATATGCCCGGACGTAACTTCTTCGCATATTTCCTTCTTTTTACCATGATCTTCTCCGGTGGTATGATCCCCGAGTACCTGGTAATGAAGCAGTTACACCTGGTTAACAGCATGTGGATCCTGGTGGTGAAGCACGGTATGAACGTGTACAACCTGGTACTGATGCGTAACTTCTTCGAAGGAATACCTGCCAGTCTGTTCGAGGCGGCTGAGATCGACGGATGTTCCCCTATGGGAATCTTCTTCAAGATCGTGCTTCCTCTGTCCAAGGCAGCGTTGGCTTCCATCGGTCTGATGTTCGCAGTTACCGTATGGAATGACTATTCTACCGTTAAGATCTATATTACCAATCCTGATCAGGTTAACTTCCAGTATCAGTTACGTAATATGATCATGGATGGCGATACCCCTACCACACAGTATTCGGTATCCCAGAACACTCTGTTCTATGCAGCGATCGTATGTGCAATCCTTCCTTTCATGGCACTGTATCCTTTCCTGCAGAAATACTTCGTAAAGGGTGTTAATATCGGCGCTGTTAAGGAGTGATTTTCTTCTCGCATGTACTTAGACTTAGACAAGGGAAACTTCGGTTTCCCTTGTGTTGTATATGCAGGTAAATTCCGCGAGAAAAGATGCGCAGGAGAAGCGCAGAAATGAGGGCAGAAATGAACAGAATTTTTTGGGCTGCAGATTCCACGGTCCAGACCAATGACTACACGACTTATCCGCAGACAGGTATTGGTCAGGTATTTTCTTTATTTGTAAAGCCGGAATATCAGGTAAGCAATCATGCCAAGAATGGCAGAAGCACTAAGAGCTTTATGGACGAGGGGAGACTGAAAACCATAGAGGAGAGAATTGGTGCAGGAGATTTCCTGTTTATCCAGTTTGGACACAATGACGAGAAAAAAGAGGATCCCACCAGATATACAGAGCCTTTTTCCACTTACATGGAGAATCTCGAAACCTTTATCCGTGTGGCAAGAGATCATAGCGCCTATCCGGTGCTGATCACTCCCTTAGAGCGCAGATGCTTTATGGATGAGAAACACTTGGGGATCGGAGCACATTCCGATTATGTGGCTGCTATGAAGCAGACCGCGGAGAAAAATAATGTTCCTCTGGTGGATCTCTACAGCATGAGCCGTATGGAGTTGAAAAAAGCCGGAGAGGAGAACAGCAGAAGATGGTATATGTTCTTCCCGGAGGGCGAGTATAAGAATCACCCGGAGAAATCCGAGGACAATACACATCTGCGTTATGATGGTGCTGTGAATTTTGCATCTCTGATCGCAAAAGGATTAAGAGAGATCGGTGGCATCTATGCAGAACTTTTGCTGGACGATTTAAAACTTTGACAGTTGTGGAAAAAAACACAACAATTTTACCAAATCAGAAACAATTAAAAGAAAAAACTGTATTTTCAGGAAAAAGAAAAAGCCCGGAAGTGTGATAAAATGGGCTTTTTCTTATTGAAAAAAATTAAAATAAAAATTGTGTAAAAATGTGTTGACAATAGTAATCCTTTTTGTTAGAATAGCTTTTGTCGTCAGGCAAGCATCAAAGATGACAAGGAAATGGACACACATTCGGAGAGATATCGAAGTGGTCATAACGAGGCGGTCTTGAAAACCGTTTGTCCGAAAGGGCGCGTGGGTTCGAATCCCACTCTCTCCGCTAGGCATTCGTGCCGCCGATCATTATATAGATTATCAGAATCAACTATCTGGAGAAGTACCCAAGAGGTTGAAGGGACACCCCTGGAAAGGGTGCAGGTCGTTAATAGCGGCGCGAGGGTTCAAATCCCTCCTTCTCCGTTAGCTGTTGGTGAATGTCAAAAATACTTGAAAAAAGTAGTTGACAAACAGAGATTGCTGTGATAAGCTATCAAAGCTGTCGCTGAAACAACAGCAAAGCTTCTCATAAAAGAGAGGTTATGATCTTTGACAAATAAACAGTAATGCAACCCTGAAAATTCCAAGATTTTCAGAA
>OGPD01000854.1_pt1 | contig 29975 bp, 19 predicted proteins | sample 1552861 | NCBI WGS metagenome assembly OGPD01 (sample SAMEA2580280, study PRJEB22360) | human gut metagenome | biome: human gut; feature: human-associated habitat; material: faeces | place: Denmark | collected 2008/2010
GCGTTCAGGGTGTGGGGGGGGGGCGCGAAGGAAAGCCGTATCGGCTTCTCCTGCCCCTGATCGGTGAGCCCGTCGCCCTGCCCATCGCTTCGGACGGTGAGATCCTCCGCTGGTGGGAGGCAGGACGGTGACACGGCTTCATTGATGGGCGAAAAAGCCCCGGCATTTCCCTTGACTGAGCAGGGAATGCGGGGCCTTTCTTCTTTATGGAAGGGAGGGCTCACTTTTCTTCAGAAACGTTTTCCGTTTTCCTTCCCTTCCACAATTTCTTCACACGGCTTGAGAGCTCATCCACATGAGCGGGCGTATTTTTTAGCCTGTTCGCTGATCAGATCCATATCCTCAAAATAGTTGATTTTCATGGCCCGTCTTACGTCATCCAGCGTCCGGGCGGCGGCTTCGCGGGCCCGCATACTGCCTTCCTTGAGGATGTCATAGATGGCGGGAATATCCTTTTCGAGTTCCCGGCGGCGATTGCGGATAGGTTCCAGTTCGTCCTGCAGGACGTTGTTCAGGAACTTTTTGACCTTCATGTCGCCGAGGCCTCCACGGGTATAGTGGGCCTTCATTTCTTCGATGTTCTGATAGTCCGGGAAGTGGCGCTCGAAATGTTCGGGGCGGCTGAAAGCGTCCAGATAGATGAATACGGGGTTATCCTCGACCTGACCGGGGTCTTCCACGCGGAGGTGGTTCGGGTCGGTGAACATGGACATGACCTTCTTTTTGACCTCGTCCGCGTCTTCGCCCAGATAGATGCAGTTGCCGAGCGACTTGCTCATCTTGGCCTTGCCGTCGATGCCGGGCAGGCGCAGGCAGGCCTTGTTGTCCGGGAGCAGCATCTCGGGCTCGACCAGCGTGTCCCCGTAAACCGCATTGAATTTGCGGACGATTTCCTTGGTCTGCTCCAGCATCGGGGCCTGATCTTCGCCCACGGGCACGGCCGTTGCCTTGAAGGCCGTGATGTCGGACGCCTGGCTGATCGGGTAGGTGAAGAAACCGACCGGGATGCTGGCTTCAAAGTTGCGCATCTGGATTTCGGATTTCACTGTGGGGTTGCGCTGGAGCCGGGCCACGGTCACAAGGTTCATATAGTAGAAAGAGAGTTCGCAGAGTTCGGGGATCTGCGACTGGATGAACATCGTGGATTTTACCGGATCAAGGCCGCAGGCGAGGTAGTCGAGGGCCACTTCGATGATGTTCTGGCGCACCTTTTCGGGATGCTCGGCGTTGTCTGTCAGCGCCTGCGCATCCGCGATCATGATGAAAATCTTGTCGTACTTGCCGGAGTTCTGGAGCTCCACCCGGCGCTTCAGCGAACCGACGTAGTGGCCGACATGCAATCTTCCGGTGGGCCGATCTCCAGTCAATATAATCTGTTCCATTACAGCTTTCCTTTCGCCTGTTTCGTTTTTTTCGGTTGACGCTTGCGGCGTGCGCGGTTGGCGTCGTAGCGCGTCTCTCCATATCCGGGCTCCGTTTCGTAACGGTTTCTGTTCATACATGATAGGGCGATGAAGTTCAAACGCCCGGTGTTACCCTTGGATGGAGGAGGGGGCGGGGCCTCGCAGCAGCCTCCCCACACCTTTTTTGCGCTGCGCCAGCGGGCCTCGCCGCCCCGGAGCCCGCATTCCGCCTCGCTTATGTCGATATAGGGAAGACGGCCTCTTTCTTAATGGTGAATGCATATTTGAATAAACTTTTCTTATTCCAAAACGGAATATTGCTTATGAAAAAAAGAAATAGTTTATAGTATTATAAAAAAATCCCTCTTTTTAATATTTTTCTATTGGAAATATGCTTGATATAATCCTGAATAATGCATGAAAATGCTTCGAACACTTATAGTTATTTGTGCAAAAATGCTTTTTATCCATATCTCTTTTAAAGAAAGACAGTTATTGTTAATGTACAAAATATCACAAGGCGGAAAAATACAATTCATCAATCGACTGTTTCATTAATCAATTTACGTTTTCAAAAGGAAAATCAATTTTTATTTATGAAAAAAATAAAAAAGATCTATTTGACTTTCTTTTTAGATAAAACTAAAAATAACCTCATGAGGAAAACGCAAGGCGGAAAAAGCCGATGTTTCCTTTATCGCGTCACGTTGGACTGGCTTTATGAATTGGTTTTCTGGTTTGAAGAACAAAGGAATGTTGAGTTGATGGTGGCATTGAGAACATGAATTCCTGAAGAAGGGGCATCACATGGCCAAATTTCTGGAATATCAGGGCAAGGAATGGCTCGCGAAAGGCGGGATGCCCGTCCCAAAAGGGCGAGTGGCATCTTCTCCTGAAGAAGCGGAGGAAGCCGCCCGCTGGATCGGCGGCCCCGTAGCCGTCAAGGGGCAGGTACAGGCTGGCGGGCGCGGCAAGGCCGGGATCGTCAAGCTGGCCGATACGCCCGAGGAAGCGCGTGCCCTCGCTGAAGAAATCCTCGCCAAGACCGTAAAGGGGCTTCCGGTCGAGAAAGTCCTCATCGAAGAAAAACTGGACATCAAGAAAGAGTATTACTGTTCATTCGTCATCAACAACGCCCGCGAAGCCCGCTGCCCCATGCTGATGTTCAGCACGGAAGGCGGCATGGACATCGAAAGCGTTGACGAAAGCTTGCTGTTCAGGCTGAACATCGATCCGCAGTATGGCCTCCAGTCCTACGACGCCATCGATGTCTGCACCCAGGCCGGGATTGCTCCGGCAGACCTCTCCAAATTCGCCTCTTTCCTCACCAAACTGTCCAAGCTCTACAAGAAGTACGACTGCCAGACGCTTGAAATCAATCCCTTCGTGATGACCGGGGACGGCAGCCTCTATTGTGCCGACTGCAAGATGGAGATCGACAACAGCGCCGTGTTCCGTCATCCCGATTTCGGGATCAAGATCGCCCGCGATCTGCCCGGCCAGCCCACGGATCTGGACGTCATCGGCTGGGGCATCGAAGAGACCGACGCCCGCGGCACCGGCTTCCTCATGAACATGGGCTACGATGAAGTGAGTCCCGGCTACGTGGGCTATCATCCCATCGGCGGCGGCTCCGCCATGATGGGCCTCGACGCGCTGAACGCCGTGGGCCTCAAGGCCGCCAACTACGCCGACACCAGCGGCAACCCCGTTGCTGCCAAGATTTACCGCGTCGCCAAGGCGACCCTCTCCCAGCCCAACATTGAAGGGTATCTGCTCGGCGGCTTCATGATGGCGAATCAGGAGCAGTGGCACCACGCCCACGCGCTGGTCAAGGTGCTGCGCGAGATGCTGCCCAAGAAGCCCGGCTTCCCCTGCGTGCTGCTGCTGTGCGGCAACCGTGAAGACGAATCCCTCGAGATACTGCGTACCGGCCTCGCCGACATGATGACCCCGGACGGCATCGGCAGGCGCATCGAGATCTACGGGCGGGAACACGTCACGGACACGAAGTTCATCGGCGAACGGCTGCTTGCTCTGTGCAAGGAATACAGCGCTGAGAAAACGTCTCAGAAGGCAGGGTAGATCCTTGGAAATCAAAGAAAAATCCTCGACTGTCTCGATCGATGTCAGCAAGTGCCTCTCCTGCGAGACCAAGGCGTGCGTCGCCGCCTGTAAAAAATATGCGCGGGGCATCCTTGAATTGAAGGACGGCGTGCCCTCGGTCGAGCATCTGACGGCGGAAGAAGTGCTCCGTCTCGGCACGGAATGCCTTGCCTGTGAATTCGCCTGTACCTTCCACGGCAACAAGGCCATCACCATCGATGTCCCTGTCGCCGGGCTGCCGGAATATCTGGCCAAGCGCGGATTGGCCTGACGCCTCGCGTCGGGTCGGGCAACCATCTTTGACCAAAAGGATTGGGGTATGGGCATACTGATCAACAAGAATACGAAAGTGGTCGTTCAGGGCATTACGGGCCGTGAAGGGTCCGTGCGCACGAAATACATGAAAAGCTACGGAACCCATGTCGTCGGCGGCACCAGCCCCGGCAAGAAGGGCTCCGACGTTCACGGCGTCCCGGTCTACAACACGGTGAAGGAAATCGCCCGCGAACACGGCGAGATCGACTTCAGCGTCATCTTCGTGCCCGGGCATGTGCTCAAGACCGCGGTCATGGAGGCGGCGGATGCGGGCGTCAAGAACGTGATCCCCTGCGTGGAAGGCACCCCCATCCACGACATCATGGAGATGATCGCCTACTGCAAGGCTAAGGGCACCCGCCTGCTCGGGCCCGGCTCCATCGGGATCATCACGCCGGGAGAAGCCGTGGTCGGCTGGCTCGGCGGCAATGTGGAATGGGCCAATACCTTCTTCAAAAGAGGGTCCATCGGCGTGTTCTCGCGCAGCGGCGGCCAGTCGGGAACCATCCCGTGGGTGCTCCGCGAAGGCGGCTTCGGCGTGAGCACGGTCATCCATACCGGCACGGAGCCGGTTCTCGGCACCTCGATGGCGGATCTGCTTCCGCTGTTCGAGGAAGATCCCGAAACCGAAGGCGTGGCGGTTTATGCCGAAATAGGTGGTTCGCAGGAAGAGGAGTGCGCCGAGGTCATCGCCTCCGGGAAATTCACCAAGCCTTTCGTGGTGTACGTTTCCGGCGCATGGGCCCCCGAAGGCCAGCGCTTCTCCCATGCATCCAATATCGTGGAGCGCGGTCGCGGTTCGGCCAAGAGCAAAATGGACGCGATCACGAAAGCCGGGGGGTACGTCGCCATGACGCCTACCGACATCCCGGTCATCCTGCACGAGAAATTGAAGAAATAGCTTCGGTCCGATTGGTATCTTTTCAACCAACTTTTTTCCTCAAAGGAGAATTCCCATGGCCGTTATGCGTTCTATCATGTATGTTCCCGGCAATAACCCCAAGATGGTTGAAAAAGCTCCCAGCATCCCCGCCGACATCATTACCCTCGACCTCGAAGACTCCGTGCCCCCGTCCGAAAAGGAAGCGGCCCGCAAGCTCGTTGCCGAAAAGCTTAAATACGCCGGTTCCGGCGGCGCTCAGGTGTACGTCCGCATCAACAACTGGGAAACCGAAATGACCAACGACGACCTCGAAGCCGTCGTGTGGGAAGGCCTTGACGGCGTGACCCTCGCCAAGACCGGCCATCCGGATGACGTCAAGCGTCTTGACTGGAAGCTCGAAGAACTGGAACGCCGCCGCGGTATCCCGGTCGGGACCGTGAAGATCTCCATGCTGCTCGAAACCGCCAAGGGCATCATGAACGCCTATGAATGCTGCATGGCCAGTTCCCGCAACGTGAACGCCATCTTCGGCGCCGTGGACTACTGCCGCGACATGCGCGTGAAGCTGACCTCCGAAGCCGTCGAACAGATGTGGGGCCGCGCCAAGATGGCCATCGCCGCCCGCGCCGCTGGCATCGTCGCCATCGACGCCCCGTTCGTGGCCTATCAGGATATCCCGGCTTTCGAACGCAACGTGATGGAAGGCAAGCAGATGGGCTATGAAGGCCGCATGATCATCCATCCCAGCCAGGTGGAACCCTCCAACCGCCTCTACGCTCCCGATCCCGCCGACGTGGAATGGGCCAATGGCGTTGTGAAGGTGTTTGAGGAAGAGGGGCTCGCCAAGGGCAAGGCCGCCGTTTCCTACCTCGGCAAGATGGTCGATACCCCGGTGTATCTCAACGCGAAGGACATTTTGGCCGCTCAGGCCGAAATCGACGCCAAGGTAAAGAAATAGGTTGTTACGCGGGGCATGCCCGTCGGACATGCCCCGCCCCTTGACGGTTTGAAAGGACGTTTTGGGCGTTGCGGCGCGACAAGCGGGTTTGCCCGTTCCGGCACCTTCGCGTGCAGGGATGGGCCGCCTCCGGAAGCAGGTGTTTTTCCGGGGAGGTGGGGGCCTCCTTCGGGACTGCGCCGGATTTCCGGAACGTCTCTTCATACCGTCAAGGCCGGTTCACAGCGACAGTCCGTTTCCTCTGTTCATGACTCCCTGATACGCTCGCGCTTTCCGGCAGGATCGGAAAGGGCGGCGGAATTGCTCCCTTATTTTTCAAGATCTCGGATCATGCCCTGTACGGGAGATCCGCTCTCCGAACACAAAGGTGTAACGCCGTGGGGGACGGTGCTCTGTTGTCGTACCCTTTTTTCGGCGCTCCGCCGTTACCCTAATGAAGAGGCTCCCCATGTCACGTATCAAAAATCTCCGTGAAGAAGCTCTGGCCCTGCATAAGGACAACGTCGGCAAGATCGACATCCGGATCAAGGTTCCCGCGCGCGACAACGATGACCTGACGCTTGCCTATTCGCCCGGTGTGGCCGAGCCGTGCAAGGAAATCAACAAAGATCCCGCCATGCTCGACGTCTACACCAACCATTCGAATTTCGTGTGCGTGGTGTCCAACGGGACCGCCGTGCTTGGGCTCGGCGACATCGGCGCGGGTGCCGCCATGCCGGTCATGGAAGGCAAATCTTTGCTGTTCAAACGGTTTGGCGACGTGGACGCCTTCCCGCTGTGCGTGGACACCAAGGATACCGCCAAGATTGTCGAGCTGGTGGAGCTTGTGGCCCCCACGTTCGGCGGCGTGAACCTTGAGGACATCAAGGCCCCCGAGTGCTTCGGGATCGAGGACAGCCTGAAGGCGCGCGGCGTCTTTAAAGGCCCTATCTTTCATGACGACCAGCACGGGACCGCCGTGGTGACGCTTGCGGGCCTCCTCAATGCCCTCAAGATTGTGGGCAAGAACATCGAGGACATCAAAGTCGTGACCAGCGGCGCGGGCGCTGCCGGAACGGCGATCATCAAGCTGCTCATGGCCGTCGGGCTCAAGAACGTCATCATGTGCGACTCCAAGGGCCCCATTTGGGAAGGCCGCCCCGAGGGCATGAACAAGTATAAGGACGCCATCGCCAAGGCGACCAATCCCGACAAGGTGAAGGGCACGCTTGCCGACGCCATCAAGGGGGCGGACGTGTTCATCGGCGTTTCCGTGCCGGATTCTCTGAATGAGGACATGATCCGCAGTATGGCGAAAGACCCCATCATCTTCGCGCAGGCCAACCCCATTCCGGAAATCTGGCCCATTGAGGCCGGAGCGAAGGTTGTGGCCACGGGCCGTTCCGACATCAAGAATCAGATCAACAACGTGCTGGCCTTCCCCGGCATTTTCCGCGGCGCCATTGACGTGCGCGCCACCGATATCAATGACGCCATGAAGATCGCCGCCGCCCACGCCATCGCGGATCTGGTTACGCCCGAAAAGCTCAGCCCGGACTACATCATCCCGCCCGCGACGGATCCCGACGTCGCGCCCGCCGTTGCCGCTGCCACGGCGCGGGCCGCTATCGAAAGCGGCATCGCCCGTAATCCCGTAGACCCGCAGTCCGTGGCGGAAAACCTCCGCAAGCGCCTGTCGTAACCGGCCTGAACCCTTTCCTTTACGTTCAACCTTTGGAGTTCATCAATGCCTAGCGCTTCTCTCATAAAGGAATTTGAACAGCTTGTCGGCAAGGAAAACGTCTTCAGCAGCGAGGCGGATCGCCAGAGTTACGCGTATGACGCGGCGGTTTTGAAGCCCATGATCCCCAGCCTCGTGGTGCGCCCCACCGAGGTGGAACAACTCGGGCAGGTGGTGAAACGCTGCTACGAGGAAGGCATCCCCATGACCGTTCGCGGTTCGGGCACGAACCTTACCGGCGGCACCATCCCGGACTGTTCCGACACCATCGTCATTCTGACGACGGGATTGAACAAGATCCTTGAAATCAACACGGAGGATCTGTACGCCACCGTGCAGCCCGGCGTGATCACGGCGAAATTCGCCGCCGCCGTGGCCGCCAAAGGCTTGTTCTATCCTCCGGATCCCGGCTCCATGTCCGTGTCCACCATCGGCGGCAACGTCGCGGAAAGCTCAGGCGGCCTGCGCGGCCTCAAGTACGGCACGACCAAAGATTACGTCATGGGCATGGAAGTCTTCGCCAACACCGGTGATCTGGTGAAGACGGGCTCCCGCACCGTGAAATGCGCCACGGGCTACAACATTGCGCCGCTGCTGGTGGGTTCCGAAGGCACCCTCGCGGTCACGAGCAAGGTTACGCTCAAGCTTATTCCGCCGCCGAAGGCTTCCAAGGCCATGATGGCCCTGTTCAAGGACATGGACGGCGCGTCACAGGCCGTCGCCGGGATCATCGCGGCCCATGTGGTGCCCTGCACGCTGGAATTCCTTGACCACGCCTCGATCAACTACATTGAAGACTACGTGAAAATCGGCCTCCCCCGTGATGCCGGGGCCATGCTGCTCATCGAGGTGGACGGCCACCCCGCGCAGGTCGAGGACGAAGCCGTGATCGTGGAAAAGGTGCTGCGCGACAACAGCGCCACGGAAATCGTGGTCGCCCGCGACGCCGTGGAAAAGAGCCGGATTTGGGAAGCCCGCCGCGTGGCCATTCCCGCGCTGGCCCGCTGCCGTCCCACGCTGATGCTGGAAGACGCCACGGTGCCGCGCTCCAAGATCCCGGCCATGATCAAGGCCCTCGACGAGATCGCCGCCCGCCACAACGTCACCATCGCCACCTTCGGCCATGCCGGTGACGGTAATCTGCATCCGTCCATCCTCTGCGACCGCCGCGACAAGGAAGAGTTCTCGCGCGTGGAACGGGCTGTGGACGACCTCTTCAACGCCGCGTTGGAGCTTGGCGGCACGCTGTCCGGCGAGCACGGCATCGGCACCGCCAAAATCAAATGGCTGGAACAGGAAACCTCCCACGGGACGATCATGTTCTCGCGGCGCCTGCGCAAGGCGTTTGATCCGAAGGGGTTGTTCAACCCGAGCAAGATCGTGGGATTCGGGGACTAGCTGTAGGAAGGGAACGGGAGGAGGGCGTTGGAAAGCGGGCTTCTCCCGTCCCGTCCCTCAAAGGATTCGAACGGCAGGGGAGGCGGCATGAAGGGGGTGGCCGAACGGCGCTTTCGCTGCTCCGTGGCCAATGACAGGGGGCCCTGCCGTTTCCTCTCCGGTCAACCTTCCGAATCCGGCACAGAACCGCCCGCGCCTTGAAGGAAGCGGGCGACCACCCCCGGCGGGCGTCCGGGAAAGGGACTGATTCATGGATGAGATTTCAAGTCTTGCCAAGTCGTTGATGGTTCTGGACGACAAACTGGCTTCCTGTATGAAATGCGGTTTCTGTCAGGCCTTCTGCCCGGTTTTCGACACCACCGGGAAGGAAGGGGACGTGACCCGCGGCAAAATCGCGCTGGTCGAGAATCTGGCGCATCTCATCATTCAGGACCCGGAAGCGGTGAACGAAAAGCTGTCCCGCTGCCTGCTGTGCGGCGGGTGCCAGTTCAGCTGCCCTTCCGGCGTGCCGACGCTGGAAATCTTTATGGAAGCGCGGGCCATCGTCACGGCCTATCTGGGATTGTCCCCGGTCAAGAAGGCCATTTTCAGAAAGCTTCTTCCCAACCCGCGCGTGGTGGATACGCTCCTGCGCGCCGGTTCGCCGTTCCAGAAACTGCTCTTGAAAGATGAGCAAAATCCCCAGAAAACCGCCTGCGCGCCGCTGCTCAAGAGCCTGTTCGGGGATCGGCACATGCCGCTGCTGTCGGACAAGCCTCTGCGTTCCAAGGTTGGGAAGGTGGACAGACCCGCCGGAAAGAGCGGCCTGCGCGTCGCGTTCTTCCCAGGCTGTATGGGCGACAAGATTTATACCGGCGTGTCGGAAGCCTGCCTCAAGGTTTTTGAGCACCACGGTGTCGGGGTGTTCCTGTCCGACAACTTTGCCTGCTGCGGCATCCCCGCGCTGGTGTCCGGCGACCGTGAGGGCGTTGAAAAGATGATCGAGCATAACCTCGGCATCCTTTCGCGGACCCACTTTGACTACATTGTGACGCCGTGCTCGTCCTGCACGATGACCATCAAGGAATATTGGCCCGAGATGTCGCGGAATTTGCCCGCTTCGGTGCAGGAAACCGCCAAGAAGTTTGGCGCCAAGGCCATAGACATCAACGCGTTCCTCGTGGACGTGTTGGGCGTGCACCCCGAAGGGCCCGCCAAGGGTGGCCTGAAGGTGACGTACCACGAATCCTGCCACCTGAAGAAATCCCTCGGCGTCAGCAAGCAGCCGCGCGAGCTTATCAACATGAACAAGAACTGCGAACTGGTGGAGATGGTGGAGCCTGATCGCTGCTGCGGTTGCGGCGGCAGCTTCACGCTGACCCACTACGACATTTCGCAGCAGATCGGCCAGAAGAAGCGTGACAGCATCGTTGCCACAGGGGCCGACGTCGTCGCCACAGGGTGCCCGGCGTGCATGATGCAGCTGTCCGACATGCTGGCACGGAACGGCGACCGCGCACGGGTCAGGCACACCATCGAGCTGTACGCCGACACACTGTAACCATTGCCTCCCACTCCCTGCTGAAGGCGCTCTCCGTGAACGGACGGGGGCGCCTTTTTTTGCGGCCGATGATATAAGCGGGGTTTGGCTCCGGACCCCGGCAAACGCGTCGCCTCTGCATACCGCGAGATACGGGCTGATCCGCCAGTACGGTTCGCGTCTTGCCCCGGCGGCTTTCCGTTCAACGTTGGATGGTTAGGGGTTGCGCGGGGTGGGACTGCTTGTCGTCTCGAAGATGGGCTTCTTGCGTCCGGGAAGCAGGCTGTCGCCGTCGTCCTTGCGGAGGAGCATGAAAACGAAGGCGGCCATCATGGTGATCCCGCCGATGGTGATGAACGTATAGTGGAAATGATCGAGCAGCGTCCCCGAGGCGAACGAGTTGTAGAACCGAAGCACCACGGTGCTGCTCGCCACGCCGAAGCTGATGGAAAGCTGCTGGGTTACGGAGAGCAAGCCGTTTCCGGTGCTGGCGTCTTCGGTGGAAAGGTCTCCGAGGGTGATGCTGTTCATGGCCGTGAATTGGGTGGACATGGCCATGCCGAGCATGAACAGGGGGAGAATGAGCATCCACAGGGGCAGGGTGGGCGTCTGGAGGGCGAACTGGGCAATCATGAGGCCGATGCAGACGGTGACGCCCGTGAGGGTCACCCGGTAGCCGAACCGGTTGAGGATCTTCATGGCGAAAGTTTTGGCGGTGATGGAGCCTATGGCCGTGGGAGCCATCATGGCCCCGGCCACCAGAGCGGGGTACCCGAGCCCGACCTGGAGCATGAGCGGCATGAGGAACGGTACACAGCCCGTACCGAGGCGGGACAGGATATTCCCGCCGATGCCCACGGAGAAGGTGCGCGTGCGGAAAACCGACAGCCTGATAAGCGGGGAGGGATGCCGCCGGGCATGGCGGATGTACAGTCCGAGCAGGGCTATGCCGCTGATGAGCAGTACGGGAGGGAGAAAATCGGGGCCGACCCTGTCGCCGAAGACTTCAAGGCCGCTGGAAAAGGAAACGAGGCTCAGGCCGAACAGGAAAAAGCCCATCCAGTCGAAGGGGCGGCGCGGAGCCGTGAAATCCGGCATGATGTGGTAGGCGTAGAGGATGCCGATGAGCCCGATGGGGATGTTGATCAGGAAGATCCAGTGCCATGTGGCATACGTCACCAGCCAGCCGCCGAGCAGAGGGCCGACCACGGGGCCGACGAGGCCGGGAATGCTGATGAAGTTGAGTACGGCGACCAGCTCGGTGCGCGGGTAAGCCCGGAGCACGGCGAGGCGCGCCACAGGCATCATCATGGCTCCCCCGATACCCTGCAGCACCCGCGAGGCGACGAGCATGGGAAGCGAGGTGGACAGGGCGCAGAGCAGGGAACCCAGAATGAAGAAGTTCACGGCGGAGATGAAGACGCGCCGTGTCCCGAACCGGTCGGCCAGCCAGCCGCTCACGGGGATGAGCATGGCGACGGTGAGGGTATAGCCCACCACGGCGAGCTGCATGGCCAGCGGGGAACGGTCGAGGCTGCGCGCCACGGCGGGGAGTGCCGTGTTAAGAATGGTGGCGTCCAGTGCCTGCATAAAAAAGGCGGCCGCCGCGATGGCAGGCAGTCCAACCAGTTTGTGTAAGGAAAAGGTCATAACGTACGCTGCCTTGTCTTCACAGTTCGCGCTGTGGGTGTCCGATGGTCCGGAAATATGCTCGCTTTCGTTTGTATCCCTTTTACATAGCGAGAAAAGATGTTGCCTTCAAGCTGTTCCGGGAGGTATCTGTAGCCCCTTCTTATCGCTTCCGTTCTTCTTCCGGAGGGGGCTGGTGCCTGAGGAACGCGCCCTTTTCCCCTTGAATATAGGAATGGCCCGGAGCCGAAGCGCGGTTCGGAGGAGAAGGGGAAGGCCCTTTCGCGTGAGGCAACCCGCGCCGCACTCCATTGGCTGCATACGATGGGCGAAGATGCTCCCGCGTAGGGAAAACCGATAGATGCTACATGCCCAAGGCGGCGCTCAACCTGATTTTTTTGTGCGTATGGAGCGAGGCATACGCGGGGATGCCGGATGGGGCGGCGGGGCTTTTTTTATGTACCTTTGGCGAGGGTTGGCGATACCCTACGGAGGGATGAATGTTTTTTGACGCGGCAAGTGTTGTGGCGGCGCATGGTTGGAAGATCCCCGCCAGCTTTGGCGGACGGCGGGCCCGCTGCATATATGGACCTATCGCCTGTTTTAGAGGATACTCGCTCCCCTCTATCGTTTTTGTAACCGGGATGCCCCACAGGGGAAAGCAGTCCGTGCGGCATGGAGATCCGATGCCGCCGGAGAAATTTCACCCCAAAACCTGCCGTGATGCAGGAACAAACGGGAGAAGGCATGGGTTCTCAAGGCAATGTTTTGGGCGGCACGATGATCATCGCCGGGACGGCCATCGGTGCCGGGATGCTGGCGCTGCCGATGATTTCGGCGGGCATGTGGATTTACTGGTCCCTATTGCTGATGGTCCTTACGTGGATGTTGATGTTGCGTGCGAGCCAGGCGATTCTGGAAGTGAATCTGCATTACGAGCCGGGCAGCAGCTTCCACACGCTCGTTCAGGATACGCTCGGTCCAGTCTGGAGCACGATCAACGGGCTTGCCGTGGCCTTCGTCCTGTATATTCTGGTGTATGCCTATGTCAGCGGCGGCGGGTCCACCGTGCAGCAGACCGTCATGGCGGTGACGGGCAACGATCCCGGGATGATGGGCTCGAGCCTGTTTTTCTCGTTGATCCTCATGGCCTGTGTCTGGTGGAGTACCCGGTTCGTGGATCGGCTTTCGGTTATCCTGATGGGCGGCATGGTGTTGACCTTCATCCTGTCCATGACCGGTATGCTGTCGCAGATCCGTTTGCCCGTACTGCTTGACCTGGGCGAAAACGGTTCCGGCGGCGGGGCGGTCATTTTCATTTGGTGCGCGCTTTCCACCTACCTCACCTCGTTCTGTTTCCACGCCTCCGTGCCCAGTCTGGTCAAGTATTTCGGCAAAAGGCCAGCCGACATCAACAAGTGCCTGCGCTATGGTACGCTGATTGCCCTTGTCTGTTATGTGGCCTGGATTGTGGCCGCCGACGGGATCATCTCGCGCGGGCAGTTCAAGGCCGTCATCGCCGCGGGCGGCAATGTCGGGGACCTCATCCGTGCAGCCGGTTCCGGTATCGACAGCAGCTTCATCCTCCGCATGTTGGAGGCGTTTTCCTTCTTCGCGGTGGCGACCTCGTTCCTTGGCGCGGGGCTCGGACTTTTCGACTACATGGCCGACCTGTGCAAGTTCGATGACTCCGTCATGGGCAGGGCCAAAACGACCCTCGTGACCTTCCTGCCGCCCCTGCTCGGCGGGCTCATCAAGCCGGACGGCTTCCTCGCCGCCATCGGATGGGCGGGCCTCGCCGCAACCATCTGGTCGGTCATCGTCCCGGCCCTCATGCTGCGGGCCAGCCGCAAGAAGTTCCCGGCGGCGGCCTATAGCGCCCCGGGCGGCTCTTTGACCATTTATGTCCTGCTTGTATACGGCTGTATTACCGCCGTGTGCCATATCCTTTTCGTGCTGCACTATCTGCCCATGTACGAATAGGGCTTCCGCATATCCGTTTTTCGTCCTCCCGTTCGGTCGATCGGGAGGACTTTTTTATGGGTGCCGTGGACGTTTTCAGGGATGCGCGGCCTGTCTGTCTGGCATAAGCCTTGTTGGAAAAGCCTTGCTTCTCGGAAATAAATGATCTAATAGTTTGCTGTCAGTAACTATTACTAGATACCGCTTTCCGAATAGGGCGGTTCAGAGAGGAGCAGGCATGAGTGATATTCTGTTGTGGATGCATCCGTTGATGCAGGTATGCGCCGCCGTTCTCGGGGTATGGGCCATGTGGCAGGGGCTGAAGCGGGTGGCGATGCTGCTTGGCAAGAAGACGCTTTTCCCGTGGAAGCAGCATGTAAAGCTCGGGACGTTGGCCCTCGTTTTATGGATTCTTGGGGCGCTCGGTTTTTATGTGACGCTGGATTTGTTCGGCAGCACCCACATTACCGGACTGCACGCCGAACTGGCGTGGCCGATCATCGGGCTGGCCATCCTTGGGCTGATCACCGGGTACATCATGAACCGCTACAAGAAGAAGCGGAAGATCCTGCCCCTCATCCACGGGACCATCAATGTCCTTCTGATCATTCTTGTCGCCGTGGAATGCTATACCGGCGTACAGGTGTGGAAAGATTTTTCGTAAGACGGGAAGCGGGGGAGAGAGGCAAAGACGGCCCGTTCCCCGTACCTTCTTTGTTCTGGCAGGCGAGAGCCTCCGGTGAAGAGCCGGATAACCGAGCGGCCCTGAAATCCAAGGATTTCAGGGCTGCTCGGTTGTGAAACCGTGTAAGCTTACAGGCGGCGTTCCAGGATGGTCTTGATGTCGTCGGAAGTCATCGCCGCGGGATTGTTGGCGAATACGGCTGGCATACTGTCCAGTGCCGTGCGGGACAGCCAGTCGAGCTGGCTTTCCCGCACGCCGAGATCGGACAGGGTGAAGGCGATCCCCAGCGTTTTCAGAAGGGCGTCCACCTGCTCGACGGCGCGCAGCGAGGCTTCCTCTTCCGTAAGGCCGGAAGTCTCCGCGCCCAGAAGCCGGGCCAGTTCGGCAAAATCCGCTTGCGCGTGGGGGCGCATGAACCGCATGTATTCCGGGTAAATGGCGGCAAGCCCTTCGCCGTGCGCGACGTTGAGCAGTCCGCTGATCGGATGTTCGATGCCGTGCGGGGCGGTACAGCCCGCGTTGCCTATGGCGATGCCCGCGAACGTGCTCCCCAGCGCCACCCGTTCCCATGTTTCGAGATCGGAGGGGCTGGCCTGTACCTTGGGCAGGCCTTCGCTCAGCCAGAGGATTGCCTGACGCGAATACAGCTTGCTGAACGGATTGGCGCGGACGGAGAGGAACGACTCGATGGCGTGGGCCAGCGCGTCGAAGCCGGGCCCCGCGATGCCCCTGCTGGAGAGCGTGGTCATGAGCTCCGGATCGACGATGCTTTCCTTGGGATACAGGGCGGGCAGGGCGAATCCCTTCTTCACATGGTCCGTGTCGGTGAACACGGCGGTCCAGTTGCCCTCGCTGCCCGTCCCCGCCGTGGTGGCGATGAGCAGGATGGGCAGGGCCTGCCCGCCCTGTTTGCGCCCGTAAATGTACTCGAAGATCGGCGCGTCGTTGTAATAGGCGAAGGCGATGCCCTTGCTTGCGTCCATGACGCTGCCGCCGCCGATCCCGATGACCATGTCGCACCCGTTGTCGCGGGCCGCCTGAGCACCCTCGGCCGCCATGGAGCCCAACGGGTTGGGACGGATGCCGTTGTAGTGCGCCCAGCCGAGCCCGGCGGCTTCCAGCGAAGCGCCCGCTTCTTCGGCGAGCGCCCGGGAGTGCGCGCTGCCGGTGGTGACGATGAGCGCCTTTTTCCCGTATTTCGCGGCCAGCGCCCCGATCTGGCGGCGCATACCGGGGCCGGAATGGATGCTGACGGGGTTGTGGAAGTGGCAATGCATGGGAATCCCCTCCTTACGTCGGTTCGATCGCGTCCGGGTTAGTTCTTCGCGCCCTTCAACTGCCACATCCAGCTGTCGCGGACCATGTCGTCGAGGGTTTTCACGGCTTTCCAGCCCAGCTCCTCAAACGCCTTGGACGGATCGGCGTAGCAGCTCGCCACGTCGCCGGGACGTCTGGCAACGATGCGGTAGGGTACGCTTACACCGTTGACGGCTTCGAAGCGGTGGACCATTTCGAGGACGCTGGTTCCGTTGCCCGTGCCGAGGTTGTGGATGATGCAGCCGGGTTTTGTTTCCAGCTTTTTCAGTGCGGCGATGTGCCCTGAGATGAGGTCGGTCACATGGATGTAGTCGCGCACGCCCGTGCCGTCCGGCGTGTCGTAGTCGTCGCCGAACACCTGCAATTCCTTGCGGATGCCCGCCGCCGTCTGGCAAACGAACGGCATGAGGTTGTTGGGGATGCCGTTGGGGTTTTCGCCGATGAGCCCGGACTCGTGCGCGCCGACCGGGTTGAAGTAGCGCAGGATGGAGACGTTGAACTCGGGATGCGCCAGCGCCACGTCACGGATGGTCTCTTCGATGTACAGCTTGGTGCGGCCGTAGGGATTGACCGCGCTGAGGGGATGGTCCTCGGTGAGGGGGAGGAAGTGGGGCACGCCGTACACCGTGGCGGACGAGCTGAAGACGAGGGCGCTACCGTGCTTGAGGCACATTTCAAGAATGGTCAGCGCGGAGTCATAGTTGTTGCGGTAGTACATGAGCGGGTGCGCCACGGATTCGCCTACGGCCTTGTGCCCTGCGAAGTGGATGACCGCGTCGATCTGGTATTCGGCGAACAAGGCGCGCATGGCGGCGACGTCGCCCGCGTCGGCCTTGATGAAGGGGATTTCTTTGCCGCAAATTTCCTTCACGGCGAGGAGGACGGACGGATTGCTGTTGTGGAGGTTGTCCACGCACAGGGGCTCGTAGCCCTGCTTGACGAGCTCCACAAGCATGTGCGTGCCGAGATAGCCGGTTCCGCCGGTGACGAGAATCTTACCCATATTGTTTTTCTCCTAACGCCCGGTCTGTCCGGGCTGAATCTCTCTTGCTGCTTAATCCAGCCGGGCGATCCGCGCAAGAGCCGGCGGTGGGGTTCTGCCGGCGATTGGGTGACGTTTGCACAACAACATATCGGAAAAGGTGTTTTGCCATAGGAGGATAAGGAGGGCCAAAGCGAGATGCCATTGCCGATGACAGCATTGGGGCGCTGCCCGCTTTGCCAATCCATTTTCTTTATTGGAGAAGATGTTCCGGCAGCGCCGGGGCCGATACGCCCCGGCCGCCGGTTGAAGGGACAGGGGGCCAAGCGGTAGGGGCTTTCCTGCGGATTTTCGTTTTGGAGCCGCGCTTGTCAGGGATATCCGAACGCGTATAAGGAAAAAACTTTCCGGATACAGCAACAAACAGTGAGAGAGCCATGAAACTGCAAGGGAAAACAGCCATCATCACCGGAGCGGCCAAAGGCATCGGCGCTGCCGCCGCCCGCCGTTTCGCCGCCGAAGGCGCTCGGATCGTCTTGGCCGACAAGGATGAAGCCAATGGGCATGAGGTAGCAAAAGCCATTGTCAAAGAGGGAGGCCAAGCTGCATTCTGCCTGTGCGATGTGGGGAATGAAGCCGATGTGCAGGCGGCCTTGGACACGGCGGCCCGTACATACGGGAAGCTGGACATTGTGGTGAACAATGCCGGATGGCAGCTCAACAAGACGCTTTTGGAAACGACGGCTGAAGAATTCAACGCCGTACTGAATACGAATCTAACCAGCATGTTCCTGTTCACGAAAGGGGCGGCGAATATGTTCATTGCCCAGAAGACGGGCGGGGCCATCGTCAACGTCTGCTCGACCTTCGCGGTGGTGGGATCTCCGGGATACGTCGCCTACCATGCTTCCAAGGGCGGGGTGGCCTCGTTTACGCGGGCGGCGGCGATTTCCCTGATGCCGCACAATATCCGCGTCAACGCCGTCGGCCCCGGGACCACGGAAACCCCCGGATTGCACGATGGCGCAAGGGATACCGGCGACGAGGCCAAAGGTATGGCGAGCTTTCTGGCCCTGCAGCCGCTCAAGCGTTTCGGCAAACCGGAGGAAATCGCCTCGGTGATCGCCTTCCTTGCCAGCGATGAAGCCAGTTTCGTCACGGGAGCGTTGTGGATGGCTGACGGAGGCTATACCATCGTGTAGGCCGCTTCGGCGTTTCCTCTTCCGGAAATCCCGCTTGCGCGGAACAACGGGATGGGGAGGGGGGCTTTGCAAGCGGGAAAGCCGACGAAGATCCAATATAAGGTGTATGGTAGGTCAGAAATCGGCAGGGTGGGCTCATGTATGCTGCTCGCCGCATGAAACGGAAGCGGCAGGGTGCCCGTGCCGCCTGGCAATCTGGTATTGCTTTGGGGAGATCCCGAATTGGGCGGAAAAAGCCTTGGTGAGATGGCTCGGACTGGAAAATCCGCACAGATACGCTATTTCGGTGATGTTTTTTCCCTTTTCGTTGAGAAGCCTTCGGGCGCACTCCAGACGCTCCCGGCGCAGGATGCCGAAGACAGTGTCCTCGAAGAGCATCCTGAACAAGGCCGTCAGCCGTGTGCGGTTGACCCCCACGGCGGCTGCCAGTTCGGGCAAGCTCGGCGGCTTTCCGATATCCTGAAGCAGTATGGCATAGGCTCGGTGCGCGGCCCGGCACTCCGCCGGGCTGACGCATTTGTGGCTGTTTTCCCTGTCCAAGAGTTCGATCTGCTGATAGAGCAGTTCGTATTTCTTGTGCGCCAGGAATACGTCTCGCAAGAGGCCGTCGTCCCGGCAGTTGAGGATCTGCTCGAGGAGAATGCGAAGGTGCAGCGGGATGTCTCCTTTGAGCGTCCGGGATGAGCTTTTCCTGAGCCCATCGTGGACAAAACCGAGCTGGCAGGCAAACAGGCGCAGGCATTCCGGACGGAGCTGGAGCCCCACGGCCTGAATCCGTTTCCCGGCGCGTGAGATGGAAAAGCCTCCGTTCAGGCAAAAAAGCAGGCTGTTTCCCTTGCCGATTTCTTCGGAAAAGGCCTCTCCATCGGCGGCCTGCGCGTCGATGCGTGCCTGTCCGTTCAGGCAATAGAAGAAGGTCATGCGTGCCCCGTCCTGTTGCAGGCGGAACGGGCCCGCGGCGTGCGAGTCGTCATCAATGACGAACAGGGTCACGTCGGGGCAGGAGCACTGCCCCTGATGGAAAAAGCGGCAGGTGCAGGTGGAGTGGATACTCGTAGGCGTCATCAGTCTCACTCGGTTTCGGAGATGTTCCGAAGAAAGGCGCGTCGCCGCGCCGTGGTCGGGATACGTCAGAAGGCGTAGCGCAGGGTCAGGTAGACGAAATCGTTGTCCGTGTATTCGCCGAGGATGGTGTCCTCCCCGCCTGTCCAGAACATGACGCCCGTGGATGCCTTCCAATGATCATCCAGTTCGTATTCGAGGAATACTTCGGTAAGCGTGCCCTCCCCGCTGGTGTAGAGTTTGCCCCGGACCCCCGTTTTGAGCGCGTCCCGGAACCATTTGCCGCTGATTTCATAGGTCGCGCCGTGCCATGTCCGGCTGCCGGAAGCTTCCGACCCTTCCTGAACGTCCCCGAAAAGCTGGAGGTTCAGGTAATACTTGCTGTCGATGTCGTAGTCCCAGCCGAGGACGCCCTGCCACAGATCGGCCCGGTGAAAACCGAAGCTCCCCTGTACCGGAAAACGCGGCTTATAGGCGACCTCGCCCCGGGCGGTCTGGCTGCCGAAGCCTTTTGCGAAGGAAGTTCCGAAAGCCGTGAAGCGGGGGTATTCGGCGGTCCAGCGCATCCCGCCGCCGTTGTTCCTGCTTACGAACATCGGGTTGTCGACAAAACCGTGGAAGGCCATGAGCGCCAGATCCCACCCCCCGAGATTGGCGGAGAGGCGCCCGCCGTATTCCACATCCCGGAACCATCTGTCCGGTTCGTCGGGAGCCGTGATCGTGAAGAGGCCGTCGTCCCGCTGCCGCCGGAGTTCGCGCAGGGCGCGCGGTTCCCACGGGTTGCCGGAGCGGGGCAGGGCGTTGACCTCGGCCTTGGGAAGGAACACTCCCTCGAAACTGATCCCGTTCCCCGAAACCGTGCCGCTGAACAGCCATACCGGGAGCCGGTTGTCGGCACGCCCGGTCGTGACCGGGTCCCGCGTATCCAGCGGATTGATGAGATCCATGGGGTTGATGCCGTCGCCCGTCCCCCATCGGTGGGTCTTCCGCCCGAGAAAGATATCTATATTGTCTGTATCATAGGTCAGATACAATTCCCGGAGATCGGCTTTCCACGGGGAATGGTCGCCCGGCCACGTGTGGGCGGCCCCTTCGTAGCTGCCTTCAAGGCTGCCGAAAAGCGACAAGACGTCGCGCCGCCAGAGCGCCTCGACCTGCACTTTCTGCCGCAGGGAAATCGGGGTTTCTGGATCGTTCAGGGAAAATTGGTTGCGCGATTCCGCGAACCCTCCGAGCAGGAACGTATCGGAAGCCTCAATCGCATGCAGATCGGAAAAGGCCTGTCCGTCCGAAAAGGGATCGCCCTCCACGGCGGCATGGGCGAAACCGAACCAGAAGAGGCAGACGGCGCAGGCCCGGAACAGGGTTTTCATGCCTACCTCTTGAGATCCTGCGGCAGAAAGATATCTTCGGCGATCGGCGTGTTGTAGGCCACTTCCCGTATTTCCATGATCGTTTCCGAGTCCGATCCCACGGTGCGCATGCGCTGGCGGGTGGCGGTCCAGATGCCCTGTATCTCCTTGTAGCCGCCGAAAACCAGCTCCTTGCACCGGTTCCCGCCCTGATCGTAGAAGTCGATTTTCGCGGGCAGCCAGATATCTTTTCTGATCCAGATAATCCGTTTGGAATAGTTCGTCTTTTCTGGGAAGACCGCTTTCGCCTCCAGTACGTGGCAGTCCACGCCGGAGAGGGCCTCGTCGGGCAGCAGGGTATAGGTGTCCTTGTCGACTTCCCGCCGCGAAATGTCCTCATTGGCGTAGTCGCTGCGCATGAAGGAGCCCTTTTTGCTGCCTCCGCTGATGCGGCGGACCAGCGACTCGGCGGGCATGTAGACCCACATGTCATCGTCTTTGTTGATATCCCTGTAACTCCACGTGAGATAGGCCGTATTCCGGATGTCCCCCGGTTCGAGAAAGCGGATGTGCTGCTTTTCCGAATCGGGGAACTTCTTTTTCTTCATGGCCATGAAGCGGACAAGCTGCTGATCGCCGCGTTTGATGATCATCGCCATCGACATGTCGGAGGTACGGCTGGTGTCGACCTGATCCGCCTTGAGCGCCACATCCCTGCCGGTGAGCGCCCAGCCCGAGGCGGGGAGGATGAGCTGGACGCCGAGCAGGGCGGCGAGGACGATGCCGGATTTCCGTGAAAACATGAACTGCATGGAATCTCCTCGTATCAGCACGAAGGAAAAAGGGTTTCGCAGGCCACGGCGGCGACGTGGCCTGCAAGGGGAGTGCATTCCACGAGGGCCGCCCCGTCCAGACGGAGCGTATCGCCGCATGGGTGGAGCGCGAAGCTGTCCAGAGGCCGCCCAAGGCCTTCGCCCGTGGCCTTGAGGAAGGCTTCGCGGCAGACCCAACAACGCAGGAAGGCGCGATCCCGATCGTCGGACGCGGCGATCCAACGGATCTCGGGGGCCGAGAACCAGCGGCAGGCGATGAGCATGGCCTCGGGCAGAGGGCGCACGGGTTCGACGTCCACGCCTACCGGGGCGTCTTGGCGCACGGCGAGCAGGGCCAGCGAATCCGAATGCGCTAGGTTGAAGTGCAGCGAACCGTGCGCAAGCCGGGGTTTGCCGTCCGGACCGGAGCGGAACCGGAGCGTTTCGGGCGGGGTATCCAGATAGCGGGACAGCACGGAGCGCATCCAGCCGTGGGCCTGCCGGTACCGTTCCGCCAGCTCCGGGGTGTGGAAGCGGGAAGCGGCCGCGCATTCCTCCTCGGAGAGCAGATCCCGGAAACCGGACTGTGTCGGGCCGGTTAAGGGGCGGCTCCAGACATGGACGCAATCGGAATCCGCAGGCGGGGCAGCGGCGTCCCCGGAAAGGTGCAGGAGCCGGAACCCGTCCGAAGGCTTGCCGTATCCGCAAGGGGGCGTGGGTGGCGGGGCTGCCACGGTCTTTGTAGAAAGGGCGGAGGGAGAGAACACGGAGAAACCTCATTGTTGAATTTGAATTTCAATATCTGATAATAAAGGACGGGGAACGCTGTCAAACTTCCCGAAAAATTTTTGTACATGCAGAAACGGGATCAAAAGCTGACAAAGGGGGATGGTTTTTCTCAGTGAAATTTACCTGTTACAGCAACAGAACCGCACGGCTGGAGAAGCGGGTGGCCTTATAATCGGGCGTTTTTTCTGCCGCAAATACAAAAAAAAGATACGCAGATGAAAGTAAGAGGGCGTGAGTTGTCTTAAGTTGGCCTCATCGGACGGCGTAAGCCCTGTTTATAATGAAAATGAAATTCAAATTCATTTTTTACACCAGTTTTTGGAACGGTCATGAAGCACTCCCTGTTGTTCTGGTCCCGCAAATCCCACTGTTGGGCGGGCGTTTACCTGAGCGCCGTCACCCTGCTTTGGCTGGGCGAAATGGCGCTCCTGCCCGCTGTCTACGAGCCGCGGTTCGAGGTTGCGTCCCCATCCCCCGCCGTATCCTCCGTGGGAACGCCTGCGGTGTCCGTACAGGATGTGCTGGATCGCTTCAGTCACGAACGGGTGGACGGCGAACCGTTGACGCCCGATACGGTGACTTTTTTACCGAAGGAGGGTTCGTGGGTTGTCCGCGACGCCGGGCGGTACGTGTCCGTGACCTACGACGTCCGTACTGGTGAGGCGCGTGAGCGGGCCTTTGATTCGGCCAAACTGGTCGAAGAAAAGAACGGGCTGGCGTGGCTCAGTCCTGAACTGGGGGCCGGGCTCAAGCTTTCCTTTCAGCCGTTGTTCATTCTGCTGTGCGTGACAGGAATTCACCTGCTTTGGGGACGGAACCGCCGCCCCGGAAAGGAAAAGGAACGTGCCGCCACGCTGGACGCCGTGCGGACGGGTGAAACCTGCCTGTATGAGCGGGCGGATGATCCATGCCTTGCCGGGCGCCTTGCCTCTCTCGGCTTTCTGCCGGGCGTCGCCGTACGGATGCTGCGTAACGCCAAGCGTGGGCCGTTGCTCGTGCTGGCGAGGCATACGCGGGTGGCCCTCGGGCGAGAGATCGCGTCGGGCATTGTTGTGGCGAGGAAGGGTTGAGCATGGGCGCTTTACGGAATCATCCGGCGGGGAAATCCTTGACTGTCGCGGTGGCGGGCCAGCCCAACACCGGCAAGTCTACACTGTTCAACCGGCTGACCGGGCTGAACCAGCGTGTGGGCAACTGGACGGGGAAGACCGTGGATCGCAAGGAAGGCGCGGCCCTTTGGAATGGCGTGGCCTTTACCTTCGTGGATCTGCCCGGCTGCTACGGGATGACCCCGCATTCGCCTGAAGAGGAAGTCGCCCGCGACTACCTGCTTTCCGGCGGACCCGACGCCGTGGTCAACGCGGCGAGCGTGGAACGGAGCTTGTATATCGTGTCCGAGCTGGTGGCGCTCGGCCTGCCTGTGGTCGTTGCGCTCAACATGACCGACGTTGCGGAGCAGGAGGGCAGGGCTGTGGATGCCGTTGCGTTGTCTTCGGCTCTTGGCCTGCCCGTGATCCCGCTGGTGGGCACGGCTGTGGACGGAACCGCCGTGGACGCGCTGCTCCGGGCGCTTACGGAGGCATCTCGCCCAGCCAGTATGCCCGCCGTGCCCGCCAAGGGGGCGTTGCTCCCGGGGGTCCCAGCGCGGGGCGGCCCTGCCGTGCACCCCGCTCTGGGCGGCGTGCAAGCTGTTCGAGGGCGACGAGGGGCTGCTGGCCCGGACGGAAACCCTTTCCGGGGAGCGGCGTGAGGCTATTCGTGTGCTGCTGGGCGACGCTTCGGTCGCACCGGAGCTGTACGCGTCCCGGCAGGCATGGATCGACGCCGCATGTGGCAAGGCCGTCCGTACATCCGGTACGGGCCGGGGGCTGACCGAGCGCTGGGACCGGGTTCTCCTTCATCCGCTATGGGGACGGTTGGCCGCGTTTCTGGTCATCCCGGCGGGTTGCGTGCTTGGCGCTGCGCTTGGCATGATGACCGGCGGCCTTGTGCTGTTCGCGGTGCTGGCGTGGGCTCCCGATCTCAAGGCGGCCTACCCCGGCCCGCTGGGGAGCCTCGCCGCCGATGCCCTGCTGCCCGCCTTTGGGTGGGTGGTCGCCCTGTTGAGCATGATCAGCGCGCTCTACGCCATTTTTTCTTTTCTGGAGGACACCGGCTATCTCGCGCGGGTGGCGTACCTCATGGATTCCTTCCTCAGCGGTCTGGGCATTGACGGGAAATCCGCCATCCCTCTGATGATGGGATTCCTGTGCAACACGGTGTCCATCGCCGGGAGCCGGGTCGTGGATTCGCCGCGCCGCCGCCTCATTACCTTATGTATGCTGCCGTTTATCCCGTGCAGCGGGCAGATGGGCGTGGCCTTCCTGTTCGCCTTTGCCCTGTTCCCTGCGGGTACGGCCCTGCTCGTGGTGCTCGGCGTGAGTTGCCTTAACCTGTTCATGGCCGGGGCTGTGGGCAGGATCATGCACGCAACGCTTCCCGGTCGCTACGCCAACGGCCTCATCATGGAGCTTCCGCTGTACCACCGCCCCAATTTCAGGACGATCTTCGGCAACGTGCGCACCCGTGCCGTGCTGTTCCTGCGCGGCGCTGCGGTCAACATCTTCGCGGCTCTGATCGTCGTCTGGGCGATCAGCACGTTCCCCGGCGGCACGGTGGAGACGAGCTGGCTGTACCGTTTCGGGCGGTGGCTGGAACCCCTCGGTTCGTTTCTGGGGTTTGACTGGCGGTTTACGGTCGCGCTGCTGAGTTCCTTCGTCGCCAAGGAAACGACGGCGGGGACGCTGGCGGTCCTGTTCTCCGTGGGCGCGACCGACCATGAGGCCGTCGTGCAGGCTCTGCGGGCTTCCATCACCCCGGCGGGAGCGCTGGCCTTCATCGTGGCTTCCAACCTGTACATTCCGTGCATCGCCTCCATCAGCGTCCTGCGCAGTGAACTGGGGAGCTGGGGCAGGACGCTGGCGTTGCTGGCAGCCATGTTCGCCTTGGCGATGGGCATGGCGTGCGCGGTCTATCATATAGCCGTGTTTGTTTAACCATTTTACGAGAGGACAATGATGAACCAGATCCATCCCGAACCGCTTTCGGGCACGCTCGTCGACATTCTGGAGGAGACGGCGGCCCGGTATCCCGAACATGGCATTTTCCATGTCGCGTCGGGGGACACCTCGGAGGAGTTCCAGAGCTACCCCGAATTGCTGCGCAACGCCAAGGAGATGGCGCAGGTGCTGTACCGGCGCGGGCTCCGGCCCCGTACGCCGCTGATCCTTTCGGTGGACGCTTCGCGCACGTTCCTTGAAATCTTTTGGGGATGCCTGTTCAGCGGCGTCCTGCCAGCGCCGCTCGCCCACATGCGCACGCCCAAAGCGGATTCGATGGAGGCGCAGAAGATTTTTCACGTCTGGGAGGCAATCAAGGCTCCCATCGTGGCCGATTCGTCCAACGAGCGGGCCTTTGCCGTGCTGACGGACATGTTCAAAGGGACGGGGGCCACGCTCATAGCCAGCGAAGACCTCATCACGGAGGCCCGCATCGTCGATTTCCAGGAGGACGACCGCTACATCCCGCAGCATGACGATTCCGCCGTGCTCCAGTTCTCCTCCGGCAGCACGGGTATGCCCAAGGGCGCGCGCCTCACGCACCGCAACCTCATTGCGAACATCCGCGCCCTGCGGGCCATCGAAGGCGGCACATCCGAGGACAGGCTGGTGACGTGGTTGCCGTACTTCCATGATTTCGGGCTGTTCGGATGCCACCTCATGCCTATGCTCGCGGGCATGGATCAGATCAAGATGGACCCGTTCCAGTTCGCCCAGCGCCCGTTCCTGTGGATGGAAAAAATCCACGAGCACCGGGGCACCATCACCTCCGCCACCAATACCGGCATCGAGCATCTTTCCGCATACATAGGCTTGCGTGCCGACCGGCTGCCCGAAGTGGATCTCTCGTGCCTCAAAGTGTGGACGGTGGGCGCGGAAATGATTTCCGCCGAATCGTGCCGCATCCTGCAGGAGCAGCTCGCGCCGATGGGCCTCGCCCCGCACCTGCTCATGCCCGGCTACGGGCTTACCGAGACGACGCTGGTGGCGACGTGCCACCCGCGCAATACCCCGGTGAAGACGTTCACCCTCGACCGCAGGCTCATGGTGTCGGAGCAGGTTGTCCGCTACGTGCCCAAAGGCGAAGACGCGGCCGAGTTCACCAGCGTGGGCAAGCCCGTCCAGTATTGCGAAGTCCGCATTGCCGACAAGGACGGCAAGCCCCTGCCCGCCGACCGTGTGGGCGTGGTGGAAATCCGGGGCGACAACGTCATCTCCGACTACTTCGACAATCCCGAAGCGACCGAGTCCTCGTTCAACGGAGACTGGTTCTCCACCGGCGACATGGGCTTCATGGACGCCGAGGGCGACCTGTGCATCGTGGGCCGTTCCAAGGAAATCATCATCGTGCGCGGGCAGAACTATTATCCCGCTGACATCGAGCACATCGCCCTGTCCGGCATGGAAAAGGCGTTCCGGCTCGTGGTGGCGTGCGGCGTGTACGATCCCCGGGAAGGCCGCGAGATCATCCTGATGTTCTACATCCCGGCGAAAAAGGGGGCCGATGCGGAACTGGCGCAGCTCCTGCACCGCATGAACGAACAGGTTTCCACGCTCGCCGGGTTCTCCGTCGACCGCTTCATCGCCGCGCGGCAGGGCGATATCCCGCGCACGTCCAGCGGAAAGGTCATGCGCAAGGCGCTGTGCGAGGGCTACCTCAACGGCGATTTCGACGGCAAGATCACCGTGCTTGAGCATGAGGAGCCCGTCCTCGATCCCGCTTCGATGGATCACGAGCAGATCGTGCTCGGCGTGTGGAGCGACGTGCTTGAACTGCCCGTTGACGCCATCGGCACGAAGAAGAACCTGTTCCGCCTCGGCGGGGATTCCATCCGGGCCATGCGTATGCAGGCGCGGCTTGAGGACATCTACCGGGCCAAGATGGAAAGCAATTTCTGCTACCTGTTCCCCACGGTGGAGCAGCAGGTGCAGTATTTCCGCACCCGCGACTTCAGCATCGAGCCGCCTCAGAACGAGATCGAGGCGCTTCTTCAGAAGATCGTGGCTTCCAGCCTCGGCATCAAAGCCGAAGCCGTGAGCGTCAGCGCGGAACTCATGCCCCTCATCGGGGACATCTCCAAGGCGTTCGCCCTGTTCGACGCTATCCGCGAGGTGTTTGCGGAAGCGGAGATCGGCGAGGACTTCCTGCGTCTGACCACCATCCGGCAGATGGCGGACTACCTGTGGCCCCGCGTCTTTTGCGAAACGCACGCGGACGGCGACGTGGCCTACTTTCCGCTGATGCATTTTCAGGAAACGCTGTATTTCCACCGCAAGGGCTTCGTGCAGAACGAGCCGAGCGGCCTGAGCTGCTACATCTACCTCAACGCCCGCATGGACGGCGACTTCCGGCCCGACGTGTTTGACAAGGCGCTGAACTATGTGGTCGGCCGCCATCCCATCATGCGCTCGGTCATCGACGAGGAACGCGAGAAGCCCCGTTTCAAGGTCTTCAAAACGGTGCCCGAAGTGCACGCCAGACATATCGACGTGTCGCATCTGCCGCCTTCGGAGGAACGGGCCTACATCCTGCAGCGTGGCCTCGAACTCAACGACTACCGTTTCGATCTGGGCAAATGGCCCCTGTTCTTCTGCGAGATCACGAAATTCGCCAATGATCGCTATATGTTCGCCATGAACATCGACCACATGCTCGTGGACGGCTTCAGCTACATGCAGGTGTTCGACGAACTGTTCAACACCTACGACCGCATGGTGCTCGGCGAGCCGTGGGAATTGCCCGAAGCGGCCATGACCTTCGGCGACTATGTGCGTGTGGAAAACCTGCGCCAGCGCACGCAGGAATACAAGAACGCGCTGGAGTTCCAGCTCGGGCTGTTCAAGGATCTGCCCTCCAAGGCGCTCCTGCCCACCAAGCGCAACCCGGCCCTGTTGAAAGAAGTGTATTTCGACACCTTCTATCAGGAGATCCGGCCCGAAATCATCGAGGGCCTCAACGCCATTGCCGCCGAGGAGCAGATCAGCCTCAACGCCCTGCTGCTCGCGGCCTACTTCAAGCTGATGAACGTGTGGTGCCATCAGGACGACATGATCATCAACATGCCGGTGTTCAACCGCGAACAGTATTTCGCCGGGGCCCGCAAGACCGTGGGCAGCTTCATCGACATCTTCCCGGTACGCCTGCAGACCCACTTCGACGAGCCCATCGTCCAGATCGCCCGCAAGGCCGAGGCGTTCACCCGCAAGCTCCTTGAGGTGCCCGTCTCCTCCATCGAGCTTTCCCGCGAGCTGTTCGAGCGGCAGGGCCTGCGCGCCACGTCCATGAGCTCGATCATCTTCAGCAACTCCATTGGGATGTACGCGGGCGAAGTCAGCGGCATGAAGACCATCAAGCTGGAGACGCCCGAATTCCGTACCGGCGCGCCGGGCACGTTCATCGACCTCGTGATCTACGACTACCGCGTGCGCCGCAACGACAACGACGTCTTCTACTTCAACTGGAACTATATCCGCGATCTCTTCGACCGCGAATTCATCGAGACGCTGGCGAAGCAGTACCACATCCTGCTCGAACAGCTCATCCGTTATCGGAATGAGCCGGATCATCCGTTCTCCGGTGAGGACATCGTGCCGGAGCGGTACCGTTCGCTCATCGCGTCGCTCAACCGTACCGAAGCGGCCATCCCCGAATCCACGCTGCACGGCCTGATCGAAGAGCAGATCCGGCGTACCCCGGACAGCGAGGCCCTGACCTACGAAGGGCGGAGCCTCTCCTACGCGGCCTTCGGGAAGCGGGCCGATCAGGTGGCCGGGCTGCTGCGGCACCTCGGCGTCTCTTCCAACGAGTTCGTCGCGCTGTTCCTGAACCGCAGCTTCGACACGCTGGCGGGGCAGCTCGGCATCATGAAGGCCGGGGCCGCCTACCTGCCCATTGGGGTTGACTATCCCACGGATCGCGTCGCCTACATGCTGGAGGACTCCGGGGCGCGGGTACTGCTCACCCAGTCCGCACACCTCAAGGAACTGGAAGGCGCGCTCGGCAGGGTGGAGCACATCCTCGTCATGGACGAGGGCGCAAGTGCCGCCGCCATCCCGGAATCGCTCCGGGAACGGGTGGTCATGCCGTCCGGCATCTATGTTGACCGCCCGGACGTGGCCCTGCCCGCCGGATCGCCGGACGACCTCGCGTACATGATCTATACCTCCGGTTCCACGGGCAAGCCCAAGGGGGCCATGATCACCCACCGGAACATCGTCAACTTCCTGACGTGGGTGAAGGAGGAACTGGGCATCACGGCGGCGGAACGGCTGGCCTTCGTGACCTCCTACGCCTTCGACATGACCATGACCAGCAACTGGACGCCGTTCCTCGTCGGGGCCTCGCTGCATGTGCTGTCCGAGGAGAAGACCAAGGACGTCAACAATCTGCTGCGCTTCATCAGCGAGAAGGGCATCACGTTCCTGAACATCACGCCTTCGCATTTCTCGCTGCTCTCCAGCGCGCGGGAATTCCTTGCCGATGCGGACATCCCCCTGCCCGAGTCCATGCGGGTCATGCTCGGCGGCGAGGTGATCAGCACCAAAGACCTCAACCAGTGGTTGAAGTTTTACCCCGGCCACCGGTTCATCAACGAATACGGCCCCACCGAGGCGACCGTGGCCTCGACGTACTTCAGGATCCCGGTCAACGCGGACAATCAGGTGGATCTGCCCGTGGTGCCCATCGGCAAGCCCGTCTACAACACCCAGATCTACATCCTGAACCGTTTCCGCGAGCATTGCATGCCCGGCGTGCCCGGCGAACTGTACATCGGCGGCATGG
>OGPD01000858.1_pt1 | contig 29842 bp, 28 predicted proteins | sample 1552861 | NCBI WGS metagenome assembly OGPD01 (sample SAMEA2580280, study PRJEB22360) | human gut metagenome | biome: human gut; feature: human-associated habitat; material: faeces | place: Denmark | collected 2008/2010
TATATTTTTATTATTAAAAATAATTGATAAGATTAAAACTATATAGATTAATTTAAAAGCAAAAAGAACGCAGATATTTTATCTGCGTTCTTTTTGCTTTTAAATTAGATTTTTGTGACGCCAGACTCCACTGTGCCAGCGATAAATAAATATCAGGGCCCTTAAACATTCATCCATCATCATAGCGATCCAGATACCTATCAAGCCAAAATCTAGGACGATACCAAAAAAGTAGGCACCTGCTACGGAAACCAGCCACATGGAAAGTAAGCCTATTGTTACAGGACCTTTGATGTCACCGGCAGCCTGCAGTGACATGACCATAACCATGTTGACGGCACGGCCGATTTCCAGAAAAATTTCAATGAGAAAGATGTGGCGTCCCAACTCCAGCACTTCGGGGTTATCAGTAAAGATACCATAGATATGGTCGCTGTTGAAATATAAGAGCGTTGTCAGGGTACCGCTGATCAGTACCGCTAACCGCACAGTTTGCCAGACTCTTTGGCTGACTGCTTCCTGGTCGCCGCGGCCTAGAAGAAAACCAACGATGATTTGCGTCGCCATTGCCAGAGCCTGCGAATAAATGTATGAGAACATAGCAATGATATAGGCATATATTTTGGTCGTTATGACTACTAAACCCATCAGATTGACAAATTTCATAATCACCATCTGCGACAGCTGATACGAAAGCGACTCACCGCCGGAAGGCAGACCCAGATAGAGGATATTGTGCAAAGTTTTTTTGGGAAAAGGACGAAGATATTTAAAAGACAAGGGCAGATTGATAAAACGGCGGAAAAAATATAGAATCAGCAGCAGACCCAGTACTTTACTGCTGTTGGTTGAAATAGTCACTCCCAATACTCCCAAGGGGGGGATGGGCCCGAAGCCATGAATAAGGAAAACATTACAGATAATATTGATAACATTCATGATGATAGAAGTCATCATCGTTACTTTTAGCAGTGAATAACCGCGGAAAAAAGAAATAAAAGAGATGTATACTGCCTGGACCACTATAAACAAGCCGATATAGCGTAGAAATAAGCTGGCTTCAGACCGGATGTCATCAGGTACGGCAAGCAGATCAAGAAAGAAGTTGTCGAAACAAAACAGAATTGAACTGATGATAAGTCCGAAAATGAAGTTTGTTAAAAGAGCTACGGTACAAACTTCCGTGACTTTTTCCTTATTACCGGCACCACGGTATTGGGCAATCAGGATTGTTGCGGCCATACTTATTACGCTGAGGGCAATAATAACGATGTTGATGATTTGATTGGCGTTACCAACAGCAGCAACGGATTTTTGAGAATAATGACTGAGCATGAATTGATCTACATTGCCGACCATCATCTGCAGCAAAATTTCAATGAAAATCGGCCAGGTCATTTTGAAAACAGAAAGCTTGGCCGCGGTAGTTTCGATAGAACGCATTGTCAAACACTCCTGAAAAAATAAATCTGCCTTCCTGAAGGCAGATTTGACCCAGGAAGGCAGGCGTCTTTGCTTGCGTCATACATTATAGCACGGTGCTTAACCTACTGCAATATTTTTGAGTTATATTTTACAATTATATTGACAAGTAAGGCTGTTTTCTATTATAATCTTAATTGTCTTGGGGGCATAGCTCAGCTGGGAGAGCGCTTGAATGGCATTCAAGAGGTCAGCGGTTCGATCCCGCTTGTCTCCACCAACTCAAAATACAAGATCCATGCAGACTTTGCGGTTTGCATGGATTTTTTGTTTTTTGCGAAAAGTACTTTTCCCAAACGTTTTCCCAAAAATTGCTTGAATAGTATCAAAATAATTAGAATATATATAATATTAGATTGTTAAAAATAATATAGATTGTGATACAATAAAATAAGTTAATTACTTTAATAGTTATGAAAAAGGGAGTTTATTATGAAAGTTTATATAAAAAGAAGTTGCCAAGCTGGTAAAGTTAACGAAGTGGATATAAATAAAATAGACGGTATCGTATGGGATAATATGTCAGGTGGACGGAAAGAAAAACATTTTGGTTATGCATTGTATGGATATATAAACTATAATCTTGCAAAAGAAATTGTTGATTGTTCTGGAGAACACTGTTATATTGCAGATAGGGCGAAAATTATGATACCAAAAAGTTTAAACCGCAGAGGTGAAAATAAAAATGCCTACAGATTATTAGTTGAAAAAGCTGGTAGAAAACCTGCTTGCCGCGAAGAAGGGCAGATTCCTTGTAGAAAGCGGATTATGGAAATTGTAAATAATGAAAAAGAGATAACAAGGAAGAGACTTAGAGATATACTTATCTCAGAAAAATACGATGTAAAATTGATACGTGGAGCATTAAATAGTATGAAAAAAGGTGGAAGGATTAATATGGTAGGAAATGTGTCTCCTAATCAAATAATTTCTTTAGGTAATTTCTAAGATTTTGAAGTATAGGTATTGGATTTAATATTATTATATATTAATTGTTATTTTGTTTAAATAATTGGTTTTGTGATATAATTATCACAAAAATAAGTTATTATGTTTGGAGTGGAATGAATTGAATTATACAAAAGGATCAGAATGGAGAAAATGGGATTTACATGTTCATACTGCGTCTTCGTATGATCATAGATACAAAGCAGAAGATAGTGATGAATTGTTAGTAAAAGCATGGGAAAATCAGGGATTTGCGGCAGTTGCTATTACCGATCATTTTATAATAGACGCTAATCGTATAAGAAAACTTCGTTCATTAACATCAAAGGTACAAATATTTCCTGGAGTTGAAATGAGGACGGATAAAGGTGGTATTAATATACATGTTATTGGGATTTTTTCTGAAACCATTGATCTAGACATATTGCAACAAGATTTTGAGGTGATTTTATTAAGGCAATACCAAAAGGCAGATGAAACGGATGAGACTAGAGTTAGGGATTTGAATGACATAGTTAGTTTTGTCAAGAAACATAAAGGAATACTAACAATTCATGCTGGTAAAAAAAATAATGGCGTTGATACAGAAATAACAAACTCATTAGAGATATCCCAAGCGATAAAAAGGGATTTAGTTGAACAAATAGATATTTTTGAAATAGGAAAAGTTGAAGATGTAAGTTCATATAGGAAACACGTGTTTAAAAATATTGAAGAAAAACCGTTGATTATTTGTTCTGATAACCATGATCCTAGAAAGTATACTTTAAAAGAGAATCTATGGATAAAAGCTAACCCAACATTTGAAGGCCTTGTGCAAACTCTTATGCAGCCTTCTGAAAGAGTATTTATTGGCTCTATTCCAGAAGATTTAGATAAACAAAAAAGAAATAAAGCAAATCACATAAAAGGGTTAAGAATTTATAGAATCGAAAGTCCTAAAAATGTTGATGAAAATTGGTTTGATACAGAGTTAGAATTTAATCCTTCTTTAGTTGCTATTATAGGAAATAAAGGTAGTGGGAAAAGTGCATTGTCCGATATTTTAGGGCATTTGTGCAAGGCAAAAAATGTAAAATCAGCTTCGTTTTTAAGTGCTGAACGGTTTAGAAAAATGCCGGAAAATAAGTCTAGAGATTATGTAGCTGAAATCGAATGGGTGGATGGAAAAAAAGAAGAACGGTCATTGGATGAGGATAGGCAAGAAGTGACAATTGAAGAAGCTCAATATCTACCACAAAAGTATATTGAAAGTGTTTGCAATGATCTTTCTAGTGAATTTCAGCAAGAAATTGATATGGTTATATTTTCCTATATTGATATTACCGAAAGAAATGATGCTAAAAATCTAAATGACTTAATTGCTATTAAGTCTAAGTCAATTCAAGAAAAAATAATGGCAATAAAAAATAATCTTAATAAATGTAATTTGGAAATTATAAAGCTTGAATCTAAAAAAACTGACAGTTATAAAAATTTAATAAAAGCAAATTTAGAAAAATGTAGAGAAAATTTGGAACGACACGAAAAAAATAAACCTAACGAGGTAAAAAAAGATACAAAAAAATTAAGTGTTGAGTACGAAAGAAAACTATCAATCGTAAATGAAAAAATAAGAAAATTAGAAATAGAAGAATCAAAGATTGTAATTAATCTGAAAAATATAAATGGACATATTGATAAAAATAAAGAAATAACGGATGAGTTTGATTTATTATACGAAAAAGTTGAAAATTTTAAAAATCAATTAGTAGAATATAAACTTGATTATAAAATATCTTTGGAAAGATTTGCTTTTTCTATTGTTTCTCCTAGGGAAGATTTAGAAAAAGAACGAGATGAATTATTAATAAAACAAAAAGAATTCCAAGAATTTTTAGATGTTTCTGAAACGGCTTCCGAAAAGTCTATTAGTAAACAATTATTAGCTAGTAGGAAAGAATTGAAAGATATAATTGATGGTGCTGATAATGAAGAGAAGATTTATCAAAAATATGTGCATGATTTACAAGAATGGGAAAAAAATCGTGAAAATATTATTGGTAATGAATTGAGGGAGGGATCGATAGAATTTTACAAAAAAGAATTAGGTTATATTGAAACTCAATTAGATAAAGATTATCAGAAGAAAATAGAAGAGAGATTAGAATTAGTTCGAGAGATTTATGAACAGAAGAAATTAATTGAGAAAATATATAAAGATATATATAAGCCTGTTGAAACTAAATTAAGACCTTTGCTTCAGGATAATGATGACAAAATAGAATTCGATGTTCAAATTGCGTTAAAAGATAAGGATATAGGTGTTGAGTTACTTTCGTTTATTAATCAACAGTTATCTGGAATATTTAAAGGTAAGGCAGATGCCAATGTAACAATGAATAAATTTATCCAATCTACAAATTTTTATGATTTTTTGAGTTTAATTAATTTTACTAATAATGTTTTAAGGTGTGTTACAGACGACTTCAATAAATCTGAACAAAAGGTTAAAGATAAGTTAACGTTTTATAATAAACTATTTTCAATAGATTATATTCAAGCAGAATATAACCTTACTTTAGGTTCAAGACGATTATCAATGCTATCCCCTGGGGAAAGAGGAATAGTTCTTCTTGTATTCTATCTTGCGTTAAGTAAAAATGAACTTCCTCTTATTATTGATCAGCCGGAGGATAATTTGGATAATCAATCTGTTTATAAGAGGTTAGTTCCATGTATCAAAGAAGCTAAAAAGAGAAGACAAATAATTATAGTTACACATAATCCTAATATAGCTATTGCTTGTGATGCAGAGCAAATAATTTGTAGTTCAATTGATAAAAAAGATAACCATATAGAATATAAAACTGGGGGAATTGAGGATTGTTCTATAAGAGAAACGGTTGTCAATATTTTAGAGGGTACTATGCCTGCGTTTGAACTTCGAAAATTGAAGTATACATATGAGTTATATTCTAAATGATTATTAAAAACATATTTAATAAATATTAGCAATTAATATTCTACCCCTTGCGGATAATACCGTGAGGGGTATTTTTATATATAAATCAAAATAAAAACTTGGAGGTAATATTATGAAACTTGGTAAGAAAGATGTAACAGAGCTGTATTTGGAATTAGAGCATGAAAGAGAAGTGCGTCAAGATTTCGTTGCTGATACTAGAAATATCACATTTAGTACCAAAAGCAGTGTGAGCATGATCCAGCTGGCATTGAAAAACGATGTTATGTCATATCGGGTGTCAGAGCTTGCGCATAGGCAGTTGGCAGAAAGATTACAGATTCCGTTTAAGTACTATGAACGGATGAGGGCTGAATATCCTAAACTGTTGGATGATAATATCAACGGCTGGCTATACAAAAACCCAGAGAAGAGATTACTTAGAACATTGGATGGTCGCCTGAGAGCCTTTTTGAGTTCACGCTATCGCCGGTTAGATAATCTGGAACTAGCTGATCATATTTTGCCGGTTATAGGTCAAATGCGTGGCTGTGAGATAGCTTCATGTGATATTACACCTACTCATATGTATCTTAAAGTAATAAATAAAACCTTAAAAACAGAAGTTGTACCAGGAGATGTCGTTCAGGCTGGTTTTGTAGTTTCTAATAGTGAAGTCGGATTGGGTGCAGTCAAAGTTGAGCCTTTGATTTATCGCTTAGTCTGTAAAAATGGTATGATTTGCAAAGATTATGCTCATAAAAAATATCATACAGGCAGACAGGTTGAGGATACAGAAAATGCATATGAATTATATTCTGATGAAACGTTGGCCGCAGATGATAAAGCCTATTTTATGAAAGTACAGGATATTGTCAGTGTAGCTATAGATGAAAGTAAGTTTTTATTGACAGTAGGCAAAATGCGAAAAGCGAGAGAAGAAAGTACTGGGAATAACCCTATTGAGACAGTTGAGTTATTAGGTGACAGGTATGTACTCAATAAAAATGAACGTGCATCTATTTTACGTCACTTTGCTTTGAATCATGATTTTAGTAAATATGGCCTGGTAAATGCTGTAACAAGATCAGCGCAGGATAATAATGACTATAATCGTGCAACTGATTTGGAACGTCTCGGCGGTATTATCTTGGAAGAAAAGTTAGCGGATAATAGTATTAAAAAAGTTATTGAAAATAAAATAGAAAATTTTCCTGCAATAGCAGCATAAGAGGACATTAATAAACAAGGATTTACCGGTATTAAAAATAATATATAGAGTAAAATTAATTACATAGTTGATATATGAGCAGGGACAATTAATTTTGTTCCTGCTATTTTATTGGCTAAAATTAAATGAGGTGATGATAAAAATGTCAGCAACAGAATTTATTTGCCCTGACGGAACAACAATAGCAATAACTTCCTGTCTGGATAAATGCAGACGAAAAGAACGATGTATGTTTTTACCAACACTGCGGGCAGTAGCAAAATCTTTGGATAGAGGAATCAAAGAACCAACGGTAACAGAGTTGCTCTGTGGTGTTCGTGAGACATATCTGAAGAAAACTACAGACTATGCAATCAAACCGATAGACCAGCTTTTTGCTATTCATGGCAGCGCAGTACATACAATAAATGAAGGACATACTGAAGGGAATATGCTCAGTGAAGAAAGGATACACGATGATATTACCAGTGGTAAATTTGATCTTTATGGTCAAATCATAGATTTGAGTGATAAAACACTTGGAGACTATAAAGTAACGTCATCATATAAACTCATGCGAGCCTTAGGTTATTATAAAGTCGATGTTCCAACGGGTGAAGTGTATAAATCAGGATTAAGGAAGGGGGCAATGAAAACAAGGAAAGAATGGCGTATAGATGGAGTGCGCCATCTGCTGGACTGGGCAGTTCAAATCAATTATTATCGTATGCTATTAGAAAGCAAGGGATTTGAGGTAGGGAGAATGAAAATTCAGGCTATGTGCAGAGATTACAGTTTAAGGATTGCGTCAGAGCGGAATATCAGAAAGCCAGTCTATGTGATACATATAAATAAAATATCTGATCATTGGATAAAAATTTATATGACAAGAAAAGCAAAATTGCTAAGAGAAGCATTGCAACAATGCACTTTACCTAAAATATGCACTGTTAAGGAACGCTGGAAAAATCGCAAATGTGCTGAATACTGTGCTGTTGCAGAGAATTGTCCGTTTGGCAAGATGATTAGACGTGATTTAAAGAATGCAGCTTAAAATCGGTTTGTTTTTTAAGGAGGATTGTAAATGTTAGAAACTATTAACGAAAGGACAAATATAGCTAAAAAGCTTGTTCTAGTCATGGAAGAATGCAGTCACATCTTAAAACAGGGAATCAATGAATATCATAAATACACATATGCGACAGCAGAAGATGTGTTAGCTAAAGTCAATAATTCATTGACGAAGAATCGCATTGCCAGCATAGTTATACCTTGCCTGCAAAGCTTAATTGATGTCCAAAATCTCAAAGGTAATGTTGAACACTTAGCTACAGTACAGGTTAAAATTGAGCTTATTGACAGTGACAGTGGTGAGAGTGTGAAGTTTGTTGGCATAGGCAGTGGCCAGGATATTGGTGATAAAGCTGTTATGAAAGCACAGACTGCGGCGATAAAATATGCTTATATAATGAGCCTTTGTATTGCTACCGGCGATGATCCAGAAGCTGATGGAAATACAGATAGATTTGTCAATGAAGAGAGTAACAGAAATACAAAAGTAGTGCCAGTAGTTAAAAATGCAGAGAGGGTAGTTTGTACACAATGTAAAACTGAAATAACAAGTAAAGTTGCTAAATATTCTGTAGATAAGTATGGAAAGAAATTGTGTATCAAATGTCAACGGTTGGGGGCTGTTGCCTGATGAAAGAAAAAATACTGGATCTAATAATAGAAATATTAAAAATTATTATGGATAAAAGAAGGTAAAAGTTTAAGGGTCGTATTAGCGCGACCCTTATTTTTATAGATGTGTAAAAAATAATTGCTAAAAGAGCAATTGGTATTATCCATATTAGTTTTGATTTTATAGGGATGAGCCGAATAATGAAAAAAGTAGGATAATATACAAGAGTACTATAAAAATTATAATCGTATAATGAAAGGGAGTTTTGCATGAAATCAATAATTAAGTTAAGCGTTTTATTTTATTTGTTGGTGCTGCCAGTTACTGCTTTTGCAGATATTTTTACTTCTATGGGTACTGTTGCACTTTATACGGGAGTTGAGAGGTCGGATAAAACAGTTTCCAAAATGCTCGCTGGAGATAAGGTTATTTTTGTATCGACAAATGCTCATATTGCTAATAAATATATTTATCATAACAACTATATTTGGAGTATTTTAGATAGTCAAAATAAGACAATATTTAGTGGCAGTGGAAAGGATTTGACGGGTATTCTTATCCAAAAAATCATTACTGACACAAGCAGAATTTTCTATGAAATTGGTGATGGGCATGGTACAGGATTATGTGTTTTTGATAAGAGTACAAATATGAGAAAAACAATAGGAGTATTAAACATTATACCAGATATGGAGTATTATTCTATTGAGGTTATTAATGGGAAAATGTATTTGATTGCTAGTGGAGAAAACACAAATGGAGTAAGGGTGACATGGTCTTCGGAATTATTTTGGGATGATAATGCAAATTGGATAGGATATAAAATACCTCAGATAAAAGATCAGATAAGGGTACATAAATAAGATTGTTAATTCTTATTGTTTGACAATAAAGTATTTATAAATAAATTTTGCCAAATATAAATTAAGATTGCATGACTAATTAATTCGATCGGGATTTTCTTCCTGATCGTTTTTTATTTTTATTAATTTTAAATTGATTAGCAATAAAAATGGGTCTTGGTTTTATAAAAATATTAAAAAATAACTGTCAAAAGAACAATTGATACTATCCATATTGATTTTGATTTCACAGGAATGAGCAGGGCGATAAAAAAGTAGGATAATAAAAGAGAGGGCTCGTTTTATTGGGGTGAATAGTATGTTTGCAATGAGGTATAAACAGTTGGGGGCTAAAATAGCTTACTACAGAAAAATAAAATGTATGACACAAACTGACCTGGCTAATAAAATTGGTATCAGTGTTCCGTATTTGTCTAAAATAGAACGTGGCGCATCTACACAGGGGGTACCATTATCTATTTATTGGCGGATAGCAGGTGGGTTGGAAGTAAAATTTGAAAAGCTCTTGGAGGATTAGAGGAAGTGGCTGATGTGGGGTGATTATAGATGGACAATTTAGATAAAATAAGACGTGAAATCGAAAGAGCTTTAAATGAATCAAAAGAGATATTTGAAGTGTTTAACAGTAATATAAGGAAGGATGTAAGTGATGGTGAAGTTGATAAAAATGAAAGATTATCGGAAGAAGGAGGTAAAGAAAATATTGCAGAAGAGAATTCTGGCATAGATGGAATCTTGCAGAAAGAAAAATCTTTGTTCAGTAATTGGGTGAATAATTATTTAAAGGAGCCATATAATGAATATAAAAAGTATATTTTTGTGTGTTTAGGAATAATAGTAATATGCCTAAGCGCAAATTATTATTTTCAAATACCAAAAAAATCAGATGTTGAACGGTATTTACAAAAATATGATGTTGAAAATATATGTATTATATTTAATAAAACTATGGCCTATGGAGATCAATATAAAATTGCTAGATCAAGTGCTATCGAAGCACTTGTTAAGATACGAAATGAACAGGCAAATAAATTTCTAGATAAATATATTTTGGATTCTACGAGTCAGGATAATATAAAGAAAGAAATTTTAAATAAGTATAGTATTTTTGATCCACAGTATATTGACCGTAAGATTGAGAATTATAGGGTGAAAATCAGTGTTGTTAATAAAGATGCATCATTCAGTGAATGTAAAAAGCTTTTTGATGAGCTTATAAAATTTTCCAATAACGAAAATAGTATGCAAAAGATTACCCATGCTTTATATATTGAATCCATAAGGTTCCTTTTAAATCCCAACATGACTAATGAAGTAATTGAATATTTTAATACGCTATCAAAATATAAAGATCAATCTAAAACGATCAAAGTAATAGATAAATATATAGAACAATATGAATATGTAAAAAAGTTGAAGAATGAACAATCAAGAATATCAAGTAGGCTGGATTCTATCAGAGAAGAAAGGGAGAATATTTTAAATAAAAAACACTCAAGTATAACTGGATATATAACCAGTCAATATGATACAACATCGTACTTTTTTAGAGATGCATATGGTTTAACCGGGGTATTAAAGACAACTGTTACAGTATTTACCAGTCCAGGAATGTTTACCATGGATGTTCTGCATATTGGCGAAACTAAAGATGGATTTCCTTTGTTTATTGAAGATAGTTCTCGTAAGTATGATGCTGTGAAAATGTTGGAACTTTGGCAAGAAGAAAATAGTTTAAAAGAGGAACTTAGTACTATGCCTTCGAAAATAATGAGTGCCGAAGATGTTTTGGCATATCTTCGAAGTACACTATTAAATTTAAGGCAAGAAGATAGTAAAGATTTAAGTGAGATTAATGAGCAGGATAGTAATACACGGCATTATCAAAATTTACCAATTAGACCATTAGGCTGGCACTTTGGCATGAAAGATACAGTTCATGGCATAGAATTAAAATTAGTGGAAAATAATGACAGCAGTGATACAAAAGCATATGTTTGTAGAAGTTTGGGTAGACTTAATTTCCAAGATTTTATACCAGTTGATAAGGTTAGAGTTTTAGATAATAGGTTTATTTTTACCAAGAATAAAGGTGAGTTTGTACAAGTAGAACTTGAAACATCTGGAGAGTTTAATGAAATAAGAGATTATTTGGATAATAGATATGGAAAGGGTGAGGCTATTGAAGCTAGCCAAAAGCGTTATTGCTCTGAATGGAAAGATAATGGCGCTTTAATGCAGTTAATTTATTTAAAAGGAAAAGATGTATGTAAAATAATAGTTACGGATCGTAGATATTTTGACAGTAGGGATACCATTTAAGAAGGTGAAAGAATTCTTCTTGTGATGTGTAAAATAAAAATTTGTGAATCAGTTAATGTGAGGAATAGTTTAAGTTTTTGGATTATGTTGTAGAAATAATTGTCACAAAGCATTTAACAAAAATTTTGGGAGGCGTGTTTTGATGGAAATAGTGTGGTTGGCATTTTGTGTTGTAGTAGCTTGTTTAGCCAATGAAAGAGGTCGTAGTCCTGTTTTGTGGGGTCTATTATCAATAGTTATTAGCCCATTATTAGCTGGAGTTGCATTAGCAATGATGGAAAATAAAAAACAAAGTGGAGAAGTTGTAAAGGCCCAAATGGAAACACAGCAGTTAAAAGATAGGGTTTCGGTTAATGAAATGGAGATAACAGAAAAATTTGATAAAGTGGAAAATAGGGTTTCTCGGTTAGAAAAAAATTGTCTTGATCCGCAAATGCTAGAAGAAGGTGAACAACAGTTATTGTTGGAGGGGAATAAACTTTGTCCTGTTTGTGGGGAGAAAATCAAACAGGGAGCTATTAAGTGCCGTTATTGCGGGGCAGATTTGCAACCAGTTAAAATGATTGAATGTCCATTTTGCAAAGAACTAATTCGCTCAGATGCAGTTAAATGTAAATATTGCCGTAGTGATTTGCCAAGGCAAGAGGCAAAAGAATTAGAAACAGAGGAAATAGTGAATGATGATGAAAAAGCTTTTAGCAATAGTTAAAAATTCTTTTGGAGATAATCGATTGACTTTATCTGGGGAAATCTTGATTACTCCAGATAAAAGATGTTCCAGAGCTTTAATAGAGTGTTTGGATAGAAAGAAGATCAAAAGTATTTTAAATGGAATAAATGACCAATATTCTTCTCTTGATATAGATATAGTAAATGGGCTGCTGGAGATAAATATTAAATTTTTTGCTCATCAGATAAGGGTAGCTAATAAAGATTTTTTAGATGAATTCAGTGAATATCTTAGAGAATTAACTAAAGTGATATTGTTGCAAGAAGATCTAATAGTTAGGATTAATGTTTTTGGAACATGGGAAACGAAAGAGAAAATAGAGCAATATAGGTATCTGAATAAAAAAGATGATGTAAGATATACGATTATCGATGAAACTTTAAAAAATAAACTTGTAAGGCTATTTACACCAAAAATATATTTAATTACTGGCTTGCTGGCGATAATTTGCTATGCTGGATATGTTGGATATAATCACTATTTTGTGGGAAATAATCAACTAGAAACTGTAGAGGAAGATACTTTTACAGATAGTACAGTAAAGACCAATATTAAAATTAACGAAAGAAGATGATTGCGTGGGTTTATGGGATGAGATTGTTGATGGCGTAAAAAACGTAGTTAAAGTTTGTGATGAGGGAATAAAAACCATTTCACATTCTGCTGAAACTTCTTCTGAATTCAGTGTCAAAGATAAGTTGATCGAAAAATCATTGTGGGGTGTTAGAAAATATTATAATACTAAAATTGATATGGTTAATAAAGTTAGTGATATTGAACCGGAATGGTATTTTTGGGATGAAGTAAGCCAGGAAAATAAAGTTTGCAAAAAAAATAAAAAGGTTGAAGAATGCAAAGTACAGAAACAAAAATACGAAGAGAAAATAAAATCTCTCAAAAGTGATATTATCGTTTATTTAGGTGATATTAAAAAGTTACGTAGTGTAGTGGATGAATTGGAAGTTGAAGATAAACAATCAAATTTAGCTATTATTAATAACAAAAGAGATCTTATAAGTGAAAAGTCAGAAAATATTAATAAATTAGAAGTAGAAATAAAAAGAATAGAAGATTGTAAAAAAATTTTGATGGAAGAAATTTATAAAATTAATGAAGAGTTACTGATTGCTAAATCGCTGTTGTCGAATGATTATGAAAAATGTCGAGTATTTGCAATCAGTGAAGGGATAAATAATGCATTTTCAGAATATGGTCTCAGATGCTTAGAAGAATACACAAGAGAAAATTTTAGTGTAGCAAAGGAATTAGTTATAAAATATTTTGTCAGATTAGAATATAAAGCAGAAAAAATAACACATCCTATATTACTATACGTGTTAGCACAAAAAAGTTTTGATGATGGAAATTATAAGGTTGCATTAGAACTTATGCTCAAACCAATAAAATTATATCCAGATAGCAGAGAAATGCATGAATTTTTAAAGAATGTACATTACAAACTAGGACATGTAGAACAATATAAATTAGAAAATAAGATAATAGAATTATTATCTTAAGGAGGAAGGAAATGACTAAATTCTTTAATTCTGTAGGAATGCCAACTTTTTACACTAAAAAAAATGGTGCCACTACTTCACTTAATTCTGTTTCTGGTGCAACTGTTGGATATATGCAAGATATAGGTGGAACAAAGGTGTTTAGTGATAGTTCATTTCGACCATATAAGTATTCACAGAAATGTGGTGCTACCACTGTTTATAGAGGAATGAATGGCACTTTATTAGGAAGTGAAGTAGATTTAGGAAATGGCAATTTATGGTCATTAAATGCTAATGGATCTACTGCTGGGTACAAACATAAATCTGGTGCAATGACTACGAAATATGATAGCCAATATAGAAAATTAGGAACAACGATAAAATAATATGTAAGGAGGTAATTATGTTGTGGTTAGATGATATTAAAGATTTTTCAAAATATATACATCCGATGGAAGAAGCAACTACACAGCTATTGAAAAAGAAATTAATTAGTGAAGAATATTGTAATCAGTTGTTAGAACTGTATAAAAATTTTGAGTTGGAGAATTTATTACCGGATTTAATTGGAAAATCAATGGAGGTTACTTCAGTACAGCTACCAAAGTTATATTCAATAGTGAAATATCAATCTGAATTATTAGAAATCAGTATGCCTAAATTGTATGTTTTTGAAGGGAGGTACTGTGATGTCAATGCTGAAGGGTTAGATAATCCTTGGATACAGATTTCAACGAAAACACTTGAAGATTATGAAGATGATGAATTGGAATTTGCAGTGGCAAGACAAATGAGTCACATAAAATTAGGGCATATGCGTTATGAAGTTTTATGTGAGCAATTTTCACAGTCTCTGGGTATTGCATCACAACTGGGTAGTTCATTAATAGCATTTGTTCCGGGTGGTACAGTTGCCAGTAAGGAGGCGTTTGAAGTTTATGCAGCACATTTTAAATTAAGTGCAAGTCAGTGGAGCCGTGTTTCGGAATATACCGCAGACAGGTGCGCTTTCGTAATGTGTCAAGGGAATATAACAGCTGCTATTGCGGCAATTAAGAAACAAATTCTTAACAGTAGATTATTAGCAGATGAAATGAGATTGCCGGAATATCTAAAACAAACCAATGCGATCTTAGATTTAAAAACGCCAATAGCTAGATTTTCTATATTGGATGAGCAATTCCCATATGGTCCTTTTAGAATCAAAGAGCTTTTAGGATTTGCAGGATCTGTGAGTACTTTTTTATAATAATGGCCGTAAATCCATTAGATGATATTAGCACTAAAGTAACAAAAGAAACAGGACAAAATATATAAATGCTATAAAAAAGTGTTTATACTTTTTTGCGTTGCTATTTTAGTACTTTGTATAGGGGATTTGATGAGTTAATATTTGGCTTATTGGCTATTGGGGTTGCGAAAGTGCTTAAGATCGTATAGATAACTTTAGAAAGAGTTATATTAATGAGGTGTATAACGAATGAAAATAATCATTAAATTATCATTCACAGTATTAATGACTATAACCATGATATTCGTTAGTAGTGCTGTAGAAGCCGGTAATAGTAATATAAGCGGCTTTTTAAATAAATTATCTGGAACCTGGTATGATAGCTCTGGTAATGCTGTGTTATATATTGACTATAATGGAATCAATGGACTGGCCGTTAAAAGCATAAACGATTTAGCTGGTGGTGGTGGTCATGGTATAGGGACGTTTAGAATAGTGGAAAATGGTAATTATAAAGATTTACGAATTGAATGGGATACTACTGGAAAAACTAAATATCTTATCGTGAATAATAGAATAACACTGCAGAACACTCAAAAAGCACAATATTTTGAATCGATTGGTGGAATTCATTTGGGAATGACAGATCAAGAGGTGTTAAGCGCTTATGGCTCCCCCACTAGCATTGAAAAGCAAAAGTCAAGTCAATTTATTACTTGGTTATATGACAATGATGGATGGGAAATACGTTTTTATAATGATAGAGTTGATAAAATAACAATATTAAAAAATGGTAACCGTAGATTAGATAAATCAGGATATAATTGTGATAATAGTTTGGAAGAATTTGCTGAATTTTATAACATAAAAAATATTAGGGTTGGAGTACCAATACGTATTGCTGAAGGAGAATATTTGTGGATATATAAAGATATGGACGATCGTATACCCTTTACCGGAGATGGTGTAAATGTTGAATATATTATATTAACAAGTTGCGGTAATTAATGCAGTGAAAATAATTTAAGTTTAATATAAAACTCGGTGAGATGATATCTGACCGAGTTTTATATTATTAACAGAATATATAATGAATAAAAAAGCCCACAAGAGCCTCGGATTAAAAATAATATGATTAATTTGGTAGAGGGAAAGAAATAAATCAATTAAATATTATGATTTATTATAAATAGATAATAATTCTTTTATACTGATATTTAAATCAACCTTTTTTAATTCCATTTTCTTAATTTCATATAATTTTTTTAACATTAATTCTACATTCTTTTTAATACCATAGTGGATTTGATTGTGACAGTTACCACATAAGCAAACCATGTTTTCATATTTATCTAAACTATCACATTTAAAACTACTATCTGGAATAGTGCTTGACAAGGGTATTAAATGATGGACTTCTAAATATCTTTCATTAGGAATGTTAGTAATTTTATTTCTGCGTTCAAAGTATACACAATGTCCATTTAAGTTTTCTAAAGCACATTTATTTTTGCAGTTTTTTAGTGCTTTGACTTTTTCTGGATATTTTCTTGTAAATTCTTTAATGTCAATATACAATTGGTTGTTTGAGATAATTTCGTCTTTCCTGCACTTTTCTAATGCTGATTTTAATTCTTCGGGATTTAATAATAATGTTTCTAATTGTTTGCTAAATACAGTCCTTTCATTTCTTATATTTTTTTTATTCCATTCAGGTTTTTCTCCTGATCCAAATATTTTTTGGTAGATGTGAGGATGGTCAGCTTGAGCGCTGCACTTAAAAAAATATGCTGTGATTTTTTCACTTTTCATCAAATGTTCTTTTATTTTTCCTTGAACATACTGATAAGTTGTATTTGTAGGATGACCACCAGTTCGAAAAATATTTAGTCTATTAGAAATTCCTGCACTTTTACTAAAGCATTTACCTTCAAATTTAACTATATCATTTATACATATTGCATAAATACCGTTTGTATTATGAGGTAACTTTTCTGATTTTTTAAATTCAATTTCTTTTGTAATATCATTTAAATAAAATTTTCCAGCCAGAGTAAACTTTGTCAAATATTCTTCGTTTTTTTGAATTAAATTATTTTTTACCATATTTTACACTTCCTTTACTCATCTAATATAATTAAAATTCTTTATTAAATAGTTAAATACCTGCAATGTGATTTGATTTGTAAGATTCCAAGTATAATATATTTTAGATAGAGAATTATCTATCTAAATATGTTCGGAGGCGAGTGTTTATGAAGAATATTAGAAAAATTAAACTTGAGTGGTTGGATGATATGGTTTATATGCTTAGGTACTATGACAATGATATGATTGGCCTAAAAAAGGAGTTGATTAATCGAAGCAAGCTGATGGCGAAAAATAAGGCTGATCGTGAGCAAATAACCAATATCTTGTATGATATATGGTGTGACACGTCAGGATATAATGGAACAGTAAAAAAAATTATTCACCAAATAGCTAAGCATTATAGATCATATACTGTACCTTTAGAACTATATCGCTGTATGTTGGCATTAACATTTCCCGCTTTTAGTGATATGATCAGGTGTATTAGTAAATATGCTGAAAATAATTCTTTTTTTACGCAACAGGAGATCATATCAGAGGTGTTGTCAGCTCCTAGCGGAGATATTAATGGATATGACGATATAATGTTGATGTTAAATACGCTGCTTGAAGTTGGTGTAGTGAAAAAACTTCCAAATAGCTTATATAAAGCGCAGCAGTGGCCTGTGTTTGAAGAAATATGTTTAAAGGCGATTCTTTTAACGGCGAACGCAGTAAATAGAGAGGCATTGGGAGAAAAAAATGACTTTTTAAAGCTTTTGTCTTTTGAGATAGATCATAACTTTGTTGATAGACATAAGGAAATTAATTACGAAAAGCTCGTAGGGGATAAACTTTGGCAAAGTTTTTTAAGTAGTGGTACAGAGTACTCATTACAGTATCGAGACAGGAGATTTAAACTTAGTGATAAAGAGTTTATTTATGGAGGAGTCAACCTAAGTAGAACGGCAATATTAGCAGCTATTTAAATTCCTTTAGGCAAAGAGTGACTATTTTATTATGAACTGGTTTGTGAAAGCAAGCCGGTTCTTTTTTACCAAAAATGAGAAAAATAAGTTTGAGGTATAAAATATGGTAAAACCTGTTAAATTACATATTGAAAGTATTTATGATATGGAAAACATATATTCTCTTAGATGTAAACTGGGGCTTTCACAAGCTCAGATGTATAGAGTTATAAAAAAGTGCGAAATACCTTTATATTGTTTACCACATAGGCGAAACAGTGTATTCATTCATTGTGCAACATTATGGCGGTTCGCTAAAAGTGCGGCATTTAAAAAATATGTTTGCAAGGTGGAGATGAATGAACATATGGTGGATCATGATAAACTAAATATAGTGCGGAAGGATTATGATATTTCTGACATAGTAACAATTGAAGACGCTGTTAGGGATAAACTTCTGAATTTATCAGTTGAACAAGCAGTTAGTGCGGTAAAAGTTGGCTTAATACCATGCATAGACAATTATATTATGGTACCTTGGTTTACAAAATTTTTAAAGGGTGAGTTAGAGTACCCATTACCTAAAAGAGGTAATAAGCGTTAAAGACATAATGATCTTGTTGTCTATAATTTTGACAAGTGTTATTAGCTGTGATAATATCGAATTATGTTATAAAGGATGTGAGAATAAGTATGAAAGTTTGGATATCTTCCGTTGGTTTAGAAGAACTTATTAATAATATATATGGGTATGCTTTTACAAGGAAAACTTTGAGCAAATTGCGTGAAGAAAATATAATTGCTCAGCCAGAAATAAAATCAGATTCTAGCAAAAAAAATGGTATGCGTATACAGTATCCGAGGGAAGCTTTGACGGATGTCTTAGCTTATTTGCTGACTTGTGATACATTACGTGGGCTTGCGCGAGGAACAAAGTTAAAAAATAAATTTAGCTTTTTTTTCGCAGCTAAGGTAATTGTTGATAACTACAAGGCAGAGCAAAGCGATAATAATATGCAAATGATCGAAAACTTTGTAAAAAGTTTGGAAACTGATGCAGCAATGATGAGTTTGTTATCAAGAAATGACAAGTTAAGTGATATTACTGTCAAAGAGGCAGATATTGTTAAGGTTATAAGTGTTTCTCTATTGTTTTTTTCGGAACTTATAGATGGTAACTTTAATAATTGTCTCTGTAATAATTGGCTCAGATTTCAAGAAGTAGTAGTTGAGTCAGGGTTGGGGAATGACTGTTTTATAAATAATGCATTGGTAGCCGATAACAGTAAAAATTTTAAAAAAGATAATAAACAAAACATGAGCAATAAAATGAAACAAGGGGTGCGCTTATGGAGGACAGATTCCGAAATAATTATAAGAACTTTAAATTATTTTGTTGAATTTGAAAGAATTTATGGTCAAGAAGAACAAGATAATATGATAGCATGGCTGGATGTCATCTATACTTTTGATAATAACTCACGTTGGCTATCTAAAAAAGTATATGGCTTTTTTAAAGCAAGGCATATTTTACTGCCTGATGATTGTGATGACAATCTATTTTTATACGCATCCTTGATAAAAGACATCGGATTGGCAAAGAGATAAAAAACTATTGACAAAATACATATATGAGTTATAATGGGAAATGACTCACTTACAAGAAAATGGTGCCTCTGTAATAGAGGTACTTTATTTTTAATCAATAGTGAGTCGAAGTTGGATAAAACTCACAAAGGAGGTTGAAAAAATTATCGATAGAAGGGCTTAAAAATTTGTATTCTGATAGCGTCAACCAGATCATCTGCTGCCAGATAGAGTTATTGGTAGAATCGCACTGCCTAGGACGATGAGCCCAATGAGGATGCAGTTTTTGATATCGTACGGACTGACACATCATTAGAATACACAGAAGGGAAAACATTTTGTAAGCGTATTGTGTATCCTCGGTATGTTACCGCATAATACTGATGCTTCCAACAGCATTGTGTGAACTAAGGATAAACAGCAACTTTGTAGACTTTGAACTTGAGTAATTTGTAAGAAAAAGAATATTTATGATTTGAACAGTTTCTCTAGAGAACTCTTGAAAATCATGGATGACTTTAATTTTAAGGAGGATTTATATTATGATGAATCGATTTTTACGACTAACAATGGCAGATCTTTACTCTAAGCTTGAAAATGTTTCGGTTAATGATGGGCAGTTGCAGGCTGCTTGTCCGCTTTGTGAAAGTGATCGTGTTGACGGACATCATTTTTATGCTAAAGAGACTGACGATGGCAAAATATTGATGTATTGTCATCGTTGCCATGCTGATTATGAGGAGTTTTTGGAAGTGTTGAACGAAACAGAATCCCAAGAAGTTTGTGGGAACAATATGCCGGGAGAAATTTTGAACCGCAAATATACTGAAAAAAAATATTTTGCTATGGGCCGTCATGGAGAATCAGAAGTCAGGTTTGCTCCGCCTGTTGTGCCTGTCGTTGAAACTATGGAGCATGTTTATTGCAATCCAAATGGGGCCGTTGCTTACTATAAGCACCGCAAAAAATATGCCGATGGTCATAAATCTTTCTATTTTTACCACATTGAAAATGGGAAGCAGAAGAAAGGTAAGCCAGATGGTTGTGTAAGCCTTTATAACCTTCAGTCGTTGGTGAAAGCCTCAACTGAAGAGATATTGTTCATTGTTGAAGGAGAAAAATGTGTTGATGCCATGACAGAACATGGCTTATTAGCTACCACGACTAACACTGGTGCTCAGAAAAATTTGAAGCTTACTGAGCTGGATGAAAACGTACTCGCTACATTCCCTAAAAAAGTTGTTATTGGCGATAACGATGATAAAGGAGTGGAGTATGTGAACGCCTGGGAACATAGAGGTGCGTGCGTCTTGCTGATTACAGATATTTGGCCGGAATGTCCTTCGAAAGGTGATGTGGCTGATTATTTTGATGCAAGTTTACCTGCTGAGGTAATTTTGTCGGCTGCAAAAGCACTTTTCATGAGTACGCCCACTGGTGAAAGCGTATCCGTAAATCTTAATGTGCATAGAAAAGATTTAGCGGAAACTGTTGATACCTATCAAGGCAATGAGACGGAGTTTAGTAATCAGCCATTGGTTTTACGATGCAGTAATTATGAAGCTAATGATAATGGTATTTTTATAACTTTGATAAAGAAACAGCAGCCTCAGCAGGTCAAGGTATCACCAATACCGTTGCTGATAACTACTATTATGAATGATGTCATCTATAATCGTGAAAAAGTTGAGGTGACGTTTTTTAAAGATGATCAATGGAAGTCCTTTGTGACTGGACGTGAAACGATTTCCAGTAGTACTGAAATTGTCAAACTAGCGGCTTTAGGTTTAGAAGTAACCACTAATACCGGGCGTATGATGGTAGACTATTTAGCAACGTTGATCAATGAGAACAGAAACCATATCCCTGTAATTAGCTGCACTAACCGTCTTGGCTGGCATGGAGATAATTTCGTTCCGTATTACGATGAACTTCAGGTTACAGATGACAATAACATTGTTAGCGCTTTACATACTCGAGGGTCTTATGCTGAATGGGTTACTTATGTAAAAAGAATACGTGAAAATCAATATTTACGTTTGCTAATGGCCGCTTCTTTCGCGTCAGTATTGTTAGAACCGCTCGGATGTTTGAGTTTTGTACTCCATTTATGGGGCGGTTCCGGTACTGGTAAAACTGTTGGGATGATGGTTGCAGCAAGTGTTTGGGGAAATCCTGAAGAAGGAGCTTTAACGCGTACCTTAAATTCTACACCGAATGCTATGTTGAAAACAGCTGCTTTTTTAGGCAATCTGCCATTTTTTGGGAATGAATTGCAGACGCTGAAAGCTAGAGTAAATACTGGTAGAGATGGCGAGTTTAATTTCGACGGGTTATTATACGATTTGTGTGAAGGCATGGATAGGAGTAGGCTCAATCGCTGCAGTGAACTGCAATCTGTGCAAAAATGGCGGTTAGTGTTCATTTTTAACGGTGAAGAACCTATTATTAAGAATAATAGTGATGTTGGTGCGGTTAACCGGACGATTGAAATACATTGCGATAATGAAGTTATCGATAATGCTGCTCAAGAAGGTAGTCGTACTGCGAATTTTGTTCGTAACAATTATGGACATGCGGGTAGAAATTTTCTTGAATCTGTGAAAGCGATTGGGTTGGATACGTTGAAAAAACGATACGAACAATTGCAACAGCAGCTTACAGAAGTTACGAATGCAACTGCTAAACAGATTATGGCAATAGCTGCTTTATATTTAGCTGATAGCATCGTAGCAGAGCATATTTTTGAGGAGCCTCCTTTAGACCTAGAAGTTGCTAAGATGTTTGCTAAAAGGCTGCAAGATGTTGATATAGTCGATCGAGCATATAATTATGCAGTAAGCACGATTTTGGAACATACCAACAACTTTGTTGGTTTACCTGTTATTGGTATTGAAACTGCTCCTGATAATCCTCGTGGAAATGTTTGGGGTAAATATTGTGCAGATGGCACGGTGCAAATACTGAAAAAAGTACTGGATCAGGAACTTGCTCGTCAAAGCTACGATTTTAATGCGTTGAAACAACGCTGGGAGGAGAAAGGATATTTGATAAAGGCGTTACCGGACAAATATGCAAAAAGTACGTCTGTGTGCGGTCAAAAAGGATTGTACATTACGTTGAAACTACCTATGTCACCTATTTCTGACTAGTAGCTATGGTTATGGTTGGTGTAAATACGTAGTCAAATACAGTTGTTTATATAGATTTCCACCATTTCCGCCATCTTTATATTTATTATAATTTAAAATTTGTTATGAAATTTATAAGTACTAATGAATTTTGGATTGATAATTTAGAAAGGTGGAAATGGTGGAAAAAGTTAAATGTTACAGGTTTACACTGTGATTTTTTCTCTCAATTAGGAAGAGGCAAGGTGGTAGAAGTAGCTAAACTACAAAAGCTGAAAGGTTTTTGGTATAAGCATTGGAATGGAGGTGAAGTTAGTGGAAAAAAGATTTTTTACAGTTGCTGAATTGGCAGAGTATCTTAATATCCCGAAATCAGCTGCATATAACCTTGTTCATGCGAATGGTTTCCCATCTTTGAAACTGGGGCATAATTGGCGTATTGACCGAAACAAGTTGGAACGATGGCTGGATATTGCTGAGGAAGAAAGCGGTTTTGCGTAGACCATTGTCTTTATTGAGGAATCTTTGTGATAGTTTTACATAGGTTCCTCAAATATCTTATAAGAAGGAGGTGAATGGCATTGGCAAAATATCAAACGTATAAATATGATAAAAATGGTAAAACTTATTATCGATGTGTAGCTATTGTTGGCAGACTTGACAATGGGAAACCCAATCGGATTGAAAGTAGTGCTGTTACGAAAAAAGCTGCTGAAGCAAAAATGGAAGAAAAACTTAAAAGTGTTGCAGCAGGTAAAGGTAAAGGCAGTACTGGCAGAAATAATCTTTATTTGAACGATTGGGTAGAATACTTTTTAAAAGAATATAAGAGTGCCAACCTAAAACAAACTACATTAGATCAATATGAATCTTTGTATAAAGCGTATATAAATCCTTATTTTAAAGGGTACCACTTACGTTCGCTTACAACGGATAGAATTCAAAAATTTATCAATTTTATGCATTGTGCTAAAGGGTTGTCAGCCTCTACGATAAGAAGTACAGTTAATGTGATTTCTACTGCCATTGATAAAGCAGTTAAACTTGGTTATACTGGCACTAATCCTACAGCTGATGTCGAGTTACCTCCTATAAAAAAATCTGTTGTTGATGCTTTAAATGGCGCGGAACTTAAGCGACTTTTCAATGTGTTAGAGGGAGAGTTTTATGGATACGCAATTAAACTCTGCATTAATTCTGGGTTACGAAGAGGGGAATTACTGGGCCTTCAATGGACTGATATCGATCTTGAGAATAATGTGATTCATGTAAAAAACAATTTAGTGAAAACGTCTAAAGGTTGTTTGTTACAATCTCCCAAAACAAAATCCAGTGTTAGGGATATTGTTATTAGTGATGATGTTTGTGCTATGTTGAAGAAACGAAGGAAAGAATACCCTGATGATATTTATTTTGTTCGCCAACTGTCAAAAGATCAACCTGTGAGCCCAGATAATTTCAGCAGGAGGTACAGATGTATTTGCGAAAAAGCCGGAATAACAGGAAAGGGTGTACATAGGCTTAGGCATACGTTTGCTACTATTGCTTTTCAGGCAGGGGTATTTCCTAAAATTACTCAGGAGCAGCTGGGACATAGTGACCTTAAGACTACGATGAAAACTTATACTCATCTAAATCACAATGCTGTGAAAACTGCTGTCAATGTTATTGGGGACAGACTGAAAGGGTATACTAAAAATATGGACAAATAAGAAGGATTACTCAAAATTAGTCGATTTCTGCTGATGGTTATAGGTTTAATTTAGTTGTTTCACGCTTGACTAAAAAGGGAAAACGTATTACACTGTATTACAAAGGAGGGGTTATTATGGCATTATCATTAAGACTGTCCGAAGAAGAAACTAATTTAATAAAAAACTACGCCAAGCATAAGAATACGACTGTATCGCAGCTCATACGTGATTCTGTTATCCAAAGGATAGAAGACGAATACGATTTGAATGCTTACAAGAAAGCGATGGCTGCCCATAAGAAAAATCCTGTTACTTACTCTCATCAAGAAGTAGCGAAGATGCTGGATCTTGAATAATGGAATATAAAGTAGAATACACTGCTGCCGCAGTAAAAACCTTAAAAAAGATAGATAAACCTATCAGAGCGTTGATTTATGGGTGGATAGAAAAAAATCTCGTTGGCTGTATAAATCCACGGCAGCACGGTAGAGCGCTTGTGGCCAATCACCAGGGTGAATGGCGCTATCGTGTGGGTGATTATCGGATTCTTGCCGAAATTCAGGATACCAAGGTGACTATTCTTATTGTAACGATAGGGCATCGTAGGGAAATATATAAATAAAATGTAGTTGGTATAAGGTGAATATTATCTGATACTTACACAAAGAAAGAAGAAAAATTTTCCCAAAATTTTCCCCAAAAATGCTCTGGTTTTATTAGTAAAAGTACAAATCAGGTAAAAAAGAAAAGTGCCACAGAAGCCCTTAAATAAAGGCTTTACGGCACTTTTAGTCTTTTAGGATATTAGCCTTGACAAAAATGGCATTCAAGAGGTCAGCGGTTCGATCCCGCTTGTCTCCACCAATTGAAAATGTAGAATCCATGCAGACTTTACGGTTTGCATGGATTTTTTGTTTTGAAAATAAATGGGTTGGCATTGAAAGTTGAATGGCAAAAATATAAAATTATCGTAATAAAGGCAGGCTTCCAGTAAGTTTAGCAACCTTCTTTTTTGAGCCGCAGATTGCAAGACCAAAATATTTTAAAGCGCTTTCCGGTACTTGAGTCATTTTTTGAGTAAAATCATCATAAGTTTTACAGCTCTGCGCTAAATCAGAAAAATCAACAACGAGCAGGTCATGAAAATCGTCTTGATAGAGTTGTTCCCTGATATATTTAAGTTTTTCTGCAGAGCTTTTCAAGACAGGAACAGGGAATTTGATAATGCCGAGATGACTCTTTTCTGTCTGATCGATTACATCAGGACCGACTGCTTCAGGCATGGTTTTGCCTAGGGTTATCCCCAAGATCACAGCAGTATTTGCAATAATTCCTAACGGCAGCTCTTCGTCAACGACGATGACACATTTTTCATTTTGCAGATTCATAATAAGCCTCTTTTCTATACAATGTTTTATAAGCTCCAAGCATTACAAAACTATTGTAACGATAAAGTAAAGAGGTGTCTTGTAGAATATTGGCAATGACCAAAATATTACGTTGATATATTAGAATAGTGATTATAAAAACTAAAAATTTGACGACGCTAAAAAACAGGGAGCACGATTTGTCTTAAATCTCTTTATAGCCATCTGCCAAAAGGTCAAGTTTACCCGTATGGGGGTCAATGATAAGTCCGTGGATAGGTATATCATTGGGAATAAAAGGATTTGCCTTAAGTTTTTTAATGACTGTAAGTACATTTTTGGCGGGGTCGGTGTAAGGATCAAGCCAAACTTGAAAATCTTTTTCAATCAGTTTTAATTGCTGCTCTGAGACGCCTCTGCTTCTCATATTATGTAATATGTCTTTTGATGATGTCAGAGCGACACCGCAATCATAATGTCCGACTATGAAAATTTCTTTGATATCAAAAACATAGATGGTTAGCAAAAGACTTTTTACGGTTTCTCCCATTTCTCCGATTAAAGAGGTTCCGGCATTTTGAATTATTTTTGCATCGCCTCGGTGGATGCCCAGTGCTTTGTTGATCAGTTCAACAAGTCTGGTGTCCATACAAGTGAGCAGGGCAAACTTTTTCTGCGGATATTTGGATATTTCTTTTGTACACTTGTTATTTGCCAAAAATTCATGGTTGTTTGTCAATATTTCTTGTAGCAGCGTTGCCATTTTATCGCATCCCCTCGGTTTTTGCACTTTTTTAAATGAAGTGTATTTTATTTAAGATTATCAGTGAAATTGTCATATGTTTATTTTATCATTTATCAACTGTTTTTGAAATGAAAGATATTTAGTAAGGTTTTGTTTACATTTGTCTATACAGAAGTTGGAATTATTAAAATACGTGCATTATTGTACTTAGCATAGAAATATAAAACACCGCAGATTTCTGCGGTGTTTTATATTTTAATTATCAATAGATTATTTTGCAGTATTTTTAGTTATCTGCAACAAGTAATTTTTCATAGTTTTCCAGCTGCATAGGACGGTAAAAATAAAACCCCTGCGAATATTTACAGCCAATTTCCTGTAGTGTTATGGATTGTGCCTGTGTTTCAACACCTTCACAGATTACCTGCATACCAAGCTCTCCGGCCATATGGATTACGTTGCCGACAACTATTTTTTCACGCATACCTGCAACTCCGTGGCTTACAAAGCTGCGGTCTAGTTTTAAAACATCTGCAGTCAGTTGCTGTAATTGACCTAAAGATGAATAACCGGATCCGAAATCGTCAATGGCTATTTTGAATTGCATTTCTTTAAGTATCTGAAAAACCTCTGCAATAGTCGTTGATTCTTCCAATAGGACACTTTCGGTTATTTCCAATTCTAAAAGATGGTGCGGAACATTCCAACGGTCAGCGATTTCACAGATTCGTGCAGGGAAATCACTTTGTTGAAAATGTAGTCTTGAAAAATTGCAGGAAACAGGGAAAAGCGGATAGCCTTTTTCTGACCAAGTGCGCATTGTTTTACAAACTTCTTCAAACAGCCACAAGTCAACTTTTTTAACCATACCGTTTTTCTCAAAGATAGGGATAAATACGCCTGGCATCAGAAAACCTTTGTCAGGATGGTTCCAGCGAATTAAAGCTTCGCTTCCTATAATGGAGCCATCTTTCATAGAAACCTTGGGCTGATAATAGACTACAAATTCATTTTCCTGCAGAGCCTGATCTAAGCGGCTTTCCAACTGTTGTGCTAAAAGTGCCTGAGCACGCATTTTTTCATCATATAAAACAATAAAACTGCCTGGAGTATCTTTTGCGTAGCGTCTTGAATAATTGGCTAAATCAAGTTTTTGATGAAGGTCAATAGTAGCATTTTTTTCAATCAGACAAACACCAAATACGAAATCAATTTTATAAGGAATATCGGTTTTCGCTTTACGCCAGCAATTCAGCTTTTTAACAAAGTTTTGCATGCGTTTGTCTAAGTGTTCCCAGCAATTATACTTTAGCAGGAGAGCAAAATGGTCGGAGGATATCCTTCCGCAGAATTCATCATCTTCCAGGATTTCCTGTAATATTTTACCGCTGGCTTGCAGTACCTGATCACCCGTAGCAAAACCAAAGTTATCGTTGATAAATTTAAACTGACAAATATCACTGTAGAGTAAAACAAATGACTGCTGTTTTTGGGGGGTATTATTTTCTTCCTTCTTTTTCCAGAAACCATTATAAAGTACAACAAAAGACTGTTGTTTGGAGGGAGTGTTATTTTCTTCCCATTTCTGATAGAATCCGTTCATATTATAAAGACCGGTCAGTTCATCCTTATACAGCAGATCCTGAATACGGCGGTTACTGCGTAAAGCGTTTCTTAAATTACTGCCTATCAGCAGAATTATTATGCTCAGGACCAGTATCACAATACAGCCTACCTGCCAAAGATGCTGTTCAATAAATTCCAGCATACTGACTTCTTTGGTATTGGCAGAATGCGTTACAAGATAGGCGTCTACCTGCTCTGTAGGAAGATATTGGATACACTTATTAATGATCGAAAACAACTTCGGATCGCCCGACGCAGATAATCCTACACACATTTCATTGATTGGCTGAGCTAAGGTTATAGTGCGCATACCCTGGTAAGCTGATCTGCTTAGATAAGCGCCAGCAACATGAGTGTTTGTACAGGCAGCATCAGCCTTATTGTGCAAAACTGCGTTAAGACAGTCTTCGATAGAAGGATAGTATTTGAAGGTATAATGTGGATTTGCTGCCTTGATAGCTTCAGAAAGCTGATACCCTTGAGGCAAAGCAATTACTTCCAATTTATCTGAATCGTATCTGGTGATCATTGAGGTAGGTGCACGTAGATAATAAAGTGTGGAATTGATATTGTTTCTACCGTCCCAAAGGTAATCACCGTCAGATAAAGCCAAAGCAGATATTTTCCCCTGCTGTAAAAGTTGCAGAGCTTCAGTTTGATTATGTGCTTCAAATTCAAAACGCAGACCGCTGTTTTTGGCAATAAATTCAAAAATATCTGCAGTTACGCCAGTAATTTGCCCGCTTTTTTTACTCTGGTATGTTAAAGGTGCAAAAGAAGGGTCATAAGATACTAATATCGGTGCAGCCTGTTTTATATATTGGAGTTCTTCTTTAGTAAAAACAGGCTTTTGGTTAACACTTGGGGCAAGATACTTATCATACAAATCCCGGCTGTAACCAGGATTAGCCAATAGAATATTATTCATGGCCTTGTTGATTTCAGACAGTAACTCGGGATTTGTCTTGGTTACGGCAAAATATAAAGGACTGGGAGAAAACTGGGCTACACTGCGGAAAGTACTGTTTTTTCCAAGGTGGGTAATAGCAACACCGTCCAGTGTACCATTATCAAGTGCCTCTAAAAGTACACTTGTTTCGTCATAATCAATAATATTTAAAACAAGATTATGCTCACGGCAAAAACTTTTAAACCTTTCGCCGTCTACTCCGCCGCGGATAATGCCGACATTCATGCCCTGGAAAGCTTTAAAATCTTCATAATCATAGCGTGGATCATTCATACGAACGTTTAGGGTAGTATAAATACTGCACATTGGTTGGCCGGAAAAGAAAATTTCCTCTGCCCGCTGTTCTGAATGATAAACTGCCGGCAGCAGATCGATTTCACCTTTAACCAGCATATCATATGCAGCATTCCAGCTTGCAATATCAACCATTTCGAAAGGAAGTCCTGATTGTTTGGAAATTTTTTGTAGATATTCAATATTATATCCGCTATATTCTCCGCTTTGACTTTTGGACATATAGTCGCCGTCCTCATAATAGCCTACTTTAATAGGACTTGCATCTGCGGCTGCGGATAGTGGTGGCAGCACCAGAACAAACAATAACATGACTGTAAAAAATAAAGCTATTGTTTGTTTGATCTTGGTATTCATATATATACCTCGTCCATAATTACCTAATTTTTACTGCAATAAGATTAAAATAATTTGTTATAATATAAATATTGTATCATTAATAATAGAAATTTTCTATATTTTGTTATGGTTTTATAG